>Ga0247843_1008198_pt1 | contig 12312 bp, 9 predicted proteins | sample LaCruzMarch2017__FD_192420 | JGI IMG/M metagenome (GOLD analysis project Ga0247843, IMG submission 192420) | Freshwater microbial communities from meromictic Lake La Cruz, Castile-La Mancha, Spain - LaCruzMarch2017_8m | ecosystem: Environmental > Aquatic > Freshwater > Lake | place: Spain...
CAGGGCGCGCTCAAACTCGGCTGCGGCACCCAGGACCTGGAGGGTGAATTTGCCCTGTGGCGAGGACGTGTCGATCGGGTCCATAATCGAGCGGAAGAAGGCGCCTTTCGCCTCCAGCCGCTCGATCACTTGCAGCAAATGCGAAAGCGACCTCGCCAGGCGGTCGATGCGCACCACCACCAGCGTGTCGCCCTTGGCGATCCGCTCGAGCACGCGGGCCAGCACGGGCCGCGCGCGGTTCCCGCCCGACGCCTGCTCCTCGTGGATCTCGACGCAGCCTGCGGATTTCAGGGCCTGCGACTGGGGCAGGGGGGTCTGATCCTCAGTCGAGACGCGCGCATAGCCGATCAGGGGCATCAAAACAGGCCGTTTGCAGTTTCACATACCGCCACTAAACGACCGATTGTAAACGGATGCAAGGATGCTCTCTGTGGCGCTGTTCAGCAGAAAGCCCTTGGTTTGCAGGGGCTGATCGCGACCAGAGAGATCGCGTAGGCAGTCGCGCGCGCGTTCTATATAAAGGGTGCAGACGCACTTCGAGAAAGCCCTTGGGTAAAGTGCGAAACGCACGTATTTTGCACATATGAAGCCACAAGAACCTGCGCCACATGATAGTTTTGACGAATCTCTGACCGGGGTGGAAGAGGCCGAGGACAGAGCCGAAGAATATCTGTGGTTCCTGCCCGGTCCGAGCGAAGACGAGCCCGACGATCTGCCGCCCGGCCCCAGGGGCGAACCCCGCGAGACTGCGATCCTCGACGACTGGCGCAAAGCCGAGGCGGACAATGCCGCGCGGCTCGCCCGTGTCGCAGGGCGGCTCGGTGGGCTGGACGAGCGGTTGCGGAGAGGGCCTGAGGGCTGGCGCCACAGGCTCGCCCTGATCGAAGCGGCCGACCTAAGCTGGTTCGCAGGCGACCGCATCGGGCCAGATCGACTGGCGCTCTGGATCGCCCTTCGCCAGTCTGGAGTTCAAGACGACACTGCTGCCATGGCACGGGTCGGATGGGCGGTGCGGCGTCTGACGGGAGGGCCAGCGCCCGAGGTAAACCTGGCCGCCTTTTTGGATCGCCGTGACCCCAAGAACTTGGCGGATGAGGCGGAGCCCTTCGAGGATCGCGCCGACGGTTGGCTGGACCTGATGGTGCAAGCTACCGATCTGCATCCGATCACCCGCGCCTGCATGGGGTTTCACCTCTGGAGCTTAACGGGTCTCGGGCGGCACGGAGATCGGATGGAAGCGGCTGTCACGGCCGCGCGGATTGCGACTAGCGAGGGCAGGGGAGCGATATTTGCCCCTCTCGCCATGGGCGGTGCAGGGGGGCTGCGCGCCAGTGGCACCGCCATTGACCGACTGGTGCGATGGCTCGACGGGATGGAGACGGCAAGCCGGACGGCGATGCGGCACCTCGACGATATCGAGGCTTGGTCAGCGCGGTCCGGAACCGAGATGGCCACGCTCTCGGGCAGAACACCCCCAGCCTTGCGCGCCGTGTTGACCGAATGGCCCCTAGTCTCCGCCCCAATGGCCGAGGCAATGACCGGTGCAAGTCGAGCAGCTGTCCAGCGCACTCTTGCCTGGATGGAGGCGCGGGGGGTGATCCGTGAGGTGACAGGGCAGGAGCGGTATCGGATGTGGCGCGCAGCGAACTGAAAAGATACACCGATTGACATTATTACCAATGCGCGTACCCTTTCAATCATGAGTCGGCAACAATAACGCTGGTGCGGCCCCTCCGGTACAATATGTAGGTGAACGATGAAACCGTTTCTTGCGGTGCTGTGGATCTTTTCCACGCTTCTCACTTTCCTGCCTCGACCAAGTCTTGCACAATGGGATCCACAACTACCTGACCCAATGTCGATCCGGCAGGTGGAGACGATTGCTCCGCCACAGATCCTGTCTGACGGCGCACTTCGCTACCGCATTGACCTGCGGTTGCCGGAGTATCGAGACCTCACTCCCGCGATCGCGCTCGACTACAACTCATCGCGCCTTAGCATCGGGATACCGGAGAGTTGGCTTGGTCCAGGTTGGGCAATTGCCGGTCTGTCGTCGATCGAGCGGGTCAGGCCGGGAGGCGGCGCGGCATCCTATGACGATGCTGTCGACATCTTCACGCTCAACGGCGAGCCGCTGATCGCCTGTGCGGCAACGCCAGTACCAAACTACCCGTCCGAGTACGTCGCAACGCGCCCGAGCGCCAGTTGCACTGCCGGTGGCGACTTCGTCACTTTCCTCGATGACTATCGCCGGATCGAGGTCACAACAGCGAGCTTGAGTGGCGGGCAAGTTTACAGCATCTTCACCGTGACTGATCCAGACGGGACCAGGCACACGTTCCTTCCGGTCGGGGTTATAGCAGGCCTCAATCCCACCTCGATGCCGGACAACCAGAGAGCCGTGGCGTTCGAGCGGAAGTTTCTGCTCACTGAAACGCGTGATACCCAAGCCATCAGTGATCAGCCAACTAATTTCCAGAATGCCGTCCGCTACCAATATGCTGTCGACGCGCTCTCTCGCGGACTGGCACATCGACTCACGCGCATCGACTACGGCAACGGCTACAACATAATCCTGCGGTACTCGGACTTCATCGATGAAGCGCGCCCGATGGCTACGTTCTCCGTAGGAAACCTCGGAAACATCGCTACAACGCTGAGCTTCGGACGTCAGTTTTACCGGCTTGAGAACATTCAAGTCTACGACGGCACGACGCCAATCCGGGCTTACCGCATGACTTACGAGGTCTCGGCCCGAACATTGCGGTCCCGTTTGACCCAGGTCCGCGAATTCGGTTCGGACTTCGTTGTTTCGGGAACAACGGTTACTGGCACCTCCTACTTGCCGCACCAGTTCACGGTCAACAACGACTATCCGGAGATAAACGGTGTCTTCTACGAAGACGCTGGTTTTCATATGGACCTTATGGTCGCTGACACCAACAATGATGGGTTCGATGAGGCCATATTTCAACGCTTTCAAAGAGGCTCTTCATCAGAAATACTCGACGAAGCACTCTATCGCTTCACCCGGCGGCAAGGAACACAGCCGCAGGGCATTGTCGATGAGACAAGTGGGACTATCGGGACACGTCTACCAGGCGCCAGTATCAACAACACACTCTTTACAGAGAACGTTGGATTCTTTCAGACCTTTGATCTAGGTGTCGATGGCATCCAGACTCCTGACGAATTTTTTGTTCTTTCATTCAAAGGACACATCGCATCCAATAGCTACGTTCAGCTATCAATCACAAATCTGCAAACAGGGCCACTTCCCAACTGCGCGACCACTCCACTGACCTGTATAGAGCCGAACATACCAGATGTCTGTAAACCACTGAACGGATTTCGACCGCTTCTCGGGAACTTTGATCGCGACGCAGGCCGGGAACTATTCTATGCGAACCAGATCTACGACCTTTCACAAGGCACGTTTGTAACGCGTTCCAATCGGCTCGGGGACCTGACAACATACTGCGAAACAGTGGACGAATTTGCCACGACCAATGGCGCCCCTTTCGAGTTTGTTGTTGACCTGGATGGTGACGGCATCGACGAGATCGTTGTTGGCACCTACTTCTACCGGGTTGTGAATGGGGTGTTCGAAAGGTTTACCATAGCGAATAGTCCGCTCCTTGACATCAGCATTAGCCGAAACGTCACGTTCGGTGATGTCAATGGAGACGGAGCGGCAGATGCAGTCATCCACGAGCGAAGTGGAGCGACCGGACAGCTCACGGTTGCGCTTTCTACTGGAGACGGATTTCTTGCCCCTGCAACCTGGATTCCGGCGAATGAGGTTATTGGCAACAAGAGTACAGACACGGCTTACCAGCGGAACATGTCGGTCGATCTGAATGGCGACGGACTCTCTGATCTGATCATTCACAATGGCTACGCGACCAGCACGCCCGGGCCAGACATGGAGTCCCTCAACGCCAGGGTCTACCTGAGTACCGGAACAAGCTTCATTCCTGTGATGGCGGCACCAGGTCAGTTGTTTGTCATCGAGAGCCTGCAGGGGGTAGGCGATCTTGATGGCGACGGCGACCTCGACATTATTTCGGGCAGCAATTACCAGTCCTGTAGCAGTCCATCCTGCGACAGGCGGCCGCGTGTCTACTGGTTGGACGGGGCGACGCCACATCTGATCAGCCGCATCGTCGAGCCGACCGGTGGTGCCTTGGCGGCGACATACCGGCCGTCAAATGACGGCACAGCCAACCTGGTGCCGTTCGTCGGCCAGGTCGTTCGAACGCTCACCCGTGAAAACGGTTTCGCGGGTCAAGCACGAATCTCGACATTCCAATTTGACGGAGCGCGGTACAGCTACCGCTTTCGGCAGACACTTGGCTTTGAGACAGTCCGCGAGACACTGCCGAGCCTGGCAGGAGAAGCTGTCGGCAGTGCGACGAGGGTTACCAGCTACGGCATGAGTATGGCCCTTCGGAACAGGGTTCTTCGCGATTCTGAGCTTCTCGCTGGGGTTGTGCAACGTGAGACGGAACAAGGATTCGATCGGACGTTTCTGGCGGCGGGCTTGCCATTCACCGCCACTCTTGCGTCGAGGGAGGAGCGCGAACGTCACGCGTCCTCGCTGATCTCTGAGCGGGTCGAGTTCGACTTCGACCTCTATGGTCAAGTCATCGCTGAGCGCGACCTGGGTTTGCCAGGAGCCGCTGATGACGTTCACACGTTCTTTAGTTACCGACCTAATCTCACGCGCTACATCGTCGGATTGCCGGATCGGATGGCCATCGGTAACGGTGACTTTGATCTGATGTCGGATACTGCAAACCGCATTTATGGTGAGTTCTATACCTACGATAGCAACACAGGTTACGGGACGATTCCGACCCGGGGGAATCTCGCTCGAACAGAAGTCTGGACCGGCGGGGCCAACGCGGCCCGTCGTATTCTGTCGTCGCAAGACTACGATTCAGTCGGAAATGTCATTCGCGCCCGCGACGCTCTGGACAACGAAACCCAGGTCTTCTGGGAATCGAAAGGTCGCTTTGTCGCCCGGACACTGAACCCACTACTGCACGAAGCGGAGTACGCTTGGCATGCCGGATGCCAGCAACCGCTCACCCTGACCGACCCGAACGCGCTCGTCACGACGGTCACCTATGATCTTCTCTGCCGCGAGACACGTCGCCAGTTGCCTGGTGGTCAGGACATCAACACCTTCTATCGCAACTGGGGGGACCCGGATGCCCAGTACATCGAACAGAGGGCACGTTCGGCTTCGACGGAGACCACAGCCAATCTGACCTACTACCGGACGTATTTTGACGGATTTGGTCAAGTTTATCAGGAGACCATCAGCGGAGCGACCAGTGACATCGCAGATGCGATTGTCACGCGGCGCGCTTTCGATCTTCGGGGAAACGTGAGCTGGGAGAGTATCCCACTGCCGTTTACCTCGGCTGCTCCGGTCAACCTTTCCAATGCGCAGCGAAGCCGCATGACATATGACCGGATCGGTCGGCTACTTGAGATCACTTTGCCGGACAACAACCGTCGAACTTTCGAGTACACATCACTTTCGTACGCCGCTCTCAGCGGTCAGACGACCCTGTACCCGACGGTTGTCTCGCGAGACGAGCTTTGCTTCGTGACACCCCCGACCGATCTGATCTGCGGCAAGGAAACGACCCTCTTCGATGCGGACGGCAACGTCATTCTTCGGCGACTGCATGATGATCTCGGAACCGATGTGGGGTCGACCGGGCCTAACCGCGATACCCGCTTCGCCTATGACATCTTGGGGCGTCTCGTGGCCGCCCGTGATCCGATCAATGCCGTTTGGTCAAATGTCTACGACAGTTACGGCAACAGGACAGCGGCGACCGATCCAGGCTTCGGAACCCGCAGCTATGCCTACAACGCGAACAACCAGCTGACGCTGCAGACAGATGCCGTCGGTAACACCATTGGCTTTCTTTATGATGCCGTCGGTCGCCCGACCCGTAAGACGGTGACCTCACCGACACTCCCGACTGCCATCACGAACTACACCTATGATCAGCTGCGTGCAGGCTACTTCAACGTCGGCTTCTTGACGACGGAAGATGTCGTCGGGCTGCACCAGGTCGAGAGTAGCTACAACGATGCGGGCCTGATCGCCCAGCAACTTCACACGCTGGGCGGTCGGACCTACGTCCTCCAGACGCAGTATCGGGTCAATGGCGCTATTGCCCGCCTTCGGTTGCCACAGACGCCGGGAGGCACGGCGACGGTCTGGAGCAGTTTCCACGTATACGATGCGGCGAACCGGCCGTTGAGTTTCGGCACCCTGGTCACAGGAAGCACCTATGACTTGAGAGGTAACCTGACGTCTCGAACCTATGGCAACGGCACTGAACTGCTGCAAGACTTCAGCGCGACGCGCGGATGGATGATCCGGACGCAACTCTACGATCCGACCGATGTTCGCATTGACCGGACCCAGTATCAGCGAGATCCAAATGGACGGGTCTACCAGCAGATTACTGACCGGGCTCAGGGTCGGCTGAGTTTTGGCTATGACTATGCCCAACGGCTCTTGTCGGTCACAACCGACGCCAGCCAGCCGTCGATGAACCAGACCTTCACCTATGACCGCACCGGGAACATCCGCGACAACTCGCTGGTCGGCGCCTACACCTATTTTAGCGGTCGTCACCGGCCCAACACCGTCGCAGGCCAACCCTTCTGGTATGACGCCGGGGGCAACATGACCCGGGGCCTCGGGGACCGCCGGATCGGCTATGACGGCGAGAACCGGCCAATCTGGGTGACTCACCTGGGCACCCGTACCGAGTACCTCTACGGCGCCGGTGGCGAGCGGCTGTTCATGATCGAGAACGTCGGCACTCCGCAAGAGACGCGGACGGCGTATTTCGGGGCGGCGGAGATCCGGAGTTTCGGCCAGGGGTCGGCCGAGGTGATCCTGACCTACCCGCATCCCGATGTTCGGTTGGTCAACGGCGTGGCCAGTTGGATCACGCGGGACCAGCTCGGCTCCGTCAGGACGATCACCAACGCCGCCGGGGCCTGGGCGCGGCAGTCGATCTACCGGCCCTACGGGCAGCAGTTCAACTACACCGCCGATCCCTCGGTGACGACGGAGGACCACGGCTACATCGGCGAGCGGTTCGATGACGGGTCCGGCCTCCAATACCTGAACGCCCGCTACTACGACCCGGCGCTCGCGATGTTCCTGCAGCCCGACTGGTTCGACATCCGCGAGCCGGGCGTCGGCGCCAATCGCTACGCCTATGCGGGCGGAGACCCGGTGAATCTGAGCGATCCGGGGGGGAACATCGTCGAACGTAAGCCACTCGGCGACTACAATTACTTCAATGGTATAAAGGCACATCGTGCCCTTGGGACGGTCACCTTCCAGGTCGGCTTTAGCTCGGAGGTGTCTATCCTTCAGATGTCTGGCGCATACGGTGGGGGCACGTTTGGCATAATACCATCTATTGCCGCAGGTGCGGCGACAAGCATAGTTAATGGTCGCCCAGATGCGATTCGCGCTGAAGCACAATCACTGACCGCCCAGTTCTTTGACTACAAGCCAATCACGTATCGTGATAGTCCCAGAAGGACTGCGGCTGACCTAGCGCAGCAGACCCAATGGATGATAACTGCCCGAGCAAATGCAGGGGCGACTTTGATACCTGCAGACACGGCAAACCTTTTCCCACAGCCAGTCCGCCTTGCGAATACAATTATCGGAGCTAACGGCGCCACGTACTCTATTACAGTATACGGATCTGACATACCGGGAATTGCCTACTACGAACTGACTGATACAGGCGAAACCCGAACAAATGCCGAAGATCTTTCTCGAGCAATCACCAGAATGACTAGTGGAGGTGCCGACCAATTCATTCCGCCGGCAGTCATTCCACTCTTGGAGCTTCTATTAGAATGACCTGGACCCATGATGACGTTACGACGATTTTGACCACAATGCGTGAAGATATCTGCATGAGAACTGGCGTTTTTGTGAGCATGCCTTATCTGGAGTTTGATGAACACCTGAGGAAAATATGTAGAGAACGCGGCTTGGATGAAATGAGTACTCGCCGTGACTTGTTCGCAGAAAGAACTAGGCTGATCCTGCCGGAACCCCAGGATAAGTCGGCAAGACTCGAGAGGTTTCGGTTGTGGTCAGAGCTCACGTTCCGTTCTGGATTTAGAGGCGACATTCGTGCAGAACGAATGCCTCTAGGTATTCAGGAAGAAATTTCTCACTGTTTTGAGAAGATATTCCTGCCGCTTTGGTCAGACTCGAGTTTGCAGTTTGAGCGGCATGGAAGACGCCGATTCGTGATCCAGGTTATCAATGTGGTGAACGGCTACAAACTCGATCATCAGATTCACGGCCCGCTTGGAGTCGACGATAATTTACTTCATTTCGAAAGCTCGATTTTTGGCGATGAACTAGTCTTACTTCAGCGGCTGAACACGGCTGTCTTCTTCGGTGACCATGTATCACGAGTTTCGTCTTTGACTGACGTCGAGAAGTTTCTGTCTAAGTTCGCGATGATGATTGACTACATGGAGCAGCACTTCCGTGCCGCCACATCATTGACCTGCTCCCCGGTTTGGCCTTCGCCGTAATGTAGAATCTATCCAACTTGGGGGTGCAGATGACATGAGGAGTGGTCGCTTTATCGAGTGCTGGGCCCGGGCCCTCGGTGATCGCCGGATCGGCTACGACGGCGAGAACCGGCCGATCTGGGTGACTGTCGCGTTGCCGTTAATTCTGAAATAGAAAATTCAATAAAATCAATGGCCAACCTTTGTCCTTGAATTCGGTGTTTTGCCCTTAAATGGGGTCATCCTCAGTTTGTGTGGTAGAGCGGAAGCATTCGAGCCCTGAGCAAGTTTGGGCCTGCTCGACCGTACATCGCGCGCTTCAAGGCCTTCAGTCGGTTGATCGTAAGCGCGACGCCGTTCCCCTCCTGCCGCTTGTGAACTAAACGCGTCATTCTCTGCGCACGTCGGCGTTGGAGGTTTGGGCTTGGGACGAGACGGCGAAGTGGGCGTCCATTTGGACAGCTCGAGGGGCGGCGGGGTTTCTCGGCTCGAGGTGATCGAGGGGCCGTCCGGGCGCCGACTGCGCACGAAGGCGGAGCGGGCGCGGATTGCGGCGGAAAGTCTGGTACCCGGGGCGTCGGTGACGGATGTTGCACAACGGCACGGGACGACGCGCTGGCAGATCTATGACTGGCGAAGGAAGCTGCGGACGGGGCAGCTTGTCGTGCCCGAGAGCGTGGCGTCTTTGCCGATGTTTGCTGAGTTGGTCGTGGAGAGCGCCGCGGCCGGGCCAGAGATGTCGGCGGGGGCGTTGGCTACCACCGGCGTGGAGATCGTCATCGGCGATGTCGTGATCCGTGCCGGGATCGATGCCGATGGAGGGCTGCTGACGCGGACGATCCGGGCGGCGCGGGCGGCGGTGTCGTGATGCTTGGCCAAGGTCGGCCGGTGAAGGTGTTCATCGCGACGCGCCCGGTGGACTTCCGCAAGGGCATCGACGGCCTTGCGCTGTCGGTGCAGGAGATGTTCGGGCTCGACCCGTTCTGTGGCGCCGTCTTCGTGTTCCGCTCGAAGCGGGCGGACAGGATCAAGCTTTTGGTCTGGGACCAGACCGGGATGGTGCTGGTTCACAAGCGTCTGGAGGGAGCCGCGTTTGTCTGGCCGCAGGTGCGGGACGGGGTGATGCGGATGTCGTCGGCGCAGCTTGCGGCACTGTTCGAGGGGCTCGACTGGCGACTGGTCCGACCGGAGAGGGCGCGGCGTCCGCTGGCGGCGGGATGAGCGCGCCGATACGCTGGAACTCCTGTTTTTACTGGCTCTGAGGGGGGCTTCGTGATTCACTTCTGGGCATGGATGCCGACGCCCTCAGCCGCGAGAACACCCATCTGAAGGCCCGCCTGGTCGAGGTCGAGGCGGCGCTCGCGGAGGTGCAGGAGGCGAACCGCCGGCTGGAGGGTATTCTGCGCGCTGCGCAGCGCGACCGCTTTGGCAAGAGTTCCGAGAAGCTGTCGCCCGACCAGTTCAATCTGCCGCTCGAGGACGCCGAGCTGGCCCAGGGCGTGCTGGAGGCCGCCCAGGAGAAGGCAGAGGCAGCGCTTGCCCGGGCGCGCGGGGATGAACCGCGCAAGCCCGCGCGCAACCGCGGGCATCTGCCGCCGGACCTGCCGCAGATCGAACGCGTGATCGAGCCCGCCAGCATTCTGTGTCCTTGCGGCTGTGGCGAGATGGCCCGGATCGGGGAAGACATCTCCCGGCGGCTCGACGTGATCCCGGCGCAGTTCCAGGTTCTGGTGACGCGCCGCCCCCGATATGCCTGTCGGCGCTGTTCGCAGGCTGTGGTGCACGCACATGCGCCCGAGCACGTCGTGCCTGGCGGGCTGCCGACCGAACGGCTGATCGCATGGATCATCGTGTCCAAGTTCGGTGACCACCTTCCGTTCTACCGCCAGGCGGGGATCTTCGAGCGGCAAGGTCTCCACCTTGACCGCGGCACACTCGGCAACTGGGTAGGCCGTGCCTGCTTCCACCTGATGCCCGTGATCGACCACATGAAGGCCCATCTGCGCGCCGCCGACCGTATCTTTGTCGACGAGACCCGCGCACCGGTGCTGGACCCGGGCCGGAAGGCCACCAAGAGTGGCTACTTCTGGGCCGTCGTCTCCGACGACCGTGGCCATGGTGGTGCCGGACCGCCGATCGTGCTGTTCCATTACGCCCCTGGCCGTGGACGGGAGCATCCACTGAAGTTCCTGGCCGGATACCGCGGGCGGTTCCTGCAATGCGATGCCTACCAGTCCTACAACGCGCTGACCGAGATCACGCGGGATCAAGGGCCGTGGCAGCTGGTCTATTGCTGGACACATGTCCGCCGCCGCTTCGTCAAACGCGTCGAGAGCGACGGCTCGCCCATCGCCGAGGAGATGCTGCGCCAGATCGCGTTGCTGTATCGGATCGAGGCGACCGTGCGCGGCCAAGCCCCTGCCGACCGCCTCGCCGCCCGACGCGAGCACGCCGCCCCGATCATCGCCGCGCTCAAGCCCTGGCTGGAGACCCAGCTGTCGCGCATCCCGCAGAAGTCCCTGCTGGCCGAGGATAGGGCTTCAACGTCGCGCTTACGGTTGATCTGGCCTTCGGCTTGACCATCGCTCCACTGCATTTCGATGTAACCGTCCGGCCTGACCGCACTGCCGCGTTCTGAGAGTGCGGGATAGTGTCCACCATCGATAGTGGACACTATGGTGATGGCGTGGCGCGGCGGACGAAGCGGCTGTGGACGGACGAGGAGAAGCGGTCGATCTGCTTCCAGACGGCTGCGCCGGGTGTTTCGGTGGCCCAGGTAGCCCGGCGCTACGCGGTGAACGCGAACCTAATCTTCAAGTGGCTGCGCGATCCCCGTTATGCGCCGGACCCTGCCTCGGTTGCGCCCCCAGCAGAGGAGGCGCGGTTTCTGCCCGTAGAGATCGTCGCTGAGACCAGGTCTACCCCGGCGGCACTGGCCGCCGAGAACCACATCGAGATCGAGCTGGCTGGCGGGCACCGCATGTGCATCAGGGGCGGCTATGATCCTGAGGCGCTGGCGCGGCTGATCCGGGGCCTTACGCAGTGATCCCTGTCCCGGCCAACACGCGGGTCTGGCTGGCGGCTGGCGTCACCGACATGCGCAAGGGGTTCACGGCCTTGCCCGCGATCGCGACCACGACCCAGAGCGCCTGTCGAAAATCGAGAATGCCGAAGAGCCAGGAGAGGAACACGCCGATCAGTGCGAGCGTGCCGATCACGATGCCCAAGGGGCCGGTGATCGCATCGACGATGCCCTGAAGAAGGGTCTGCACCGGCGAGAGGTCAATACTTTGGGCGAGTGCCGGTCCCGCCAGCACGATGAGGCCAGCTGCACCGAGGGCGACAACGGCTCGCGTGCGCAGCACATTTTGAAGGTTCTTGGACGTCACGACAGGTCTCCTCTCAGCCGCTGGAACACGGCTGTCACACGGGCCACATGGCCTTGGGTTTCTCGGAAGGGGGGAATGCCGCCATGGCGGGTGACCGCATGAGGACCAGCATTGTAGGCCGCGAGCGCCAGCGCAGGATCGCCGAACTGCTCGAGCATCATCAGAAGGTAACGGGCCGAGCCGTCGAGGTTCTGTGCGATGTCATGGGGATCGACGCCGAGATCACGCGCGGTGTCGGGCATCATCTGGCCGAGCCCGATGGCACCGACCGGGCTCAGCGCCGTCGGGTTGTAGGCGCTCTCGACCTCGATATTGGCCCGGAACA
>Ga0247843_1008199_pt1 | contig 12311 bp, 13 predicted proteins | sample LaCruzMarch2017__FD_192420 | JGI IMG/M metagenome (GOLD analysis project Ga0247843, IMG submission 192420) | Freshwater microbial communities from meromictic Lake La Cruz, Castile-La Mancha, Spain - LaCruzMarch2017_8m | ecosystem: Environmental > Aquatic > Freshwater > Lake | place: Spain...
TGATGCCAGCTACGATCAGTATTTAAAAGATAACTTTTCAAAAAAAGAAGGAGCAGGTAATGGCCGCAAAAAAACTAAAAAAAGATAAGTACCCCGACTTCTTCAAGTCCGCTGACCGCGTGATGAGTAAAGAGAGCATTGCCCGCGCCAGCTCAAAAACTCAGGAGCTGCTACTCAACCAGAGTCTTGCCGCATTAAGAGAAGCTGTGGGCATCACTCAGTCAGAAGTTAAAGGCTTTTCACAGCCCGGAGTCTCAAAGATTGAGACCGGCGGCGACATGAAAATCTCAACCGTCATTGAGTATCTCAAAGGGATTGGCTTTGGCCTTGAAATCAACGCTGTCCCACTTGTGTCCTCAAACAAAAAGAAGAAGTCGCTTCTTAAAGCAGGCTAAACAAATCTTCTATTCATCTCTTTGGCTTGCTTTCCGTCCCCTGTTCCCATTCCTATTCCTAAATATATAAAATAAAAATACATACTACCTCCCCCGCCTTGCACCTCCCCCGCCTTGCACCTCCCCCGTTCCCCCAGGTATTGTCTCGTGTTCCTGACCACCCTATCTCGTAGAGGGAGGGTGGTCAGGAACCTTTAGAGAGACCATGCCTGGGTGTTCGGCCCAGGTGCAAGGCGGTGATTTAGCGGAGCTAAATCATTCGTTCGTGCTTCAGTTTTTGTCCGTCAAAGTCCAAGAATTGGTTTTGCCTTCATTCTCTCGTTTGCTTCAGTCGAGTTCACTTCGAAAAATCAGCGGCCAAGTTTGCCGCCTAGGATTTTCCCGCCCGTGAGCACGCTTTGCACTTTTCGCAGCACGCCCGGATCACTTGAGACGTACAAAACCCGCGACGTTCGCGGGCTGAGATTGCGGCTCGTCTTGGTATAAGTCTCGATTCGCTCAAAGAGCGGCTGGCTGCTGTTAAAGCAAAGATGCTCGCTCACTACCCTGAGTACGCCGTTGTTGGAGCGATCCTCAAGAAACAGGCAGCCACTGAGAAGCATAAAGCTGCGGCTGAGAAGCGAGCTCAATCTGCAGCGCTTCGGACCCAAAGCCTTTTACCGTGCAGGTACTCAAACCCTGGCCTCGGCGTTGACGTGACTTATTTGTGTCGTGGCGACGATCCCCATCCCTTTGGCGGCGAGATCCGGCTTCGCCAGGACATCGACGCCGCAAAGATCAGTAAGATGATTCGGCAAGAGTCCCTTGAAAAGCTCACCGTGCTTTACCGCTCAACCGAAATGATCGCCCCGCCACGGGCCAAGGATGATCCTAAAGAGGAAAGGCTCGATCCAAAGGTTTTGAAACAGCTGTGGAGCCGCCCAGGCCGCTCAACCGCGACCGTGCTCGCTGGGTACTGCATTTAAAACCGTGGATTTTTGTGCTTGTGGCCGTAAAGCGCGGATTTTGCGACGCAGCCGGTCCCCGGCTTTTATTGGATTTAGGGGCGATTGAAATTTCAACTTGTTTGGTTAGTATCACAGGTATGAGAAGATACGTTCCAGTCACCTTCATTCTTATTTTGTTATTCTCAACTGTAGCGAGTGCAACTGAATCTATTAATGTCGGCTGTGTAAGTCCAAAATTGTTCTGCGATGCTGAAACTCAGCAGTGTCACTGGCTCACTGCTGAGGGAAGAGTGACTACTGTCGCGCTCTCTTTCAGTGGCTCAGGACCAAATTATGAAGTTTTTCAAGGTTCTCAATCAGGTTTAGAATTAGAGGGCCAAAAATTTACCTTAAAGGTCTACCAACGTAGACAAGGCGGGGAATTTTTTAACTACGTCACAGTAGATATGCCGATTGAAGATATGGTGATTACGGGATCAGGCCAAAACCTTGCACTTGCCCGCTATTGGAAACCTGAAGCCAAAAAAGGTGTTGGCATAAGATGTACAACGGAAATTCAAGAATCTGATAAAAATTAATCCCTAAACTTTGAGCTGCCCTCGGTATCGAAAAGCTCAGGAATGAATCGCAAAAACGTCGAACGGGGCAAAACCCAGTTCGACGTTCACTTTGCCTGAAGTCAAAAAGTTGGCCTTAACGTCGGATTCTAGGGATTGTTCCCTAGGTGACTGCGAATAAATTTCATGGAGGCCGGAGCTACAATTGAAACGCCCGTGCTTAGGATAGGCAAGCCATACTTTTCTGAAGTCTTCAAAGTAGTCTTGCTGGCAATTCCGATAATTCGTTTCGTGCCGGGATCAACAATCGGTCCACCTGAATCATTTGGAGCAATGCTAGCTGTGTCTCCGTTCGTCAATCCCAGGAAGTACAGCATCGAACCGAAACGGATGAATCGGTTTGATCCCGTAGTTCGCACAACCTGTCCATCTATTCCGGCCTTTCCGCAACCAAACAAAGTTACCTCCCTGGAGAGGCTCAAGGGCTGCTCATGAATACTGAAATTTCCTTGAAAGGTCCGATTACGCTCGGTCTTGATGATACCGATATCGGAAGCAGCGTTCTTCGCGAAGTCTGGATGAGCAAAAGTTGCGATAGCCTTTACCTCAACTACTGAGTCTTCTTCCGAAAGGACTTGTGCTAACGGGGCAGCATTCAAGCAGTGTGCAGCCGTTAGAATCGTGTATTCATCTAGAAAAACACCGGTACAGATCCATCCATTGGTGAAAATCAAACGGACAATATCACGATGATCTTTTAAAGGCCCGCCTCCAACCAAAGCTTCTGACTGAACCGAGAGTAGCAAAACTACCAATATCCATAAGTGCACCAGCTCAGCTTACAACCGAAAAACTACTCGTTCATCAGAGCAATCATTGAATCCGCCCCCCGCGTCGCCAAGTCCGCGCAAAAGCGCCACAAAGACATCAATCCCCGCATTTAAACGCACCCTTAAGAATTGGCCCAAGGGTCGAAGCCCAAAGGGCTGACCCGCGGGAGTGCGCGGAAAAAAGACAAAGCTCCGCTCTACGCCGGTGCGTATCGCTGGGGAAAAAAAATGAAAACTTGAAGTGGCTTGGGGCTCACCTGCGCGAAACGCCGTGTGACCAGCGTGTGCCGAAAATGTGCCCAAATTGAGTGACGTGATGTGATCACGAGTGATCGACATTCTTGGACTTGCAGGATCGTTCCCTATGAGTCGCGGGGTTTAGATCCGTTTTTGTTTCAGTGAGTTGAGTTTGTTTTTTCCATTTTCAGCTATTTTTTACTGCCGAAAATGGCGGAGGAGGTGGGATTCGAACCCACGTTACCATTTCTGATAATTCGGTTTTCAAGACCGACGCGTTCAACCGCTCTGCCACCCCTCCGCTGAGGTTTTTTTACGAACCGAATGCTTCGAACATAGTCCAAACTGCGCGGAGTTCAAAGCATTGTCAGCCGAAAGTTCCTTGGCTAGAAGCCTTAGAAATGAAGAAAATTCTAATCACCCTCGCACTTTGTCTTTCAAGCTCGGCTTTTGCCTAACACGAAGTCACGACGGATTTCACGAACGGAGCACTCAAACTCCAAGGTGACTACAAGATCATTGGCGCTAACGGCGGATACCGTTATTCCCTCAATTCTTCGCTTCAACTCGGCGGTATCGCGAACCTCGGTTACGTAGATACTGGCAGCAACAGCGGTTCCTTTATCACCCTCTACGCAGGCCCAACCTGGAACTTCGGCAGCGAAGAAATCAAAGACGCATACTTCGCAGAGTTTCTTTTCGGCTTGTCCATATTCGATGGCGCCGATGCAGATATCGGTATCCGCGTATCAGCAGGCAAGCGCTGCGCTCTTACTGAGAGCATCAGCTACAGCCCTTACGTCTCCTGGCTCGCTTCGGATGCCTCAGACAGCTTCACCATTAGCTTCGTGAACTTCTCCCTGCTCTTCTAAGCGCCCCCAGCTTAACACGACGCAATATTAGTCAGGAACCCTGATGAGATTTTGATTCTCTAGGCAATCCCGGCTAGACCCTTTGTGGGGCTTGACCCCTGCGAGTCACTGACTGCGAACCCCGCCAGGCCCGGAAGGGAGCAACGGCACCAGCCCAGGACTTTTGGCAGGATCCGTCGGGCCCCACTTTTTTTATGTCATACGTCGTTCTTGCTCGCCGCTATCGCCCGCAGAACTTTGCCGATCTTGTCGGTCAAGAGCACGTTGCGCACACCCTGAAGAACGCCGTGGCCCAAGGGCGCTTTGCACACGCCTATCTTTTCACCGGACCACGCGGCGTCGGCAAAACTTCCGCAGCACGCATTCTTGCGAAGGCGATTCGCTGTCTCAAGCCCAGCGCCGGCGAACCCTGCAACACTTGCGAAGCCTGCACTTCGATCAACGAAGGCAAAAGCATGGACGTCATCGAGATCGATGCGGCCTCGAACACGGGCGTCGATAACATCCGCGACCTTCGCGAAAACGTCGAATACATGGCGTCGGTCGGCAAGTACCGCGTCTACATTATCGACGAAGTGCACATGCTCTCAACGGCAGCGTTCAATGCGCTTCTGAAAACCTTGGAAGAGCCGCCTCCCCACGTGATTTTCGTTTTCGCGACAACAGAACTTCACAAAGTTCTCCCCACGATTCAGTCACGCTGCCAGCGTTTCGACTTCCGCCGCATTCCCTTCGATGAGATGACTCGCAATTTGCGCGATATTTGCGAAAAAGAAAAAGTCGATATCGACGAGGCTTCGCTTCGCACGATCTCGCTCGAATCCGAAGGCTGTCTCCGCGACGCGCAGTCACTCCTCGATCAAGCGATTGCATTTTGTGATCGCAAGATCCGCATCGAGCTTCTCGAAAGCGCGCTCGGTCTCGTGGGCCGCAACGCTTACTTTTCACTCTTCGAAAATGTTCTCAACCATGACTCCAGCGCCGCACTTAGCGCCGTTCACCAAATGCTTCGCCAGGGCAACGACCCTCGCGTGCTCCTGAATCGCGCGACGCAGTTTTACCGCGATCTCCACTACGCGTTCTTCACCAAAGAACTTCCGAAAGACGATCCCGAACTCGCAGCCCTCTTCACCAAACACGTCGAAGGCTGGAGCACCGACGAAGTCGTTCGAGCGCTCGACCTTTGCCTCAAGCACCAGTCACAACTCTATGGCGCAAGCCACACCGAGTATCTCGTCGAAAGCCTCTTCGTGAAACTCACCCTGCAGCGACCTATCTCGCAGGCACCCCAAGTTTCTTACGCGGCTTCGCCCCGCCCTACTCAGAACGCTGCCCCCTTACAGTCCGCACCCGTCGGACAATACTCTTCGCGCACGCCTCCCCAGCCTTCGCAACAAACAGCTCCTGCACCCGCGAGCGGCCCGCTCCGTCAACGTTTCGAACAATACCTGCGCCAACAGAAGCCCGCATGGATGCCCGTTCTTCAGAGTCTGATCTCGATCGAAGAAAACAACGGCACAGTGATCGCCACCGCGAAGAACGATTTCGCCGGACGCCGTCTCGCTTCTGAGGACGGACTCGATCTCATCAAGAAGTGCCTCGGCATGAGTCAAGTCGAAGTCAAGCTCGGCACAGGATCCGACGCTGGAGCGAGCGGTTCAAACACGCCCGCAGCACCCTCAGAAGACCCCTACCAAAAAATGCGCGAAGCCCGCGACATGGCTCGCGATCACGAGTCCGTGCAAGCGGCCGTGAAGATCTTTGATGCTAAAATTTCCGAGACGAAAGTTCTCGTAGGTGAAACCAAGCGCCCCAGCGGGGGCAAAGGCGAAGGGAGAAAATCATGAAATTTCCAAATGGCGGCGGCGGTATGGGTGGAATGGGCGGCATGCTCGCTCAAGCTCAAAAGATGCAAGCTGAGATGAAACAGCTTCAAGACAAACTCGCTCTGAGAGAAATCCAGGTCGACAGCGCCGGTGGCCGCATCAAGATCACGATCACAGGCAAACAAGAGATCACGAACCTCGTGATCTCCAAGGAAATCATCGACCCTGAAGATCCCGCAATGCTCGCGGATATGATCAAAGTCGCAGTGAACCACGCCGTCGAAGAGTCCCAGAAAATGGTCGCTCAAGAGATGGGCAAAGTGATTCCTCCCGGCCTAGCTGGAATGTTAGGATAAAGATCAGATGAAATTCGTTCCGCGCTCGCTTCAAGCTCTTGTCGTCGAACTCGCCCGCCTTCCCGGTGTCGGCGAGCGTACGGCGCTGCGCTTTGCGGTCGCGCTTCTCAAGGGCGGCAACCATCGCACCCAGCTGCTGCAACAAGTTCTCGCCTCGGTTTCGGAAGATATCGGAAGTTGCGAGACCTGCGGTTTCTGGACCGAACAAAACCGTTGCCCCGTTTGTGAAGACCCTCAGCGCAGCGTCCAAAAACTTTGTGTCGTGCGCGACTCGCCCGACGTTCTCGCTCTCGAAAAGTTTCGCTCGCACCCTTGGAAATACCATGTGCTGGGCGGTCTTCTCTCTCCGCTAAGCGGCGTCGGCCCCGACAAACTCAATATCGGCCCTCTTCTCACTCGCATCCGCTCCGGTGAAGTCCAAGAACTCATCCTGGCTTTCGATGCGACCATCGAAGGCGACGCGACGGCCTACTACCTCAAAGACCTTCTCAAAAAAGAAGCGCCCGAGCTTCAACTCTCGCGCACAGCTCTGGGCCTGCCTGCGGGATCAAGCGTCGAATATCTCGATCCCTCGACCCTAGAGAGCGCACTTCTGCACCGGACTCCGCTAGACTAGACAGAGCATGAGCCACCTGATCTTTGAACTCGGACTTGTGGTAGACCGAATCCTTTTCGTGTCCCCGACCGAGAAGCGACTCAACACTTGCTTCGAACTCATCGCTAGCGATCTCGTGACCAATCTCGGTCCCGAACAAGACCTCAAGCTCGTCAGCACACGCCTCAAAAACGGCGCACTTCGCTCGTGGATGTCCTTTGACCTTGGAATGCGCTCGGGGCTCCGCCAACGCGTTCAGCTTCTCGGCGTTGCACTCGACCAAGGCGTCCCCAGCCGCGACCTTCTCATGGCAAGCGATGCGATGGTTCTCGACTGGAATCCGGGCTCCGGAATGGACGACGCCCTGTTGTCCCTCCCACTAACGCATCACAACACGACACAGCCTTGCCTCGCTCTTTTGCCCGCACCCGTCTCTGAGGAACGCCTCAAAGACCCGGTTTTCGCCCTTAGGCTCCACGCCCAAAAGATGGGTCTCGAGCGAAACTTCCGTAAATTTCTGGTGAGCCCGACTCCCGAAGATTTCTTACGCCAAGGCCTGGAATGGATCTTGAGCTTTTAGAGAACATTAGATACGTTGGTCGTTCCGATGTTCGCTGGTAGCTCAGTCGGTAGAGCAGGTGACTGTTAATCACCCTGTCGCAGGTTCAAATCCTGCCCAGCGAGCCAATTTTATCTAGGAGGGTTTATGGATTCAAAAACGCCTTCCCCACTACCTACACTGCCCAGCCCAGAACAAATTGAAAAAAAGCTTCGTCTTTCATTCGGACTCTTTGAAGCGGCCTTTGAAATTAAAAAGCATCAACTTTCTAAAAAATATCCAGACAAATCAGAGCGCGAGCTGAACCACCTCACCATGGCTCTATTCGAGAAGGGAGCACGCTAATGTCGCTCCCCTCAATCATGTCCGTGTTTCAAGACGTTCTCGCTAGGCTCGAAGAGGCAAAAATTCCCTACATGGTGGTCGGATCCCTTTCTTCAATTGTGTATGGCGAACCCCGCATGACCAAAGATATGGACATCGTGATTGATGTGCCCGCTCAAGATGCCTCGAAGTTTGAATTTTACTTTCCGTTTTCAGGTTTTTATTGCCCACCTGCCGACATTCTAAAAGATGAAATCGTAAACCGCGGACAGTTCAACCTTGTTCATCATGAGTCAGGTCTAAAAATCGACGTCATTGTGCGCAAGCAAAGTCCACACGCCATCGAAGAATTTAAGCGTCGAAAGAAAATATCCTTCTGGAAAGGCTTTGAAGCCTACATCGCAAGTCCTGAAGACGTGATCATCAAAAAACTCGACTTCTATCGCGAAGGTGGCTCAGAGAAACACATCGCCGATATTCGTGGGATTTTAGCGAGCACTGAAGTTGACCAGAAATATCTCAGCGAATGGCTTTCGCAACTCGGACTCATCGAATTCTGGAAAAAAATATGACCGTTCAGGTGCGTGACTTGGTCATCCTAAGCGCACTATTGTACAAATTTAAGAAGCCGGTGGAACGGCAATGGGGATCCGAAAGAATTATATGACAAAAAAATTACCCTTCATTCTCGCACTCATGTGTATGTTAGGCGGCGTTGGAATTTCAATCTTGTTTGGCGTTAATGAAGAGATGTTTAAGAACCGAATCTCCGCAGGGCTCGATCAAAACGTAGCGATTCAGCAAATCGCCGATCCCGCTCAAAAGGCCAGCAAAATTGCGGGCGAAGCCGAAAAAAACTGGCGCTACTATCAACGCTTTCATTTTCATGCGACGGGAATTGGCGCCATGATGATGGGAATCTTGCTTTTTGTTGCAAGGCTAAAGGCTCCACGAAAACATAAAAATATCGCATCCTATATGGTAGCGATTGGGGGAACACTTTACCCCTTTGTCTGGTTATTCGCGGGAATCTATGGCCCAGAAATGGGAAGAAGCGAAGCCAAAGAAGCGTTTGCTATTCTTTGGCTATATGGGCGGAGTATTTTTGCTCGGTGGAATTTACTCCACCCTCTTGGCTATAAAATACGACCTCGCGGAACACTCTCAAATTGATAGCGCAGCATAAGCAAGTTCTACCTCGCACATTTACCCTCGGGGACTAAGCCAAGAATCAAAGGTCCGAGAAGATCTGAGGATCTAGGTCCGGATAGTTCGTCTTGTAGAGCTTCACGAAGTCCGCGCGGAAGCTTTCTGCAATCACGGCACGGGCAAGCGCGAACGCTGCGAACAACTCTTGGCGATCGGAGTCCGTCGGAACTTTTTTCCGAAGCTCGTCGTAACGAGCGCGGAGCGTATTTTGCGTTCGCGAATAGCTAGCTTCGCTAAGACTCACCCACGTCTCTGCAGAAGATTGACGTTTGGGAAAGACAAAATCCAAATCCCACCCTTCAGGCAACCAGCCCTTGGAGGGAAGCTGGGTTTTCGTAACGATCGTCGTAAGAAGTTTGCGTGCACCTTGCTTCACATTTTCGGATGAAACATCTTTCGGCATCTGAAATGTCTTCTCCGAAAGAAGGTAGTCACCAAAAGCTTGCGGACGCGACTTCACCGCTAGCGCGTGACTCGAAGTCAATAGCAGCAAGACTGTAGCCAGTTTTTTCATGGTTGTGGTGCCCCCGTCGTGACATCGGGAAGTGCGGGTTGTGCGCGAGTCGAAGACGAGCGGGTTTCTCGCATGAGCATTTCGCGAGTGGTTCGATAGGCCTTGCCCGCAGCACTCCAGCTCTTGATATCTTGGCAACTGCTCTTGAATTGAGTGAGCACCGTTCCGAGTCGCATCATTTCCATACGACGCGCGATCGACTTCTTTGTCACGCAGTCAGCTCGCGAAAGAATCGCATCCGAAAGATAGGCTTTTGCTGGGCTTACGGGTCCCTCAAAAGGTGAAGTGCCAAGCCTGTCCCGGAAGACGCGCTGGTATTTGCCCCATGAGTTAAAGATTTTTTTCGCGTCTTCGTCACAAGCCGTTTCTATGGCTGCTATCCCACGAGTAAAGTTCTCGGACTGGTTTGAGAGAAGACTTGCGGTGTCGTCCATCTTTTCGAGCATCAGGTTGATGTCGGAATCGAGTGTGCTCGAGAGCTTTTCGATATCTTCGCGCTTGACGGTGCTGGTTCGCGAAAGAGCCGCCTGTTCCGCAAGAGCCACGTAATCGGCACGCGCTCGTCGCGAGGTATTGTAAAAAGACTGCATGTTCAGCATGAGGGCATCGTTGCTCGTACGAGTGTCTACGATCGTCTGAAGCGAGGAATTAAGAGCCGACGAAGCCGTGGCCTGTGCGCCGACGGCCGAATGACGAAGAAGCTCTGGTTTGCGTAAATAGGCCGTCGAAGCCTCTCTCATGGCGATGATCGAATCGGTGAACTTCTGTGGGTTGTTGACGACGGGAACCGAAATACGACCGGCCCCGGAGCCCTCACTGCGCGGAAGAGAGGCGATAACCGCATCACTGATGGCCGTCTGCGCGAGTTCGCCTTCGACGACAGGAACGGGGGCGGAAGCCCCGGACGTAGCAGGGCTTGCCCCCGGGATAACTCCGATCGCCTCTTTCGTCTTGTTACGAACTTCGGCGTTGCCGATACCGGTGAGTGTCGCTCTGAGATCGTTGCCTACCGTTTGCACCATCGTCGTAAGCAAAAGAACTTGGAAAGGAACTGCGGCTGCTGCTTGACCAGTCCCGCCCGTTGCTGCCGCAGCGGTTGCTCGGCCCGCGACAGGCACCGCCTGCAACGCACGTCGAGCCGTAAGCGAAGCCACAGTCCCCTTGGCGACAGTGATAAGAGCGGTGGGCATTGAAAGAGCCAGACCATCGGCCAGTGCATTCACCATTGCCGTGTCTCTCTTCAAGCCCTCCGCCTCGGCAGTCAAAAATTCGTTCATCGCGGGAAGAGCCGGCGCCACTTCCTCGAGACTCGAGAAATACTTCTTGGTCTCGGGATAATACTTCATTCCGAGATAAGAACGGCGAGTAGGCGGGCCGCTAGCGCGCGTGGGATAGTCGAGCGGCTTTCCAAGGATATCGGCGATGCCCCGAGAGGCCTCCGCAACCTTCAGCAAGGTATCCGGAGAGATGTCCTCGCGACCGGCATACATCGCACTCACTCGCGCCTCGAAGTTTTTGCGTTTCTGCTTACGAAGATTCTGATCGGCGCCTCGTTCCACTCGAGTCACGAGCCCGTGATAGGCCGCGAAGCCACGAATCGACGCGGGGCTTTGGAGCATCTGATCCATGATATCGGGCGGACCAATCTTAAGAGGTCCCCGTTTTTCAGCGATCTCGTCTTCGACCAATTTCGTGAACTGCGCGATCATCGAATCCGAAATGCTTTTTACGTTCGCGAGCGAGACTTTAATTCGGGGGCTCTCGCCAGGACCCGCAACACAGGAGTCACCCATTTCCGCCGTCAGAGCTTCGGCAATGACCTTAGCGTCTTCGGCGCTGATGTTGGAAGAGATGGGGGCCGATTGATTCGCCCCAGCAACAGGACTGCGTCCGTGATTCACATCCATCGCAAAGCAGGGCGATACGCTCAATATGAGCCCTAAAACTAGAACACGCCTTTGCGACACCGAACGCCCCCTGCCCGCTTCAATTCTATCTAGAATTATTGCATTAGTGTGACAAAACCCTACTTATCGAAAGTCAATTTTTGGGCGATACTTGAAGAGGCATGGCACGCGAACTCTTAAAATTCATTAAGCCGAATCTTGCTTTCGCTGTTTTGGCCGCTTCCATGCCCGGCTTTGCGCAAACAGACGTCGTTCAAACCAATTGCGAAAAAGCCGACGAGGAACTTCTACAGGTTTCCAAACGCCTCGCCGACCCCGAGCGTAAAGCCTATTTCGAGCAGATATATTCGGACCTCTTCCAAATCGACGCCGTCAAAAAGAACCCTCCCGGCGGCGTCTCCGCGAGTTATCTCAATCGCTGTTCCGAAATCAAACGGCGCGCTTTGTTCGCCAACCTCGAAAATTCATCGGGTTCCTTCCGCTCGAGTTTCGACATCATCACGAAACTCGCGAAGTTCCACCAACACTTCAATAATCCCAAACAAGCTTTGGAGATGTACGAGCATGCGCTCAAGATGCGCGAAGATGCACACAACGTGCGCATGGAATATTTTTATCTTTGGAAAGAACAAAACCAAAAGCAAATCGCGCGCAATTCAGAGAAATCCCTTTCGAGTTCCGACTTCAAAACCTTCTTCGAGAAGTTCAACGAAATCCTAAATCCGATTTTGCGCGACAACCAGGCCCCTGAAGACCTGCGCATTCAGGCTCATATGGAACGCGCTTCCCTGTATGCCGAAGCCTCTCAGTGGGCCTACGTTATCAAGGATTTCGAAGCCGTTCTCGCCTTGGACGCCTCAAATCTCCAAGCCCGCGAGCAACTCGTGCTCTACAATTGCAGTCGCAAGATCATCTTCGAATGCCGCAAACATCTCGAGAAATATCTGGTCTATAATCCTACGAATCTCGCGAGTACCATTCAGCTCCTCGCTCTCGAATACGATCAGGAAGACTACGATGCCGTACTCGGTACAAGCTTTCGCGCCCTCAAACAGTTCCCCGACAATCTCGACATCCTCGCCATTCGAGGGCTCATCCTTGCTCAATACGGACGTGGAGACGAAGCTCGTCAGCTGATCGACTCGGTTCTGAAAAAGGACCCCAAGAACGCGTGGGCCCTTCG
>Ga0247843_1008204_pt1 | contig 12297 bp, 5 predicted proteins | sample LaCruzMarch2017__FD_192420 | JGI IMG/M metagenome (GOLD analysis project Ga0247843, IMG submission 192420) | Freshwater microbial communities from meromictic Lake La Cruz, Castile-La Mancha, Spain - LaCruzMarch2017_8m | ecosystem: Environmental > Aquatic > Freshwater > Lake | place: Spain...
AATTCTAGTGAAGCATGAGTTGAGTCGTGGGAGTGTGGATGACCATGGAATTTACTGTGGCTTGCAGGGGCGCAAGAAGTTGTTGGCAATATACTCTAGAGAGAGGGGTGGAAAAAAATCAATCCTTCGTACTTTGTTTTTTTTTTCAACACAACTAACTATTTACCTTTATCATTTTTATAATCACACACATCACCATGATCACCACAAGCCGCAGCAGCATTATTGTTTCCCCAAATCTACCATGGCATTTGTTACAGCCGCCAACACAATTAGTAATACACCAACAAGCCCTACCTTGCCTAATGTTTCGCCCAATAGTAAGTTTGCAAATATCGCACCATACACCGGATCCAAGGCATAGATAATAGATGCACGTTCGGCTGATATATTTTGTTGTGCCTTTGATTGTATATAATTGGCCAATGCCGTGGTGATTCCAGAGAGGTACAGTAATGGAATGAAGTGTTGGGTAATTGTGAATACTGTTTCGTGATATATTTGCTGTATTGATTGAATGAATATTGTGAAGAATGCGGTAATTGTAGTAGCAGAATCATCGTCCACCATTACCATCGCAGCAGCAGCAGCAGCAGCAGCGGTACTACCATCAGTATTACTATCATGTATTATTGATATAGACATAGTCCATAGTACCGACAACAAGGTTACGGTCCATAATGTAGCAGCATTCAATTCGGACGACTTTTCAACCTCCCCGGATGCACTTTCCATCCGTAATATGAATATTGCCGATGTTGCCGCGGCCGCAATACTCCATAAATCGCCTACGGTAATATGTGTTGCTACTGTTGACGATATACTGCTTCTGCCACTCCCAACGCCGCCATTATTATCCAATGCCAACAATGAAGTTCCGATAAATGCAACTAATGCCGATAACCAACTACGCGCGGATATGGACTTTCCGTATAGTACGCGCGCGAAGAACGGTACCAGCTTGACGTTCAAATAGAGCAAAAATCCCGACCGCGAGGCCGTGGTGGTTTCTAATCCAATGGCCTGGAATGCATACCCCAAGAACATGTATATGCCCAGCTCGAATCCATACCTCCATGCAGTTGTTATTGAGCTACTACTACTACTGCTACTACTACTACTACTACTGCTGCTACTACTATCACTGCTAATGCTTTTAGTAGTCGCAGTAGTAGTTGATAGAGAGTCTGGTTGTTGTTGTTGTTGTTGTTGTGCCGTTGATGCGATTGATGATTGTTGCCGTTGGATGTATCGTGTTTTACGTAAATCACTAGTACTACTACTGCCAAACATTCTTTCCCGTACATTATCCGTTATTTGTCGTACGCCCGGCGTGTACGGCGACGATAGTATCGTCGCTAAACCGAATCGTGCCAATGTAAAATATGCCGCCGTGCTGCTACTGCTACTGCTTGCAATAGTAATACTGCTTTCCAACATGCCACCGGCGGCATTAATATTCTCCCCCACGACAGTTGCAACAGTAGTAGTAGTGGTGGTAATAAATGGTTGTAATATGGGCAACGTCGATGCCGCTTGCGTTATAATACTGCTAGTACTGCCGCTGCTACCATCGTCGACGAATAATGATGATAATTTAGTGGGAGTATTATCGATCACGCTTTTAATCACGGCATGCTGGGTTCCCCAAATAATGGCAACTAGATTGAGTAATAGTATCGATTGGAGTGGTATGCCCATGCCCCATGTTGTTTCTAGTGCGTAACTGGAGGTACTATTATTAGCGCTCGTGTGAGTATTGTCATGAATGTTGTTGTTGCTGATGCTGCTGCTGGTGGTAATTCCGTCTTCTTCGATCATCGTCGTATCGAGGTTATTCGCGTCGTCGTCATCCTCATTGTTGGATTCTTTTACGGCCATGGCAATGATACTGCTGCTCTCCATTTCCAGCGGCACATCATCATCATCATCATCACCACTAATACTACCCGTTGCCGTTGTTACATCTTCTTCAATTGATTGTTCTCGTGGTGGATTATTATACAGGAGAAACGAGTCAGTATTCCGCTTCGATGATTTTCTACACCATGAACGATAACAATTGTCGTGATTATATCGTCGCTTGCGATGATGATGATGACGATGATGTAGCAACAGGAGGAGCGGAGGTCGTGATGATGATGATGCCGCTAGCAGGAGTAAAGGGCTTTGCCTTCTGACGCGCATCCGTTTCCTGCGCTATCGTAGATTCTAGAAGATTAGAGAGAGTTTGGCAGTTGATTTTTTGGTGCGAAGGTCTCGGTCGAACGCGGGTCAGGCGCGCCATTTACCCCCTGTCGTCATTCCCTTGGAATAACGAACGATCGCGCCGGCCGCTCTGCGTACAGAATATGCTTAGAGTTACTGCTCCGCTACTACTACTACGACGGTCCTTCATCCAAATCTTGCCAGAGGTATCTGCCGCCCTAAACCTCGGTCGGCCAGTCGTGGCACTCGAAAGCACCATAATAGCACACGGATTGCCACATCCTCAAAATTTACAGTTGGCAATCGACGTATCCGACATCATACGTTCCAGGGGCGGTGTACCCGCCACGATCGCTATCAAAGATGGCATATGTCGCGTGGGGTTAGACGTACATGAAATGGAAGATTTGAGTTTATCCGGCGCGGAGGGACGAGCCGCGAAATGCTCCACGCGCGATTTGCCATTAGTCGTGAAGGAGGAACAATCATCCGTGTCGTCGTCGTTATTTCATTCTCGGGCATCAAAAACATCATCAACAACAACAACAGCAGCAGCAGCAGCAGCAGCAGCAGGAAAAGTTCAATGGGGTGCCACGACAGTCGCGGCCACGATGAGGATAGCGCATCTTGCGGGCATATCGACATTCGTCACGGGCGGGACCGGCGGCGTCCATCGCGGCGGAGAAACATCGCTCGATGTATCCGCCGACCTCGTCGAATTATCCCGCACGCCCGTCGTGGTCGTATCCGCGGGCATTAAGAGTATATTAGACGTGCGTCGAACGCTCGAGGTATTGGAAACGTACGGCGTGACCGTGGGAACGTGGCAATCCACCGACTTTCCTGCCTTCTTTTCGCCCATTGGTGGGATGCCGTCCCCGGCCACCTTCGATACGGCATATGATGTAGCATCGGCCTACGTGGTGGGTAAAGAACTGGGCCTGTCGAACGGTATACTGGTCGCCGTGCCCAATCACGATCCTGCCGGCATCAATGTCGAAATTGCGATCCAAGAATCCATCGCACGGGCCGATGATGCCGGAATAACCGGACGAGATATCACGCCGTATGTACTGCGGACAGTTGCCGAGAAAACGAGCGGGGACAGTTTACGCAGTAATATTTCATTAGTAAAGCGTAATGCCATGATAGGTGCGGATATTGCCAATAGTATTAGTACTTTACTATCGTCACAAAGGAAGGAGAAGGAATATACTTTCACCGGGAGAAGCACGACAGTGGTTGTTCCGTCGTCGTCATCATCATCATCATCATTGACGCCAACGTCAAGAATAATTATGCAGCAGCAGCAGCAGCGGCAGCAACAACAACAACAATTGCCTCCAACGCCACCACCACGTGTTGTATGCGTGGGCGGATCTGTCATCGATACGATTGCGACCTCTAATTCATACATACCAGGCACATCCAATCCTGGCAATATCCATCGATCATATGGTGGCGTGGGACGTAATATTACCGAGGTCTTGGGTCGACTTGGTTCATTACCATTATTTTATACCGCCATTGGCGATGGGTGTCATGATGTGGGGAGTGATATGATTGCACAATTAGTCGATGATTGTGGCGTATTGACTACGTTAGAGAGCGTACACATTGCGCCTGATAGTAATACGGCTAATTACCTAGCACTATTGGACGAAACTAATGATTTAGTCGGCGGCGTTGCCGACATGGAGGTTCTGTCGACAATCCCCATCCCCACCGTGGAGGATTTACGGGGCGTGGAACTACTTGTCTTGGATGCCAATGCACCATTGGACAAATTAACAACAATAGCGACAAATGGGGTAATGGCAGGGTGTCAAATATGCGTTGATCCAACGAGTGTCCCAAAAGCCAAGATGCTATGTAAGAGTAATAATGATGAATTTGTTAAATGTTTGAATTATATATTTCCAAATCAAGATGAATTACTTGCCATGGCTGAAGTAATAATAACAACAACAACAACAACTAATGATGAATTAGAAAATGATGATAATGATGATGATAACCAACACTTGAGAGATGCAGCTTCAATACTAATTTCAAGGATGAATTCTGATTTTGCCCATGTTATAATAACCCTTGGTAAGTCAGGAGTGTTGTTGGCGTCCTCAATAACAAATAATGGTGGTGGTCCAAAGTTTACCCACTTTCCAGTCCCAAATTCTATTAACAATAATATTAAGAGTAGTAATGGTGCCGGGGATACATTATGTGGAGCCTTTCTTCATGCAATTTTGCAAGGTGCCAGTGTGGATGATGCTATAGTTTTTGGCATGGAGGCTTCATTATTAAGTTTGGATTGTGCCGAATGTGCAATTTCTCCTCTACTAACAACATTGAAATATAAATCAAGATAATAGTTATTATTACACACGACAAAAATCTCCTATACACATTAAAAAAAATTATACTCCTACACGTGTGTTTATCACAGTTCTCCAGCCATGGCGCTAGCAACACCATGCTGTACTTTCTTCCAATCCTCCAAAGTAATTGATACAACTCCTCCATTGTTGTTTTTGTTACCACCCGTCGTGGTGCTCCACCAGGAATTTTTGCTACCTGTCGTAATCCCATCCATAGTCTCGGGTGTTACTATTTGAATGATAATGTTTGATGCCAATTCTGGATTTTTTCCATGGTGTGCTGGTGCCGGAGGAAGATAGACCTGTCGTCTACTACTACTACCGCCACCTAAGACGAGTACATAGAACCCATAACATCCAAGTGTGAACCATAGTGTACACATAGAGGCAACTCCAAGAATTAATAACAGGTAGATATTATAACAATTCCCGCCTGTCAAAACAGTTGAAGATGATGATTCCAGAGGTGCAGTATTAGATTGTACAGTCTTATCCTTTGTGACAAGCCCTTTATCTTCCTTTGACAATTTATCCACACGAGATGAATTATATTGTAACTTGCTTTGCTTCCTTGTTTCGACAAGGACCTCATTCATCCTACGGTAGAATTGCTGTATTGATTCATCAAATGTTGGCATATTATTATTACCATTGTTGTTGTCGTTGTCGTTGTCGTCATTTGACTGATTGACTTCGTTATCATTATTTGCATACTGGTCATCGTCTCCTTGTTCGTATTGAATAGATTTACCGCCACCTTTAACCTTGGTAGGTAGTAATCCACTTTCGCTATTTGGTTCATTATTATCAACGCCACTGCAATGTAAGTCTTCCATCTCAGTTGTAATATCTGACTCAACACGTGGTAATTTATTATCATCCTTGACTTTTGGGGATAAGAGTTGATGATTCATTTCGAAAGAGTTTGTCAATACAATCTTTGGTAGACCATTCTTCTCGTCCTCATCTTCATCTACCTTCTCTTCATTAATGGGTATATTCTCCATATCGGCATACAATCCCTCCTGTGATGTTTCTTCTTGTAAGGGAACCCAACCACCAAAACGATCATCATCGCCATCTTTGATATTAAACCCATCATTCCACGCATCTTGGTAGTCGTCATTCTTTTTCCCTGCTGCCTCGTAGTCACTTGCTACATGACGTCCGGGGGGATAGGTCCCCAATTGTCGACGATCACGTTCCCGACGTCTTTTTGACATTGTCTCCATCGACAGCTTCGCGGCAGCAGCAGCAGCAGCAGCATCGCCCCTTGCCGCTCCGCGAGCGGCACGTCCATTCGAACGTCGCGTCGTTAAATGTTCATTCTCCAATGCATGACAAATCTGCGCGCATCCCTCCGCCAAACTCGTTATCATGGCCTCGTCGTTCCCGGTCTCGATGGCGGCCCAGGCCAATTCGACCAATTCGTAATAGGACGCCTTGGCCTTCCCGCACGCGAGTACGTCCACGATGCGACATAGCAGTCGCGCGCCCTGGTCCAACGCGCGTTTGAATTCGGGCGTGTGCGCCGATTCCGATAATCGGATCAGCAATATAGTGCCGTCGATGACGCACTGTCGTCCGAGGTCGGAACCGACGACGTCCGTCATGCCCTCGCCGACGTATGCGCCCCGTACGAGTAACGTTCGTCCGACGTCCGTCGAACGCAACAGGTTCCATATATTTTTCACGTACGTCGAGCACACCGATAGCCACGAGGTTATTCGCGATGGCACGTAATGCGATATCAATTCGGCCAACATCGGACCCAGTACCTTTAGGGATATGTCCAACGTCGGCCTCGAGAGTCGGGCGGTGGCATCGATGCCGAAGTATGCAGTTTGGAGGAGTAAATGTAATGGCATTGGCAATGAAGAGTTGTTGTTGTTGTTGGTCGTGGTAGTAGAGTTTGCTTTCGGTTCTTCTGCCGTTGGTAGATGTTCGTCATCTTGCTGCCGCCGCGGTTGACGTTGCCCCGTCGTGGTAGGGGCGGTATTCCGTCCCGACTTGGTTGTGTTCGTTCTCGGTGGCGTTCGGGGTCGTCCGATGCCACCGCCGGTGTTGATCCTCGATTGCTGAGATGACGACGACGACGATCCGCCCTCCTTGAACGACGATGCGGTGGCCTCCTCCCCCCGTGCGGAGGAGGACGACGATGGGTTCATCGTCGTCTGAGAATTCAACTATTGCCCCACACCGCTAAAAACTGTTCCTCGCTTGGTTTTACCAACATTTGTGCTTGGCCTGGCAACATGCACTTCCGCTTCTTCATTGAATGATGTGGTCTCCTCAAATCTTGGATTGCGTGAGCCAATCAGTGTATGCCTCAAAAATCCGAGACTGCCTTCTCCTGCTGCTCGACTGCTCAAACCACACTTACATAAATACATATTCATATATTCCGTTGTGCAGTCTTGAATGAGGACGAGCGAGGACGACGGGGTATTTTTCAACCAAGGTCCGGGAAGAACCCGAAGAAGAGCGGCAGCAGCGGCAGCGGCAGAATGATGATCCGCGCCGACGCGTCATGACCGCGACAAATAATATGCGTCCGTTGTCGTTCGCCCGACTCCTATTATTTGGAAGTCCGTCGAGGGTCGCATCGTCATTGTCGTCGGACGTTGCCAATGATGACGATTGCGTTGCTGCCGTCCCTAACAAACAACGACAGAAGGGAGGAGATGATGAAAGTTACAACAACAACAACAATAACGATAATAGTAGCAATGATGAATTTCGTTGGCGAGATGTAGCCGCCGATGAGGCCAATGGCAAATCGATATTATTCTCCGATTCCTCGTACGACGTTGACGACGACGATGATGATCATTATGATGATGATGATGATAACTTTGTAACGAAATTTGATATTTGTTTGACCATTGATGATTCCATGACTGGTCTGCATACTTATACTAATAATGTTCATCATGATGATGATGGTAGAGCCGTTAATCGACACTATTGTACAAGTCGAGTGGCGGCTGTACAAAATGATGTTGGTAGTAGTAAATCATCTTATGAGTATGATTGGCTATTAGATGGAATCGTTATTGCGGAGTTTCAAAAAGATGACGACCAAGAAAAGCAACAATGCTGTCGAGGAAGAAGAAGGAAATTTGATGATCCAATACTCGATCGGTCAATTAGTATGATGGAAATTGAATGTAAATCGAATAGTAGTAGCTTTAGTAATAGTCCAAAAGAGGAGAAGACTGTTGTGAATAACGACGGAGAGGATGAGGAGGAGGAGGAGGAGATTGAATTTTTTGCTGACTTTAATTCACACTTGGACTACACGACCGAGACTGCTGATAATGATGATGAACAAAAAATCACCATCGATACAACTGCGACAACATCGGACATAATTTCGATCCACCACCAAGAGATGAAGAATGTAAACGACGACAATATTGTTATTGCAACAAAATGTTGTTTATCGCCGATTTTAATTCAGCATGATGACAATGACGACGAGTGTTCGTCCTCTGCCGGCGGTCACTACGAACCACCAGAATCTATTGCATATCTTGTGTCTAATATTGAGGCAGAAATTGAAACCGCATTCGTTGAGATATCACATCTGAACAATAATAATTATTATCATCCGTGTAATAGTAATGAGTCATCATTCAATGATAATAACGTTGGTGATTGTTCAATACTTATGTCTACTGTTGGTGAGGATGATATCGATGAATATCTAATATCAACAACGTATTTACAACAACCATCGTTACTCATGTCCAGTTTATTGTTAGAGTCGCTACCCGTCCCAATACCTTCTTCCAATATGAATGACAATCCACTATCGTCATTCACTCGACGGATGCAAAAGTATCACGCAACAACAACTTCAATGAATAAGTCAAGTACAATTCAGGTCGAGGATGAGCTACTCGAGAGAAAGTTATCAGATACAATACATGGGGGTTACTTTGGTGGTAGCAGTAGTACGGTGGTGATGGAACAAGACTGTGACTACTTTGATCCCATCGTCCTGGAAGAAATTATGAATGTGCCATTTCCGTTTGATGTACTTAACATGGATGAGTCTTTCTTAAATAATGATGACGATCAAGATGAATCTGATGGCAGTGTCGATTATCTCAATTTTGATACATATATATCCAATCGTCTAACAGAACTTGACTTGGGGATAGATGAAATAATGTGCTGCATGTTGGCACGTGTTAGTCAAAAAGAAACTGCCATCCAAGATGGAATAGAGAAAGTATTTGCCACTGAAATGGAATTGTCCACGGCTCTTCTTTATACAAAATCTAGTAGAGAGTATCTACTTTGTGCTAAGAATGGATACTCGTTGCCCAGCACACAGAGTGAATATCAAGTGGGTTCACATAATGTAATATTGGGTGCTCTGCATGTTGTGGATTATGCCGATATCAAGGATCGATTGCGATATTTGCTCGATAATATCGATCAACTCTCGTTAATATGTGATCAAGAAGGACAATGGTGGAAGGCTGTCAACTCGAGGCCAATACATCCTGACAGATATCAGAAACTACTTGTCGATGCAAGGAGGTTGAATGATCTGGTACTGAGTGAGGAACTTTTGAATCACTTGACAGGTCTCGCTACCATGAAAGTTCGACTAAATAGCCTTACAGACTTGTTACATGTGCGTATCGAGGACTCAATCGCCGACCTTTTTGCTCGGGTGCTTTGTTATGATGAAACAAGTCCCATGCCGTTTGATGAATTCTACTGCATATTCGAATCTCTTGTCAACGCGTGGCTATCTTGCCTCAAAATGAAGACAGACAATGATAATTACACAGATCAATCTCAGATAAGCGACGTTGAGGTTGCGTGGTCTGGATGCATCCTCAAATTACTTTCATTTGAAGCAAGTAAGGCAGTCGCATTGACGATTGTTAACTGTCGATATGAAGATGAAGAAGTTGTGAACGCAATAGACGATGTTAATCGGTGCGAGTTAAATCAAATGCATGATCTTGTGAGTCAAATTAAGGATGAGGCGGGCCTCGAGTCACTGTCTCATAGGATGCTGAAATCATATCTCAGCCAGGCACAGTGTCAAAGAAAGCAAATATCTTCCATTTTCTTTCATCTTGCTTCGAGACTGGTAGAAGTGATGAATTTGTATGATGTTATTCTTCAGTGGCTAGAGTCTCTTACTGATAAAATCAAGACAGATCACTCAGAATCAACTGATATGGAATTTGATTTAAGCTGTTCAGTTTCCGAATTTTCATCGGATAATGAATCGTCGTCAATCTCATATGACGAAACAATGAAGCAGTCGCAAGAGGATGAAACGCTGAATCATGAATCCTTATCAGTTTCTATTCCAGAAAATCTCATTTTCAGGAGGCATCACGTGTGCTCAACTGTGGATCAGTATGTAGCAATACATAAGTGTATGAAGGAAAACAAACTTCGCCGTACAATTTGGAAGAAATGTGAAGCATCGTTGATCAATCTGATCTCGCTTTGCAATTCACTTGTTGATATGGGTGTTCTATCAGGATTAAGCAGAGATGATGACACTCAATACTTGCGATTAATCCACGATGTTCTGCTCCAATTTACCTCCTATTCGACACATTTCCTTGGCAACGACGGCAGAGAAGACAGCCCAGAATTATGCAGTGCGCTTGAGACTGAACTCTCAAAAATGTTCACAAGACATTTGCGATGCGTGCACATGGAGGCTATGAAAACCATTGGAAAGTCGTTGGAACACGAGTCATGGCAGTTGACGCCGCTGGAACTACATGTGAGAGATATCAGAGTACAAGATTCAACCACGGATATTGGGCTACAAACAATTTATCAGACCGTTGAACAACTCTTTTGGGACTCTAATGCCGACAGAATAATATCTGAAGATTGTCGCTTAACAACGCGAGCCATAAATCACAGCCATCGATATTGCGGCACATTTCGGGATTACTTAGACGGATTCACAGTTACCCCAGACCCTTGTACAGCAAAACAGGATGCGTCAAATCGTCGAGGGAGCAGTGGAATAAAGTCAAAGGAATTTATTTCCAATGTTCTTCAGTTTGTCGAGCTAAAGCCTTGTGGAGTACAGAGCCTATCCGTACTAACGGATAGCTCTTTAAGTCTTTTGCGGTGGATTGCTAGTATAGTAGCCGTCGGAAATGCCTTGCCAATCGTCGCAAAGGATGCATCAATTGCCGTGATGACGTTAGTAGATCTTTACATCCTAACAGTATTCAGGTTCTGTGCGGGGAACAAATCTAACGAAGATGTTCTAATAGGGTTTGGTAGAGGTACCACTTTGAATTCAGCGTCTTTGTCCACTGTTTCCTTATCATTAGAGGCTGATGCCGTGGCACCACTGCCCCGAGAGACGAAAGACTTCGTATCAATGCAAACATTCATAAATTGCAGCCGCGAAAGACTCAAGAGACTTGTCAATCTGGACAAATTTCAATCAGTTAACAACGGCTCACCTTCTAATAACTGCAGAAGAGATGCGTCATATTTTGCGAGAAGGCTAGAGAAGCAGACGGCTGCTGCCTGTAGTTGCATTTTTGTCGCCATGCTTGTTGATGTTGCGAGCTTTAGTTTCAGCAGAAATCAGGATCAGAAGCAACCACTTTGGACAGACTTGAAAGATATCATAGCGTCGATAGAAAAAGCTGAAGATATCAGCGGTTTGTTGACAGATGAGCACTCTCTAGAAACTTATACATCATCGCTCGTGTCAGTTTTGCCCAAGCTTGTCACACAAGCACTTCGGTACGCCGCAGTGACTTCTCTTTCTGGCAAGGAACTCATATTTCAGATAATATGTTGCAGTCGAGTTTGGGAGAATGATAGTATGGAGGAGCAATCGGGCTCATACATCGATGAGTTGTGCGAAAGAATTGCACACCTATGGGGAAGCATGTCATCGTCTTCGAGACTGTCATCAACAATGCTTAAATTCACTTGGGATCATCTCGTCCAGTCGGCCTTCTTGGTGCTATTGGAAGGATTTTCGAAAGTTGGTAATTGTTCCACGGAGGGTCGTTCATTGATGAGCATGGACCTGGCTAGTTTAAGTCATGGATTAATTCCAGAAACCGTGAAGGCAGAAGCTGACGATGATGATCAAAACATTGGCTTGCCACCACAGGCTTGTAGGGAAGAAATGATGCGATATGTGGACAAATTCGTCAAAGTATTTTATTATCCGAAGGAGGAGATACAAAATTGGATTGAAGACAATGCAGGAGATTATCACTTTGACCATTGTCTGTCATTGGTAACTGCAAAAGCAGCAGGGTCCAAAGACACCGCATTCATGACGGAAGGTCATAAGGCAGTGGCTGCCATATATGAATTGCATAAGTTATGACTAAAATGCTTTCCAAGTATAGAATTTAATCATCACTAGTTTAACAATCCTAAATTGTTAATCCACGTCACCGCAACTGTTACTACTATCTGATTTTGTTCCTTTTGGCCGCATGCAGATGTGCCAAGGCATCTGTTGAGACACATCGACTAAGACCACAAGGCTTCGTTGCCAAAGTCAAGTCGGTCATGACTGCTCTTGGAATCACCGCAGGTATCAGTGTACGTGTAACAGCAACCTTATCAGACATTCGACCATTGTACCAATCCACAGTCCTGCGTATGCCCTCATTGAATGACACCGTGGCTTCGTACCCCAACAATGTCCTTGCCTTCTCCACGCTTG
>Ga0247843_1008205_pt1 | contig 12295 bp, 11 predicted proteins | sample LaCruzMarch2017__FD_192420 | JGI IMG/M metagenome (GOLD analysis project Ga0247843, IMG submission 192420) | Freshwater microbial communities from meromictic Lake La Cruz, Castile-La Mancha, Spain - LaCruzMarch2017_8m | ecosystem: Environmental > Aquatic > Freshwater > Lake | place: Spain...
CGGCCCAGTAATTCGTCGTCGTCGTCGATCGTCATCTCGTCTTCCGCGATGGTGGTAGTCGGGCCACGACTCCTCGCCGCCGATGGTTTCGTCGTCGACCGTCGTCGCTCGGTCGCGGCATTAGACGATGCGAGCGAAGCAGTAGTTGGCGTCGGTGGTGCAAACGCCATTGACGTCGTCGAAAGGATGAACAAGGCAACGATGCATGATGGAACCAACGTCATGGCTGCTCCGTGGGCTTTCCTTCTCCGCGCCGCGAGCGACTACGATATACCGCGGTGATGACTCTCGAAGGCGATCACAGATCGACGGGGGGAGGTTGAAGGTGAGTCCTTGTTCCCGCTCGATGACAGTTCATGCTTGCTCCTTTCCCCCACCACGATGATCACCACCACGGCAGCAACGCCAGCCGGTAGCAGCACCCCCAACAACAACAACAACAAGCGTCGTGGAGCATTTATATTACTCGAGGGCGTCGATCGATGTGGCAAAACGACTCAAGTCGGATTGCTCGTGAAGCATCTCCTCTCGTTGTCGATTGCGACGGTGGCATATCGTTTTCCGGATCGGACTACTCGAGGTGAGAGAGAAAGAGGAAAGGATTATATACGATGCACCACTCGCCCGCATTATTCGAATGTAATGATGGAATCAAATATGTTATTTTGTGGAGTAAAGTTGTTGTTGTAATGTAATGCACGAACTATAACCATTGTTTTTTTCTTTTCTGACTTTTATTAATACGACAATAAGTGGGCATGTTGATTAATGACTATTTAACATCCTCGATCCAAACGGACGATCGAGCGATACATTTACTATTCAGCGCCAATCGATGGGAGGCCGCGCCGAACCTCGCCGCGACGTTAGCGCGGGGGACGAATGTAATATGCGATCGATATGCCCACAGCGGCGTGGCATTCACCAGCGCCAAGACGATGGACGATCGGTGCTCCTCCTATTCCGGCGGGGACCTTACGTTGGATTGGTGTATTGGTCCGGACATCGGTCTGCCGGCACCGGATGCTGTAATATTCTTAGATTTGGATCAAGACGAGGCGGAGAAACGTGGGGGGTAAGAGAGATCATTGTGCGGGCAATATTTTGTGCTTTGTGTTGTTCTTGTTGCTGTTTGTTTGTTGTTGTTACTGCTGTTTGTCGTCATCTGGCCTCCCATTTGTGTAAGACACTGTATGAAGAAGAATGTGTGGTAACTTTGTTTACCTCTTGTTCCAGAGACTATTCTTCCTATCTAAAATGGGGGGATGGCTAACACCTACAAAGGACAAGGCACAACTCTTCAAGATTAACATTGCCTTACTTTTTGCCTGGTCAAATCAAGATTTAATTTTCGACTATGACAGTTACGGGGCGAACAAGCAGATTTGATTGGCCTTATATGTTTATCCCATTTATTGTTGTGATCTTTACTTTTCTAACAAGATCTTTCTCAATTACTTTTGGACAATATAGATATGGAGGGGAAAGATATGAAAAACGAGATTTACAAATTCGTGTTAGGCAGCGCTTTCGTGAACTCCAAACCATTGATGAGAAACAGGGACGAGTTGCTTGGCATATTGTGGATGCGTCACAGTCAATAGAAGAAGTAAAGGATAATATTGCCGACATTGTTACAGCTACTATTGAACGTGTACAGAAAGAGATATCTCCGTTAGGTCGAATGTGGGGTGAGGGTGATTATGAATTACCAGAAATAACAGAGACTGATGATACAACAACAACAACTGAATAGCTGAAGTTATACACTCCATACATTATACTAAGACAAAAACGCGATGAGAAAGAGTTTATGTTTGCAACCTCGCATTATTTAATGACAAATTTATAGATATCACATATTCGGTGTTCGTTAGGAGGTATTATTTTGCTTTTGCTTTCTTTGACCCGATGGATGTTGAGTCATCATCATTTTCCGCAATCTCGATCATGTTGTCATCATCTTCGTCGTCTAATGGCAAATTCTTCTTCTTTAACATGGACGAAACTATCTTTCCACTACTACTTATATTGTCTGTAGTACTGCCCAGCTTCTTATCCTTCTCATCACATGAACCTCTGCTACTACAAGAAGGTAATACAATGGACCGAACATAATCCATTAACCAACCGTAGTAGAACCCGCTCATACTCAGTACAAGACTCAATGCGTAATAGGGTTCCATGGGCAACGGCCAGCCAGTACTAATACCCACGGCTGAGTAATGTTCAGTCAAGAACGAGGGCAATATGGATCGAATATTCTGTATATAACGTGATGAATCTATGTTGATGGTTCCAATCTTATCATCGGTTGTTGTTACATCAAGTGGTGTCATCGCTGACACTTTCTCATTCTTTCGTCGTACTACAAAACTTTCAAGACGTCGTTTACGTTCCTCCTCGAGCTGTTTCCAGAATGTACGAGTGGGCATACATGAAAAGAAGAAGTTACATCTATATTCATATCCACGATTTCTACTCAATCTCCATGACATAGACACTCCTAATCGTTCTTGTATAGTTGATGAATACTCTATGGTAGTTGATCGGTGATAGGGTGGAACTTCATGTCCTAATATAGTGCGATGCTCCTTGCGAAAGAACGGGACCATTTTCTCAGAGGTGACAACATCAAATGCATCTCTTCTTCTCCCTGATTCACCTCCTCCTCCTCCTCCTCCTCCACCACCACGAGGACTGTCAACGACGGATACAACAGTCTCCGAGTTGTCGTCCTCCCCCACTTCATTATCCAATGAAGAATTGTTATTGTTGAGTTCAATATGTGTTTCGATACTAACAATTGTTCGTCCGTCTGTATCATTGACAATTAATTCAGCAGCTTTAGATGGATCGACATGTTGTTTTTGCTGCTGCCTTGTAGTAAGAACTCTACTACTTTCTATTACCTTCGTCATAGCCTTCAACAATTTACTCCATAATCTCCATGGCCACAAGATTACATATATCACAACATCGATACATAACCGTATTGATGCAGACGTGACTGCCATCCCCCAATGTATCTTATACAATATACCCGCAATGGACCATTGTATTGCCTCTATGGGTAAACTTGCATTTAACATCGTTGCTATTGCCCAGGGGTAGCCGAAGTAGATACCCGTGGAGATGAATGGTGCCGCACGGTATTGCTCATAGGAATCAAAATTGGCAGATAGGGGTATACGCAAAGTCGCGCCGATGGAATGTAGGAATATTACTGATTTGTTTATACTCCATCCGAATCCTTTAAAATTGTACTGTTCTTGTATTGTACGTAGTAAATTGTTATTCTTGACTTGTTGTTGTTTTTGTTTTTGTTTGATTTTTGTTTGTTTCTTCTTACTACTACTACTGCTCAATCTAGTGGCCGCAGCAGCAGCAGCAGCAGCGTTATTCTGCCGTGTCCGTGTTGTTACTCCAACATCATCCTTCCCTCCATGTTGTACTACTCGCAGTAACGAACGCACCCATCGACGTCGACGTCGACCCAATCCATCATACCGTCCCACATAATATTCCCACCCGAACCCATCGCGTTCTTCGCCACTGCCGCTGCTGCTGCTGCTGCTAACAACAACAACACTACTCATGTCAATCTTCCATTCGCCATCGAATATATAATTCCGTGGCGGGACACATGTGCCCGGGTCCAACGACGTGGAATCGCGTCCGCCCCCGCCGGTATTCGGAGATTGCGTGAATCGTCGCGACGTCCACGAAGCCGTTTGTGGATTATATATCTCGTGTTCATATAGTTCATACAGGAATGCAACTCCCGATGACCGTGATGAAGATTTAGATTGTTGTTGTTGTTGTTGTTGTTGTTGCTCTTTTTGAGACAAGGGATATTCCGATATCGATTTGTGTTCACTACTACTACTACTACCACCACCACCACTACTACTACTACGAAGGAGAGATGGATTTGGAATTGACGAGTTACTCAAATTGTTATCATCGCCCACATCCTCCATTGCTGCGGCAGTACTTGTGCTAATGTTCGAATTAACGATCGAGGAGGAGGGTAGCTGCGACGGTGGTGAAGAAGAAGAAGAAGAATAAGAAGAAGAAGGAATAATCACGGCGTTGATATTCTCTCGTGGCGGTGTAGTTGGTGCGGATGATACAACGTGGTGGTGATACCCCGTCGTGACCATAAGTGCTACCACTGCAAGGTAGACCGTGCACGGTCGTATCATATCTTCCAGCTGCGCTGTAAATCACCTAGATATTATTATGAGCGACTGCCATGATATTGGAGATGACCAGGGTCTCAACATTTGGGCTCAGTTGACAGCAAGATTTCAAGGAATCCGGAGCCCACGTAGGCGGGCCGCCGCGTCATCTTGCCCGCATAACTTCTTCATCATGCCAAGATTCTTCGACGATTATTCCAACACCTACCTAACACACGACAGTGCCGCCGGTCGGAAGCAGCAGCGTCGTGGATGGAAATTCAGGGAAAATTTCAAGGTGAGTGAGGGAAAAGAATTAAAAAAAGTTCTCTCAATTCTTGAGTGTTGCTGAAATGGGGAAAATTTTCATCACATATCATGTACGCCTAATATATTACATTATCCTTTCTCATTGTTGATGATGCCGATGTTGTTGTTGTTGTTGTTGTTGTTGTTGTTGTTTGTCATCTCGTTGTTCTACTACTCACATGTGTACATAAAATTTTGTTATCACGACTTTGTTCAATATTATATTTTTTATCAAAATTAATACATCATAGCTGCACTACAGTGCCCACCTCGAAGAATGGCGTGCAGGTCCATTAGGACTTGCATCGGCCCAACAGGCCTATCTACGTACGCGTCGTTCTGCTGCTACCTCCGGTGGACAAATTAGTCCTAATGATCCCACAGTCCCACCATTACCAGACGGATGGGTAGAGTTATTAGATGAAGCCACGGGCGTACATTATTATGTCAATGATGAGATTGGTGAACGTAGTTGGGTACGTCCGAACTTCAACCCGCCCGGACCTGGTGGTGGTCCTCCTCCCCCCATGGGAATGATGAATATGGGTGGTGTTGGTATGAATAATAATAATTTCCGACCACCGCCGCCACCGATGCAACATATAATGCAACAGCCTCCTCCACCCTTTGCCGGTGGTCCACCCGGTCTTCAATTTGCACAACCGCCACCTCCGAATAGCTTTGTTCCACCACATCCTATCCCTCCACCCATGATGTTTGGTGTACCACCACCACCACGAGGTCCAGGCATGCCACCACCAGCAATGAACTTTCCTCCACCACCACCCTCTGCCTTTCCCAAGCCTCCTTCGTAGATATTATGGGTGTGGCGGAAGGATATACGACACACTAAACACTTTGAGAACGTTTAACTAAAAAACATTAATGCACAATCTTTAAACTAAAATCCAAGCAATCATATCCTTGCGTGAGAGCGCCTTGACTGATAACATCAACTTGTTCACAGAAGTACCCTGACATAGTTTCGATTGTTATCCCACCGCTCGCCTCAACCGTGACATGTGGAAACCGTTCCTTGAACGCCTTCGCGTCAACCTTCAATCGGTCTGGGGTGTAATTGTCAAGCATGATAACGTCTGCCCCAGCCTTGGCTGCAATACATGCCTCGTCGAGGTTCTGACATTCCACCTCGATTTTTTGACTAAAGCCACTCACTCCCCGTGCCTTCTTAACTGCCGCGTCGATACAGCCACCACAACTCCATATATGATTATCCTTCAGCATGACCATTTGACTCAAATCTAGTCTATGCGTACTCGCCCCCCCGACCAAGAGACCGTACTTCTCCACAAGTCGAAATCCGGGCGTAGTCTTACGTGTGCCCGCAACCTCCCCTTTCCAGCCATGTGACTTGGCAATGGCAACACACTTGGCGGACAATGTCGCCACACCACTACATCGTGATAATGTATTCAATGCCGTACGTTCGCCACGGAGCAAATGTGACACGGGACCCGTTATGGTTGCTAATTTAATCTTTCCTGATGTACTAACATCATAGGACTGTCCCTCCATGGCAATATCCTCCCAATGTACAGTACATTCTCCACATACATCAAACACCGCCTCCACGAATGGTAAACCTGCTAACACACCTGAACTTTTCATCCATAATTCGGCACGTTGGACGGTAGTCCCGACGACATATCCACCCACATCAAAGTTTGATGGCATATCATCTTGGAGCCATGCAGTGACGATGGATCGGACTTGAGGTGGTGGGAGGAGAGTGGCATGGGGAGCGCGATGGTGTAGATTATTGGTGGTGTTCGTCATGGTACGTTGTTTTTTTAATTTCCTCTGCTGCTGCTGCTGCTGCTGCTGCTGCTGCTTCTTCTTTGGAATGATTTTTGATACTGATGGCACCGAGGGGTCAACTACGGCCTTGTTCTCATTTATTAACTCATACTGTTCACGGTGCTTGTGTCGCAAATGCTTGTTGAGACCGGTGGTCGTGCGTCCCTTGATTGAAATGTCAGTTTGACAGAGAGTACAGTGTGCCAAGTCCTGCAAATCGGGATGATGAATGGGGTCGTACAACTTGTAAAAATCCCAAAAGTTACCAGTCTTTCCAGTAGGGTCAACAAGATGACGGACAACTGTGGCAGTCTCTTTTCTACCTGTCGTAAGATCTTCAACAGCACCAATAGAAGCCGCTATCATTCTTCATTCTAACTTGATTTGCTCCGACGTTGTCTCCCAAAGCGGAGCGACAAAAATCCGGAGGCGGAACCGAACTTGAAGAGGACCGGAGGACGGAGGCCGGAGGCCTCATCAACTCACTCACAATCACTAGGAGTTCGTCCTCACATGCAGAATAATATCAATTGCGGTATCATAGTTAAAAGTGCATGGTCATGACGCCAACGAATTGCATGCACCGTGCGGTCTCCATCGCTTGCCGCTTTCCATCAAGTTCACTGTCTATTCTTACGCGCCGAACAGTCGAACAACAGAGAATTCGAACGACGCCAGGGTTTAGAAGAGTATTGCAGAGTCATGAGGAAGCAAGACTGAATCTCTCTACTGCGGCTGTTGTACAGGAAGATGAAGTTGATGATCATATTGCACCAGCAAATAATGACAACATCATGTACCGTCAAAGAGAGGAGCAAATGCCACGACTTCATGCACTACGCGAACGATTGCATATAGAAAAGTACAGCGGCGCGTTTAGAGACAACCAGTTAAAAAGCATTACTTCGAATCATGATTTGACGACTGAGCTTCCATCAGTAAATGATGTGGAACAAATAGACTACAATACAACAAGCATCCTAACTGACACGCACGGTAGGCATCACAACTATCTACGCATCTCTCTCTCTGAGAGATGTAATTTGCGTTGTCAGTATTGCATGCCACCAGAGGGCGTACCACTCAGTCCATCATCGGCGTTGCTTACTGATGATGAAATTATACGCCTCGTGCGAGTGTTTGTTAATAATGGCGTTAACAAGGTACGACTTACGGGTGGAGAACCATTGCTTCGTCCGAACCTAGTCTCGTTAGTACGATCAATCTCCGATGTGGTACGGACCTCCTCTGACGATGATAATAACGATACAATAATTGCGAATGAACGTGGATTAGTCGGTATAACAACGAACGGTATATCCCTCTCTCGTCAAATTGATGACTTGGTTGATGCAGGATTGACAGGTGTGAATATTAGTCTCGATACTCTGAGTGCGGATAAATTCCTGGAAATCACACGTAGGAATGGACTGGACAAGGTGATGCGTGCGATTGGAGACTGTATCGATGCATTTCGATTGAGATATGGCACTGTTAGACTACGATCGGGGGGATCGAGGGTCAAGATCAATTGTGTGGTAATGAGAGGGATTAATGATGATGAATTATCTAATTTCGTAACGATGGCAGATATGAGATTTGGTGGTGATATTGACTTACGATTCATCGAATGGATGCCATTCAATGATAATGGATGGAATACCTCAAGATTTATTAGCTATAAAGATATGCTGGTGAAGATGTCCCACGAGGGTATGGAACTGGAAAGGATCGCAGATGGGCCGAATGATACTACTAAATGGTGGAGAATACAACGACAGATAAATTCAACGAGTGACATACGTATTGGATTCATAACATCCATGAGTGAACACTTCTGCTCCTCGTGCAATCGACTGCGTATAACCGCCGATGGCAAGATAAAAGTGTGTTTGTTTGGTTCCAATGAGAAAGAGGTGAGTTTGAGGGATATTATGAGAAAGCACCAACATGACGATTTGCAGATGCAGGAGGAGGCATTGGGAAACGTAATATATGCTGCAGTACAAAGGAAGACATTCGCATTGGGAGGGCATGGTAGCGCTGAAAATATTGCCAAGGCTGCAGATAATCGCCCCATGACCTTAATTGGGGGATAGAGATAAAAATTTTACGCCTCTTTGTCCAACAAGTGTGTATATTGATGCTAGCTAAAGTATGAGAGAATTCAATCAATTATAGGCGCCAGTAATCCCGATTCAAGGATTTCATCCTGCACCTTTGATGGCAAACCTGTCGCGCTCCAGTGTGCCCACATCAATGCACCAACGTCGTACACGGCATGACAAATCATCGGTACTGCCAAATTTCCACTTGTATTGTATAAATGACCGAAGAAGAAACTAGCAAGTGCCGCAAATAGGGCATACACCGGTGTTACTGCATGTAGCAGTCCAAAGACTAGGCCAGATACTGCCAATCCGATATTGCTTGAAAATTTCTGTGTCAGTATAGTTTGAAGTACTCCCCGAAATAACCACTCTTCACCCCAACCAGCGACACCACCCAACAGTATTGATACTGCTAATGCAAATCCCATCCGACGTTCTTTTCCCATAACCGCAAGGACACTGCGTTGTGTGGCTTTTGTCACTCCTTGCAAAGCCTGTGAGTATGGTTCAAATATACGCAAAAGTCCAGCAGTTAGGAAAAGTGGTCCGGTCCATTGTATACCCAGTATAGCAGTATTTGTCGACCAGGAGAAACCAGATCCAAGACCGTAATTGGGGATGTGCATAATTTTTGCAAGAGTGGCAGAGATGGGTAAGAGGAGTGCCTGTGCTGAGACAAGCACGGCGATGCTACGTAATGGTAAAGCAGCACCAGATTGTATTGTTGCATCAGATGATGACGATGATGATGATGAATCCTTGTCAATTTTTACATCATCGGCGGAACTGGAAGCCAATTCTGTAGTGTCGGTTACCTTTTTCCTGTGTAAGATCGAAGTGGTAGTAGGGTGCAAGTCACAACAATGTCGGGGCAGAGCGAAGGCCGCATTATTTCTCCACGAAGAAAATCCAAATCCAATTGCCGCGGGTTGAAATGTCGGGAACAGTATAATGCATATCGATGCCGCTTTGGTTGCCTTTCGATTCAACAACATCCTCTATTGGGGTGAACTCCCCGGGGATGGAGGGAAGGTCTCCTCAAACCCAAGGGAAGAAATGCTATCTTGGAATGAACAAAAATGAGACCCTTTTCTTCAGCCAGGATTACGAGACATTCGCAGTCGTAGGACCGTTGATTGGTTCTTATCGCTTGCTTCGTTCCGATAGGGGAAAATGGCGACCAATGCACCGCGATTGCACGTCAACAAACCACAATAACGAAGTGAGTTTGAATGTGTGCCTCGCCTATTATCTACATTTCAATTGCGAAGTCGTTGTCGTGGTATGCACTCATAATAATATTTTGACTCATCTTGAAACATTGTTTTTTGTACTCAGCTTCACCACCTTCAGTCGACCACCTTTATTATCAACAATACCTACACCATGAGTAGTTCTCTCTACTCCGACGACGTCGAATGCAGGAGAATAGTAGCACCTCTTGACGTGACAAATGACAACAACAATAATACACCTAGAAAAGAGCCCAAATCGTCATTCTTCCGACGATGGGGACCAGCAATCATCGCAGTTGCCGGTGCACTTGCGGTAAATGCAGCTCTCCTCGGCCCGACGGGGTCAAGGATCCCAGCTCTATCGCCGAAGAGCCTCGCTGCACGGCAATTACGGGAACAGCGCATGTCGGCAGTAATGGATATGGAATGGGATCATGCCGCCGATATCAAGCGTGGGGTTTCTAATATGCAAGGGAGCCGGAATTTAAGCGAGTCGGAGGGGGGTGTTATGGAATACACTCGTCGTCGTCATCGTTACCTTGGCGAGTACGTCCATGTTGACGTTTCGGATCAATTCACTCTCTTGGGCAAGATTACCATCAGTCTCATCTACTTTGCATTCTGGGTCTTCCTCATGTTCCCGAATTGGTTCTTACCCATTGGCCGACCGGGGATTGCCCTGGGCGGTGGGCTATCCATGGTCGTCGTCCGGTACGTCCTCTTCCTAACCGGACAGGGACCCGTCTTTGATGCTGCCAAGGTTATCATCCTAGAACCACTCTTCCTCCTTTTTGGACTCATGCTTACGACTATCTACCTTGAGAAGATGGAACGGGGGGGACTTTTCGATCGTCTACGTGACAGTCTCGACGATCCCGTGAACTGGAAGCGATCCGCCAAGATTATGGCCATGAGTACTATCGGATCAGCAGCTGTTATGAATGACAGTGTCGTGTTAATCTTCAGTGGCGTCGTTGTTGACTTGTGCGTGCGACACAAGGTGGCCAACTCCCTACCTTACCTTCTATCCCTTGCCACCACGGCCAATACCGGAAGTGCATTGACGATGACTGGCAACCCCCAAAACATCCTCATCGTTTCGTTGGCGTATGATGATATTTCATGGACTGAATTCTTCTCCAACATGGTCCTACCCGTCACGGTCGCATCTATAATTAATGCAGTCATGCTCTTCATGTACTACAGCGGAGAGCTCTTCCCAGGCTCGTCAGGCATGTTGGAGTGTCTTGGTATTGTCTTTAGTGGCAACCGTACCCCCGAGATGCTCGCGCAGGAACACGCCTACCATGCAAGGAATGTAGCCAAAGTCGACGACGGAGAGGATGTGAAGAGGGGGTGGAGTATTTGGTCCAAGATCCAAATCGTCCTCATCACGGCCTTACTTGTCTGCTTCGGTGTTGGTCTTGATGTGTGCGTATCGTCCATCTGTGCCGGTGCGATCCTCATGGTCATCGCCGCATGGAAGCGTCAGCATTACGACCCCAAGCCAGAAATGGTAGAGTATGATGCCGAGGGTAATACCCTACCCCCCAAGAAGATGTACGACATGGATGGTAATGAGATTGAACCAGAAGAAGAGGAGCTTGTTACGGAGTCTGAGACTACCCTTACTGAGGTTGATTACGGTCTTCTCATGCTTTTCATTGGTCAGTTTATCCTAATCGGGTCCTTCGATGATACAGGCGTTCCTCAAGCATTCTTCAACGTGGCCATGGGCGGATGTGCCGATCAAATGACAGATGTTCCATGTGTCTACTGGTTCGTACTTGTCATTACCATCTTGTCCAATGTTGCATCGAACGTCCCAGTTGTTCAGATGCTCGCAGCCACCTTCCCGTTTGCGACTCCCTATGATTGGATGCAGGTTTCATTCTCGGCAACAATTGCGGGTAATCTTACCATGCTTGGTAGTGCTGCCAACATGATTGTTGCCTTCCAGGCTGCCAAGGTTGGAGACAGGACATTTACAAGTGAACGTCATGCTCCCTTTGGCATTCCCAGTACTCTCCTTAGTTTATATGCGGGTACCTTCCTCTTGTCAATGGTCCACTTCTCTCCGGAATGCTCCGTAAAGTTGTACGAGTGTGAGGGACAGGTAGCGCCTGATGGATGGGTGAGCCCTGAAGCCGAGTAGTCGATGAACAGATGTGGGATGAAAAGATATATATATATATATCTAAACAATAGTGTATGTGGTGGATGGCTGCTGATCCAGAGGCCACCCTTTTTAGAATAATGAAGTAGATTGAAATATGTATGTTGTACGTGTATTAGAATAATTAGTAAAGAAGAAGTTGCCAGTGCTACTAATCGTCAAGTTCCGTTAGTGAGCACCATTGAGACAGGGACTCTAGCGTTTGACACCTACATGATTCTCTCTATCTTCTTCTGAAACATAATTTTAGTTCTTGCATCAATAACGACTGAAAGCATATTCAGAAGCGAGAAGAACCATACCAACCATCGAAGACGGATGCAAGATGAGGTTATGAGAGGTCTAGGCCTGTGAGGATAAAGAATGAAAACTGCTTCGCTCGGGCTTTTGGAGGTGATGGTGGTACGTGTGAATGCCGGGGGGGATGCCCCCCCGGACCCCCCCTCTGTTGGTGACGTCATG
>Ga0247843_1008207_pt1 | contig 12292 bp, 9 predicted proteins | sample LaCruzMarch2017__FD_192420 | JGI IMG/M metagenome (GOLD analysis project Ga0247843, IMG submission 192420) | Freshwater microbial communities from meromictic Lake La Cruz, Castile-La Mancha, Spain - LaCruzMarch2017_8m | ecosystem: Environmental > Aquatic > Freshwater > Lake | place: Spain...
TAGTGCTTTAAAATGCTTCCAAATTCTAATTTCATGTTTCAATTAGAGTGAATAAGTCTTTATGAGACCATAATTGAAACTTCAATCTATTATTTTAACCCACAGTAAATGGCAAAGAGCCAAGAAAGTTACCCGGCAGAATCCATTAGAATTCCTGGAACATGGGGTTCGATATGTTTTTCCAGAATAACCCGGGACTTTGGTAAGGGGAACCCCAACTACTCATTCGCATCCCGATATGAAAAAGTATTTAATTAGTGAAATGAATTATGTTTGGCCTGACAATAAAGGAGAAGTAATGGGTTTAACTATTGAACAGTTTTATAAAAGACAAGTAGAGGCTGTTAAAGAAGATAAAGTCTTTTACAGGGTTTTATCTCGAATGGATGTTATATGTGTGGCAAAAGTGAGGGAGGTTAAACATGCAATAAAGGAACTAAAAATCAGTATTAGTGGTGAATTATAAAGTTAAAAAAAATCATTTTATACTTTGGTGGACTGTATCAAAATACAAAAAACAGCCAATGCATGAAGTGAATCTGATTCCCATAATAGGGGGTCAAGTTCCCAGATTTCGCTGTTTAAAACTAAAATAAAGAGGGGTCAGATTCCCAGAATGAGGGATCAGTTGCGTCGAGATTATACAATTAAACAAGCATGCAAACAGGTGGTTGGGTTTTCAGAACTTTATCAAAAACTCGAAAGAAGTATTTATCAATCTGTGATTCACATAGCACACTCAAAAGCTACGGAAACCATATTGATAAACAGGCATTGCATTTTCAACCCTTACCCTTAGTTATGCTTATTGCCTCATATGTGATATTTTAAATACGTACGTTTTTATCCTCATGTCGTCTACTGAAAATTCAGAGAACTATTCAATTGATCCGGTAAGGAACTGAGGTAAACCTCATAAAATGATAATCGGACTTCGGTTTCGAAAAATAGGGGGGATTGTTGAGGGAGATGCGCACCTAAAGGAGGCTTGGTTGTTATGGGCAGAGCTCCTGGAATGCCATGGTTCGTATATCTTGTTTCGATTAATCGCATTTATCTTTCTATTGTGCTGTGAAATATATTATTCTTTTGGCTACGTTTTGCAAGCTCAATTAAAAGATTGGCTGTTTAATGACTTATCGATATTTAATTTTGCTTACTAAATCTGAGAGCTATAAAGTGTAGTCATACCTTTGCATTTTAATGTTTTTTATTACGCACATTTGGTTTTTTAAGACAATCATTGCGACACATTGACCCCCAAAAAAAGTGAAATTTTTGCCAACGCACTTTGACTTAGAAAATATGAAAATCACTTATACTGCATCAACGCCTCCTTTAACCTATTCTTTATCGTCTCGGCAAGGATCAATGGTTCCATAACGGAAACACTATCTGCATAGGAAAGAATTAATCTTTCCAACTCATAATTAATAATTATATCTAGTGTTACTTCAAGCGTATTATCATCAATCCATTTAGCTTTTTGTGAGCCATGAAGCGGCTTGGTTTCCATATAGTTTCCGGTCTTGCCTTTAAAATGCAAAACCACTTTTTTTGGCTTGGCATCGACAGGCTTGGTAACTCCGATAATATCTTCAAAATATTCCTGCCAGTCTATCATATTGTTATTCTGGTACTTGCTCTTTGTTTCCTTTATTGAAATGACACGGTCGATAGCAAGATTCCAATCGTACTTTTCCTTTTCAGGATTATAGCCAAATAAAAACCACCGATTATTGTACTGTTTCAAAAAGTAGGGATGGATTATAAGTTCAAAAGGAGTATCATTTTCAAACGGCTGATAACTAATGGTAAGCACCTTTTTATAGAAGATTGCATTATGTAATGGTCCCAAGTGCTCAATACCTTTTAAATATTGGTTGCTATCAAACTCCATAATAATAGCAGATACCTCATCCTTTGCAATTCCTTGTTGCAGTTTAGGTAGTAATTCGTTCACCCATTCAAATTGTGGCATACCCTTAAACTGTGAAAGAATGTCAACCGCAGCCTTTAATTGATTGATTTCTAGTTCATTCAAAGGCATGTTGTTAATGGAATAAGACATGTCAGCATATCGATAAAAGACCTTTTTTCCATCTCGAATTCTATCAAGTTCTATGCTCCACCCTTCTTTACTTTCCATAAATGCAATATCTTCAAATATTTGCCTCCGACTTATACCATTTGATTCAGGATCAATTTCAAGTAAAACACTTTCACACTCTGTAATCAAGTCATTAATAAAATACCTTCTTCCTGGATTTCTGAAGCAGTTATCGAGTACTTTATAGCGAATTAGTGCATATTTATTCGTTGCCATGATTTTGCCGATATAATATTAACATCCTATAAATCAATCAACTAATTATCATATTTAGATGATTAGGGAAAGATTATACAAAACTAAACCAAAATAATTATTTTTGTGCAGTTACACTGCACATTTGCAGTGGTAGTTTGCCTATTGTTCTTTGAAAGCCTGCTGCAAGATATTGATTTGTGCCAACTGGAAACATCCGAAAGGCGGTTTCAAATCGGTTGGTGTTTCCCGATTTTCGGGGAATGAATGTTTCTATGTTATAGTTTTCATACTTGGCTTTCGCTCTTTGCTAACGCCAAGATTTCGTACTAAACATAACGAACACAATTATTATGTAATATTAATATCACTTGAATTCTACCCTTTAGTAAGGATGTTGAATTTTAGGAGCTATACAAAGAATATTGCAGCAGGCTTCATCGAGCTTCAAAAAATCATGAAAGAGAAACAAACACAAATCGAACAAATCAGAACAGCCTTTGAAAAAATGCAGTCCAGGGAAGATTTGCTTCATGTGTTAAATGAAGCAAAACCATTGGTCTATGGAGATAAGGCTGTTCCATTTAAATTAAAACAGCTCACCTGGTATGCCAACCCAAAACTTGGAAGAAAGCGGTATGCTGAATTTAAAATAAAGAAAAAATCAGGAGCTGAACGCAGTATACATGCACCCGTAAAAGGACTGAAGTCGCTGCAAAAAACGCTAAGCTTTGTACTACAATGCGTATGCGAACCACACAATGCCGCTACGGGCTTTGTGAGAGACAGATCAATAGTAGATAATGCCAAATTGCATGTTGGCAATAGGTATGTGTACAACATCGACCTAAAGGATTTCTTCCCTTCAGTTGATCAGGCAAGAGTTTGGAAATGCTTCCAGCTGAAACCATTTAATCTAAATAAGGCATCCTCTGTTGAGCCACAATATATGAAATGGGAGGATTTCAAAAAAGAATATTTGAAAACCGATGAGCCCGTTACTTTTTTTAAGGGCAAGGGAAGGATGTTTACCAAAACACCCTACGGAAACGTGTATGCGTCCAACAATTTTGACAAGGAAAAGGATAAGTACATCATAATTGGCAGCAGTTCATTAAAAACCAAAGATGGTAAGTCGCTGGAAGGCACACTCTGGCTGGTGAATAAAATACCCAATACTGGTCGTTTGGACATTGCCAATATCATTGCATCGTTGTGCTGCACGGAGATGAAAGTAGAACGCAAAAACCAAATTGGCGAATGGGAAAAAGTAAAGCGCAATGTATTACCACAGGGTGCTCCCACTTCACCGGTAATAACAAACATAGTTTGCCAAAAACTTGATTATCTATTGTCGGGTGTAGCAAAACGTTTTGGCCTAAAATATAGCCGTTATGCCGATGACATCACTTTTAGTTCCATGCACAACGTGTATCAGCCCGAGAGTGATTTTATAAAAGAATTACATAGGATAATTGCTGAGCAAAACTTTCACATTAAAGAAAGTAAAACCCGTTTGCAAAAAGATGGCTACCGTAAAGAAGTAACAGGCTTGTTGGTGAATGAAAATGTCAATGTGCAGCAACGATACATCAAGCAATTGCGTATGTGGCTGTATTACTGGGAAAGGTATGGTTACGAAAGAGCTTATAGGTTCTTTTTACAGCAATATATCGGTGACAAAGGCCATGTAAAAAATGGCAAGCCAGATATGGCAAATGTTATTTCTGGCAAACTAGATTACCTGAAAATGGTTAAGGGTGCGGATAATGAATTGTACTTAAAGTTGAAGCGCAGGCTTGAAGTATTAATTGGCTTTGAAGATCCTATTAATCAAGTTCTAAATGTTTGGGAAACTGATGGTATCGAACAAGCTATGGACTTTTATTATAAAGACAAAATGGAGTAAATGGCAAAGACTAAATATGATTTCATAAAGGAACTTCTCGAAAATAAAAAAATCAATCAAAATCATCGAGAAAGAATACTAGAACTTGCTTCAAAGGAGATCAGCCTTGAAGGAACATTAGAGGATCGTGTACAAAAGATTGAGAATATTATATTCAATGATAATCCTCCGGGCAACACTCCTCCTCCTGATAATCCACTTGAAACCCAAAATCTTCCAGTATATAAAAATCCAATTAACTTATATAATGCGTTACTTGCTTACAATCAGAATCGTGTTTTAAGCACAACATGTCACCCAATTTCAAGAGAAAATATTGATGTTATAGTCCTTCAAAGTGGTGGTAGTGTATATGATTTTAAAAAGCATTTAGAGTTAGTTAAACTAAATTTTAAGAAATTAGCAAAAAACGTGAAATTCACAACGAAAATGTATGCGTTAATTAATAATTATTTGACTGGTGAAGGTACATGGTCAAGTCAAAATATTAAAGATAGTTGGAGTAATAAAGATATTGAAGATTGGGCTAATAGAAATCCTAACTTTGTTCCAAATCCAGATGATATTTTAATTGAGGCTACTGAAAACGAAGGCTACATATTAGAGAGAGAATTTATATCAAAGTTGACAAATAAACCCATCCGAAATTTTAGCGAATTAGTTTTATTTTTTAAATCACTTTGGCATATTAAAGATGATAATCCACTTCAAAGAATTTTAGAAAAAAGAAATGTTGATTATAAATACGAAGAATGGGCTAATATCCAATTTGTTAATTTCTCACAAACTTTAAATTTATTTACAGACGTTGATAGACTAGTCCAAGCATATTCAAAAATTATTGGCTTAATTAAAGAGAAAAGCAACCTAAATCATCAAGAAATTGTGATTTCCTTTTACGAGGAAGCCTCAAAGAAAATACTTTCAATTCATCATTTTAATACTTATTGGAAAAAACCTATTTCAGACACTATTGAACGACCATTTGGAAATAGTATGCTTACAATAATTGAAAAGCAAATTAATGGATTATGTGATTTACATATTCGAGCAAAATTTGAAGACAATCAAAATTATGAAGTGAATTTATGGGATGGAAAAGAAAGAAATGCAAAATCAATCCCAATGTTTGATGGTGTCGAATACTTATTAATCTTAAAGAAATGATATACCTAATTGACGATAATGAAAAAAGACAACAAGATTCAGGTTGGGATGATGATAAATTTGAAAAATACAAAGAATTTATTCACCCTATTTATAGGCTATCAGAAGTAACAGAGGACCTGAGAATTGAGCTTTTTAAAAAAGGAAATAATGTAATTCTATTTCATGAGTCTTTTTTTGAAAATTTCGAAAACAAACAGGTTAACGATGTTAATGACATTAGAAATAAGCTTGAAAAATTGTCGAACACAACTTCAAATAGATATTATGTGATTTTTAGTGGCTCGAACTCTGAACGAAAGCATAATGAAAATAATACATCCGCTAGTATACCAGTTCATATTCTCTATAATAACTTAGAAGTTTTTATACGACAATATCAACATAGTAATCAATATGATTTAAAGTGTTTGTTGTTTGGAACAAATCCAGATATTGAGCTTTTCTTGTTAGAAGAGCTAAACAAATCTAATCGACTATTTATAGAAGATATCCTTAATATTACAAACGAAGTTAATGATTACTTCTTTTTTAGATCAAAGTTAGATGTTAATCCTATTAGTGAAAATCATACTACAATTTTTAACAAAGATTCTGAGTTTGGATTTCACAATATAATAAACAATAGCTTATCAAAAATGGAATATAAAGGAATATTTATTCCACTCTGTTTCGGCAATTCATTGTCTGATTTCAATGGTCTAAGATTAGCAACTGAAATTCGGTGTACAAACATTATAAATCAATGTACGCCTATTTTCATTTACAGTTTTGTTAAAATGGAATACTTGCTTCAAAATGAGTACTTCAATATTCTAAGAACAAAAGGTGTAGATTTAGTGGAATACAGCAAAAAAGCGTTTCAGTATGCTGCTAGCCATAGATCGACCAATCTAAAACATCAGGAATTACCTAAGGAAATAATGAAACTAGAGCTTCAACCTCCTAAAAATTATCTCGATAACCATTCCATTGCTAATGAATTTGGAATATATCAACTTGCTTATAATGCCGGTATTGATATAAATGAAATTACTCATTTTGATAAAGATAAATTGGATTCTCTTTATTTCAAATGGCTAATAGCGAAAAATGGTTTATATGATGAGTTACCAGAGGATGTGCAACAAGAAAATAAAACATTTAGAAATGAAATTCGATTAAAAGGTCCCACTATTGTTGGCAAAATAGATTTAACTAAAGTTCCAAAAAAATGAGAATATTATTAATAGATGATAATGCAAATAAAGGCTGGAAACAAATAATAGAAAAAGTTTTCCCTGTACCAGATATAAAGGTATTTGTAGCAATTAATTCACTAGAAGCTGAAACAAATATTGAAGATAAATTTGATTTAATTTTTTTGGATGTCAGATTAAGTGAGCAAGATTATGATGTTACTAAACCAACCGAATTCACTGGATACAAAATATTAAAAAGAATTAAAAATGATTTTCTGAACCCGAATTTTTCTACTCCTATTATTTTAATGACAGCGACTAACAAAATTTGGAATGTAGATGCATTCAGAAATTATGGTGTTGATGGGTATTACATTAAAGAGCATCCTAATTATATCTTTGACAAAGAAACATCTAAACAAAATTATAACAATCTAAAAAATAAATTTATAGAATTAAAGGTAGTAGGCCAAAAACGACAAGAAGTTTGGGAATTATCGAAAGATATAATTAATAAGATTTCAAATCATGCTTATTTCACGGAAAATAATAAATATAACAATGTAAAAAATAGGATTATTGATAAATTAAAACTTGGATATGATTCCCTCTTCAATGAGCCTAATGAATTAGATAGAGAAGTTTTAAAAACAAACAATGAAGCAATTGCATTCATAATATTTTGGTCAATTTTAGAAGAAATTGTAAAGGGTTACTCTGGGTATCTTAACTGGACATTGTCTGATTATAAATTTAGTGGCAATTGGAAGTTTCGCAATAATGAGTATTTTATTGAAAAAGGAAATGATATAGTTGATGTTAATATTTCAAAAGACATTAACGGAAATTGGCTACCTGATAGTGTTCAATTAACTAGAGATAAAATAGATATAAAATACGTAAACGGAAAAATTAATTTAAGTGAACAAGTTTATTCTTTACTAGCAGCATATACTAAGAATTTTCAACAATTTAAGGATTTATCTAAAAAATTTAGTATAATAAACACATTTAGAAATAAAATTGATTTTATACATAGTGAAGTTCGGAATATATATGAAAGACCATTAATCGGAAAACACGACTCAGTTGAGCAATATGATTTCTGCATTCAACAATTGAGATTTATCAATAAAATTTTGTATTTATTACCATAATTGCACTACTGCTGCCTACTTAATTTTCAATTTGGTACAATAATATATTCATAACATGCAACTCACAGCCAAACTCACTCAGCTACTTCCAATCCAAACCGGTACTGGTAAAAATGGAGAATGGAAAAAACAAGACATCATTGTTGAAACAGATGGTCAATATCCTAAAAAACTATGCATCTCAATTTGGGGCGATAAGATTAATGAAGGTCAATTGCAAATCGGTAACATATTAAAAATTGATTTTGACATTGAGAGCAGGGAATACAACAGTAAATGGTATACCGATATTAAAGCATGGAAAATAGAGGTAGCAGGTCCAAGCTCTAAAAACACTCCAGATAGTACCGTAAGTACAGATGACTTTATTCCAAATGAAGAGGACGATGAATTGCCTTTTTAAAAATATTTAACTGTGCAGTTACACAGCACATCTGAATACAACATTTGCATAGATATTAAAAGACATGAGCATATTCAATCACTTTAAGCATTTAAACCTAAGTCAGGGTCAGGAAACTGCCTTAATTAAGCTGGAAGCTTTTTTGGCTAGTCCAGTACAAGTGTTCATGCTCAAAGGATATGCCGGTAGTGGTAAGACAACTATCCTTAAAGGATTAACTGAATATCTTAAATCAAATAAAAAGGAGTTTATTATGATGGCTCCGACAGGCAGGGCAGCAAAAGTACTCAGAGACAAAACCAGCCACGGTGTCACTATCCATAAGGGTATATATAATTTCGACAAATTAGAATCCGTTAATCAGAATTCGGAGGATGATGCCGACCACTCTTTTCACTATTATTTTCCTATTAACGATTCTGGAACGTCGGAGAAGATAATCATTGTAGATGAATCTTCTATGATTTCAAGTGTAGAGTCAAAAAACGAATTGTTCACTTTCGGAACAAATGTCTTATTAAATGACTTACTTACCTATGCAAGGTTACAAACTTCAAAAAGCAAGGTCATTTTTGTAGGCGACCCAGCCCAGTTGCCACCTTATGGCGATAGTAAATCTCTTGCGTTGGATAAAGACTATTTTAATGAACTTGGCATTTCAGTTGAAGAAACAGAAATGACTGAGGTTTTAAGGCAGGGGGATAACTTAATTCTCAAAAATGCAAAACAAATACGAGATCTCTTAGCTCTTGAGAAACGCACTAAATTACAATTTGAATTCGATAATGATTCATTTGTTAAAACAGACGAAGTAGATGTTGTAAGAAAATATTCAGAATGTTTTCCGATTCCGGAGATAGGCAATGGTGTTGTCATTTCTTTTTCAAACGCTCAGTGTTATCACTACAACAAAGCAATACGCGAAAAAATATTTCCTGAGCAAAGAGACGTGGTTTCTGGAGATTTACTGTTAATCAATAACAACAATTATCATACATATGGTACAGAACTTTATAATGGTGACATTGTTAAAGTAATTTCAGTTGACCGGAAGATTGTTACACAAAGTGCTCCTGTTTATTGCGATATAAATGGTGTAAAGGTCAGAAGAAATGTAAGTCTTAATTTCAGAAAGATAGTAATAAGAATCCCATCACATATGAATGAAATTAGCTGTTACATAGTAGACTCCCTTTTACAATCTATTGACAGGGATTTGTCAATATGTGAAATGAAGTCATTGTACATAAACTTTATGATACGATTTAATGAAGAACAGAAAAAAAGAAAAGAGGAAGGCCAAGAATATTATAAAGTAGGATCAGATGAATTTAAGCAAGCATTGAAAAATGATCCATTCTTTAATGCACTAAAAGTGAAATTTGGTTATGCAATAACATGTCATAAAGCTCAGGGTGGGGAATGGGATAAAGTATTTGTTGATTATCAAGGAAGGGTAAGTTTAAAAAATCATCCATTAAGATGGTGTTATACTGCAACTACCAGGGGTATAAATACTGTTTTTTCCATAAACACTCCCCAATTTAGCAAGCTTGATAAATTTAAATTTGCCTCTTTAGGTACTATTGGAACTTTACCCAATGATGCTTTGGCACTAGATTCAGTATTAATATCACCTTTTCATAATCTGCAGGATCATAGGTGTAAAAGTTTAAAGTATTGGGAGATTTTTGAAAAATTAGAAAATACAGATTATCAGATAGTAGAAGTTGAATCATTAGGAGGCTATCAAGAGCGTTATACATTAGATAAAGATGGAGTAGAGATTAAATTGGATGGATATCATAAGGGTTCCGGTCATTTCATTGATCAATTTAAAGTAATAAACAATGTTGATAATAAAATAAAAAATGAAATAGAGTCAATTTTCAACTCGGAATTCACTCAATTGTTTCATGTAAATTTCGTCCCAGAATTTGATTTCCAGGCAGATTTATATTCGATAATGCAGTCAGTGTGTGATGACCTAAAAATTACTATCACGAATATAATTAAAGGAAAAAACAGTTACATCAACTATTACTTAATAACAGACTCTCCATGTTCTTATATTCAATTTTATTATAATGCAAAAGGTCAATTAACAACTGCCATGCCAAAGACTTTCAATTGTAGTAACGATATGAAACTTCAGAGCTTAATTCTAAAACTATTAGAGTATGCCAGCTAAAGAAATAAAAGAACTTCGTCAGTCGGGAAAACTAGAGGAAGCTTATGCTATGGCAAAATCAGAATTGGAGGCTGATTTGTCAAATATTTGGGGTAAGCGAAATTTGAGTTGGGTGTTATATGCTCAACTCGATGAACTTGCGTCAAATTTGGATGCTTTTATAGCGAAAATAAACGAGGTGAAAGAATTGGATTTACCCGCATCTGAAGAAATGTTTTTCGAGAACATATCGATTGTTATTTCCAAAGCAGCAAGAGTTATTACTCATGAAGCTACTCTGGATATTAACAAAATACATCGTTTGTTTGATTCTATTAAGGAGTTGTCATTAAAAAGAAATTCCAAATGGTTTAGTGTCCTTTATAATGCAATGCACAAAGGAATGAAAGAGACCAATAGATATATTGAATTTGCTGACTGGTGGGATTTCAAAAACTTTAGACCGGAGGATTTCCAAAAGGGGAAAATGCCCAATGGCAAAGAAGTAATGGCGATTGCTGAGCAGGCTTATATTGCCTATGCAAAACATTTATTGCCGAAGCAAACCCAGCACGGTGAGATTATTTTTAATAAAGAGAAAGCTGAAGCTTTCCTGCCGGTATTATCTCAAATATTAGAAGATTATCCTCAGTTACAATACCCTGCCTATTTTAATGCAAAACTATTATTAGCATTAGGCAACAAGGACAATATGCTCGAATCATTGTTGCCCTTTGCCAAGAAAAAACGCAATGATTTTTGGGTATGGGAAATTCTTGCAGAAGCTATTTCAAGCGATCCGGAAAAAGTATTCGCTTGCTATTGTAAGGCCTTATCTTGTAAAAGTCCTGATGAAATGTTGGTCAGTCTTAGACAAAAAATGGCAAGGCTGTTAATTGCAAGAAAACTTTATAACGAGGCAAGGACAGAAATAGACTTGTTAGTTAGTGTAAGAAAAGAACACAGTTTTAAAATACCTGTTGAGGTTACTAATTGGCAAGATCAGGATTGGTATAAAACAGCGGTACAGTCCAATTCAAATTTAGGTTTCTATAAAACTTATGTACCAATTGCCGAAGCTCTTTTGTTCAGTGATGTGCCAGAGAAATATATTATTGTTGAATTTGTAAACACTGATAAGAAGATACTTAATTTCATTGCATCTGAAACTAAGTTTGGCTTTTTAAAATACGATCGATTTTTCCCAGATGTAAAAGTTGGGGATACATTGAAGGTGCGCTTTCAGGGGGGAAGCAATGAAGGTATGCATCAACTTTATACAGCAATTAAAGTTAATGATGATATTTTCAAAAAGCAGTTTGTGAAAGAATTACAAGGTGTTGTAAGAATACCCGATGGTAAACCCTTTGGATTTGTGGATGATGTTTTTATCCACCCCTCTTTAGTAACAAAATACAAACTTACCAATGGTATACAATTCACAGGAAAGGCTATTAAATCTTATAATCAAGAAAAAAAACAATGGGGCTGGAAACTGTTATAGTGGCTAAAGTTATAAAATCGAATATTCAAACATATAAGGATATAACAACGTAGCCATTTTCGGTGCTACGTTTTTAAACACTGGGATATTGAATTATTTATTTTTTTCGTTATAAAATGTACTTCTCATGATTCTGAATATCACTTTTTTTAGAATTTTGGTTATGCGTTTTATGAATTCATACAATCGGTTGATACATATTTTAATCGTTATCCTAGATTGTTTAATTCAGAAACCTGCAATTTAATTTAAATATTTCTCACTTATAAACAATAACTCCGGAAATTATTTTGACTTAAATTTGATGGCAAAATAGACATAATTCAACATCACAGAATAGACCGTTTCATGTAATATCTAGTGATTCTGGGCGTAATGGACAAAAAAGTTGGTTTTTTGGAGACGTTTTGTTCAAGTGGACAAAATAGTTGGTGTTTATTTTTTGCAGTCATAGGAAGTTTAAGTGTGTCTAATAATCTTTGCGCTACCAAGTGAA
>Ga0247843_1008209_pt1 | contig 12291 bp, 10 predicted proteins | sample LaCruzMarch2017__FD_192420 | JGI IMG/M metagenome (GOLD analysis project Ga0247843, IMG submission 192420) | Freshwater microbial communities from meromictic Lake La Cruz, Castile-La Mancha, Spain - LaCruzMarch2017_8m | ecosystem: Environmental > Aquatic > Freshwater > Lake | place: Spain...
CTGGTCAGAAAGTCGCTATCCTTTTCCAAATTGGACAAGTGGCACAACTTGGCGATTGGTTGGTGCTTTTGGCAATTCAACTTGGAGAGGCAGCATTACATTTGATACACCGCCAGGGTTTTTTGTACTAAATAGAAGAGATAGCAGCAAAAGAATCAGAAAATTTGAGGGACTTTCATTTTTCAACTTTTGTCTTAAATTCAGTGCTTCCTTCTATTTTTGTGTTGTTAACCTTTGTATTCTGCTCAACACTAATCAAGCATTGAAGATAACAACTGACGATAAAATAGTAATCAATCTACTCAAGCAAGGTGATTTGTCGGTGTTAGACGAAGTATATCTATTGCACAGAGATGCGTTTCTGGGATTTGGGCGAACATTTAACTTATCCAAAGATGACATCACCGACGTGTACCAAGATACGATTTTGATTTTTTATGAAAATGTGCGTTCAGGAAAAATAGAGACACTCGATAGTACGATTCGGACGTATTTGTTTGGCATTGGAAAGCGACTATCTTATCAGCTTATCCGTAAAAAGGGGCAAACAATAGAATTTATGCCTACAATTGAGCCTGAAGTAAACAATATCGAAGACCTGATAGAACAAGAGGCCCAAACGTATCAAAGCCAAGAGTTGAGCAATGCTTTGGCTAAATTAGGAGAAAGTTGTCGGCGTTTGTTGCTGTTGTTTTACTACGAGCAATTGTCAATTAAAACCATCATGGAGCGAATGAACTATGCCAATGAAAATACCGTAAAAGCCCATAAATCGCGATGTATTCGCTCTTTACGAGATTCTTTTCATACAAATTTATAAAACAAAGAGTTAGGACATCAACTTTGTCATGTCATGGACGATACCTACGAGCACCTCATTGACAATCATTTTAGGGGTTTACTTACTGCTCAAGAACAAGAAGAATGGGAGCGCCTTCAGTCTGAGCCAGCATTTCAGAAAGAGTTGCAGTTTCGTCAACAATTCCATAAAGCAGTCAATGCCATCGGTAGAAACGAACTGAAAAAGCGACTACAAGTCTTGGAATCTAAGCAAATCACTGCGCCAATGCCCACCAAAATTATCAAACAATGGTGGGTATGGAGTGGAGTAGCAGCACTTGTTTTGATAGGGCTGTGGGGAGTCTATTTATTTACAATTCAGCCTAACGTTAATGAACGCATAGCGGCACATTACCTTGAAGCTTATCCTAACATTGTAGCCCCTATTCAACGCGGTCAGCCAATAGACTCTCCTCTGTATCAGGCCTTTCAGCGTTACGAAACTGAAGCGTATCAAGAGGCGATAAAACTCTTTAAAGCGCTACCTATCAGCCCTGAACGTGATTTTTATCTTGCTCAATCATACCTTTTAACCCATTCGACATCTGAGGCAATGCCTTTGTTACACTCATTGAGTAGGCGCTCCAACCGCTTTCAACAACCCGCTCAATGGTATGAGTCATTGGGCTATTTGGCTTTGAAAAACCCGCAAGAAGCAATCGCTGGGTTGAAAAAAATTGAAAAAATGAAAGGACATCCCTACCAAGCTAAAGCCACCGAACTTTTAGGGGAATTAAGACTGAACGGATTGGGGGAGAGGAATACGCCCTAAAAAAACGAGCAGACTTACACAAACTAAACATCCGCCTATCCAAATAACCCATTCAATGGGAAAATGCCGTTCAAATGATACGGTTGAAGGGTTGCCTTGGAGTACAAAACCTGCCCAATAGTAGGGGTGGGCCAATTCGGCTGCGGATAAATGAGACATGTATTGTTTTTTGGCTTGACGAAGAGCTTGGTCTTTGGGTAATCCTCGATGAAGGTTCTGATAAAAAAAGGTTATGATTTGGGCCGTAGCGGCATCGGGAATTTGCCATAAACTTACTACTTGAGATTTCGCCCCTGCAAAAATGAACGCTCGCGCCAAACTGAAAACTCCTTCTCCCTGTTGCCATTGTCCAATACCCGTTTGGCAGGCCGACAACACTACCATATCGGCTTTGAGGGGAATTTGATAAAGGTCTTGGGTTGGAAGGAGGTATTCGTGCAAATGCGTAGGAGAAAAAACAAAGGAGCTAAGTTCGGGGTTCTGATCGTTGATGAGGGTGTGCATGGCTAAGTGTAATAGCCGAAAATCGCTTGCATATTGTTTATAGTTCTCAATAGTTGCCTTTGTTCCGACAAAGGCCGTTCCTGCGGTGAGTACGGCGGTTTGGGTGATTTCGTTCTGATTTTTCCCTAAAGGATATAACCGAAGGCCACTTTGGGGCAGTTGCCAGCCTTCGGCAGGATAAGAGGCGGCAAACCCTCCCCACGTTTTAAAAGCAGGCTGAGAATGCTGCTTGAGTTGTTCTGAAAGTAAATTGACTGACGGGGCATAGCTTACCAAATAGTTATTTTTAAGATAAGGAAGGCTACCAAAATCACGCAAGTTTTTGGGTAAATGGGTCAGAAGTGTTTCAAATGGTAAATAATTCAGGGGGCCGTCAGGAACAATCGTCAACTGATGAATTTCCTTATTTAAAAACACAAGAGCAGGTTGTAAAATCTGTTGGTATAGTTTGTGGCTTAGGACTGCCAACTCTTGCAGGTCTGCTTCTTTACCTGAAGGTGGTTTAGAAATCAACTGCTGATACGCGTAGAGGTGGCGGAGCAGTGTGCTGTCGATTGAAGTCGAAAAAAAATAAATTTTATCGCCCAAGTAAACAAAGCCAATTAAATGATTGTCGCCCCAAACGTATTCAATAAGTGTTTTTTGAGGCGGAAGTATTTGTTTTATTAGTTGAACGGGAGATGTTAAGGCGGCGTTGGTGAGCAGAGCTTGCGTTTGAGGTGATTTTAGGGCTAATTGTCGGTGAATCTGCTGTTTTTTTTGTCGGAGTTCAAATAGTTTATCATCAAAAGATTGGGTCGAGGTTTTAGCTACCAATGCTTCTGTGCGTTGTTGTTGATACTGAACTATTAACGCATTGATTTCGGACAATTGCTGTTGGGTGGAATAATCAACGCCCGTCATTTTGAGGATGGCACTATAACGCATCGTTCGGAGCAGTTGGGTATATTTGCTTTTTTCGGCCAAAAACGCCGCTTCGTGCAGCCATTTTTTTTGTTGGGTTTGTTGGTACTGTTGCAAAAACACCTCGATGGCTTGCTCAAAAAGCGCATAGTGGCGTTGGCCTAGGCTTCTTCGTGATTCGTCGTCAAGGTATTGATTTTGGATGTAATCAAACAATTGAACAGCATGACGATAGCGTTCGGTGCTTTTTGTTAACTCAACTTTTGAGGCTGTTTTAGCGGCAACTTCGTACGTATGTAAAAGCTGCAAAGGCGACTGACATCGTTCAAAATTAGGCTTGGTTTCGTTGGTTGCCAGTGCTTTAAAAGCCTTTTGACAACAAGACTCGGCCGCTACCAATTGCCCTTGTGCAAGATACCCCGCCGCCAAAGAGGTATAGGCTTGGGCAAGGTCGGGGTGAACATCGCCAAAGTTGACTTGATAAATTCTAATGGCTTCTTGGTAAGCTTGTTCGGCCTTTTTCCATTGACGTTGATGCACATATACGTCTCCGATATTTTGCCAAGCCATCGGGTTACGATAATGTTCAGAACCGTAAATTTGAGTGCTAAGTTGTAAACCTTTTTTGAGAAATGAGAGCGCTTGCGCATCATCACCCAATGCACTGTACGTCACCCCTAAGTTATCGTAGCAGTCAGCAACTTCGGGTTGAGCTTCCAATTCGTATTTTTGATAAATAGCTAAGGCTTTTTGGTAAAGTGCAATAGCCTCTTTGTATTTTTTTTGGAGGGTTAGTACACCCGCTACATAATTATAACTTGTTGCAGTAGTAGGGTGGTCGTTGCCATAATTGTTTTTTCTAATAGTGAGTGCCTTTTGAAAATAGTCAAGAGCCCATTGATAAGCGCCTTCTTTGAGCTGAATGTTAGCCATATTGACAAAAAAAATATCGGCAGGAGGCTCATTGGCCGAATGATGTAGTAAGTAACTGTCCCATCCTTTTTGAAAATAATCGCGTGCTTGTTCGATATTTCCGCTTGCAAAATAGACGTTGCCCAAGTTATTGAAGAAAAAATAACTTTCAGGATGGTTTGTTCCGAAATTGAAAACGAATACTTTGAGCGCGTTTTGATAACATACCTGAGCCGCTTGAAGTTGTCCTTGGCGCCTCCTAATTCCACCCATATTGTTCCATAAATCCGCGATTTTGGGGTGATTTTTATCCAAAAATTGCTCGCAATAAACAATCCCTTCTTGCTGAAGTGCCACGGCTTGGTTGTATTCTGCCAAATAATCAAGCGAATTTGTTTTGTTGAGATAAGCTTCGGCTATCGCTTCTCGTCGACGTACCCAACCACGTCTATTGAAATCAAAAATACTATCATAGTAACCCATGGCCTCTCGATAGTTTCCTTTGGAGTTGGTAATAAGCCCCATTTGATTGAGTACACTGACCCACACATCATATTTTCGTGCCGAGCGACTTTGTTGTAGGAGTTGTTGGGCTACTATGAGTTTGGACCAAGACATTTCTGATTTTTTGAGTTTACGCAGAGCTGTTGCTTCCATTCGTAGGCAGTCGGCAAGGGCTAAGGTATCAAAAGAAGAGATTTGTCGCAGGATAGATTCCGTTTGAGACGCTTCGTATAGTGCTTCTTCGTACCGTAAGTTTTTTAAGTGCTGAGAAATGGAGTGCAGGCGTTCAGCTACCGACGGTTGTGCTGCCGAAACGAATAGCGTGTTATTAAAAAACACCGCCATACATACCCCTACTTTTGTCCAAACTCTCAGAAACAACATATTGAAAAAAAATCAAGACGCATTGTTAACCTTATGTTGGTTTTTGTCACTAAAGGCAAAAAATAGCTAAGCCAATCGTAAATTTATGAAAAAACACTACTTCTTCCGCTTTTTGTTCGCTTTTTTGGTTTTGGTGTTGCCACATTGCCACGCCCAAAGTATGCTCGAAAAGTTTGCTAAAAAGCAAATTGACAAGGGTAAAAATAAAAGTAAAATAGGCGAGATTCATCAAAAATACATGGCTAAAATTGTGTTTTCGGGTCAAAAAATTGACACTGATCAACCCGACGAAAGCGCCTTTGTTGTTTCTTCTTCCATAGATAAGCCTTTATTTTTCAGGGCTTATTGGGAACAACCTCTCGAAAATGCTTTTAAGGATACCTTCAAAGATAATGCCATGCTCAACTCGGCAGAACTGTACAAAGTGTATTTTAATAACGAATTAGCCGCTGAGCACATCGAATTGTCGCTCAATAAAACCGAAGCTGCCAACACCTGGTACAGTACATGGGGGGCAATTCTTTACAGTCCCCAAAACAACGAGAAAAATATTTACAATCAATGCCTTATCAAAGCTTTGCAGAAGAAGATAAGTGTTCTAAAAGAAGGTAAAGTCGTGGTTAGGGTTGAAAACTATGTCTATAACATCAGTGCCAATACGGCTGGAAAGCTTATGGCAACGGGCGAACTGACTTTAGAATGTAGCAAAGCAGCAATTGAACTATTTAAAAAACAATTTCCCAGTTCGACTTTGTCTTACCCTGATTGTTTGCCTACTCCCAAACAACAAAACAGGGCATTGGAAGCAGAGCTTTTGGCAACTTTAAAAGAGAAAGGTTGGCCCGAAGAGCACCGACACTTGGTCATTATGGATCGCGATTATGTGTTGGCTTACGACGAAGCGACCAAACTCATCGCTGACCGCTCGTTGAAGGTTGCCGTAGGGGCGCGCCGAAACAGCAAATGTTGGTATCAAACATTTGTATTGTTTCAGTCCTATATGGGCGGCGGTACGTATTCCAATACGTTTCGGGTGTCGGCTAATCGGGTAGGGGAGCAAGTACCCGTACCCTGCTCGTGTTTATTTGAAAACTAACCTTTATTCTCCTTTCTATCTATGAAAAACTACCTCATTGTTGTTTTTTGGCTGTGTTGTGAGTGTGTTTGGTCGCAGTCAGTGACGATATCACCTACGCAAACCACGTTATTGGATGCACAAGGAACGTCTCAAACAGCCCGCGTTCCAGTGATGACGTCCGCCCAACGCGTTGCTATTCCTAACCCCGCTCTTGGGAGTATGGTCTATGATGCTGAATACCATACCCTTTTTTTATTTGATGGAAGAAATTGGACCCCTTTGATGTTTTCTGGCGATCCCAATCAAGTGCCTCTGATTGATCGCCAATCTAGCGATATTTCCACTAAGGCTAAAGCATTTGGGTTGTCAGTTGCGATTTCTGGCGATTACGCTATCATTGGAGCACCTGTTGACGATGTTGGTGATAACGAACGCCAAGGTTCAGCTTATATTTTTTTTCGGAATGGAGGGGCTTGGACACAACAAGCAAAACTGGTTGCTACCGACGAAACAACGGGAGATTGGTATGGGGTCAGTGTGGCTATTGACGGAAATTATGCCGTGGTAGGGGCACCAGAAAGTACCGTTGGAACAACCCAATACAAAGGAGCTGCGTATGTATATGTACGCTCAGGAACAAATTGGATTCGACAGACCAAACTACATGATTTAGAATCGGTTGGCAGTACAGGCTACGGCTTGAGTGTTTCTATTACTGGAGATTTTATATTAGTTGGAGCCCCATATTCAAAAGTAAAAGAAGTAACTCAAGGTGCGGCTTTTGTTTACGTTCGGAACGGGGGTAGTTGGACTCCCCATGCCAAACTAACCGCTGAAGATGGGGGCAATGGAGATAATTTTGGAATAAGTGTTTGTATATCAGGAAGCTATGCGATTGTTGGGGCTTCTAATGCGCAAATTGGAACAAATGTAAAACAAGGAGGGGCGTATGTATTCGCCCGATCGGGTAGTAATTGGTATTTACACAAAAAGTTAACGATGCAAGACGGTCGTGCCAATGACTTTTTGGGCAGTAGTGTTTCTTTATCAGGTGATTATGCCATGGTGGCGGCTGTGGGTAGGGATGAAAATTCGACGGATGATTCGGGGATAGTTTATATATTTAGACGTTCGGGAAACACTTGGTCGAGTGGTTTCAAACTAAATGACCCTGCCCCAGAAAAAGGAAGGAGGTTTGGGATTTGCACAAGTATTGCAGGGGACTATGCTATGGTAGGCTCATACCTAAACAATAGTTTTACTGAATGGTTTTTGTACAAGCGAAATGGAACAGCTTGGGAGTTGGTTCGCCAAGAAAAAGTACAATTTAAAACCAATTTAGGCGTTGCTGGAGAATTCCTCTCTATCACTCCATCAGGCACGTACCTTGTCGGAAAAGCAGACGGAGAACGGGTGAGTTTTGGCAAAATTGACAATCAATAACTTTAGACATCTTCCCTTAGCACAGCTAAGGTGGTTTTCAGACGGCATTTTTACAGGGCTTCGACCACGTCCTCCTCCATAAAACTATCCACCAATTTACGGCGGGTGTCGGGGTCGGCCGGACGACGTCCGTAGAAACTCACCCCCCGGGTTTGGCTTGCATCACGCCCTTCCACAAAGGAATTGACCATCTCTTCGTTGCAGATCATTTCGTCGATTTTATCCATAATAAAGTGATCCCCCTGATGGTAGGCCCCCGCGTAAGAGAGCGAGTAGAAGATACTGCTGATCAGAATAACCAGGCCAATGGGCTGTCCGAAGGCCCACAACAGGAAACCGCCTATGGCAAAGGGAAGGGGCTCCAGCCAGATTTCAATGGTGCGGATCGTGGCGGGCTCTCCGCTGAAACGTAAGTCTAAAAACCAAGGATGAATCTCTCCGGTGGACAGACTGAAACGACCGAAGTCAAACACCGAGGGCAGATGTTTGACTTCTTCATACCGTTGGAAACTCACGTACAGAAAGCCTGCCAGATAAACATACCACGTCGTAAAATGACCGATAAAGGTCATGCCTTCGGAGCTGCGAAAAGCACGGCTCATCGTCTCCAGATAAATCAGCGGCAGCAGGGCCAGAATCCCGCCCACGGTCATAACGGCGGATAAAGAAAAATACCGCTCGCCGAAGTTTTTTCGGATAAAGACTTCCAGCAGCAGGCGGGGCCAGGAACAGAACGCCAAAAAGAAAGCCAGTAACCCTTCTTTGAAGGCATTGGAACGTTTAAAGACCGTGCGGTAGTAGAGGTTCTTTTTCATGGGTTGAGAAAAGTGGAAAAGGTGAAACAATAAAATAAATAAAGTCGGTTAAGGTTGGTAATTCTGGTTAAAGAGCATTTTGGTATGATTGAGCCCTTTCAGCAGCGGGTCACCCTGTCGGTGCAGATAGCCTTCGACCCGGAAACTGTTCAGCGGTCCGCCCGTGCGCAGCCGCACAAATTCTTCAGCCCGTACCATCCGCTCTAATTTCAGCGACTTGGACTTGGTTTGTCCGAAGTTTTGGGAAACGGTCACACTGTGGGACTCTTCTTCAAAGTAAGCGTCCCCGAAGAGCTCGGAGGCATATTTATTGGTTTCAATATCGGCGTTGGCGTGAAAGATTTTGGTGCCGAGCGTGCCTAAGAAACTCTTTACCCGAAACTCGGCTTTTTGGCCGCCCATGCAGGCGTAGTAATTAGGCAGGTTTTGCGAGATATAGACGGTGGCAATGCGGCTGCTGCGAGCCGTGGCCTGATAGTCCGCATCATGTTCGTGCAGAAAGTTTTGCGCTTCATCGGCCCACAGAAACAGCGGTCGGGCATTGGCTGCGACAGAACGTTTTTCCATCGCCCGCTGCCAGATGTATTTGAACAGGATTTGGCAATCGCGTCCCACCTTGTGATAGATTTTGACGGGCAGGTTAATGAGAATAATTTTACCGCGCAGGCTGTCTTCGGGCGTGACGGTGGAATCATCGCGACAGAACAGCGAATACACCGGTTCGCGCAGCAGGCGAAACAAAAAGCCGGCAAAGGTAAAATCAATGATGGAGCGGGTTTTCTCGGATAGATTAATGAAGCTGTCAAAGAAAAATTGGTCGAGGAATTTCAGCAGCCTTGCTTCGGGCAACTCGTTGAGCAATTCAACTTCAAAGGCGACTTCATTTTGCAGCGCAGCCTGCTTTTGCGCGGGCAACCCATTAAACCAGTCATCCATCTTTTGAGTGACGCGACTGCGGGCGGCCTCAAACGCTTTTTAAAAGGCTTTGACTGGCCCCTGAGATTCATCGGTCTGTAAATTCTCGTTGCTTTTGGGAATGGTCTGCACAATGTCGTACATCTGCTGTACTGAGATACGCCCATAGGCCAGTTGGCACAGATCAATGACGTTAAAGATGAGCATGTCGAGGGCCGTTTCCCAAAAGGCATCGTCACTTTTACCGCTGTCTTTTTCGGCTCCTGCGCGAATGACTGTTTTTAACACCTCCACGATATTTTCGGTAATGACGTTTTGAGATTGGCGGGATTCGTATTGCAGAAAGTTGAAGCGGTGCGGGCCATTGGGTTCCAAAATAATCAGATCCTGCTCGCGGCCGGTCAGTCGGCAGTAGTCCTGCCAGGCCTGTTTTTCATCGGGTTTGACTGTGAGCACCAACCCGCCAAAGCCGCCGGCTAAGTATTTTAAGGCCAGCATCCGACCCGAGCCGGAGGTTTTACCCGAGCCGATACCGCCGAAGATCTGTACGCCTTCCAGGGCGTGACGAATGTTCCAGGCTCCCCGCTCCTGTGAGGAAACCAGTTCAATCAGGGGCCGATCTAAATCGAACAACTCCATAATCAGTAAGCGGCATAGGAAAAGAGTTCAAAAATAATTATTTTTACCTGACAGACAAGTAATTGAATGAAAAAATCAGGCTTTAACGGTCATTTATTTATCAAGCGGTAGGTAAAGCGCCTAATAGAGCGGAAACATCGGCAGCAGCTTTCCCTTGAGACAGTAATATTTCTCGGTATCGGATGATAGTCAGGGCTTTAAAGTCAACAGCGGTCAGACCCTCCGGCAGGCGGACGGTGTCTCTTGCCATCAGGTCGAATAACCAAAGTTCCGCCATCAGAGAATGTTCCAAAGGGGGTTCGTAGCCTAAAAAGCGAGTCAATCGCTCTTTGACTTTTCCGCCGTAAATGCCGAGCATTTTTTGATAACTTTGTACAAAGTGTGGAGCCGGTTCCGGGGAACTGTAGTGCTGCATGTCAACATTTCGAATAAGTTTAAGGTGTTCTTCGGCCTGCTCGGTGAAGGCATCCGATGACAGGGTTCCCTGATGATAACTTTGCAGCAGTGCCCGCAGGTAAGGCTCATACCGCAGGGTAACGGCAGGGTGGGGCAGATAGCCCAGCCGTCGCTCAATCAGGTCTTTGGTTTGGTCTTCCAAATTGGGGAGCACAGTGGCATTCAGGGCCAAATCTTTCCACGAAACGGCCTCGCTGATGGCCTCCCTGACGGCCTGTTGATAAGCCTGCTTGAAACGCTGCTCACTTCCGCCAAAGACGTTTTGAATGGTTTGCTGTCTCCAATCCATGGGGGCCTCCACATATAAAAAAGGATTCATCATTTTAGCATAATCAATCCATAAATCAAGCAATAAATCACTAAAGTCATGGATGGAAAAGATGATAATGACGACAAGGACAAAAAGAATGAACCCGCCTTTCCCGAAGGGTATGAATACCTGGATGATTTGATCAGGGAAAGGCTGAACCGTCGAAAGGAGATTGATAAGCAGCTGGAAGCGGCGTCGAAAGATACCTCAAAACCCAACACCCATACGCCCAAATACACCCCGCCGGGATTCACCACGGGACGACCTTCGGCCAATAAGGACTTTCCTGGTCAAAAGCTGGAAACGGAAAAAATGCAGATTGAGACGGGGATTAACAAAACAATAGAAAGGGAGATGCGGGATTTAGAAACTGATCCCGAAACGGCCGCACAAATTCGTCAGACTGTCATGGAAAAAATGTATCCTAACCAATTTGAAGGGAAGGGGGAAAAAGAACTGCAACAAGTGGGGAAGATGGAAAAGGATGTCGATGCCTCACAGGATTACATGCGCGTTCAAATGAAGAATTTCAGGGAAGGCACTCCCAAAGACACCAAGTCACCCGAAGAAATTAATAAGGATGCGGCACAAACAGAAAAAGAGTTAAACAACTCGCAGGAATTTATGCAGCAACAAATAGCCGCTGTCAAAGAGCGCGGAGCTGAAAAAACACCGGAACAACCTCCGACGCCGGGGAAAGAAGAGACCAAAGCGCAGCCGACGATTTCCCCATCAGAGCGGTTTTCGCAGTCATTAAACTATACCAAAGCATTGGAGAAATCGGCGGATAAACCTACACCGACAAAAACAAAGGATGATAAATCGCCGGATAAGGATTAATTAGGCTCTGGTTCAATGCCCCGATCTTTATTTTTATCGGGCTGCGGTTCCGCTTTGGCAGGACGGTGGCCGCTGAGCCACGAAGGGAGTTTATCTTTGACCTGTTCGCTTAAGAACTGCCAGTGTCCGTCCCGAAAGCCGTTATCGGTTTCCTTGTCTTTCATTGCTTCCGTGAGTTGCTGCGCCAGTTCAGGCATGTGTTTGGCGATGGTATAGCCTTCGTTAAAACGTTTTTGGTACTCGGGCGAAACGGTGGTGTTGCCTTCCATGATTAAAAGGTGTTACGGGCATGTTGCTGTAAATACGTGTCAATGGAATCCCGGTCGTAGAGGATAATTTTCTTTTGGGGCTGCGAGAAGCGGATTTTCCCTTCGTCCCGCAATTTTTGCAGGGTGGTCTTGGATTTGATGTTCAGCAACTGCATGGCCTGTTCGTCGGAAATCCACTTTTCCTTTTCTTCACCGTGGGTTTCTTTGAGACGGGCAACGACCTGCTCGATCAATGTATAGAAAGCGGCTTCTTCCAGACAGATGACTTGCATCGGGTAGTAGTTTACTTCAAAAAAGAAAAAAGTATAAATTTGATTATGCGAGCGTAGATAATAAATTTTTAGTTTCTTTAAATTTATTCATAACACTTGAGGCTCATATTAAAGAAAATGGTACTACAGATTCATCTGTAGTACCATTTTCTTTATAGATGAAAAATATATTATAGATATTTTTCCCATAAATATGTAGGAGATGTTGCCTTTTTCACGTTATTTTTGACAGATTGTTCAATGTTTCTTATTTCAATTCTCCTCTTGCTATCTTTATTCAGGAGGATACTTTGCTCAAATAACGTCATTATAATGTACCCCCAATTTAGGACAGTCTTTCAATTAGACGGAAGTATTGCTAAATTTGGTATTATGAACAAGCACAGCAAACGTAAATTCACTCCTGAATTCAAATTTAAGGTCGCTCTTGAAGCC
>Ga0247843_1008211_pt1 | contig 12286 bp, 16 predicted proteins | sample LaCruzMarch2017__FD_192420 | JGI IMG/M metagenome (GOLD analysis project Ga0247843, IMG submission 192420) | Freshwater microbial communities from meromictic Lake La Cruz, Castile-La Mancha, Spain - LaCruzMarch2017_8m | ecosystem: Environmental > Aquatic > Freshwater > Lake | place: Spain...
TGGGAAGGTGGAAGAGAAAAGTCTCCTGCAGCAATTTGCCGTAAGGTCGCACAACTTCCAGAAGATGGTGGAACAATTGAAGTGTGGGGTGATGGAAAACAAACTCGTTCATTCCTCTATATTGATGAATGTATTGAGGCAACTCGTCGTTTGATGGAATCTGATTTTATTGGGCCAGTAAATATTGGTTCAGAAGAAATGGTGACTATCAATCAACTCGTGGATACTGCAGCAAAAGTTGCTGGTAAAAAAGTATCAAAAAATCATATTGATGGACCTCTTGGTGTTCGTGGTCGCAACTCAAATAACGATTTGATTCGTAAAGAGTTGGGTTGGGATTATTCCCAAACTCTTGAAGAAGGTATTTGTAAAACTTATGAATGGATTGTAGAACAAAAACAAAAAAAATGAATAAAATTATATATCATGTAAATTCTCCAGATGGATTTGGATCTAATTTTTTTAGGATATTGACAGCAATTAATTATTGTATAGAAAAAAATTTTATTTCTTACATAGACATTGTAAATACTAGTTATTGTAATAGCGATCAAAATTGTTGGAATCTTATTTTTGAACAACCTTTCAAATTAAATAAAAATGACCCATCAATATGTGAAAGATACAGTGATTGGGATTTGGGGCAATATATGTTTAGTTATCATGAAAACCATAGAAGAAAATTTCAGGATAAAAATTTTATTTCATCTCAAAGAAAAATTGTTCACAATTACATAAGACCTCATCAATATTTGCTAGATAGTGCTTCAAATTTTTTAAATCCATATGCTGGCAAAAAAATTCTTGGAGTACATAAACGGGGAAGAGATCATTTTTCTTCAACTGGACATGCTAGTGGACAAAGGTGTAAGATTACAAATGAATATTTAAAATCTATCATAGATGATTGTATTCAAAAATATGATTATCTTTATTTAATATCTGATGAAAATTGTGTATATGATTTTTTAAGTGATAATTATGGAAAAAAATTAATTTTTTTTGATGATAAAAAGTCATTTCAAGATAATGAAATAGGACTTCATTTTTTAAATATTGATATTAATGAAAAAACAAAAATGCTTAAGAATTTAATAGTTGAGATTTTAATAATGGCAAAGTGTGATAAACTGTTGTTAATGAATAGTAATGTTTCGCATATGTCTCTTTTATTTTCAAAAACTGAAAATTTTGAATTTTATGATAATCATGTCAATTATAATTAAGGTTTTAAAAAAATGTCTTTATTAAATTTTTTATCACAACCAGTCAAAAGAATTATTCATATTGGGTCTGCTGCAGGATCTGAAGAAATACCTTTGTATGATTCTTTGAATATTGATGAGGTTGTTTGGATAGATGCAAATCCAATGTTAATAGAAAGGTTGAAAAAAAGATTGGAAGAAGCACAACCAAAATTTAAAAGTTATATTTTTGAAAGTGTAATCACCGACAAAGTTGGAGAACTTACTGATTTTCATTTGTATTATGCTAATGATAATTATGGAATGTCATCTATTTTTGAAAAAGTTTCTGGTTCTGATGGTAAGGAAGACTATGAATTTAATAGACAATTTCATGAAGGTACTTTACAATTAGAAAGTAATACTATTGATAATCTTTTGGAAACAAACAATATTGCTTTTAATTTTGATTTGATTGCTATTGATGTGCAAGGAGCAGAATTGGTTGTTTTATCTGGTGCTAAAAAAACACTTGAGAGTTCCAAATCAATCAATTCTGAAGTTACTTTTCGTAATCATGACTATAGTGGTGGAGTTTATTTTGATGAACTTTCAAAATACTTATCTTCATTCGGATATAATTATATTGGAAATACTTCTGTTTCTGGAGATGGAAGTTATGGAGATTCCTTTTTTACTAAGTAAAATTTGACTAATTACAAAAATAAAATTATTTGAGAAAAAATCATGGGATGGAGAAATTCACTTTTTAGTGTTTTTAACGATTATAATAATTTTTCTAGAGAAGAATTATCCGAAATGGATTCCTATCAATTTGGAGTTCTTGAGGGACAATCTATGTGTGAATTATCTTATTTGTTTGTTAAGAATAGAATAAAATTAAATTCATTTAATGGATTTGATACTTTTACTGGGATGCCCAAAGAAACTGCAGAACCAGTATTTCAGGATTCTTGGGATCCGGATATTGATCCTGATACATTTAATACAGTCAAAAGGTTAGGTGTAGATAGTGTTGAAACATGTGTTAATTTAATAAAAGAAAAGGTTGAAAAAACTTTCATAAATTCTAATTTTAAGACTGATATAAAATTATTTTCAGGTTTAGTTGAAAATACACTTAAAGAAAATTTTCAAAAAAGTAATTTCAAAAAAGCTTTTTATGTAGATTTTGATATGGATATCTACAGTCCAACAAAATATGCTTTTAATTTTTTAATGGAAAATGATCTTATTATTCCAGGTACTATTATTGGGTACGATGATTGGGGGGGAACACCTGATTATGATAAATTTAGATATGGTGAGTCCAGAGCTCATAAAGAAATAGTTGATCAATGGGGTCTTAAAGTTACTAAACTTTTTGAAATAGGAAATAGTTTCCCTCATGTGCAAAATGCATGGATAGTTGAAGACGTAAAGTGATTATATTATGAACAAAGTTAAATTCAATTTAATTTGTAATGATGATCTTGGATCCTGGATGTCTGATACTTCTAGATATGACATTAATAAAATCCCTTCAAATTTTTGTCCATCAACTTCAGCATTTAATGGGACTAAGTACATTGAATGGGTTATTAATGGATCAGGTGAAGCAAACTTTTATTTGAATGCTAGATGTTTGGATGTTCTTCAAGATGTAAGTTCACTTCCAAAATATGTTTGGTTATTGGAATCTAGAAATATTATTCCTCAAATTTTTGACTTTATTGAAAACAATAAAGAATTTATGCACTCCAGATGTGATGGAATTTTTACGTGTGATAGGCAACTTTCTGAAAATGATGGATTCTTTTATTCAATAACTAATGCTTCTACTTGGGTTCAGGAATTGAAAGTTTATGGAAAGACTAAACTAGTCTCTATGATATCTTCTAATAAAGGGTATACTCCCGGACACAAATTTAGACTTAATTATGTTGAAAAATTTAAAGACAAAGTTGATTTATATGGTGAAGGATTTAACTGGATTGGTAGAAAAGAAGAAGCATTAAAAGATTACATGTTTTCTATTAATATTGAAAATGCTTGTTACGACACTTATTTTACCGAAAAGTTAACAGATTGCTTTGCTACGGGAACAATTCCTATTTTCTATGGATGTAGGAGTGTAGTTGAATATTTTAATAAAGATGGTATAATATTCCTTGATGATGAATTTGATGTTGATGATTTATCTGATGAATTGTATTATTCTAAAATTGATGCAATATTAGATAATTTTGAAAGAATTCAAAAATTTCCCGTTGCCGAAGATTTTATATATAAAAATTATTTTGAAAAATAATGAAAAATTATATCATAGATCTACCAGGTTGTTTAGGTGACATTTTATTCACATTAAAAATAGCAGAAGAATTTTCTAAAACTGGCGAAGTTTATTGGAATGTTTTTCCTGTATTTTGGAATAATGGAATTGATAGGGTTATTTCTTCATCTAATATCGGGACTAATCAATCAACATATATGGAAGGTGCTGAAGTATTAAAACTCAGAGATCTTTGTCCAACGTATGACTCTGATTTGATGGTAAAAAAATATCAAACTGCAGGGATTGAGTGGGAAGATTGGTCAAAATATCTTAAATATAAAAGGGATAATGATAAAGAAAATTTTCTTTTTGAAAGTCTTAATCTAAAAAAAGGAGATCCATTTATCCTTTACAATGATAATCTTGGACTAGATGGAAAAAAACATCTTGGGGTAAAAAATACACTTCCTAAGGATTATGATGGAAAAATTATAAAAATGGAGGTAATACCTGGATTTAGTATATTTGATTGGTGTTCTATTTTTGAACAATCCGAACAAATTCATACAGTTGATACTTCTTTGCAATATGTTATTGAAACTTTATCTATAAAAACTATTGATCTTGTAGTTCACCCAAGACATTATCTTTATACTAAACCTCAAGTTTCAAAACTTTTTAAAAAACCTTGGAAGTGGGTTGAATACGATGGATTTGATAAAGAGTCTTGGTCAAAAATATCGCCGTCATATGACTATTCATAAATTTAAAAAGGTAAAAGTTGAAACTTTAAATTATTCAAAAGTGTATAGGAGTTATTTTTATGAAAATAATTGAATTTGAAAAAAATTTTTATCCGGCGTTCCAGTCTAAAGGAAATGCCTCTCAGTTTGCAATTCCTTTTGCAAAACATTTTTGTTTTGGAGAGGGGTATGATGTTGGATGTATGAAAAAGGAATGGTCTTTTCCTGGTTCAATACCAATTGATTTAGATTTTGATGATACATGGGATGCAAATAATTTGCCAGATGATTTGGTTGATTATATTTTTTCCAGCCATTGTTTAGAACATGTTGATAATTGGGTTTCTACCTTGGATTATTGGTATACAAAATTAAATTCTGGTGGCGTCCTATTTCTATATCTTCCAGATTTTAGTCAAAACTATTGGAGACCGTGGAATAATAAAAAACATAAGCATATACTTACTCCTTCAATAATAGAAGAGTATTTTAAATATAAAGGATATAAAAATATATTCATTTCTGGTATTGACTTAAATAATTCTTTTATGTGTGTTGGTGAAAAATGAAAAAAATATTTGTTAATGGAACTTTTGATTTGCTTCATAAAGGTCATTTAGAACTTTTAAACTTTGCAAAATCTTATGGTGATTATCTAATTGTTGCTATAGATACTGATGATAGAGTAAAACAAAAGAAGGGTTCTTCTAGACCAATATATAATCAAGACGACCGAAGATTCTTTTTAAATATGCTAAAACCTGTAGATCAGGTTGAGATGTTTTCTAGTGATGAAGAATTGGAACAATTGATAAAAGGATTCAATCCTGATATAATGGTTGTAGGGTCTGATTGGAAAAATAAAACTGTTATTGGATCATGCCATGCCTCACAACTTATATTTTTTGATAGATTAGATGAATACTCAACAACAAAAATCATACAAAGTATTATTGATTGGAGATAGTTGTACTGATGAGTACATCTATGGAACTTGCGAAAGGTTAAATCCAGAAGCACCAGTCCCCATTCTCAAATACCATAGAAAAGAAATACGTCAGGGGATGGCTTGGAATGTAAAAGAAAATCTTAAATCGTTTGGTATACAAGTTTATATGCTTACCAATGATGAAAAGATTATAAAAACCAGGTATATTGACGAAAAATATAATCATCAGATTTTAAGAGTTGATACCGAATCCTTAGTTAAACCAATGGAATATGATTTGCCAAAAGATGATTTTGATGCTATTGTAATTTCTGATTATGATAAAGGTTTTATTACAAAAGAAAAGTTATTTCATATCGTCTTTACTTCACGTTGTCCAATATTTGTGGATAGTAAAAAAACAAATTTACCAGAAACAAATTGTTACATTAAAATTAATGAATGTGAATCAAAACGTCTTCGGAGTAAACATAACAATTTGATTATTACAAAAGGGTCTGGTGGCGCAGAATTTGGTGGAGTTAATTATCCAGGAAAGAAAGTCAATGTATTTGATGTAGTTGGTGCTGGAGATACATTTCTTTCTGCCCTAGTTTACTTTTATCTAAAGTATGGTAGAATAGAGGAAGCAATACCTTATGCAAATAAGGCAGCATCAATTGCTGTTCAGAATTTTGGAACTTATGTATTGACTGAGGAAGATATAAATGACATACATTGTTGATATTGACGGTACTATTTGTAATCCTGGATCAATCGAGGAAAAAAAATATACTGATGCTACTCCAATTTTGAGTAGAATTGAACAAATAAATAAACTGTATGATGATGGGAATCGTATAATCTACCTTACAGCTAGAGGTATGGGTAGATTTAAAAATTCTAAAATTATCTCATATAAAAATTTTTATGAGTTTACATACAATCAGTTGATGTTGTGGGGGTGTAAATTTCATGAACTTCATATGGGTAAACCGTCTGGAGATTATTACATAGATGATAAAGGAATTAATTCAAATGACTTCTTCAGAGGTTAAACTTGTCCCTAAGGGTTGGGGATTTGAAAAATGGATTGTTAACAACGAAGAATATTGTGGAAAACTTTTATATTTTGTAAAAGGAAAAAAATGTTCTTGGCATTATCATATTTTGAAAGATGAAACATTTTATTTACAATCTGGAAAAATTGTGTTAAAATATTCTGATAATGATGAAATATCTTTATCTAAAGAAATAATTCTTACAAGAGGTGATAAATTTCATGTTTATAGAGGATTGAGACATCAAATGATGGCAATTGAAGATACTGAATTATATGAATTTTCTACTCAACATTTTGAAGAAGATAGTATTAGAATTATACGCGGAGACTAAAATATGAAAATTGCAATTTTGGGTTCTAGTGGGCAGATCGGTGCCTATCTATCACAATATCTTTGTAGTAAAGGTCATGTAGTTATTGATTTTGATAAGGTGGAAACTCCTAATCATGATATGACTGTTATTCCTAATCAATATCTTGAGAATGCAATTGAAACAGCAGACTTTGTTTTCTTCCTTGCATTTGATGTTGGTGGTTCTCGTTATCTTAAAAAGTATCAATATACTTTTCAGTTCATTGACAACAATGCTCGTTTGATGGCAAATGCTTTTGGATTGCTTCAAAAGTATAATAAAAGATTTATCTTTGCCTCATCTCAAATGAGTAACATGAGTTACTCTCCTTATGGAGTTCTCAAGAACGTTGGAGAACTGTATACCAAATCACTTAAAGGATTGATTGTTAAGTTCTGGAATGTTTATGGTATTGAAAAGGATCGTGAGAAAGCACACGTCATTACAGACTTTATTCGTAAGGGATTTGAGACTGGAGTGATTGATATGCTTACTGATGGTGAAGAGGAACGTGAGTTTCTTTATGCTGAAGATTGTTGTGAAGCACTAGAAACCATTATGGAGAACTATACTGATTTCACATCAGAAGATAATCTTCATATTACAAGTTATCATCCAACTAGTATTTTAGATATTGCTCATATTATTAAGGGTCAATTTAATCTGATCGGTAAGTATGATGTAAAATTGCAACTATCTATTGAAAAGGACAGTGTTCAGATGGACAAAAAAAATCGTCCAGATATGTACCTATCTAAATGGTGGGTTCCAAAAACAACAATCCAGAAAGGAATTGCTAATGTATTTAATGAAATGAGGAAAGAATATGACAATATCGTATAATGGACTTGGTTCAAATGGAAGAATTGGAAATCAAATGTTTCAATATGCTTCTTTAAGAGGTATTGCTAAAAATAGAGGATTTGATTTTTTGATTCCTCCAGAAAATAATCTTGGACGTACAAATTACTGTCTTTTTGAATGTTTTAAGATGTCAGGAGTTAAAGAATCTAATAAAGGGTTTAGTGATTTTACTGAACAACATGATGACCAGGGGCATTTTAATTTTTCAAAAGAACTTTTTGAAACATGTAAGGATAATATAAATCTGAATGGATATTATCAAACTGAAAAGTATTTTCTGAATGCTAAAGAAGAAGTAAGAAAGGATTTTGAATTTAAAGATGAGATTGCAAATGAGTGTAAATCATTTATTGATAGTATAGGCCAGACTCCAATTTTTTTACATGTAAGGAGAGGTGATTACGTTAGGGTACAACAATGGCACCCTCTTATGCCAGTAGAATATTATAAGAATGCATTGTCCAAATTTGATAAAAATGTACCTGTAGTTGTTCTTTCTGACGACTTTGAATGGTGCCAACAACAAGAAATTTTTAAACCTGACAGATTTTTTATATCTGAGAGTGATGTAAAATTCAACAATAAAATGAAGATGGGTGATGGTAAAATGGAACAATCGCTTGTTGGATTTTGGGATATGTGTTTGATGTCCCTCTGTGATGGTGCAATTATTGCTAACTCAACATTTTCTTGGTGGGGAGCCTGGTTACAAAAAAATCCAAATAAAAAAGTAATTACGCCAAATCCAAAAAACTGGTTTGGTCCTATGTATAGTCATTGGAATATTGATGATATTATCCCAGAAACATGGAAAGTATTAGTATGGTTGGAATGAATATTTTGGGTAATAATGGGCGCCTGGGAAACCAAATGTTTCAATACGCTGCTTTAGTGGGGATTGCTAAAAATATGGGATATGAATATTGTATTCCAGATCATTCTCAGTTCATTGATGCTGGTAATGCTTTTTCAATATATCATCAACTTCAACATTGTTTTGAAATGACTCATCTAGGAAATAGATTTGGAATACTTGATGGTGATGAACTTGAATTGCATCAATATGAATTTTGTGAAGAATTATTTAATGAATGTCCAGATAATGTAAGTCTTCGGGGTTATTTTGAAACTGAAAAATATTTTAAAAATGTGGAAAAAGAAATTAGAAAAGATTATACGTTTAAAGATTATATTCTAGAAAAAGTAGTTAAAAAATTTGAAACTTATTTAAAAGATAATCCAGTCTCTATTGTTGTTAGAAAATTTTCTGAAAGTTTTGACTATCATGGGTGTGAATTAAATCATAGAAATTTACCAATAGAATACTATAAAAAGTGTATTGATTATTTTGGAAAGGATAGAACTTATATTATATGTTCTAATGATATAGATTGGTGCAAAGAACAGGATATATTTAAAGATAAAAATTTTATTTTTAATGATACTTTAGAAAATAATATTAAAAAGGGATATTATGATATGTGTCTTATTTCTCTTTGTAGTGATTTTATAGTTGCTAATTCTTCATTTAGTTGGTGGGGTGCATGGTTATCTGCAAATAAAAATAAAAGAGTATTGTGCCCAGATCCTTGGTTTGGACCTAAGCAATCGCATCTAAATACTGACGATATGATACCTTGTGATTGGATAAAAATTTATGAATAGTGTAAAACTTGATGATTTAACTTTTATCACATCTCTTCAAATTGAAAGTGAAGATAGACTTAGAAATGCAATCACAGTTTTTTCTTTCCTATCTAAAAAATTTCCTGAATCAAAAATTCTTGTTAAGGAATTAGACGTAGAATCTAAATTTCAAAAATACGCTCTTCCAAAAATTAAAGAAATATCTGGTGCTGAAAATATAAGACATATACATCAAAAACATGATGGATTATTTAATAAGTCTCAACTAATTAATGATTTGGCTTTAGAATCTGAGACTAATATAATTTTTAATTATGATGTTGACATGATATTCCCTATGGAATCATATCATAAAGCATATGATATGATTACTAATGATGGGTACGATATAGTTTATCCTTATGGATGTGGAGTCTACCAATGGAAAGTTTTAAACTTTGATAATCATGTAAATAACTTTATTGCTAATGGATATGATCCTAAGACTCTTGTTCCTTTCAGTGAGAGGGGGGGATCTGTTATGGGATTTGGCCAAATGATGAAAAAGAGTTCATTTCTTAGTGGATATGGACTAAATGAAAATTTTATTTTTGTTGGATATGAAGATACTGAATTTTTATATAGAATGAGTATGTTGGGATATAAGATGGGTAGAATTAATGACGACGCTTATCACATTGAACATGTAAGAATGAAGAATTCTAGTTATAGTGATTTTGAATTTTTTGAAAAAAATATTAGGTTGTGGGAGTGGATGAGAAAACAAGATAGAACAACAATTGAGAATTATTATAATTCTCAGAAGTATATTGAAAAATTTAAATGAATCTGACGTTTTTAATACCAATAAAATTAGAATCTTCTGATAGAATTAGAAATCTGGCAACAGTTTTAATTTATCTTCTATCAAAATTTGATGCAATTATTTTGGTTAAAGAGTGTGATTATACTCCAAAATTTAAGTCTTATATTGAACCTTTATTAGTTCAGAAGTTTGGAAATATTCCCCAAAATCTTTTTTATTTTTATGAGAAACAGACTGAAGATTTTTTTCATAAGACAAAAATACTGAATGATCTATTGGAAAAATCAAATACGGAAATTGTTTGTAATTACGATACTGATGTTTTATTGCCAGAATCAAGTATTTTAAATGCCTATGAGATGATTTTCTGTGGAAAGTCTGATGCAGTATATCCTTATGGATGTGGAGTATATCAAAAAGCAGTCACATATTCTCAAGAAATTTTTAATGATTTTTTAAATTCTAATTTAGATGTATCATTTCTTGATAAACATGCTACAATTAATAATTCTACGATTGGATGGTGCCAATTTATTCGTAGGGAAAACTATATTAACTCTTTTATGATGAATGAAAATTTTTATGCCTGGGGCCCAGAGGATTGTGAATTTCATTATCGTCTGAATTTTTTAGGAAATAAGGTTGACAGAATTGATAATTACGTTTATCATTTAGAGCATACTAGATCAAATGATTCTTGGTTTTCCAATCCTCTTTGGAAAGAAAATACTGAATTGTGGTATTGGATTCGAAATCAATCAAAAGAATCTTTTTTAAACTATTATAAGAATCAAAATTATATAAATCGGAGAAATATAAATGCTGGCATTTAATGATTTAGGAAACAATGGTCGTTTGGGAAACCAGATGTTTCAGTATGCTGCTCTTCGAGGAATTGCAGCAAATCGAGGATACAAATGGGCAATTCCGCCATTTAATGTTTCTAGAATTGATAATTACAGTCTTGCAAATTGCTTTAAACTGGAAGGATTGTCTATAGATAATTTGTTTATTCTTGATAGTGGACATGCTCCAGTTGTAAATGAAAGGTATTTTCATTTTGACAGAGAGTTATTTGATCTTTGTCCGGATGAGGTATCAATTCGAGGATTTTTTCAGACAGAAAAATATTTTAAAAATATTGAATCTGAAATTCGTAAAAACTTTACATTTCATGATGAAATAATTAATCCATGTAAAGAAATGATTGATTCCATCGATGGAAACCCTATTTTTCTTCATGTTCGTCGTGGGGATCCAAATCTTGTGGATGCCAGAGGGTTTAGGTGGGCATATACTCAATGCTCTTCTCAGCATCCACCTCAACCTCTTGAGTACTATGAAAAAGCACTGAAGCACTTTCCGAAAGATCAACTAGTTGTAGTTTGTTCAGACTCTCCAGATTGGGTTCGGGAACAAGAGTTTTTTTCTGGTGATAGGTTTTTAATTTCAGAACCTGTTGACAAATATTCAGATGGGTCTTATACTCCATATACAGACTTATGTTTGATGTCTTTGTGTTCTCATGCTATAATTGCCAATAGTTCTATGAGTTGGTGGGGTGCATGGCTTATCGCAAATCCAAACAAAAAAGTGATTGCTCCTCGTATGTGGTTTGGTCCTGCATATTCTGACAATAATACTACAGATCTTTATTGTGAAGGTTGGAAAATTATCTGATGGACAAAAATAAATCTACAGATAAACTTAAGGGTATTGGTCCAATATATTATTTAAACCTTGATGGACAACCAGAAAGAAAAGAATATATGGAAGAGCAGTTTAAATATTGGGAGATAGAAAACTATACTCGTATTTCTGCGTATGATGGTCGTGAGGATGATTTAAGTGACATTATTAAGGGCAAATACCCCGACATGATGACTTCTGGTGAGATTGGATGTACTATTTCTCATCTCAAGGCAATCAAACACTGGATGGAAACTTCAGAGAGTCCTTATGCAATCATTATGGAAGATGATTGTAATTTGGATTTAGTTCGTTTCTGGAATTTCAATTGGAATGATTTTTATGCTCATATTCCTTATGATTGGGATGTAATACAAATCGCAATTATTTGTACTGGTGATATTCATGTTAAACTTCACAAGAGATTTGTGAATGATTTCTCTACAGCATGTTATTTAATTAATCGTCATCATGCCGAAAAACTTTTAAAGCATCATACTAGAGGTATGAAATATAAACTTGATAATGGATGTAAGCCCCGTCCAGTTGCGGACGATTTGATTTATAATTCTGGTAATACCTATAGTATTCCTTTACTTCTTTATAGGATTGAATTGGGTTCTTCCATTCACCCAGAACATATTGATGCCTTTCATCGTGGAAACTACAATGCTCTTACAAACTTTTGGGAACAGAATGGAGCAGGTATTGACATCAAGGATTATATGAACTATG
>Ga0247843_1008212_pt1 | contig 12285 bp, 10 predicted proteins | sample LaCruzMarch2017__FD_192420 | JGI IMG/M metagenome (GOLD analysis project Ga0247843, IMG submission 192420) | Freshwater microbial communities from meromictic Lake La Cruz, Castile-La Mancha, Spain - LaCruzMarch2017_8m | ecosystem: Environmental > Aquatic > Freshwater > Lake | place: Spain...
CAGTTTATCTGCCGCCATACAGCCCCGACTTCAACCCGATCGAGAGGATCTGGCAATATCTCAAGGGCCACGGAATGGCTGGATACTTGAGCAACAAAGGATGGGAACTCTGTGAGAAGCTTTACCAAGAAGTAAAAGCACTTCTAGACCAACCCGAAAAAATCCGTTCCGTTAGCACCGTCAATCTCGCTTAGCCGCACAGACTTTTGGCAAATGGTCTATTCGTGGGACGCTTATTACACGCGGGTAACTATCCGCTTCTAGTTGCCCTCCCAAATAAATCACACAAAAAGACACAACCATGAAAATCAAATTTATCCCCCTCGCCGCTACGGCGGTCTTCGGTCTCGCCACTGCCTCTCAGGCAGCGACGGTAGTCATCAACGCCGCCGCTCCCACGGTGAACAATGCTGACATCGCTTCCACCACCTCTACTGCCACTGCCGGATCATCCACCACTACCACTGCCATCGGCCAGACTTTCACGACGCTGGCCAACGTGGGAGGATATCAGTTGAACGCCGTGACCGTTCAGGTGAATGGAACAGCCCTAACAGCTCGGACTTTCAATGTCCGGGTCGGTGAGGTCAATAACGTGAACGCAACTCTCACCCAATACAACAGCTCAACTACCGAAAGCGGAACCTTGGCTGCCAACACTGCGGCAGCAAATAGTTGGATCACCCTCACCCTCGATACGCCCATCATGCTTGCCGCCAGCACGGGCTACGGTTTTGATCTAAGCATGGTCTCCGGCTCTAACACCACTTGGCTGGGGAATTCTGTAAGCGTTTACGCCGGTGGCGTTCGCTTTGCCGATACTACAGCTAGTACTAACACAGGTCTTGTCCGCGATTCCAGCGGCAACCGTGAATTGGCGTTTCACCTCGATATAGTCGCAGTCCCTGAGCCCTCCACCGCTCTCCTCGGCGGCCTCGGCCTGCTCGCCTTGCTGCGCCGCCGCCGCGCCTAATGCGTCGCCTCCAGTGTTCATTCATCATCAAGCCGTTTCCCCATGTGGAAACGGCTTTTTTCGTTAGTGAAATGAAAGCCAAATCGGAATGGTCGCCAAGGATGGAGACTTGAAGGTTTACCATCACCGCTGCAGACGTCACCTTTACAACAAGGAAAGCATCCCCGCCTCACCATTCCGTTCGGTTATGGACCGAATGCTCACCGCGCCGGCAACGCAATCATCTCCTTGCCTAGCGCCTCGCCGATCTCCAAAAATACCTCGGCGTTGCTGTTGTAATTCATCGATTTGGCACCATGCGCATATTCGGTGGTATCGATGCTTTTCACATTCCCGGCAAACTCCGGATATTTCTTCACATCACCCACGGCCATTTGCGCATCGTGAACCTTTTTGATCAGCTTCGGATCCATGCCTGGCCCTTCTCGCACGCCAAACGCGCCAACCACGAACGGCAGATTCGGTGCCTTGAGATCCTTGCGCAGGTCGCGGATCAGACTGGCGAGATTTTTCTCGTACTGCTCGGCCATCGACGGCGACTTGATGTCCTTGATTCCCTGAAACCACACGAATCCGCCGAGCTTGTAGCCCTGATTCTGGTAGTCCGGCACGACTCGGTTCAGGTTGGCCAGCGCGTCATTCACCCCGCTGACCAACTCCAAATATTCCTGGCCATTGAGCAGGTACTTTTTCAGATCAAGCCACTGTTCGATCTTCGCCAGCCCGGTGCCCGTGTGCTCGCCATTTCCCGGATTTTTAAATACCGCCGCCTTGCCATCGAGCTTGGCCGTCACCTGCTGCTCATAGCTGCCAGTGATGGAATCGCCGATCAGCAGCACCCGCGGCAGCGGCTTGGTAGAGCTCTTCCGAGCAGCCAGCGCGGCTAGAATGGTCTCGGTGACCTTCGGGGCTAGCGTGCCCACGCTATGCACGTCAGCCCGCTTCGGGAACCCTTGCCGAAGCGTTTCCGAGTAGAGATCGTCGATGATCACGCCGTTTTCATCCATGATCTTCTTGGCTACGGCATTGTATCTAGGAGCGTCATCCTTGAAATTCGCGGTGCAATCCTCATGAAACGGGGTGGTGCTGGCCCAGATCAATGTCGCCCCGGTTTTCTTGAGGCGCTTCACGAGTTCGCGCAGATTTTTCTCATAAACATCAATCGGCGTGATCGGCTGCCCCTTGGTTTTGTCCAGCTTACGGGTTGCCTTATCCAGATAATAGGTGTCCCAAACGCCCCAGTTGAAATGGATCACGTCCCATCCGCCAGCCAGATCCGGCCCGCCACCGCCCGATGGCGGACGGTAATCATGCCCCAGCGAGCGGCTGCCTTTGCCCTCGCGCACCGCGAACCGCAACAGCAGCACCGATTCGTCAAAATGATTTCCCATCACATGGCCGAACATCAGATCGGCACCGATGGCGTTGGAAACCTTCTTGCCGCCGTAGGAAACATCGCCGACCTGGAGGAAGCGCCCCATCGTCTTGGTATTGTTATGCAGCGGCTGGACATCGTAGAGCACCACGTCGTCGCGCTTGATCCATTCGCCTTTCGAGTCCTTGAGAAACGCATAACGCGGGTTCTCTTTGACCGTGGTGGCGAGCGAGCCAGCGGCACCGTCAATCGGTGCCTGCTCAAGCATATTCTCATCGCCAGCGAGGATAAATACTTTGAGAGGGTTGGTCTCGGCGATAGCAGATGTGACGAAAGTGGACGCTACGAACGCGCAACGAGTGATCGCGCCAAATGTTTTGCGGAAATTCTTCATTCGATTGGTTGGATGAATCAGGGATGTTTCATAAGAAACTACGGCGATGTCCAGCCGGACTGCAAGGAATTTACTTGTGCGGGAGGCCCCTGAAAGAACCGTTGGGTCGGACCGGAGGCGGGGAAATGGGGGTTCACAACCCCGCTTTTAAGGAGGCGCAGCATGTTGCTGCGCAGGACTAATGCAATGCTAGGAATTTGCTTTTGAGGTGAAGGCCGTTGAGAAATCTCATGGGAGGACCGGAGGGCGGGGAAAAAGAAGTTGTCCGCTGGGCGGAAACAACAGCCACGGACTCAGCTGCGTCACACCATACTTTCAGTCCCCCCCGGCAGACCCGTTTCCAGGACCGTTCGCAAACCACCACAACGGATCAACCTCTTTCACTCGCCCTCCGGTCTGGCGCGACTGCTGTTCCAGGAGCTACCCGTGAAAGCAAATTCCTTGCAGTCAGACGACCCCGACGGAGGGCCTCAAGCCAGGTAAACCCGCGTCAGAAATCGGTCCGGGTTAAAACGCATTTCCAGCATTGAGAGCGTAGACCCGAGGGTCAACGCTGCGCATCCATGCGAGACACCCCCGAAGCCAGAGACTCACAGAAGTCCCATGAACACGAATCAAAGCGAACAATCGGTCCCGAAAGAAGAATGGCGGAACGGGAGGGATTTGAACCCTCGGTAGAGTCACCCCTACGTTCCCTTAGCAAGGGAGTGCTTTCGACCACTCAGCCACCGTTCCAAAAATAGTTCGAGAGGTTTCAATCACAGGCCGGGCACCTCGTCAACCCCGGCGGAGGGTTTCTTTGACAATTCTCCGTCTAAATCAGTGTCGGATTCGGACTCGATAACTGAATTTACGGATTCTTCACCTGAATCGACGACTCCCTCGGCTGACTCGACGACTTCGTCAGCTGGCTCGACGACTTTCTCAGCTGGCTCGACGACTTTGTCATCTGGAGTGACGACTTCTTCAGTGGGAGCTGCCACTTCATCAACAGGCGGAGCTTCTTCTTCAGCGAGAGCGGCAGTTTTCTCCTTGCGCGGCTTTTCATCGCCCGGTGTTTCAGCCGAAGCGTCGGGCGCGGAGACTTTACCCTCGGGATGCGCTTTTTTGGATTTCTTTTTCTTCTTGGCGTTGCCGGGCTCCGCAGACGGAAGCTCACGGATCTCTTGCACGACCAGTGTGTCGTCCGTGAAGAGCAAGATGTGGCCCTGATGGAGAAGCCAAAAAAGATCGGCTGCGAATTCCGATGGAGGTGCCGTGCTACCTTCTGGCAAAACGGCTTTCCATAGACCTTCGAGCTTGGCAGGTTTGTTGTCGCGAATCCAACCGACCATGATGGCGGGGCGCTCGGCTAGAGCCGTGCCGCGTGGCAGTGGTTGCGGCCGGGCGGGCCCCGTGAAAAGTTTTCCCTGACGCTTGAAAACAGGCAGATGCTCGGCCTCGACCGCCTTGCAAACAGCCGGAATCAAAATCGCCGGATGATTGCGTGCATGATTTCCGGCCAGCTTCAATGAGGTCATCAACGAAGGCGAAAGATTCTTCGGTGCAACCGATGCAATCACCTCGGTGTAGCGAACTTCCACAAACGCCAGGTCAAAACAACGGGTTGCTAGAGCGCGCTCAGCCTCGGAACGATCTTCAATCCATGCTTCCTCGGCATCACCCTTGATCTTCCAGTGAGTCTTTTGCTTCATCGTTTCTAACCAAGCGTTCACCGCCTCCTCGCCGCGCTCGGTGCGAACCTTGGCGGAATAGGCGGCGAATGGCATGTTAGGAAATCGTTCGCGATGCAATCGACGCAGGTTCACCTGATAGGCATGAAAATTCGGAGGCCCCAACCACTCGCCAGAAATGCCACATTTGGCAACCAGCTGAAAATTTCCGCTCGGTGGATCGACCTCGATGGTTTCCTCCTCGATGAGCTGGTTTTTAAGATCGGACTGCCACAAGTGACGGATCGCTTCCTCGCGGGTAAGGAAAACGGACTCATCGAGCTTGCCGCGAAACAACGGGGCGTGAGGCGCAGGAGCTTCAAAAACTGCTCGGCAACGACCGCGCTCGGCGAGAAGGATTTTAGCAACATCAAAAAGTGGATAGACGCGCGCCACCTGATGGATTTCCTTACCGATGAGATGGACGGCTTGGCCATCGGGCGCAAGAGTCACACGCACTCCTTCCTCGGGGCCAGCCTCCTCGTTGCGCGGCGCGGCACCGCGGCGATCCTCAAATTTTCCTTCACGCTGGAACGGCCGACGTCCACCCTCACGCTCACGGTCGCGTCCACTATCCCGGTCACGCGGTGCGCCACGGCGGTCGTCAGGGCCACGATCATCGCGGCGAGGCGGACGCTCCCCGGACTTGGAATCCGGCTTGGACGCTCGTTCTTGCTGGCCTGCGCCAGTAGCACGCGCCCATGCGGGTCCTAGTGCAAAACTGGATAACAGGTTACTCAGGGGGTTATTCTCGGAATCGCTCACGGCGCGCACTCTAGTGGGCGTTTTTGAAAATGACAAACTCGACGTTGAGTCATTTTCGTGGGCTTTTTTGGGTGCGAATGAGTTCGATGATTCGCCGTGCAGCGCCTTCATGACAGGCTAACACTTGTCTCGCATGCCGAGTCATCGCCTCGGAGGCACGGCCATCAAGCACGCTAATGATCGCTTGTGAAAGCGAGGTTTGGTCATGCGCGCGCAAACTTCCATGTGCCGCAACCAAGCGACTGGCCAGCGGTTCGAAATTCTCCATATGAGGGCCAAAAATCACCGGTTTTCCCGCTATAATAGCCTCGCTCGGGTTCTGACCACCGCGGGCGAGGAAGCTTTTCCCGATGATCAGCGCATCGGCGTGGGCCGTCCAATCACGCAACTCACCGGTGGAATCAATGACGAAAACACAGCGGCCATCGGCGCTAGCAGCGGGCGCATGAAATTTCGAGCGCAAGATCACTTCGAATCCCGCGCGCTCGAGTTCTTGCTTCACCTCCATCCGGCGCTCCGCATGGCGGGGCACGATCACTGGCAATGCTTGCGGCGCAGCCTCGCGGATGGCCGCGGCGATCCACGCGTCCTCTCCCGCGTGGCTGCTGGCGAGCATCACAACTGGCCGGTCACTTCCAAATGCATCCAGCATTTGTTGAAATTCCGGCCGCCGGGCAGGCAATGCTCCGCTGGTGGGATCAAATTTCAAACTGCCCGTGTGGTGGATTTTTTCCGGGGCCACACCCAAATACCGCCAAATTTCCGCGTCTTCGGATTCTTGGATCGCCACTGCGTCCAACATTGCGAAAACCGGGCGCACCCACACCGCGAACCGACGAAAACGCCTCGCCGATCGCGGCGACATGCGGGCATTCACCAGCGCCAGCGGAATCTTCCGCTTGCGACATGCGAGTAATAAATTGGGCCACGCCTCACCCTCGATCAGAATGATTTGCGCTGGCTGGAAGCGATTCAGGTACCGCCGTACCATCCAGGGAAAATCGAGCGGAGAATAGGTCACCCTCAGGTCAGGGATTATGGCAGAGGTGGCGACCGCATGGCCAGTGGCCGTGCCCGTGGCCAACACAAAACGAACCTGCGGATCGACGCCGCGCCACTCGCGTATGAGTTTTAAAGCAAGCAATGCCTCCCCCACGCTCACCGCATGAATGTGCACCGCCCCGCATGGCTCGGATTCCTTGGGCCCGTTGAAAATCGCTGCCCGCTCGCCCAAGTCCGTGCCAAATCCCCCACGCCGCAACATTTTCACAATCCACCCTGGAAAAGCCGCGACAAACAGCAACGGCAGCAGACATCGGTAAATCGCAAGGGCGGTGAACAATCGCATCGCGGGTCAGGCTAAGCGATCATGCCGAACGCGTAAAGAAGGATGGCGCGATCTCCCACGCCCACTTAAAACCGCAAAATTTCACCTTAGCCGCCAAGATGCACCCTCAAAACGGTCAAACCATCCAAACAAGCCACAAAAAATCCGATTAATTCCTCCCTTCCCTAAGTTCCGGCCTTGCCAAGAGATAGAAAGACCGTAGCTTCCCCGCCGAGCAGGTTTTCCCAACCTCCAAAGCCCAATTCCTTACGAGTGGACGTTCATTCACGCCTGATTTCAGGCGGAGGAGTCGATCATCGGCTACGGAGACCGGGGTCTCCTGCCTCACGGACGGCGGCGCAAGCCGGTCTGATCCGACAAGGTGATGTTCCTTTCCGCAAGCCGTTGCGGTGCCTCACCCCGGCAACAAAAAGCCGGTTTGTCGGATTCATACCGGTCGGCACGAGGGTCCTAGCAGCAAAAGCGGGCTTCGCAGAAAGCCCACCGCGCCAGGCCGTCCGAAAACCATGACCAAGTGACACCATGTCAAACGCAACACAAAATTCCCGCCAGTCGGGCGACAACAGGAACCGCCGCTCACGCGGCGGTAAAAACCGTAATAACAATAGCAACAACCAACAGGACAACCGCCGCGGCGGAGACCGGAGCTCTCGCGAGCAACGGGGTTCGCAATCGAACCGCGCCGAAGAGTTCCGCCCGCAAGGCCCGCGCCCCCAGCGGACTTACGCACCAGCGAAACTCACATGGTGGCAGAAGCTTCTCCAGGCCGTCGGCCTCTACAAAGCCCCTGCCCCGCCCTCCCGCCGCGAACACAAACAGGACGAAACCAAACCTCGCAATGAGGCTAGGCCACCCAAGTCCAACACCCGCAACGCCCGCACTCAAGATGGCGCTCCCTCCGAAAGGCCGGAGCCAAGATCCAACGAGAGCACCCCAAGACGCGCTGGACGCAACGGCGAAACACAACGCCCCCGCGGAGGTGATCGTTCGACGGTCGAATCCACTCGGGTCTATGTCGGCAACCTGTCCTACGACGTGTCCGAACAAGACTTGCAGGAATTGTTCAAGGGCATCGGCGGAGTCCGCAACGTCGAAATCGTTTACAACCGCAGCACCCATCGCTCAAAAGGCTATGGTTTCGTCGAAATGCTCCACATGGATGAAGCGATCAACGCCGTGGAAGTCCTTAACGATCAGCCTTTCATGGGCCGGAAACTCACCGTTTCTGGAGCCAAATCCAAAGGCCAGGACGAACGCGAGGAAACCGAAGAACGCCCGGAGCGCGAAGCGCGCCCAATCGTCGTCGCCCCACTTCCGCAATTCGACGCCCATGCTCCTAAAACAGTAATTCCCGAAGTGGCCGCTGCCGAAGTGGCACCCGAGCCACAAATCCAGACCATCGTGGAAAACGTGACGGAAATCCCTGCCGTGGAAATCCCCGCCGCTGAAGCACCGGTCATGACCGAAAGCGATCCTGACCTCGTCGCCAAATATGGCTTCGACGAACCGACAGAAGAGCTCAAGGAAAAGACTGCAGAAGTCTAAGCTAGCTCATCAAAATCATCATTACCACCCACCCCCGCCCGGCGTGCCCGGCGCGGGGGTTTTTCGTATCAATCAAACGCCCCCCCATCACCCATGCAGGGTAAATCCGCTTGCCAAGCTGCCCTCGCATCGATACCCACTCGCTCCCACCGCAAAAATTTGCGGAATCCGATTTGATTTATGAAGTTGGCTAACTTGCTCGGCGCAGACCAGATCATCCTTGATATGAAGGCCGTGGAACACTGGCCTGCCATCGAGGAACTCGTGGATCACCTCGTGAAAATCAACCTGCTGCCGCAGGCCCAACAACAGTCGATGCTTGCCGCATTCAAAGCTCGCGAGGAACAGGTCAGCACCGGCATCGGCTCTGGTGTCGCCATCCCACATGCGTTTTCAGACGATCTCGAACAAGTTGCCGCCGTCTTCGGTCGCTCTAAAGCAGGCATCGACTTTGAAGCCATCGATAATTCGCCCGTCCACTATATCATCCTCTTCATCGTCCCGCGTAAGGATTACCACCTCCACTTGCGGACGCTCGCTGCCATCGCGAAAATGTTTACCAATTGCGAAGTCCGCCGCCAACTCGGCAACGCGCAAACCCGCGATGAAATCCTCGCCATTCTCGATTCCAAACCGTCCCGGGCACCCACCCCGCAACCTTGACGCCATCGAACTGCCCCTTTCGCCATGACGATTCTCCAGGAACTCGAAGCCCGCCTTGCCTCCGCCCTCGCCACCACTCTCGGCGAACCCACATCCGCCGCCGTCACCGCCGCCGCCGATCTCCGCTTCGGTGATTACCAATCGAACGCCGCCATGGTGCTCGCCAAACTGCGCAAAACCAACCCGCGCGCCCTGGCCCAGGAAATCATCGACCATCTCCAACTCGACGGCCTCGCCACCGCCGACATCGCCGGCCCCGGATTCATCAACTTCCGCATCCTCCCGCAAGCCTACGCCGCCCACGCCTCCGCCCTACTGCGCGACCCGAAACTCGGCGTCCCCGCCATCGGAGAAGGCCAAACTGTTGTCATCGATTTCTCCGCGCCCAACGTCGCCAAACCCATGCACGTCGGCCACATCCGCTCGACGATCATCGGTGATTCTCTTTGCCGCATCGCGCGTTTCCTCGGCTTCAAAGTGATCGCGGACAACCACATCGGCGATTGGGGAACCCAATTTGGAATGATCCTCCACGGGTGGAAAACTTTACTCGATCCCAAGGCCCTCGAAACCGATCCGATCCCCGAGTTGCTCCGCATCTACCGCGAAGTGAATGCCGACACCAAAGCGGATCCCGCCGTGCTCGAAATCTGCAAAAACGAGTTGGTCAAACTCCAAGCCGGCGATGCTGAAAATCTAACCATCTGGCAGCAATGCATCGACGTCTCGAAACGCGGTCTCCAGAAAATCTATGACACCCTCGACGTCCAATTCGATCACTGGCTGGGTGAAAGTTATTACAACGACCGCCTCGCCAGCCTCGTCGATGAGTTCCTGGAAAAAAACATCGCCCGCGAGAGCAATGGCGCGATTTGTATCTTTTCGGATGGATCCAAAAAACCCGAGGACGATCCATTCATGGTCCACCGCGAAGAAGGTTGGACCGATAATCCCGCGATCATCCGCAAGGCCGATGGCGGATTCCTCTACGCCACCACCGACCTCGCCACTATCCAATTCCGCATCGACGAATGGCAGGCTAACCAAATCTGGTATGTTGTCGGCGTCCCTCAACAACTGCATTTCCGCCAACTCTTCGATGCCGCCGCACGCTGGGGGAAAACCGGAGATTTCCGCCACGTCGCCTTCGGTTCGATTCTCGGCGAAGACCGCAAGTTGATGAAAACCCGTTCCGGCGACAACGTGCAACTCACCGACGTGCTCACCGAAGCCGTCGAACGCGCTGCCAACATCATCGCCGAGAAAAACCCGGACCTCCAGGGCGAGGAAGCCGCTGAAATCGCTAGAATCGTCGGCATCGGTGCCGTGAAATTTGCAGAACTCTCGCAAAACCGCCTCACCGATTACGTATTCGCCTGGGACCGCATGCTCGCCCTGCAAGGCGACACCGCACCTTACCTGCAATATTCCACCGTACGCATTCGCTCGATTTTCCGCAAGCTCGATGCTCCGTTCGATTCCACAGCAGCTGAGATTTCCCTCACCGCACCCGAGGAAATCCATCTCGCCCGCTTGCACGCCCGCTTCGGTGAGTTGCTGCCGCTGATCCTCGAAGATTTCCGCCCAAACCTGCTAGCCAACTATTTGCTGGAGCTTGCCCGCGCCTTCCACTCGTTTTTTGAAGCCTGCCCGGTCCTCAAATCCGACGAACCCCTCCGCTCAAGTCGCCTCGCCCTCTGCGAACTCACCGCCAAAATCCTCAGCACCGGCCTTGGCCTGTTAGGTATCCGCTGCCCCGAGAGAATGTAACCTGCGCCCGCTGAGAAGCACACGACGCAATCGAATGCGATTGTACCGCTGGGCCAAAATGCAGGGCACATTGGCCATTACCGCGTAAACCACGATCACGATATCCGCCCACCATGGATTCCACAAAAAAAACACCGGCACAAACGCGAGCGCACACCAATGGCATAACTCGCCACGCCAGGTCTCCTGAATGAAGCGCCCCAAATAGTCAGCATCCTTGCCCGCCAAACGGCGTTTTTGAAACCCACCACCAAACCACCCGGCAGCATCCGGCAGCTTGTCTTTCCAGGATTTAATCCGGAAAATCCGCTCATAGATCCACGATTCATGCTTCCCCGTGCCTCCCCTTAAAGGATGAAACCCATCAAACGGCAGCTTTGTGAACAGCAACGCTAGACCTAACTGAATCACCGGCCAACCGACACAATTCAAAATGACAATCCAGAAAATCGGCAGTTCAATCAGCATGGATTTCCCGTCCTTTCCAACTGACTTTTTTGCCCGATCGCAGGGCCGACCATCCGAACACTCCGAAGAAAAACATTAGCGGAATCGGATAGAAAAAAATTCCCAACCAGTGAAAAGATCCGATTCTCCGGCTGATCCCAGCCACTTGGAACGCACCGAGCGCATAAGCCGCCAGCCATAACTTCCAATCGCCGGTCATCATGCCGCCTAGCAGTGGAAACATCAGCCCGGTCATCCATCCCACAACAAGCAGCAAAATCCACAGCGGAGTGCGAACCGCACCAGAAGCAAAACCCTTGGTCCAACCTTCCACCAACGACCTGAAGCCTTGCGGATACATCCGGAATGAAACCATTTCACTACCAATCGCACTGCAGACCGGGATGCCAGCCTCACGAAACTCCTCGGCGAGACGGAAGTTTTCCAACACCCGGCCACGCACTGATTCGTGACCGCCTACTTTTTGATAGTCCTCGCGGTTAATCAGAAAACACTGCCCGGCCAACCCGTTCGGCACCGTACCCGCTGTCATACTGAAATTGAAGAACAACGAGAAATCCTCGTAAGACTTGCTCACGGCATGATACGGCAGCAGGGAAAACGCACCGCCCGGATAGCGCCCTAGCATACGGGCCAGCCCCTCCACCTCGAACCAAGTATCGGCATCCATGAATAAAAAATGCCCACCACTTGCCTTGAGCGCACCTTGGTGGCATGCCCAGGTTTTTCCGCGCCAGCCATCAGGAAGCGGCGCGGATTCAATCACATCAGCTCCCAACTTGCGGGCAATCTCGGCAGTGCTATCGGTGGAACCATCATCAACCACCAAGACTTCATACGGTCTAACGGATTGAGCCGCCAGTGATTCCAACAACCGAGGAAGATTGTGTTCTTCATCCCGTGCCGGGATGATCACAGAAACTCGCATGGAAACCGCCGGCGGCACACCCACACGAAGTCCGAAAAACCGGGCGGTAACGATAAATCCACAGGCCCATAGAATGAAAAAAACAATAATCATTGGCGTTGCCAAGAGAATCTCCCATGCCAACTCATTGCGCAAGCTCCCTGTCATGCGTGGGAGATCGTTCGGAATTACTGAGTTGAGACAGTTCGGAATTTCTACCTTAACTTCATCGCCGCCTCATCCGGGCAAAAAAAGAGCCCGGCCCCAGCGTTAGCTGGAGCCGGGCAAATACCTGGCGACGACCTACTCTCACAGGACCTATCGTCCCACTACCATCGGCGCTGCGTCGTTTCACTTCCGGGTTC
>Ga0247843_1008214_pt1 | contig 12282 bp, 8 predicted proteins | sample LaCruzMarch2017__FD_192420 | JGI IMG/M metagenome (GOLD analysis project Ga0247843, IMG submission 192420) | Freshwater microbial communities from meromictic Lake La Cruz, Castile-La Mancha, Spain - LaCruzMarch2017_8m | ecosystem: Environmental > Aquatic > Freshwater > Lake | place: Spain...
ACGAGCGTAAAATTCATCCGCTGGTTACTATGCCACCTCTGGAAGCCGACTTCCTGGGAAGCCGCTCTAAAGCCACTGCGTCGAAGCTACGCCACTTTGTAGTGGGGAAATTTGGACGCCATTCGAACTTTTGCCCGTTGCTCTCTACTCTACTGGTACCTCAATCAGGAATGGCCCCACGAAGGGAACAAATGTGAGAAATGCCTGGCACGGAAACGCTCTACCAGGATTGTCACTTGACGAGAATTGGCCGAGCCCCGCATGTTGGTGCCATGGACTTCCGCAAAACGCTCCTTACGTTGGGTGTGCTCTGCTTGACGGGTTCGGCGAGTTTTGCCCAGATCACTCGTCGCGAGTTTGTGGCTCCGGACGCCGCCAACGATGACCGCTTGGGCTCGGCAGTGACCGCCACTTCGCTTTACACCATCGCCGGGGCACCCGGAGACGACATCTCGTTCGGCGTCGATGCGGGATCGGTCTCCGTCTTCGTCGCCGCCACGGGACGTTTGCACCGGCGATTGGTGGCACCGGATGGGGCACCTGGGGATGAGTTTGGCACCGCCGTGGCCGCTTCCGGGGATTATCTGGTGGTCGGGGCACCCAAGAAAGACCCCTCGGTCGTCGATGCCGGGGCGGTCTACATCTTCCGGCTTTCGACGGGAGCGTTTGTCCGCCGCATTGATGGCGGAGGCGTCGCCGGAGATTCCTTTGGATCGTCGGTGTCCATTTGGGGCAACTATATCGTGGTGGGCGCGCCCGGCGCGGATCAGGACAGCGGCGTGGAAGTGGATGCGGGGGATGCCTACCTCTGCACTCTGGACAACTCCCTCCCACCGGCTGGGTTGGAGACGGGAGACGTGATCGCCGGTGGCTCGAGCTTTGGGAAATCCGTGGCGGTTGATAACTTCACCATCGCCGTGGGCGCGCCGAACCAGACGCTGGGCGGGCTGGCGCAGACGGGATCGGTTTACCTCTTCACCATCCATCCGGTCACAGGGGTGGCGACGGAAGCAACCAGAATCGCCGCGACGGACGCTACCGCGGGAGACGGCTACGGCTGGGCAGTGGCCATGCATGGGAATGCCTTGATCGTGGGAGCGCCCTTCCGCACGGCATTCGGGACCGCCAACGCCGGTCGGGTCAGGATTCATCCCAACGTGACTCGGGATATGGCGGGTCTGCTTTCCGGTGCGTTTGAATTGGGCAGCGGCTATTCCGCAGATCAGTTTTATGGTTCGTCGGTCGCTATCAGTGGGCTCCTTGTGGGGGCGGGGGCACCATCCGCGAATGTGTATGGGCTGGCTGATGGCTACACGGACGTCAAGGCCTACTATCCAGCGCGATTCGACGCCGACGAAGAAGCCTGGACGCTCGGATCCGCGCCCGACCCCGCCAACTCCCAAAACTACGGATCGGCCCTGGCCGCCTTTGGCAATCGGATCGTGATCGGGGCCCGCAACGATAGCAGCCATGGCTTTTCCTCTGCCGGCTCAGTCTATCAGGGGGATCCCTTGCGGCCGACCTTGTCCCTGAAGTCAAACACCCGGGGCCAGCGGATGGGATCGTCCGCGTCGGGGACGAGCGGGGCGGTGTTCGCCGGCTTTTCCGAATCGACCCTCAGTTCCTTCGAAGCCTACGTCCTGGCCAAGCTCTCCGGCCCCGGCGTAACGGCCGCCAACGGCAAAGCGGTGTTTTACGATGGATTCTCGCAAACCAGTCTCCAATTTCGCACAGGCTCCTTCATCAAAGACATCTACGGACTGCTTCCCGGTGATACGGGGTCCAGGGTCCAGAGCATGGTCCGCTTCACGGGGCCCGGGGTCACCAGAGCGAACGATCTCTGCGTGTGCAGTCACGACGGTTCCACGATGACCCTGATTTTCCGGGAAGGCGACGCCGTCGGACCTTCCACGGTGAGCAACTTCTTCCAGGTGCGGGCCAGGTATGGATTCCGACCGGCGATAACCTTCGCCCTCAAGCCCAACGCGACGGTGAATGCGGCGTCGGATTCCGCGTTGCGCACGTCCGGGGCCGAGGTTCTCCGGGAAGGAGTGGACAGCTCAAGCGCTGGTCCTCTCTATGGCCAGTTTTCCCGGCTCTCCATGGCCGGCCAGGTGATCTACCCCTGCGCCGTGCAATCCGGACCTACGGACAACGCCATCTTGGAAAGCCAACCGATCCTGGGCGGAGGTCGTACCCTCATGGCCCGCAAGGGAACTCCCGCTCCGTCGCCGGCTGGCATCGGTGTCTTGACTCCGTTTCAAACGTTTTTGGGGGAAGTCATGAATACGGCCGGTGGATATGCCTTCCGGGCGACCATGGCCCTTGGCGCCCCCAGTGTGACCGTGGCCGACAATGAAGGGTTGTGGGCCAACAACGCTGCGGGAGGCGCGCTGCAGTTGTGCGTGCGCAAAGGCGATAGCCATCCCTCGCTTCCGCTGGTCAAGTTCAAGCGATTCCTTCAATTCGGGATCGATTCCAGCATCCAGCCCCGCCTGCTCTTCCTGGCTCAACTGCAAGGGCCGGGGGTGAACGCCAGCAACGATCTCAGTCTTTGGCTTCACAACGGCTTTTCGCTCGTCCAATTGCTGCGGGAGGGGGATTACGCCCCGGGGAATGCCCGCGGCAAAATCGGGACCATCCAACGGCTCGACCTCGATCCGGTCACTCGCACCTATACGGTGTTGTGCGGATTGACCGCTGAGTCGGGGGGCATCGACGCCGCGAGCAACCAGACGCTCCTGACGGGATACTTCGGCACGACGGGTGCCGCTCATACCCCAGGGTTCCCGGTCTTGAGCAAGGGACAGCGCTTCAGCCGCCTGGGACCGGACCGGGTCCAGAGCATCACGTTCCTGACGCCCGTAGACCCGACCGGAGCCTTGGCCGCCGGTTTGGGCCAGGTGTTTGACGGGAATCGGGTCATGTGCCAGGTGCTGTTCAGCAAAACGGACAAGGAAATCATCCAGCTTTCCTGCAATCCGTGAACCCCGACCCTACGCGAGAAAGCAGCGATGGCGCGCGGCTAGTGGTCCGACTGTAAAATTTTGGTGCCACCCAAAATCCGCCCAGATTGCCAGAAGAGCCTGACTTCTTCCACTAGATTCCTTGCGCCACGTTGATTGTCAACGCATAGGCGTCGGCTCAATGGCGGATGGATCGCCGATGGGCACCCGACCTTGTTGCTTGCAGCGGGTTCAGAGGCGGAAACGCCTTGCGTGCGGCTCGACTTGGGCACGGCTCCGCATCGGTCCTGTGGTGAGGGCCGTTGCTCCGGGTTGAATCAGGTAAGGGGCGAGGAGGGGCTATCCGCGCAAATCCCGCATCGCCATCAACCCGCCCCAACGCACGCCTTGGATCTTACGGGCACCATCGATGCGCCGAGCCGAAAACGCCTCCCGCCGCGCCTGGAACACCGACTCAATAAACGCCTTGGACCCAATCGCCACGCCTTCGCTGAAATGCCGCAAACGCATCTTCACTAATACGGGCCGCGCTATCGCGCCTTGTTGGCGGTTGATGACCATCTCTGCCGTCTCGACAGCAAAGCCGCGACGGATCACTTGGCCGTCGTCGTCGAGGACCACTTTGCCTTCGTCATACAACCAGCATCGGTAAATCGCCTGGATCTGCGCCCAAGTGGAGGTCGAGGCATCGTCACCGGTTTCGGTCTTGACCAACCGGCTCAATCCGGCCCGAGCTGACTGACCGCCCGCCACCGCTTCGCCATACCCGCTCCAGCGGTAATCCTTCGGGTCTTCCACCATGCCGGCCCGCACCGGATTCAGATCAATGTAAGCCGCCATCGTGCGCACCGCCGTTTCGGAGTCCTCCACCTGCACGCTCTTGTAACGGTCCTCCCAAACCGTGCCCTTGCGCCGCACCCGGCGATTGTGCCATCGGGAGAATCGCTGCTTGAGTTCCTGCATGAAACTGGGGATGTCCCGCATCCGGTCCAGATACTTCTGCCGCAACTCCGCCGCCGACTTCTCAAAGCCACCCGCGCGAAAGCTCGCCAACTGCCAGCCGATCTTCTGGACCTCATCCGCACTGTAAATCAGTTCCAAGTGATCGAGAAGCGCTGTGTCTGGGGCGTCCTGAAGCGGCTTGGGCTCGGCTGTGTCCAGACGGACAAGCAAGTGGAAATGATTCCCCATCAGGCAAAAGGTCACCAACTCGACCTGAGAGAACGCGCACTGCTTGGCCAGAAGCTCGCGGAATTTCTCCTTGGCCACGTCATCGAAGATCATTCTCCGGTCCAGAGCCCGCGAAATCAGATGGGTGTTGATCACCGAAGAATGGGCGGCCTGGAAGTTGCGCGGCGGTCTCATGGGACGGGCAACTGAGCCGGGAAGCGGCGGCGATCAAGAACAATTTTGGTGCTTCGGATTAGCTGATGATTACGACTTCTAATGTGGAAAAAGGGTGGCACCAAAAATTGGAAGCGGGTTGGGTTTAGCGGTGTCGATACGGACCAAGAGATGGAAATGGTTCCCCATAATGCAGAACGTCACCAGGTCGACCTGAGAGAACGCGCACTGCTTGGCCAGAAGCTCGCGGAATTTCTCCTTGGCCACGTCATCGAAGATCATTCTCCGGTCCAGAGCCCGCGAAATCAGATGGGTGTTGATCACCGAAGAATGGGCGGCCTGGAAGTTGCGCGGCGGTCTCATGGGACGGGCAACTGAGCCGGGAAGCGGCGGCGATCAAGAACAATTTTGGTGCTTCGGATTAGCTGATGATTCCGACTTCTAATGTGGAAAAAGGGTGGCACCAAAAATCCACGTTCGCCTTGCCCCGCACAACGACGGTTTCCATTTCCGTGGCCTCTTGGGCTGGTAAACCCTGCACCAAGGTGAGGGCAAAGAGAATTGTGAATAAGGTGCGCATACCCTCTACCAACGAAAGGTTGGCGAGGTCCCCACACTGCTTCACAAATTTTTTATTCCGTCCGGCTCCACCAAGCGAGCAGTTCACGCCGGGCAGGATAGAGTCGGCCCTCGACCGCCCGGACCGAACAGTTGAGCACTTCGGCGCATTCCTCTTGAGCGCAGTGACAAATTTTAGTGCCACCCGAATGGCACGGGATTAACCACGAATCATCGTGAACGTCCATGAGTAGGACGGGCATTCCTGCCTGTCCCGAGCGGGCTTCGGCGATCTTTGGGGCAGACAGGAATGTCCGCCCTACATTGGTTAATCCAGTGCCATTCGGTGCCACCCAAAATCCGCCCAGATTGCCAGAAGAACCTGACTTCTTCCACTCGATTCCTTGCGCCACGTTGATTGTCAACCCATAGGCGTCGGCTCAATGGCGGATGGATCGCCGATGGGCACCCGACCTTGTTGCTTGCAGCGGGTTCAGAGGCGGAAACGCCTTGCGTGCGCCTCGACTTGGGCACCGCTCCGCATCGGTCCTGTGGTGAGGGCCGTTGCTCCGGTTTGAATCAGGTAAGGGGCGAGGAGGTGCTATCCGCGCAAATCCCGCATCGCCATTAAGCCGCCCCAACGTACTCCTTGGATCTTACGGGCACCGTCGATCCGCCGAGCCGGAAACGCCTCCCGCCGCGCCTGGAACACCGACTCAATAAACGCCTTGGACCCAATCGCCACGCCTTCGCTGAAATGCCGCAAACGCATCTTCACTAATACGGGCCGCGCAATCGCGCCTTGTTGGCGGTTGATGACCATCTCCGCCGTCTCGGCCGCAAAGCCGCGACGGATCACTTGCCCATGGTCGTCGAGGACCACTTTGCCTTCGTCATACAACCAGCATCGGTAAATCGCCTGGATCTGCGCCCAAGTGGAGGTCGAGGCATCGTCGCCGGTTTCGGTCTTGACCAATCGGCTCAATCCGGCGCGGGCTGATTGTCCTCCCGCAACGGCTTCGCCATACCCGCTCCAGCGGTAATCCTTCGGGTCCTCCACGATGCCTGCCCGCACCGGATTCAGATCAATGTAAGCCGCCATCGTGCGCACTGCGGTTTCTGAGTCCTCCACCTGCACGCTCTTGTAACGGTCCTCCCAAACCGTGCCCTTGCGCCGCACCCGTCGGTTGTGCCATCGGCTGAAGCGTTGCTTCAGCTCTTGCATGAAACTGGGGATGTCCCGCATCCGGTCCAGATACTTCTGCCGCAACTCCGCCGCCGACTCCTCAAACCCACCCGCGCGAAAGCTCTCCAACTGCCAGGCGATCTTCTGGACCTCGTCCGCGCTGTAGATGATTTCGAGGTGATCGAGCAATGCCTTGTCCGGGGCATGCTGGAGCGGGTTGGGCTCGGCGGTATCGCAACGGACCAGCAAGTGGAAATGATTCCCCATCAGGCAAAAGGTCACCAACTCGACCTGCGAGAACGCGCACTGCTTGGCCAGAAGCTCGCGAAACTTCTCCTTGGCCACGTCATCGAAAATCATTCTCCGGTCCAGAGCCCGCGAAATCAGATGGGTGTTGATCACCGAAGAGTGGGCGGCCTGGAAGTTGCGCGGCGGTCTCATGGGACGGGCAACTGAGCCGGGAAGCGGCGGCGATCAAGAACAATTTTGGTGCTTCGGATTAGCTGATGATTGCGACTTCTAATGTAAAAAAAGGGTGGCACCAAAAATTCAAAAAGGTGACTACCGGCGCCTCTGGCGCTCGTGAGGGCGAAGCCTAGATTGGAGAGCCCGGCCGATCAGGCTGGGATAAAATGGTTCCCCATAATGCAGAACGTCACCAGGTCGACCTGAGAGAACGCGCACTGCTTGGCCAGAAGCTCGCGGAATTTCTCCTTGGCCACGTCATCGAAGATCATTTTCCGGTCCAGAGCCCGCGAAATCAGATGGGTGTTGATCACCGAAGAATGAGCGGCCTGGAAGTTGCGCGGCGGTCTCATGGGAAGGGCAACTGAGCCGGGAAGCGGCGGAGATCAAGAACAATTTTGGTGCTTCGGATTAGCTGATGATTACGACTTCTAATGTGGAAAAAGGGTGGCACCAAAAATTCTTATGAGGGGGGAAGTTAGACACCGTTCGTAATTTGCCTCACCGTCGGCCAGGGGATGGTGGGGGTTCAGCGGATCGGTGTGAGGTGCGACTGCGAACGATTGCGCCTTTACTTTACGAGCCCCTTATCTACTTTTCAGCGTGAAAGTCTTCATAAGCTATCGAAGAGTGGATCTGCACGGTCAGGCTACCGCTTTGGTGGGGCGGATCTTCGATAGACTAACAGCCAGATTTGGGCTCGACAACGTTTTCATGGACGTGAACTCGATCCCCTACGGTGAAGATTTCGTCGCGTATGTCGGAGCGCGAGTGGCACAAGCTGACGTATTGCTGGCGGTGATCGGGCCGCAATGGTCGGAGGAACTGATTTCGCGCGCCGGGGAGAAGGAAGACTTCGTCCGCATCGAGATCGAAGAAGCGCTGAAGCGTGGCATTCGGGTGGTGCCCTTGTTGGTCGGCGACGTCTCGATGCCGGGAGTCGTTGGTCTTCCCGAGACCATCGTCCAGTTGCGCCGACTAAACGCCTTGCCGGTTGACTCGGGACGAGATTTCCATGACCACATGGAACGCCTGATCAAGACGTTGGAGGATGTTCCCGTAATCCAGGTCTCACCGTCAACGGATACTGCGACGTTGAAACCAGCCTCTCTGGCAGGGGAGCGCTTGCCAGAGGATGAACTTTCACTCGGCCCAATGGGGACAGGGGCTGAGCCGAATCCGCTCCAGGAATGGGTCTCCCGCGCCCGGCAGCGGACCGAGGAAAAAGCCGTGCAGCTAGACCGGGAGAGAGAGCGGAAGGCTCAGTGGTTCGCCCAATTTGCGCAATTTCAGGAACTGCGCCAAAACCCGCACCTGAGCCTTGGGGAAAGTAGGGAGGCGTTGGACACCCTCTGTAGGCATTGGCAGGTCGAAGCTCCCGCCGATTGGGACGGAAAGGACGAATTGATGGTGGATTGGGCCAACGACCATCCGGTGGTTTCCGTGCTCGGCAAAATGGAAGAGCTGGATTACTTCCAGCCATCGGTAAAAACCTTGAAGCGCTACCTTTCGACGCACAAGAATCCTATTCAGTTGGGGGCCGTGACGTTGCCTGGCCTATTCAATCATCCGCAAGGAGTTGTTTGGGAGTCGCTGCTGATCGTGGCGCTGTCGGCGGATATCGCGACGGCGGCCTTTGTAAGCCTAATCATGATTAAGGCGCTAAATCTCGCCCTCTATTGCCTTCCACTTGGCCTGATGTTCTTTTTTGGTTTGGATCTGGTAGCCGCAATCTTTCACCATTGGCCAGCAAAGAAGCTACGCTGCCTGTTTGAGAATCAGAAACTTTTGGTGGTGCCTAGCTTGCGCTCTAGCAACTGGGGCGAGTATCGTTATAGCGATTATTTGGCCCACTTAAGCTACATGAATCCAACTTGGCCAAAAATCTTATCGGCGTTCTGCGCCATAGTCATCATCTCTCTGGCGGTAGTTAAGACGTTGTTCCTTTCCGCCAACATCGATGCGTTGGGAGAACTCGACCCTACTATGTATGGCTCCACCATCGAACAGGGGCTACTGAAAGATGAATATCGCTACCCAATCATCGCCGTGTTTGCACTCCTTAACGGCTTGATTGCTTTCATCCACCTCAAATATACCGGCTGGGCCATTAGCCATGCTGCGCTCGCCCTTGGGCTGCGCACTGATCGCCGCCTATTCGTAATCAGCCCGAGAGGACTCAGGTTCAACGGTGACCAATGGGTAACACAAATCGATCTTTGGGTCTTCGCCAAGGAGTTGATCGAGTGCAAAGATCCGGTGTATTCCTCGCTGGTTCCCTCCGAGATCGATAAACTGGTAGCAGGAGGCTTGCACTGGAATCTCACCAGCAAGGAGAAAAAGGCCATTTCGCCTCATTCAATCGAAATGGAATGGACTGGAATTTACGCTCTGACATGCCGTGGGGTTCTTCAAGATGATCAACTTGTGGCCTGGGTGAATATGCAGAGGTCCGAATTCGCAAAGCTGGCTGTAACTTTGTATGGCCATAGGCTACAGCTTCAGGCGATTCGTGCCACAGATCCTCACCAGAAAATCTAGTAAATATGGAAAGATTCTTGGTGCCATGCTTTTTGCGCGTTGAATTTCAGCGTCTCGATAACAACTTGACCTAATAAAGCAACGAACGGTGTCCACCTCTCCCAGGATTTTCACCCTCTCAACGGCACGCCAAGGCCTCCAGCAGGCAGCGTGCAAGAAGGAATTTCGGTGCCAGGCTTTTTTCACGTGGACCATTGAGGAACGCAGAAATTTACTAAACCTTGAGTAGCCCGGGCACGGGCTCAGCCGGGCCGGTAGACGGATTAGCGTAGACAACCTCGCACCAAAACAAGCATCACCTCCAGCCGATCCGGATGACTCCGCCGACGTGATCGAAATGCGCGTCGTTGCTCAGGAGCGGCAGACCGTATTGCCGCACTACGGCGGCGATCCACAGGTCATTCTCCGGGATCGGGTTGCCGGCGATTTTCAACTCTCGGCGGATTGCCGTATAGTGCAGCGCGGTCACCGCATCCACGGCGAGAATCCCGGCCAGCTGTTCCAAGCGTGCAAGTTTTCCCTCCAACTCAGAGCGAAGGCGCGAACCCGAAATTCCGAATCGGTATTCGCCCAGCACGATGCTTGGCACCGCTAGCCACTCAGTTTTTTCGATCGCATCGCACACCGCAGGCACGCCCTCGAAAAATGCCGACACGGCGTTCGTATCCAGAATCACCGCCAGTCTTCGGGGTTGATGGACTCAAATTCTTCCTCAACCGTGCGGTCGATGCGGCGCAATTCCTCTGACTCAGCCGCGAGACATCCGGCCAGCTCCATCCACGGTTTGGACGTAGTAGGCACTTCATCGACCACTACCTGCCCGCTCTCCGCCGCCACCCGATACTGCCGGTGAGGCCCCGGATGAGGTAGTAGCGAAGGCGGTAACCGTAGCGCTCCTGACTCATCAGATTCAAGAATGGTCGTCATCGTCGCAAGATGCCAGATCCGGAGGCCAATTCAAGCCATGAACCGGGTGTGAGTGATTCTGATGGGCGCTTCCGCCCTCCCGGATCGACGACGTTCCTGTCATCGCGCATTCGAAACCACTGAAATGGTTTTTCCGGATGTGCCCACCACTTCCATTCACACCCCCATGAACCCATCAATCCCCTGCCATGGTGGATTTCTTGGTGCCACCCTTTTTCCACATTAACAATCTCAAAGGCGAGAACCTCCACCACCGCGCCTGCCACTTTGAACATCCGTAAGGATGAAGTTTCCGCGCCGGAAAAGGGTGGCACTGTGCGCCCGGAATGGTGGACACGAGACCCACGTGTCGGCCTCCGCGACCCTAGAATGGAGAACTCGCGGCCCTCGCGTTGGCCTCCACGACCCTAGAATGGGGAACTCGCGGCCCTCGCGTTGGCCTCGTTGATTCTACGATGGGCCACTCGATGCCCTCGCGTTGGCCTCCACGACCCTAGAATGGAGAACTCGCGGGCCTTCGCGTTGGCGTCCGCGACCCTAGAATGGAGAACTCGCGGTCCTCGGGGCGGCGTCCGCGACCCTAGAATGGGGAACTCGCGGCCCTCGCGTCGGCCTCCACGACCCTAGAATGGAGAACTTGCGGCCCTCGCGCCTGCCTCCACGACCCTAGAATGGGGAACGCGTGGCCCTTGCGCCGGCCTCCGCGACTTTGGGATGGGGGGCGCGCGTCCCTCGCGGCGGCCTCCAGACCGGTGAAATGGGGTCGAAATGGGACCGAAATGGGACAAATATTATGAAAATCACGGAAAAGGCGATCTTCATGTTGCATTTCATTCTTGTTTATTGATATTAGCATTATTAATGAATCCAACAAAAATAAACAAAAATGACTGAACTCGTTACCGACAAAAAGAAGAAAACTCCATCACCCACCGTCCCCAACGCGCTCGGCGAAGCTTGCACGCTGGGCGGCCATGTGGCCGATGGTTTGGAAGTTCATGGAGCCGAGGCTGGCATCAAATATGCCACCGCCGCGGACCTCCGCACCGCCATCCAAGAGGCCCTCACCTCTGAAGACGCCTACCAAGCGGTCCTTGGCAAACGCCTTCAGGGCAACTACCCGGCCTTCAAGAAAGCCGATACCGAGGGCCGGAAGTTCATCAAGGGATCCAAGAAGGTTCTCAGCCATCACTTGGGCGATACCTGGAACCAATCCTGGTCGGAACCCGGTTTCCTGGGAGACAACCTGAAGACGCCGTCCAAACTAGCGGAGCGGGAAACCCTCCTGCAGGCCCTGGCCCGCTATTTCGCCGCCCACCCGGAATGCGAAGCGCCCGGTCAAAACGTGACCGCCGCACGCGCCGCCGAAGTCCACCTCGCGGTGGCCAACGCGAAGAAGGGAATCGACGTGGGTGATACCCTTCGTAAGGACCTCCGCACTCAGCGCGACAAGGCTGCGCGGAAGCTGCGCAAGATGCTCAGCGGACTGATCGGGGAAATCCGCAATCGTCTGCCCATCGATTCCCCCTTATGGGATTCGTTCGGCCTGACCGCTCCGAAACCGCGTCCGCGCCGTCCCCGTGCGGAAAAGAAGACCACGAGCGCCAAGAGCACTGCGCGCAAGGGCACCCCGGCTGAAGGAACCAGCGCCGCGACCACGGGGGTTGGCTTGGCGAATTGAGCGAAACCTTTTCTCAATCGAATCCGTCCGGTCGCATTTCGTGGACGGACGGTTTTTTTGACTGCGGCAAGTGTCGCGATGTCATCGCAACTCGCTCTTCGATTTCAACTAAGGCTAAAAACAGTGATGAGAACCACGGATTTCACGGATGGCGCGGATAATCATAGGGTTACGTCAACCGTTGGGTTCACCCAGAGAGGGAAGCGGAAAAAGCCGGGCATATGGCTCTGTATCCTTAATCCGGGAATGCTCCACCACGGAATACACGGAACACACTGAAGATGAGGGGATTGGTTCGCTCTTTGCATTCACCCAAAAGGGGATCCGCCTTGAAAGCCCTCCTCCGCTGCGGTTCCGTGTATTCAGTGAATTCCGTGGTTCACCATTTTCTTTTTTAGGTTTATCCGTGCCATCCGCGTTATCCGCGGTTCCCATTTTCCTTTTAAGGTTTACGGGTTCTCAGACCAATCAAAACTCGCATTGTCTGCGTGCCTTTGTGCCTTGTATGTGGGGGAGGTGACGATTCTGAACCGCATGTTAGGATCATAATCGCCAACCAAGTCACCGCTTTGGAATGCAATCCAAAGCGGTGGGAGTCCGGTGAGATCGATTTG
>Ga0247843_1008216_pt1 | contig 12282 bp, 13 predicted proteins | sample LaCruzMarch2017__FD_192420 | JGI IMG/M metagenome (GOLD analysis project Ga0247843, IMG submission 192420) | Freshwater microbial communities from meromictic Lake La Cruz, Castile-La Mancha, Spain - LaCruzMarch2017_8m | ecosystem: Environmental > Aquatic > Freshwater > Lake | place: Spain...
GGACGTTGAGCCAATCCCAGAGGTGATGCCCGGACCCATGGACCCCGGGTGAAGCGCCTCTGGTTGAAGACTTTACAGCTCCAAGACTTTCGGTAGATACCCGTTCTGGAATGAGGCTAGGACACCCATCACCTGCTTCGACCATAGGCGGCGAGGTCCGATCGGCGACCATCTCATGCGTGTGGATCTTCGCCGTGTGGATGAGCGTGACCAGCTTCGGTCGCCTCACAGCACAAGGACTGACGGTTCGCGAGATTCCGGAGGTCATCGTCAGCTCGCCCCCCGGATGGACCGAGCGGTTGGAATGGAGCGACTCCAATTTCCCCGCCCCCTACTGGAGGGTCCCGCAAGATCCCCCGGATCTGATCACCCATCCCTCCCGATGGCTCGACCGGTCGCGACAGAGGTCGATCGGCTTCTACCGAACTGTGGTGACGGCTTGGGACCCGGTGGCCCTGATCCGATCGATCCCCACCAACGAACCGGCAGGAAGCCGTAGGCCGGCGGGTTTCGTTTGGATTCCGCCAGGGATATTCACCTTGGGCAGCCCGGAGGGAGAACCCGGTCGTTTCACCAACGAAGTGCGCCGCTCCGTGGTCCTGACCCGCGGCTATTGGATGAGCGACCACGAAGTCACCCAGTCGGAATACCAGGGCCTAATGGGTCGAAACCCGTCGGGATTCCCCGGGGCAAACCGGCCCGTGGAGAATGTCTCCTGGCACGACGCCACCAACTATTGCCATCGGTTGAACCAGCAGGCCTACGAGCGTGGCGAATTGCCGGCGGGATACGCCTACCGGCTGCCCACCGAGGCCGAATGGGAATGTGCCGCGCGGGCCGGATCCGAGACGGCCTTCCCCTGGGGGGATTCGACATCGGAGGCCGCACGACACGCGTGGAACGAAGCCACCGCCAACTTCACCACCCACGAGGTCCGCAGCCTTTCGCCCAATCGTTGGGGGCTCCACGACCTGCTGGGCAATGTCTGGGAATGGTGCCTCGACTGGGGGGCCGTTCCGGCAAGCGCCACTGCTCTGGAACCCTCGGGCCCAAAAGATGGCTCCCTGCGGGTGATCCGCGGCGGATCCTACCTGGATGGCCCTGCACTGCTGAGACCCGCGTCGCGGCTGGCGTTCCGACCAAATTGGTCGGGCGATTGCGTCGGATTCCGCCCGGTGCTGGCCGCGAAGGCTCCAGCTGGCTCGAGCGAGCTTCGGCTGCGCCTGGTGCCTGAACTCACGCTGCGTGGGACTCCGGGTGCGACTTACCGGATCGAGAAGACGCTCACGCCGCAGGTGCCTGGCTCCTGGCAGACGCTCACGCGTATCGACCTCGGCACCAATGCACAGACGGTTTGGACCGATCTCTCGGAGCGCCCGACGGGCTACTCGTACCGGGCCTTGCAAATGGTGGGAGATGGCGGGAGTGCCGGGCCGCTGAGGCCAGGAGAACCGCAGACCGGCCGCCCCCCAGGTTTCGTGTGGATCGCCCCCGGAACTTTCCGCATGGGCAGCCCGGATACCGAGACCAGTCGTCGCTCCAACGAGGCGGCCCACACGGTGACCCTCACCCGCGGCTACTGGATGAGCGACCATGAGGTGACGGAGTCGGAACTCGATGAGGTGCTCGGCCGGAACGAAACGACGCGCTTGGGCCTCTACCATCCGGTCCAGGCAACCTGGAACGACGCAACCCGATATTGCGAGACCCTGACGATCCGGACCCGGGCCGACGGATCCCTGCCGGACGGATTCATTTACCGGCTGCCGACCGAGGCCGAGTGGGAGCATGCCTGCCGGGCCGGCACGACCACCCGCTATTCCTGGGGCGACGATCCCGACGGACTGGAGGTGAGGAAACACGCCTGGTCGTGGACCTCCCAGTACCGCGAAGTTCGCCAGTTGCAGCCCAACGCCTGGGGCCTTTACGACCTGTCCGGAAACCTCTGGGAATGGTGCGTCGACGGTTACGAGACGGCCTTCCCCGCCGCCACGACCGATCCGGTCCGAACCAACAGCACGACGGTCCGGGTGATCCGGGGCGGCGGGTACCTCGAGGACTTTGCCCGAGCCCGTTCAGCAGCCCGCAACGGAGCGCGGCCCGCCGAGTGGCGCGACTTGGGCTTCCGCCCGGTGCTGGCACGCCCCCTGTAAACCCATGAATGCCCTGGTTTCCATGCAACCCCGAAGCGCGCGAAACCCGCACGAGCGCCGTCGCGGCCAACCGCTGCCGCTGTTCAGCGAAGTGCTCGCGTTGTTCTGGATCTTGGCCGTGCAGTGCCTGCGGGCCGACGTGTGCGATGTGCAAGTCGGGATCATCGCCACCGCTGGACTGACGGGAGACACGGCGGCAGCTCGGGCTTGGACCGACCGCATCCTCCCCGGGCTTTCGACGCCGGGCTTCCGGTTCATCAACCAAACCGAGGGTGCCCCCGCACCGGATGCCTCCTCAGATTATCTGGTGTTGGTCATCTTCCCAGAACCCGGATTAGGCCCGCCGGAAGCACGCATGGTCGACGGGCAGAGCGCCGTCGTCCTCGGAGCCATCGGAGGCGTCTCGGAGGAATCCCTGTTGGCCTGGATCCGGAAGACGGTGCCCGAGAAGGCCGTTCCATTCCGATTGCCGGGGCGCGGCGAAGGGCCGCCGGTCGAAGTGGAAGCCGGCGGCTGCACCTGCCTGTACTACGCAGTGGATTCAGCGAAAACTCAGCTGGCCGTGCGTTCCGGATACGGTTGGCTGCTGAGCGCTCCGTCGCCAAAGTATCCGTGGCCGTGGCGGCGCTACGACGATGCCCCGACGTTCGAATGGTCGGCCGCTTCGGCGGGAAAGCCCGTCCGCCCCAACGGCGAACCCAATGCCGTGGCCTACTACGCCAGCCCGTTCATGGCGGGGCTCCGCGACACGGTCCAATTCTTGGCCTACTGCCCCAAGAACCCCGGCGAGAAGGTCCGTTTGCCTCCGGTGCGGGTCGCCATCGTGCCGCCAAAAACCACTCGATGGATCACCGACAAGACAGGGGTCTTCGGTGTAGGTTCTTTCATCACGGAGGTGGGACCCGCGGGGGATGCCAAAGTCTTGAAAACCTGGACACGGAACCCCAACGAATTCGAGAAGGATCGCCACATTTTCCAATGCCCTCCGAGCGGCAAAAAGCGCGTGGTCTGGGCCAGTCTTGAGGTCCAAGACTCTTGTGGCGGCTGCACCCTCGTGACGATGGTCGGGAAGACCCGCTCGTGGCAGGCCAAGACCAACGTCTGGGAGATTCCGAGCGTCTATGGAGCCTGGGAGAACGACCAGTGGGTCCACATCGAGGCGATATCAGCCGATTTGTACCAGATCGACTCAATTGAAATTACTTCCTACGAAGGGTTCTACCGCAACATCACGCTCGGCTGGGCCACCTGGGATTGCCCGGACAGCGCCTTGCGCTTTCTGCCGGCCGACTCAGTGCCCCTCCAAGAATCGGCACGCTCTTCGTCAGCCGATTCGGCTAACCTGACAGTTCAAACCCCGAGCCGGAGGTTGGAGACCGCCACCTCTGGTCCCCAAGCCGATCCATTGGCCGGTCTTGCCCCCGGGCCGGGGTTTTCCCACACTCAGGGCTCTTTATGGGACTTCTCGAAGGCAAACTCGGCATCGTGTTCGGCGTCGCCAATAAGCGCTCCATCGCCTGGGCCATCGCTCAGGCTTGGCACCGTGAGGGCGCAAAGCTCGCGTTCACCTACCAGGGCGAACGACTGAAGGACAACGTGGAGGAGCTGGCCGGCACCTTCGGAGCCGACACGCTGATCCTCCCCTGCGATGTCAGCAGCGATGACCAGATCCGCTCGGTGTTCACCGCGGTGAAGGAGAAGTTCGGACGTCTGGATTTGCTGCTGCATGCCGTGGCCTTCGCCCCGAAAGAGGCCCTCGAGGGCGATTTCCTGAACACCAGCCGCGAAGCCTTCCGGGTGTCCCACGACGTCAGCGCCTACTCGCTCATCGCTCTGGCTCGCGAGGCGGCTCCGCTGATGGACCAAGGCGGATCCATCGTGGCCATGAGCTATTACGGTGCCGAGAAGGTCATCCCCCACTACAACGTGATGGGCGTGGCCAAGGCCTCGCTGGAGTCCTCCACCCGGTACCTAGCCTACAGCCTCGGACCCAAGAAGGTCCGCGTGAACTGCATTAGCGCCGGACCGATGAACACCCTGGCTGCCCGGGGCATCGCTGGCTTCACCGACATGCTCAAGCACTACGAGGCCCACTCGCCGTTGAAGCGCAACGTGGAGCCGTCTGAACTGGGCCACACCGGTGTCTTCCTGGCGTCCGACGGGGCCGCGGCCATCACCGGCCAAGTCCTGTACGTGGACAGCGGCTACCAGATCATGGGCATGTGATGGCCGACGGCCCCACGGCCACGACCTCCGACTTCAGGCTTCGAACACTATGTTTCTCGTCGTCATGGGAGTGGCCGGCTCCGGCAAGACCACACTGGGTCAGGCCTTGGGCCGTCGTCTCGGCTGGGAGTTCCGCGATGCCGACGGATTCCATCCGGCCGCCAACATCGCCAAGATGAAGGCCGGGACGCCACTGCAGGACGAAGACCGCTGGCCTTGGTTGCAGGCCATCCGCAGCCACATGGAATCGGAACAGGCGGCCGGCCGCAGCGGGATCATCGCCTGCTCGGCCTTGAAGGAAACCTACCGCGACACCTTGGGCCGCGGTGAACCTTGGATACGGTTCGTCCACCTGAACGGTTCCCGGGACCTCATCGAGGGCCGGATGCGGGCTCGCGAAGGGCACTTCATGCCGGTGAGCCTGCTCGACAGCCAGTTCGCCACCCTCGAGTCCCCTGCCGACGCCATCACTCTGGACGTCTCCCAAACTCCGGAGACCCTGGTGGAAGAAGTCCTCCGCCGCATTGCCTGAGGACGGGGTCGAATTGGCCCGGGGCGACAGCGAGGCCTCGGCCTGTTCAGCGCGACACGTCCCCCTGATAGAGCACAGTGAAATAGTGGCGACGCAGGCTGTCGGTGGCCACTTCGGGATACTCGACATTGAGCACCAAGGCCGACTTTCCGGCCGGCCGGTTCAAAAAGGGGTAGGTGTAGTGGATGTTCAGTTCGGCCTCGAGCAACGCGGCCAGGACATCCTGCAACTGACGCTCGCCGGCGATTTCGACCACGACGACAGCAGTTTCCGTGAAAGCAAACCCGTGCTCCTGAAGAAGGCTCCGCGCCAAGTCGGGGTCATCGACAATGATCCGCAGTATGGTGCTGTCGGTGGTGTCGAGCACTGTCAACGCAAGGATGTGAACGGACCGTTCGAAGAGCCTGCGGGTGACCTCATGCAGACGTCCCAAACGATTCGGGATGAACACGGTGAACTGGAGCACCGGGTCGGACCGGGGTTGACGGGCGATCGCGACAGCCATTGTGGGCGAGAGTGTCTGTCAGGCACGTGCCGAGGGCAAGGCGGGGCGGTCCCCGGGTCGACCCCGGGGAAAATCCCCCCAGCTCCATGCCGGCGACCCCGATTCCTGGGGCCTGGGATCCAGAATCCCAAAAGCTCCCCGCCCTGTGCCCCTCCGAAACTCTAGGGTGGGCGAGAGCCTTTGCCCCGGCACCCAAGCTGTGGTTCACTGCCTGCGTGGCCAGTCCCTCCGATGAGTTGTGCACGATCACCGAGAACCTCGGCATCGCCACGCTCCAGCGGCATATCTTCCTCTGCGCGGATGCCTCCAAGCCCAAGTGCTGCGATCCCCAGGTGAGCCTCGCGTCGTGGGAATTCCTGAAACGCCGTCTCAAGGAGCTGGGGCTGGTCGGACCGCAGGCCACGGTGTTCCGCACCAAGGCCAATTGCCTGCAGTGCTGCGCCCAAGGTCCCGTCGCGGTGGTGTATCCGGAGGGAACCTGGTATCACCGCTGCACCCCCGATGTCCTTGAAACCATCATCCAGGAGCACCTGATCCATGGCCGGCCCATGTTGGAAAACACCTTTGCGATTCATCCGCTCGGTACTGGCTCCCGCTGAAGTGCAGCTGGACCTCTTCCAACGGCTGAAGTCCCCGCCACCGTCGGCACCCGTGCCCGGCGGCGGCAAGTGGGTGGCTTCCGAGACGGTTGTCGTCGGCAACACGTCCATCGAGGTGCACTTCATCCGTCACCCGCGGGCCCGGGTGTTCCGCCTGACCTTGTGTCGCGACGGTTCCGGCAGGGTCACCCTGCCCCGCTTCGGATCCCTGCCCGGTGCCCGCAATTTCCTGCTCCAGCACGCGCAGTGGCTGGCTGATCGGGCCCAGATTCAACAGGCCAACACGGGGCCGACGGACCCATCCAAGGGAGAAATCCAAATCCGGTTCCGGGGTGAGTTCGAGGGGGTCACGGTCTCGGAGGATGGCAAGTTACTGCACATCGGCCCCGTCACGCTACCCATGCCCCGGCTGCGCGACCGAGACCTTCCGGCCAAGGCCCAAGCGGCCTTGCAACGGCTGGCTCAGCGTGAACTGCCAGAGCGGGTACAACACCTTTCGGCCACCCACGGCATCGCCGTGAGCGCGATTTCGGTCCGCGCCCAACGCACACGCTGGGGCTCCTGTTCGCCGCGCGGTGAGATCTCGCTGAACTGGCGACTGGTGCAAGTGCCCGAGTGGGTCCGCGACTACGTGATCCTCCATGAGTTGGCCCATCGGCGGCATTTGAACCACTCCGCCCGTTTCTGGCAGCAAGTCGAACGGCTGTGCCCGGACTACGAGGCCGCGGAAACCTGGCTGCGCGAAACCGGACGGCACGTGCTCTGAGCCGGCCGGACCCAACGGCTGGGTTGCGCCTGAGCGCGGGCCCAGACACTCCGCCAGGGGCCGATCAGCGGCGGAGGATCTCGAACTCGATGTCGAACCAAAGCCCGTTGAACTCGAAGCGGGCCTGACCGGAGTCGATCCCTCCGTCGAACCAGTGGAACTCGTTCCGTTCGCGAATGAGGCCGCAGAACTCCTGGAAGAAATCGGGATCGAGAGCGACGACCCCATAGGGCCCGCGCCGTAGCTCGTCTTTTTCCATGGCGGCCAAAAGGTGATCCGCCTCGGCACGGCTGCGCTTGATCACCCACAGGGCGGCTTCAGGGCACTTCACGGCCAATTTGTGCAATTTGGAGACGGTGCATTCGCCGCATTCGACCCACAGGGTAGGCCGCATGTCGTAGCCGATGACTGCAAGATCCGGGACGAACGGGATCGAATCGTCCTGAACCTCCGTCTCGATTTGAATGCGTTCGTGGAAGAAGAGCACATAGGCCAAGAGCTTCAGTCCCACATGACGCACCGACTCATTGACTCCCTGGCCGATGATGACCTTGTGGGGAAACAGCCGGTGCCGATCTTCGCTGCGGAGCTGGAAGTTGAATTTATTGGCCAAAAGAAGGCTTCAAACAACGGAGTTCGGAGCCCGTTGTCCATGAGAAACCGCCACCGTAACCGGCCGTACAATCCTCCGGTCTCCACCGGCAGTCCCTATCCATCGATCCGCACATGAAACCTTTCCAGACACTGCACATCCTCACCGCCACCTTGCTGTTGGGCTCTGCCAGTGCCCTCGCCGACGTCGCTGACGACGTGAAGAGCGCCGCCCGCAAACTGGCCGACGCGGCCAGCTACTCGTGGACGGCCACCACTGAAATCGAAGGCGGCCAATGGACCCCGGCTCCGGTCCAAGGCAAGGCCATCAAGGGCGGGGCGGCCGTGATCACCAGCGAGCGAGAGGGAACCACGACGACCGCAGTGCTGCAGGGAACCCAAGGGGTGGCCAGCACCGATGAAGGCTGGAAGACCGCCGAAGAACTCCGCTCGGCCGCTGGTGGCGGAGGCGGAGGCAATCGCGGCGGCATGCGCGCCGCCGCTCTCTTGCGCAACCCCTTGCCGGCGGCGTCGGTGACCCAGTTGGTCGAAAAATCCAAAGACCTGAAGGCTGGTGAAGCCGGGGTCATTGCCGGAGAACTTTCGGACGCAGGGGCCAAGGAATTCGCCCTCATGGGACGCGGCGGCCGGGCGGGCGGTCCGACTCCGCCTGAACCCAAGAACGCCAAGGGCTCGGTGCAGTTCTGGCTGAAGGAAGGCCAGGTCCAGAAGATCCGCCTCAAGGTCTCCGCGACCATGACGGTCAACGGCGAGGACCGCGACATGGTCCGCACCACGACTTGGGAAATCCGCGACGTGGGCACCACCACCGTTGAAGTCCCGGCCGAAGCCAAGAAGCGCCTGGGTTCCTAAGGCCGAATGTTTCGTTGGACCCGCGGTCTGGAGGCTCGCAATCGGAGCCTCCAGACTCATTGACCCTTCCGTACGGCGTTCCTAGGCTGGGTACCATGATTGGCAAGCGTCTGTACCGGTGGGCTTGGCTGGCCGTGGCTGTATTGGGATTATTCCCCGCATCGGACTTGTTCCCGATATCGGCCCAGACACCGGTGCCCTTCAACGGCATCCAGGCCATAGTCAACGACACGGTCATCAGCCGTGATCAAGTGCTGGGAGCTGCGCAGCGCGAGTTGGCCGCCGCCGGCCGCACCGCCACCTCCGAACAGCAGTACCTCACCCGGCGCGGGAAGATCTTGGAGGATCAGCTCGAACAGCTCATCGACCGGCAGCTCGTCCTCGATGAGTTCAAGGAGAAGGGGTATTCCTTCCCGGAATCTTACGTCGACGACCAGGTCCGGGAACGCATCCGTCGGCAGTTCGGCGGTGATCGCGTCGCCCTCACCAAAACCCTGCGAGCCGAGAACCGCACCTTCGAACAATTCAAGAAGGAGGAGCGCGAAGACATGATCGTCTATCAAATGAGCTCCCGGAACATCCGCGACGAGATCATCATCTCACCGAAGAAGATCCAGAACTACTACCAGACCAATCAGGCCCGCTTCCGAATGGGCAACCGGGTCAAGCTGCGGATGATCGTCGTCGACCGATCCAAGCACTCCGCCGAAGAAGGAGAACGCATCGCCACTCGAGCGTTAACCCAGCTCAAGGAAGGTGCCGATTTTGCCAAGGTGGCCACGGAGTCTTCCGACGATGCCCGCCGCTACAAGGGCGGCGACCGGGGATGGACCGAGGAAAGCTCCCTGAACGAGGCTCTGCGCCAAGTGGCCTTCACCCTGCCCACGGGACAAATCAGCGACATCATCGAAGTCCAGGGTTCGCGCTTCATCCTGAAGGTGGAAGAGAAGCAACAGTCCGGAATCCGTTCGCTGGCCGAGGCCCGGCAAGAAATCGTCACCATCCTCAAGGACTCCGAACGTCAGCGTTTGCAAAAGCAATGGCTGGCCAAGCTCCGCCGGAAGGGCTTCGTCCGCTACTTCTGAAGCCCGCCGCCTGCGCACATGATCCTCGGTATCACCCTGGGTGACGTCACCGGCATTGGCCCGGAGGTCGCCTTGCGGGCCGTCGCACGCCTCACCGCCGAAGACACCGATGTGCATTACGTCCTCATCGGCGACACAGGTGTGGTGCGCCGCCTGTGCGGCCTGATGGGTGTGGAGGCCGACCTACCCTTCTGGCGTGGGGTCGATTCAGAACCCTCCCGGGTGTACGTGTTGCCGGTCTCCGAAGGTGAACTACCCGAAAACCTGCCGCCGGGAGATCCCCGGGCCGCACTGGAGGCCGTCGCCGCGCTGCGCGAAGGCGCTCGGCGTTGCCTGAGCGGCGAATTCGCAGGCCTGGTCACGGCCCCGGTCAACAAGGCCTCCATTCTCGAGGCGGGTATCCCCTTCATCGGCCAGACCGAGTTCCTCGCCGAATTGGCCGGGGTCTCTCGCTTCGCCATGATGCTGCTGGGTCACGATCCCGCCGGGCGCTGGCTGCGGGTGGCTCTAGCCACGACCCACCTGCCCCTGGCGCAGGTTCCAGCGGCCCTCACCCCAGCCGGCATCGCCGAAGTCATCGCCCTGACCGCGGAAGCCTGCGGACTCTTGGGCCTGCCCCGCCAGCGCGTGGGAGTCTGCGGCCTCAATCCCCATGCGGGCGAAAGCGGTCATCTCGGCCGCGAAGAAATCACCGTGGTGGCCCCGGCGGTCGCCCAAGCCCGCGCCCGCGGGCTCGACGTCCGGGGACCATCGGCGGCGGACACGCTCTTCCATCAGGTATTCCGAGGCGACTACGACGCCGTGGTCGCCATGTACCACGACCAGGGTTTGGTGCCCCTGAAGATGATCGCCTTCGACACCGGTGTGAACTGGACCCTGGGACTGCCCTTCGTCCGGATGTCTCCCGACCACGGCACCGCCTACGACATTGCCGGACAGGGGCTGGCCGACCCGGCCAGCATGGAATCAGCCCTCCGTCTGGCCGCCACCGTGGCCGCCACCGGAATCCCCTGCTGGCGTCCCGCACGGCCGGGGCAGTGAACCCCAAAAGGAAGAATCCCCGCTCTTCGGCCGACAAGCCCCACTGAATGGGCGTTCTAAAAATCCCTGAAGCCCTCGGCCCGCAGGCGTGTCCAACAATCCATCCGAGGCGGATCCAGAAGCAGCTGATTGAATCGAACTCCATCGAGCCATCGCCGAAGCCGCCCTCGAAAGCCTCCGATCGCCGCCAATTACCCCGACGCCGACGGGAACAAAATGCGCGTCAATGCCAGGCGCTCAGAACCCAGAGCGATGTCGGCCAGCGTGTACCGATCGAGGCTCGTGTAGAAAGCGCTCATCGCCTCGGCCAGCGCACCCTTGACCAGACAGCAGCCATTGAGATTGCAGGTGTTGGTCAATGGATCAAAGCATTCCATGACTTTGAGTTGATCTTCGGTCTGCCGAAACAAGTGACCCAAACGGACCTCATTGGGCTGCAGCGCCAATCGACACCCACCGCCCCGTCCCCGTCGGTTTTCCAAATATCCCAACTGGCCGAGCCGATGCACCACCTGCGCCAGATGGTTGCGGGAGATTCCGTAGGCCTCGGACACATCCTGCAACTGGAACAACTCCTTCCGCAGCGAAGCGTAAATGAGAACCCGCAGAGCGTAATCGCTGAAGAGACTGAGTTTCATGGGCCGGATTCGAGAACCCGATGGAACGACCGACGAGGCTCACTTCGGTTACACAAACACTCGAAGCCCGCGAAACCCAGAGACCCACCCAATGAAGGGTTCGAGTCTGTTCAGACCAGAACCCACATGGGAGTGTTCCGCCGGAGCACAGACATGAAGCACGAATTCTGGAACGAGCGTTGGCAGCAGCGACAGATTGGATTCCACCTCGGCCATCCCCATGACTGGCTCGTGGCGGCCCATGAGCGGTTTCCGGCGTCCTCCCGCATCTACGTGCCCTTGTGTGGAAAGACCGTCGACCTCGTGTGGTTGCGGGACCAGGGACACGAAGTGATCGGCTGCGAATTCGTGGCCAGCGCCGTGCAGGACTTTCTCCGGGAACACGGGCTCTCGGCCCAGACCGAACGTCAAGAATGCGGCAGCGATTCCTACGAATGCCACCGGACACCGGGCCTGATCGTGCTGCAAGGCGACGCCCTGAATCTCAACCCGGAGCTCGTCGGCGGTCCCATCGATGTGATCTTCGATCGTGCCGCCCTGGTGGCCCTCGATCCGGCCTCTCGCAAACGCTATGTCGATGGCCTGCACCGATTGCTCCGGCCTGGCGGCCACATCCTGCTCATCGCCTTTGCCTACGACCAATCCCGCATCGCCGGACCGCCCTGGTCGGTCGACGCCGCCACCATCGAGAGTCTCTTTGGCGAACGCTTCCTCATTGAAACCCTGGCCGTGCGGGCCGAAGAAGGAAACCCCCGCTTCCAGGCTGCAGGAGTCCCGGAGATGGAAGAACGCTGCTGCTGGTTGACCCGGAAGGACTGATTCTCCGCAACGTCAAAACCCTGCGGATAGGCCGCTCTGAACCTCAGCAGGACGGCGGAGCGCAGAGGAACCGTCACAACCACGCCTCAGGACGGTCTGGAGGTATACGGCGTTCCTTCAGAACGCACCGTTTGTGCGCCATACCCGGGGTTTCACCCCGGGCTGGTATGCGGTGCCCCGTTGGGGCGCTCCGAACGCCGCTCTTTCCCCGAGCCTTCCTGCGAGGGTGCGAGCGCAGGCCTGATCCCGCGGAGCGCCCCAAATACGCGAAGCGGAGCGGGATCGGGCCGCAGCGAGCCTTGGAGGCGAACAACAAAACCCCCTCGCGCAACGCGCGAAAGCTCCATCCTCCCCAGAGCCTCCTCAGCGAGCGCAGGCCTGATCCCGCGGAGCGCCCCAAATACGCGAAGCGGAGCGGGACCGGGCCGGAGCGAGCCTTGGAGGCAATCACCAA
>Ga0247843_1008217_pt1 | contig 12281 bp, 9 predicted proteins | sample LaCruzMarch2017__FD_192420 | JGI IMG/M metagenome (GOLD analysis project Ga0247843, IMG submission 192420) | Freshwater microbial communities from meromictic Lake La Cruz, Castile-La Mancha, Spain - LaCruzMarch2017_8m | ecosystem: Environmental > Aquatic > Freshwater > Lake | place: Spain...
AGTCAGAATAATGGCCCTCCTTCCTTCGCTGCGTCGACGTCGTCATCGTCGCTCATGACGTTAATGTCGCATCCGAATGATCGTCCGCCCACCTTGGCCGCGCAACGAGAAGTTCGGGCCGGTAATATTGACGCGGCCGGCCCGCAGTTCGGAAACAATTTTATCGACGTTGGCGACTACGATTGGATGGGCGTGCTGGACCAGGCGATGTTTAACGACATTGGCGGTAGCAGCATTCAAGGGGGAGACGCCACTGGAAGTGGCGGCGGCGGATGTTGTGACGACGGCGAAGAGGTGGGGCGGATGGACGCGGGCTGCTGCGGCGAGGTTGTCGGCGACGATAAGGAGGACGATCACAATCATCACGGAGGTCATGACGACTGTGGAATTATTGATGATAATAATAATAATACTGCCATCAAGGCGGAGGTCACGAGCTCTACTGCTACTACTACCGCAGTTAAGAATCTATCACGCGTCGAGAAGAAACGATCACGAGAGAAACAGCGGCGGCTTGATACCAATTCGCAACTGGCAGCATTGACCAATCTTGTGCAAGATATTGATGCGACTGACCTGGCCGAGGAGGAGGCCATGGCTGTGGCATATAATTATGCAAGGAAGGCACGGCAATGGAACAATGAGGGGGGACAGGCAGAAACTAATAATGATAATATGATCCAGGGGGGAGGAGGAGGAGGAGGGCAGCAGCAGCAACATTGCGGGAGAGAAGTCAGTATGTTCGATGAGGATTCGACAATGATGATGATGATGAATACCATGATGGAAAGTCGTCACGTTGTTGAAGGGATGGTGGGTGTTAAGGGATCCCCTGCAGGTGGATTTTCCATCCCTGCCCCGCCTAAACTTGCCGACTTGATTACACAACCCAACACGGTGGAAGGAGGAAATGCAGCCAAGAAATTTAAGTCATTCGACAGCAGCAGCAGCAGCAGCAGCAGCAGTCAAAATGATATCCCTTCCTCCACCACCCTCCTCACATTGGCGGCCGCATTTTCTACTGCTGCAGCAGCCTCAGCATCAAATAATCGTATCGAAAATAATCGTATCGATCTCATCGCACGTACGATAGTCCAGCTTAAGAAACTACGCCAATTACGACGTGTACGCATTGATGAACTTCGTGCAGTACGTAGTCAACATTGTGAGTTACGGAAGGAGTGTGAGGAACTTCGCAAGACCGTGGCACATTACAAAGTTGTGGGGATGCAGGGTGGGTTTGGTGGTGGTCCTGGGGGGGGAGCGATGGGAATGGCAATGGGGGTGAGTTGTGGTGGCTATAATGGGGGTGGGTCTCAATATCAGCAGCAACAGCAATATCAACAGGAGAAGGTGAGTGTCGGTATTATAATCGTTGCAATTCGAGAGGACATACATCTCAGCTGAATTTTTCTTCCGTGTGTGTCTACTCGGTCCGTCCTCATTGATAACTAGGTCATGATGATGGTGCCGATGATGGTGTCTCCTCAGGATGCTATGTATCATCAAGGTCCCAATTGCGTGCCTCCCGCAGCTCATCCATATCATCAAGCTGTTCGTCCGTATTATTCGAGCATGTCGACTGCTGCACCATCCACTACGTATCATCACCAACAAACAGCAAGTATTCACGGTATGCATCCGCAAGATAGTGCATTTGCTCCATCATTGCAACAAATCCAACATCAACAACACTTGTTGATGACTATTCCGTCTCCTGCCGAGAACGCATCTCAACATCCTTTACCTGGGACACTAAACGCTGGGGGCGGGGGTGGCGGTGAGGGTCTGCCCCAAGGAACTGCGTGTGTACAGGAACTAGAGCAAGCTCATCAGTCGCAATCTCCGCCCAATAATTCTGCAACAGGAACAGGTACGACAATGATAGCTACAGTCGGAGGAATAGGATCAGTGCACCAACATCCACCGCCACAGGGTGGCAATATCATGGTGCATCATCCACCGCCTTTGCAACAGCCACCTATGATGACGATGTATCCTAGTAACCAAGTTGGCATCCCTGTTTCGACTATGTCGTATGGATACAATTATCCGCAGCAGCAGCAGCAGCAGCAATCAATGTATCAAATTGTATCTCAGCCTCCTCCTCCAACATACACTGCTGGTCATTCACTTGCTCCCCATAATGATCATCACCACCCCAATGCAGCTACGGTACAGTATCAGCATTTCGGTTTGGGGACAGCGGTGGCAACAGGTACCCCACCGCAGCAACAGTATGCAATTGCTACTATCGATCCACCTGCAAACAATAGTTTTTCTCATGTAAATTTGGATCATGACGATTCTGCCATCACACCAGTGCAGCCACAGCATCATCTTGATGGCGTCGGAGGTGATAATATTGATCAACTTTTGCTTGTATCGTCAGACAAACGCTCAACGTCTGCAACCTCGATGAATCAGGCAGCGGGAGGAGGCAACTTGGCTCATTGTGCGTAGTAGGGGCACAACTTCTTTTTGATGTGATAAGAAATCTCAAGACATGACTATGAAACCTAGAGGAATCGAATCTTAACTCTAGGCACTTCTATGAACTCTCTTTTGATATTGATATTGCCTTTTAGATGGTATCGCTCTCATTATTTTTCACTTTCAATTCACTCCGGGTCAGATTACAAAAAGCATAAGATTTGTCCTTCCTCTTGAAAAGCAGTATGTAGTCACTTGTTCTGAAAGTTGTATCATCACGTGCACATCAATCGTACGTTGGAATCTGTACAATCTTCTCTTACGCAACTCCACAGCTTTTTGTCATTGCATCACAGCTCTAGCAGCAACAACACAACCAATCACCTCCCACCATCATGTCGACTGGCGATTACAAAGTAGCGGACATCTCCCTCGCGGACTACGGTCGGAAGGAGATCGAGATCGCCGAAATTGAAATGCCCGGCCTAATGAACTGCGTCGAGGAGAACAAGACTCGTCAGCCTCTTGCCGGTGCACGCGTGTCGGGCTCGCTTCACATGACCATCCAAACTGCCGTATTGATCGAAACGCTGAAGAAGATCGGGGCCGACATTCGCTGGTGCAGTTGTAACATCTTTAGTACGCAGGATCATGCGGCCGCGGCCATTGCGCGGGATGAAAGTGCTGCCGTCTTCGCCTGGAAGGGCGAGACTCTCGAGGAGTATTGGGAGTGCACGCTAAGTGCCGTGACGTGGCCGGAGGATGATGGCAAGGGACATGGCATGGACATTATTGTTGACGATGGTGGAGACTTGACCCTTCTCATCCACGAGGGGAAGAAGGCCGAAGATGCCTTCCTCAAGGTGAGTCACTTTTGTAAATAGTGTAGTATTTCTAAACTGTGACGTGTCGTCATTATTTGCCCAAACTGTGACGTGTCGTCATTATTTGCCCACACAATCACGGCCAACTCACATATCATTCTTACAATTAATCCGATATATAGGATGGTACGCTCCCTGACCCCGACAGCACCGACAACGAGGAGTTCAAGATTGTTCTATCAATCATCAAGCGTCTTCTCGAGGCCGGTGAGACTGATAAGTGGAACTCCATCGCACGTCGGTGCAAGGGAGTGTCTGAGGAGACAACGACTGGCGTTCATCGTCTTTACATTATGGAGAAGAATAATAGTTTACTCTTCCCTGCCATCAATGTTAATGACTCAGTAACGAAGAGTAAATTCGACAACCTGTACGGGTGCAAACATTCACTTCCTGATGGTATCATGCGTGCAACGGATGTTATGATGGCGGGGAAGAAGGCTGTCATCTGTGGTTACGGTGACGTGGGTAAAGGATGTGCCTTTGCAATGCGTGCCAATGGGTGTGTTGTGTTTGTTACTGAAATCGACCCCATCTGTGCCCTCCAGGTGAGTGATCTGTAAATTCCAATGCTTGATATTTCGCCCTCTAAACAGTAACACTGACAATTTGCATGTTCATAGGCCTGTATGGAGGGTTTTACCGTCACGACATTGGAGGATGTTGTGGGTGTGGCTGATATTTTCATCACCACGACGGGGAATAAGGGTATTCTTATGGCCGAACAGATGGAAAAGATGAAGAACAATGCCATCGTTGGTAACATTGGACACTTTGACAATGAGATTGACATGGCCGGTCTATTCAAGGCCACAAAGCGTATTAACATCAAGCCACAAGTGGATCGATTCGTTTTCCCAAATGGCAATGGTGTTATTGTGCTTGCCGAGGGACGGTTACTTAACCTTGGGTGTGCCACCGGCCACCCATCCTTCGTCATGAGCTGCTCGTTTACCAACCAGGCTTTGGCTCAGATTGAACTATGGACTGAGAAGGACAGTGGCAAGTACGAAAGTGGCAAGGTATACGTCCTGCCCAAGGCACTTGATGAGAAGGTGGCACGTCTGCACCTCAAGAGTCTCGGTGCAAAGCTTACCGTCCTTACTGCCGAACAGAGTGAGTACGTAGGAATCCCCATTGATGGACCCTACAAACCTGATACCTACCGTTATTAGATGCATCAAATGAAAATGTGGGGTCCGATACCTACCATTATTAGACACTCTGTTGGAGATCGGAAGGGACGCAAGTCCAACTTCTGAAAATCAATGACTTTTGGATTAGATCTTGTTTTGCATAGTGCTGCTAATACTGCGTAGATTTCAAGTTGATCAACCATAAAGTTTTTCATTCACCATTTCACACATCAACCATGTAGTTTTCTTTCACGTTTAACACTTTCCAATACAACCAGCATGCAAGGATAAAAATCTCTCTTTAGCCACCTAATCAAATAAACACTATTCTAATCAACGATCAGCTTGACACGTCTATTCTACAAAGTGGTCAGGAGGATAAGTCGTTCAATCAGATGATATAAACAGATTTGATTAATTATCTACGAAGTCTACAAAGGTGACGTCATAGCCCCAATGCCTTCTAAAACAAGGTAAACCCGTTGTTGTGAACTTTCTGCCTCTTTATCTTTTCCTTTTCTTCGTCCGTAAAGTTCAACACAGTCCCAATTGCCACCTCCATATGCTCTCGAACTGCCGTATCTGAAGCTAAGTAGTTGACCATGAGATTTTTCAAGTATGATAATCTTGCAACCTCTGATCCTGAATTGTTTAGCGTTGATGAAATGAAGCTACCGCCCCCACCACCACCATTATCCAGTTGTTGTGATTGAAATAACTCTTGTGCCTTGGTTCGATACATCCGAAAAGATTCCTTCAACTCTCTATACTTTTGTTCGTACTTGCCAGCATCTACCCTTTGTCTATGATCCTGCATTTCCATTACCTTTTCTTTTTCCATAGTCAGATTTGTCATTATATCCTCCTTCTCCTTTAAACATGTCTCATACCGATGTCTCCATTGTGCAGCGAGGAGTGCCTCCGCGCCTGAGCTTTTTAACTTATCATTCTCGGCCAATAGTAGATCGTAAGATTCCTTCCACCGTGCCTCCTGCTCCGCCAGTTCTGATCGCAATGCAGTTAGTTTGGCATGATCTGTCTTCGCCTGTGCCAATTCCGACTCAATATCCTGTCCCTCAATGATCATACGTGTCGTTTGGACGCTATTTGTTTGTAATGCTCGCACGGTAGCATCTGCCTGTTTCTTTGCCACCTCGGCACGGACACGAAATCTACGAAACTCCTCAGATATGGATTGTATCGTCTTTTTGGCATCGTCTGCCACTCGTTGAGATTGGTCTGGTGTTAATGAGTACGGGGGCAATGTGAGCGGCTCACCAGTATCACGACGGATGTAGTCTGATAATGCAGATTCATTTTTGAAGCAGGACCATTGTTTATGTCTCCGATAGGAGGAGGGAGACAGGTCGATGCTGTTATTATTTCCGTCGCTATTCAAAGAAGTTTCATACTCGATTAGTGCCCAAATTTCGTGCGTCTCCTCATCGCTGCTGTTGTTGCTAGTTTCCATGACATTACCGAATTGGTCGGTATTATCGTCCGTGGAATCATCTATTATTATTTCCTCCTTCACTCGCTGACACACGCGTATTATCGTCGTATCGTTATTGAGATCCAACGGCGACGCCCCAGCGCCGCCAGACGATGAAGAAGCAGCAGCCGCCCCCGCCACCCCTCGCAGGAGTGCCTCGTTCTGTGCATTAGCTTCGTTCAGCTGTGCTGTCAGCTGTTTCACTTCGCTCCGTCGTTCGTCTAATACACCCTCCGTTTCCTGTATCCTCTCCTTGGCCAGCTTTAACAAATTCTTATATTTGGTATTAGCGTCCCGCAGCTTGGCCAGCTGACTTTGCTCGCGTGACTGCGCTGTCTGTGGAGCAGCCCTGCTGGTGCCACCACCAGCTGCCAGTGGTGGTGCTGATGAGGTGCCGTTTGACTCCTCGTCCGTCGCCATGGTGATGAACCGCAAGATTGAACCCGCCAAAATTAGTACCTACGATATTCTCTGTCTCTCTCGGCACCACCCACACCGTACACACCGTAGTGAAGGTTGGTGGTTTAGCTCATATCGTATGTCAAACGTCAAAAGTATTTGTATTGAATGCGGCATGAGCGTTATTGACTTATGGTTTATCAGATAAGGAATCAAAAACAGGGAAGGAATTTCGATCTTTTTCACGCAATCTCACAATTATTTTGAGTGGCTTCTTCAACCGCTCGAAAATCATAGAATCTACAGTCGAAGGGACCTTGGTCATCAAGGTCCAAATATAGATTGACACGAGCCAGAGCTCATTCCCGAAAATCCATTGGCGTGCAAAAATCTCCAAAGCTTGTTCTTGGATGAGAAATTCTCCGATCTGACATTCGCGGTGATGACGAGTCAACTTTCGAAGAACAATGAAGAGAAGGTGGCAAAGATTGCATCGGTCACATTTCACGCCCATCGGGTCATTGATTGGCAGAACTATATGGATCAGGCGGGGATACGAAACTTTCAATCAAAATTGATGATGTATGACCCGGTGTCTTTCACCATCTTCTAAAATACATCTACGATGGAGAAATCATTATTGATGTCGCTGATCGATATGGGTTTGCCAATCTGAAATTGACGGCAGAATTACTCTTTGTGAAGGCAGTGCCAATTACGCCGGATAATGCAGTAGAGCATCTTCTGTACGCTGTACGCATCTGTGCCTTGCTCAAAGAGGATGTGATGAATTATATAGTCGAGAATAAGAACACAATTCTTGACAGTAAGATGTCTTTTGATGACATTCCATTGATGAGAGATCTTATGGCAGCAGAGGTAAGGGAGAAGCGAAGGCACCTTGAGGAGAATATAGACATGTGGATAGGTGGAGGAGAAGATCACTTCAAGAATGCCTTGCGCATTAGCGAGTTGCGTTGGAAAGCTCATGAAAGAGGTCTCTAGAAGTGGACGGGGTCGAGGGAAACACTGATCGCTGCAATCAAAGAGAGCTCAAAAGAGTCTACTCCTATCTCTGAAGAATCAGTCCCAGAAGAAAACTAACGCAGATGTAATAATCACTCTACAGTATAGTAGTATTTGCCAACTTAAATTCTGTTTCTGTGTGTTGTTCCATACAAATCATTAAAACAAGATGGTATCTAGTAGAGTAAATCCCTGATACTGTCTGAATGATTATTATTTCTGTCTATGCGGCACACGTAAGTTATTGTCTTTGCTAGCATTGAGTGTATCGCTGTTTTTATCTAGGTTGAACTCTTCTTGTATAATAATATGAGAATACTACGAGTCGGGTAACAACTTGTTTTTTCTCTCCTAGCGACTTCCTAGCTACTTCCTAGCAACTTCTGAGCAGTACAGCCCTTGAGAAAACAGTTTAGTTGGGTCTGATTGAATCCCGGTATGAATGATAAGATCCCGGGAATATTGGAATTAAAACCGGAACTGCGAAGTCGCTGGGAAGTCGCTAGGAAGTTGCTAGGAGAGAAAAAACAAGTTGTTACCCGACTCGTAGTATTCCCTTGATAGTATTTATGTACGATTTCCCATAGATATGGTCACGTCCTCGCTCTCGGCGGCCACGATGGTATCGTTGCCACCACCACCATCTGATATGAGTGATAGTACGATGGACCCCGAGCTGGTGCTGGACACATTGGACGCGTTCAACGCGAACGCCGCCGGTCGCTATCATGCCGGCGTCGCAGCTCCGCAGGTCGCCTCGGCGGATACCAACAGCGGCGAGCAACCAGACGAGACGCAGCAGCAGCAGCGAATAGGCCGGCCAGAGTTCGACCCTATCGAGTTCCTCAATCAGCATTATCACACCGAGCAGCAGCTCGTATCCGCGATACCGGGTCTCCGGGCCGCCATCACAGCCCGCCTGTCCAGCCTCGACGACAATCTCTCGACGACGTTGCGGCATCAGGCGGCACTCGCGCCCAGTCTCGCACGAGACGTCGTGCGTGCGCGTAATGCAGTCATCGGGTTGACCACGCGAGTGCTGCAGGTGCAGGCCCAGGCGAAGAAGAGCGAGGAGGCGGTGTTGGAAATTACGCGCGATATGAAACGTCTCGATTATGCGAAGCGACACCTGCAGCGCACGATCACGGCGTTGAAGCGATTGCACATGCTATTGCACGCCGCCGAGCAGCTGCGGATGGCGGCGATGGTGAGTGAAGAAAAGCAACCCATACCGCGGTATCGTGCGGCGGCACATTTAGTCGATGCGACGCGGGAATTACTTGGACATTTCGAGGGATACTTCGCGAGCGTGCCCAAGATGAGACAGGTCCGGGATGCCATTGGGGTGATTAAAGGACAGCTCTGGGAGGGAATTGTTCATCTATTCCGGGAGGTTGGATTTCCCACTACTATTTCGGAGGATAATAGTTGTGGTGATGGGCAGCAGCGTGACGCATCACTTATCATGGGCGGCGCGACGGAAGAATTCCGACCAGCAATGCCATCATCATCCATGGTACAAACGACACTTGCTGATGCCTGTCTTGTCATAGAGGCACTTGGACCGAAGTCACAAGAGCGATTTATTACCGATTTCGTCAAGGATCATCTGCGTGAATATGACGAGCTGTACAACCCCATGGGCGTGACGACGACGAAGAAGAAGAAGAACAATATGGATGGAAATGGTGGTGGAGGCAGCAGTAGTGGACCAACACCCTCCTTCAAGAAAGATAATGATGACACTACTAGCACAAGTACGAATAATAATAATTCATCCAATTCGTCATTAGACACTGTCGAAAATCGATTTGCGTGGTACCGACTGAAGCTACGTGATATTCAACTCAAATTTGCCAATGTATTCCCATCGCATTGGAATATCCACTACCGATTAACATCGGCATTCCTAGAGGTTACGTCACGTCATCTGAAGTTCATCTTAGAACGACATCAAATGAAAAACAACGCCGCCGTTGTGGCCAATGTCAACAAAGCCCCATCATCTGGAGTTGTTGTTGATGTCTCTGCACTAAAATTCGGTTCGATGAGTGTGTCTACTCATGGAGGCGGGGTAGCAGGTGATACTGATAAGTCAGACATCGAGGAGAAGAAAGTCGCTGCACTGCTCAAGGCATTACAAAAGACGATACACTTTGAGAAGGAAATGTCCGCGTGGCTATCACGTGACTTTGGCATTGTCTTTGACTCGTCTTCGGGTGGTGATGGTGATGCCACAGGTAAAAAAGGGGAGGAGAAAAAGGAAATGGACGTAGGCGACATAGGTCGTGGTGCTGATGGTAATGATGATTTAGAATTCGATGATCGTGGTCGGGCCGTTCCAGCCAAGAGTGCTGAGGGAATACGAATCAAGTACGAACGTCGCAAGAGGATGGGTGGCGGTGTAGATAGTGGTCCTGCTCCCCCCTCCTCCTCCCCTACTGTCGGATCCGTTCCACCGTTGGCTGGCATTGCATCAACAATTTTTGATGAACACATGTTATCTTACGTGGCGCTTGAGGAACGGAGTATGGAAGAGCAGCTTAAGGCTGCAGCAGCTGACAACACGGTTGATACTCGTGGTGAACGACCAGTCTTTGTATCGTCGACGAATTTATTTATTTACATGAAGAATAGTTTAACACGATGTACAGCTTTGACGAAAGAGAAAACATTCTTCCTCCTCCAACGTGCCTTTCAGAAGAAGTTACGTGAATATGCGAAGATGTTGGAAAAGAAGCTTCCCCTGCCCATTGGTTCAGGTGTGGCAAAATTGGCACTCGTCACCGGTGTGGGCGCCACTGGTGGTGTTGGAAGTGGTAGTGGCTCGTCATCGTCGACGGCGCAGGCTGCGAACAGTGTAGTGTTTCGCATTCCACCCGGTGAAGAGGTTACCGTCTGCCACGTCATAGATACGTGTGAATATTGTGCCGACACTGTCGAGGCTCTTGAGGATCTCATCCGAGATAAGATTGGGGACAAGTACAAGGATAAGATCGACATGAATGAAGAGCAGGGTGCATTTCAGGATGTGACTGCCAAATCTCTGCGTGTTCTTGTGTCGGGCTTGGAGCAGCGATTGGACGTGGCGTTAAAGGAAATTTCAAGAACAAATTGGGCATCGTTCGATATGGTCGGTGAGGAGTCTGGCTACGTTCGAACAACCCACGTTACCGTTCAACTTTTTGTCGTGCAGGTGAGGGAGCTTATCCCATCGTCATACTTTCGCAGCTTTTGTGATAAGTTCGCCATGTCTTTTGCATCGACCTATTACCGGACATTGATCGGGTTGAAACGAATAAGCGAGGCTGGGACTCAGCAACTCCTCCTCGATGTATACAGCGTCAAGACATTGCTTTTGAAACTCCCCGTGATGGAAGCGGATAAAAAATCTGCAGTAGGTGGCGTGGCCTCCTCTCGTCAGCATCATCATGGAAATGCCACCCTTTCTGGAGGGTCTACGATTGCACCAGCCATGTATACGAAGATGGTAAACAAGGAGTTTCGCAAATTGGAGGTCATGCTGAAACTAGTGGGCTCTCCAAGAGAAATGTTAGTTGAAATGTTCCGTGCACAGTGGGACTGCTCCATGGATACTGGCGCGATGGCATCAGACTTCGCGATGATTATGACGCTAAAGGGTATCCCACGTACGGACCACGCCGCAATGTTGGAAACTCTAGGTGTTGATGCCATCGAGGGTGGAACAGATACATCTGCGATGACAGTAAACATTCAGGCTCTGCAAGACCGTGGATCGGACGTGGCGGCAAAGGTGAATGCAGATTTGAATCAGATGAGGCAGCGTGTGGACGACTTCAGAAAGGCCTTCCGATAAAGCTATCATATGTAGATGAAAAAAGAGATCTAATCGTCACTAGATATGTTCCTTATCTACTGTTTATGCTGCTTATTTTTACAACGTACGAACTGAATGCAAGTACAACGCATCATATCCACGTAGGGCCACGTCGATATTGAACAGTTTTATCACATACATCAATCTTATGTTTGGGCCAATCTGCTTCTTGACACTCTATGGAACAGTACTGGCAAACTTTACAGCGACCACAGAGCATTAGGGACTGTCGATCTTTAACTTGCTCGCAGTTATCGCAGCGGCTTTTGCTTTTTGGATGTGAAACCTTTATTTGTTTGTATCTTGCCTTCAGGCAGGAGCAATTAATCCTTTTCGTGAAGAATCGAATTACCTCCCTCTCGCCCCCATTCTTGAGGTCGCTCACCGTAAGGAGCATCCCAGATCTATACATTGCTGCATTCAAGTCATCACCTTGTTCGCCATCATAGCTCTCGAGAAATAAGATCTGAAAGGCAATATTTTTCGCGGCCCCAGTGGCTCCATCGTTGCAATCATTGCAGGCGAACGTTCCAATTCTCACTAGTATGTCTATGGCCAACTCACGAAACGTGTCGTTATTAAACACCTCGAATTGATCTCTTACATTCTGATCATCTAATAATACTGATTCAATGAAGTTTGAAACAGCATGGCCAGATTCAGGGAGGACGAGGGGTCTCCCATGGCTGCACAACTGTAGCTCTAATTTGGAGTGCCACCAAAAAGAAAAGTCAGAGTGAGCATCCACCTTAGCTGTCAACGCGGTTCCCTTATTTACCTTCGTCTGCGCACTATTTCGTCTCTTGCTCTTCTTCCCCATCTTTTGCCTTCGGTTCCACCGCCTTCGGCGTCGTTTGTTGAGAGTCCGGAATAATGAAATTTTTTCGTCATTGCCAATTTGGCGGGTTCTATTTTGAATTTACCTGTTTTCCATCGTAGATGGAAAAACACATTGCGCCTGAACTGCGGCACATGATGACTATGTTAAATCAGAGAGAAGAGACAAAGGCTACATTAAGAACTACAAGTATAACTTAAAGTAAATGACCAGT
>Ga0247843_1008219_pt1 | contig 12281 bp, 7 predicted proteins | sample LaCruzMarch2017__FD_192420 | JGI IMG/M metagenome (GOLD analysis project Ga0247843, IMG submission 192420) | Freshwater microbial communities from meromictic Lake La Cruz, Castile-La Mancha, Spain - LaCruzMarch2017_8m | ecosystem: Environmental > Aquatic > Freshwater > Lake | place: Spain...
CCCTTACAACCTTTTAAATTACAATCCACTGAATGGCAACGGTTCCTTGGCTGTTGAATTCATACCTCCGTCAGCAAGTTCTGATAATTTCGACGAAGGAAACGATTTTGGATTGGGGGCAGGAAATTATCAGTTAGCACAAACTTTAATAACCACTGGCAATCCCCATGTGAAATACGTGAACCTCATTGATCACGGTTACGGGTTGCTGGATTTAAACGCAAACCGAGCACAAAACGAATTTTGGTATGTAAATACCGTAATGGATGCGGCAAATACGACAACATCCTGTGGTAGCGTCACTGTTGTTAACGACAATTCAAATAAAATCACAGCTGGAAATAATCCACTTTCCTTCGGTAATCTTGGCATTGCGCCTTTAGGGTGTTTTCAAGACAACGCCGGAATTGGTGAACATCCCAAGGCGCAAAAGCCAGGTATTTTGAGTTGTTTTCCAAATCCTTTTACCTCGGAAATCACGTTTCAGGTACTGGGTGAAATAGGGAAAACCTTTCGCGTTGAACTCTACAATTCCTTGGGTCAAGCAGTGGCAGATAAAACGTTTTGTCAAAACTCGGTGGTAGAGAATTTTCATTGGGAAATCCCTAAACAACTTCCCAAAGCTCCTTATGTTCTTCAAATCACTGGTGACGAACTTCTTTGGCATCAAAGACTTATTAAACAATAATGCTGACAAGAATTACATTGCGAGGGAAGAACGTTTTACTAATGATTTTTACTGTTTGCTACACCTATGCCATTATACGGTATCATATCGGAAAGAACTTGGTAGGCTGGATACACATTCCTTATGTGATCAATAAAGCTGTTTCATGGACGGCAGGTATTTTCATGGTACTTACCTTGATACCGAATGAGAGGCTGATGTGTTATTCAATCAGCAGAAGAACTTTAGGCCTACACGGCTACTTTCTTGCGGTTATACACATTGTAACTAACGTACTTTTATTAAATCCCGATTTACATCCAAGCTTCTTCACGGATCAAAAGATCAATGCTTCTGGTTGGATATATATTTCGTTTGGAGCAACCTCCTTTATCTTGTTTAGCCTTCCACTTTATGCAAGCTTTAAAAATTTTCCGTCGAAGGATATTCGGTATAAATTCGGAAAACTTGGAATCCTCCTTCTCATGCTTCACGTAGCTTCTCTTGGCCTAAAGAATTGGTTCTTTCCGGAAACCTGGCCAATGATGATGCCTCCCATCACCTTATTGTTTTTAGTGTTTTGCCTTGTCATAATACTTTTGAAATACCTAAAGCTCCAAGCATATGAATAGAAAATATCGAATGTTTCTATTTTTTGCGATGATTTTAACGGGTTATTCCTTCGGTCAACTTCCATGTGGAGGAAGCACCTTTACCTTGACCAACTCCCAATTGGGCACCGTGTCTTCCAATGTCAGCAGCTACACCTATTCAATGGCAACCTTCAATATGCCGTTCAATGTATTCGTTCAGAAAACTTCGGGAAACGGGCCTAATTTTTACCCTTACGGCACCAACTCGCTGTGGGTGGGAAAAGACAACAATGTGAACTTGGATTCTGTCGTGGTGGAAATCACGTTTACGGGCGAAGTGTACGGGGTTATGTTGGATTTTGGGGCCATCAACAACAACGTTGACGGAGAAGAACAAATTCAACGGATTTATCCAAAATTATCCAATGGACAACTGCTTACACAAGGGGTAACTTACACTTACCAACCCGGTGTTCCGAGTGGTACTGTAGGAGGAACCTATTTTGTCAACAGTTCGAAAACCATTCGAGCCTATTCGGGAAATGCAGACAATGGACGGCTGATCATTTCAGCTTCCACTCCTTTCAAAAAAATCCGTTTCACCCAACGTGAAATCAGCGCTTTGAGCGTTTCCGGTCCTAACGGCATTTTAGTAAAACGCATTTCCTATTGTCCGGTCATTCCCGACATTGCTGTTTCGGTACAAAACGTTAACCAGGCCATGAATTCCACATCGTCTTTTGGTACTGTGGGTATTGGGAATAGCGTTACCAAAACCTTTCAAATCTCAAACCAAGGAACGGGTAACTTGACCCTAAATTCTTTAAATCTCACCAACGGAGTCCACTGGCAAATCCTGAACAATCCAAGCCTGACGGTTGCTCCATTGGATACCGTTTTCCTAAATGTAGCCTTCGCACCCACCGCTTCGGGAAATTTAAGCGACCAAATAACCTTTACATCCAACGATTGGAACGAAGCCAGTTACCCCATCAATCTAAGTGGAATCGGCGTTGCATCTCAATTGCAACTACAACACCTGGGACAAAGCATCCCTGCCTCTGGAACCGTAACCGTAGACAGTACGCTCTTAGGGTCTTCTTTATTAGATTCTGTTTACTTATTGAACAGTGGATTGGGAACCTTGAGCATTAGTGGAGTACAAATTTCTGGTTCCTCATTTGCGTGGGTTCCTTCGGCCATGCCTATTAGCCTTTTACCTGGCAGTGGTCAATACCTCTATTTCACCTTCACCCCCACCGCTGGAGGTCCTTTAACGGGTTCTCTTCAACTTCAGTCCAACGATCCGAACAGCCCGCAGTCTTGGGTGTTGAACGGTTATGGAATCAATCCCTTTGCTGCAACCCCAGAAATCCAAGTAGTCTACAATTCTTCGGATTTTGCCAACGGAGCCGTATTGAATTTTGGAGGGTGTACGGCGGGTAGCACGCTCACCCTTCCGATTACCATCAAGAACATTGGCCTTGCAAACCTCCTATTGTCCAATCCCCAAAGTTCGAGTGCCATTTTTTCCTTTGGAAGCTCTGTTATTGGTACCCTCGCTCCCGGAGCATCGATAAACACCACCGTGCTTTTTACGCCAAATATTATTGGCTTAACCAATGGAACCCTGTATTTTACGACCAATGACCTCGATGAGAATCCCTTTGTTTTGCACTTGGTGGGAACAGGAATGGCCCCAAACCTGAGCAATTGTCAGAATTGCAACCACCTAAAAGTAAATTCCAATCCCATGCACAAAGCTGAATGGGTGGATAACCTTCCGATTCTCGAGTGGCAACACGAGGAAGGAAAGGGCATCGCTTATTACGAGGTTGAGCTTTGGAAAATCAGCAATGCGAACAATACCGAAGTTGCAGTGGCCTTGAACGGAAACCTCATCAATACCGTTAATGCACCGAATTCTGCGAGCCACGCAAAGTTGGTAGCAACCGTACCTCTTCTCTACAAAACATTGTACAGCTGGCGGGTGACTGCCTACACTTCAAATCAACTTCCATTGGCCTGCTTCAAACGCCAATTCACCACCATCCCAAAACCCAATCCTTTGCCCTTAAATTGTTCGGGAGTACCCGTTGGGGTGGATCCCTTTGGAACCAAATTAGGCGCGGTAAACAACGTTCCTATTTACAAAAACGGAGGGTGCGAAAACGGCAGTTACAATAAAACAAGTACGCAGATCAGTAGCCAAAGCGGATGGAGCTACGGATGGCAATGCGTGGAATTACCTGCCCGATATTACTTTACGCGGTACCGAATCAATATTCAAGGGGGCAACGGCAAGGATTACTTTGATGTTACAGGGAACCGAAAAGGGTTACGGCAAATGACCAATGGACTCACGACATCCGCACCAAAACCCGAAGACATGATCACGTTCATGCGTGCGGATCAAACGTTGGCTGGACATGTTTCTATAATTAAAAACGTTACCCCCGCCATAAGCATTAACGTTACCAATTATACCTTAAAAACCTTTCAACAAAATTGGGGGAGCAATGTGGCGCAGCATTTGAATTATTCCATTTCCCTAAAATTCCAAGCGGGAAAATGGAAAGCGACCAGTACCTACCCTACCACGAGAGGTTGGGTTCGAGCGGTGCCAGAAATCGTGACTCCCGGATCAACGAATAGCATACCAACCATTAGCACTACGACGCCCACCTTTACATGGGTAAAGCACAACAACATTAAAGGTTACAACGTTCGATTGTACCGACTCAACGGCACGTGCTACCAACAAGTTGGGAATACACTCAGCATCACAGGAAATCAAATCAACGGGCTTGGATTCCCTGCGTTAACGCCGGGTGCTACCTACAAATGGACGGTTGAAAATGTTTTCTACAACGTGGCTCACATTGCTTTTAACCAAAGCACAAGTATCTCCAGTTCAGCGATAAAATCCGTTTTGAGCGACAATTACTATTTCAAAGTAAGCGCCAGTGCTCAAGGGGGCAATGTTGGTCCGATTGCTGTCAACGGTGGGGTGGTTGCTAATCTGTTCCTACAAAGCGTTGCCTCTCCCCTCAACGGCACCTCGATTTTCTTTAAAAACCACAGCGAGTGGGTGTACCTCGACGAAACCCATGGAAACGGAGCCGCCGACATATTGCAAGAATTTTCTCCCAACATTGGTGATTCCATTGCCCTCATCCGATCTGGTTTTTACCCGCTGTCTTTCGCATTGAGCAGTACCAATATTACTGACAAAATTAAGGTTCCAATGATCGAGCAGTCCCCAGCTATCAAATTTTCAGTAAGCCATGAACAGCGGCTAGGACAGACCTTATTGAAAATTCAAGGAGCCCATTGGAAAGGCTTTAGCATGGCGCAAGAGGGTGACTTCAGCCAAGAAATTTGGCCTTCGAATACGCTTGAGATTCCCGTTCGCTTGAATCCTGGTATGAACTATTTTCAGTTTTTAGTATTTAACGACCGTGACACCGTGCTCATCACCGACAAATGGTTATTTACGGACCCCAGTAATCCATCCCGAAAAATTCGATTGGTCAATCGAAAAAACCTAGAAGCCAGCATATATATCGACGGAGATTACTACCAACACCTCAGCGCAAATACCCTTCTCATCTTACCTGAGGGTACCTATACCTTAACGCTTACCGCGCCAGGATATACGCTTGTCCGATATACGGCGGAAAGCGATACCGTATTGTATTTCCAGCCGGAGCTTCTACCTTCTGAACGCATTGATACCGTGTTCGAATCGAACCCAACGATGGCTCATTACCTAGGTGCTGGGCTGAGCTTTCACGCCTCAGAAAAAGAAAGCGTGAACCTTCGCATTACCGAAGTAGCTGAAATCGTTGACCTCAATCCCTGGAGCGAAGTCCTTGAAATTTCATCGAACCAATGTTTCTGGGATGCTTCGTGGTTCATTGACAAAACCAATCAGCCCGAAGGTTTAGCTTTGTGGGTTTCCGATGGGGTAATCACCAAGGTATTGGAGTCCGCAACCTGGGGAGATAGCATTCTGTATGATCCTGCCTATCAAATCCTAAAATTGAAGCATTGGACGTCTTCGTGGAAGGTGGCCTTGGTGGTCTCACCTGAGAAGTCCATGAGTGGGTTTACTTCTCATTTTTCAGTGCTTCCGAATCCCAGTTCAGGCGAAGAAGTAGTGATAGAACAAGGTTTAGGCATAGCAACGTGTTGGCTCAATGTGATGGATGCAACCGGTAAGTTGGTAACCTCAGAGAAACTCTCTTTCGACATGGGAGCAACTACCCTGAACCTGCAAGGACTTTCCCTGGGTGCCTACGTATTTCAATTTGAAACTTCCCAGGGTACGGAACAACTTCGTTTTGTTCGGCAGTAGGTGTAATTGGTTGATTAATTGAGTTAGAACGCTTTCTCCGCTTATTAATTATTTTACTTTTTAGTAGCATAATCTTCATTGATCCAAAACATTCTCGGCTTAAATTCGTCCAAAAAAAACATGCGTATCCTTACTGCTTTATTTATCTGCTTCTTGTGGTTTAGCACTCATGCTCAAAACTACGTAGGTTCAGGAAATTGCTTAGATTTTGCGGCCAACATCAACAATGCGAATCACCTAAGCTTAGGTGCCCTGAGTGCCATTAACACACAAGATTTTACCATAGAGTGTTGGATGAAGGTGAACAGTGTTTTCGATGACGAAGCTTTTTTTAGCAATAAAAATTGGTCGAGCGGCAGCAATACGGGCATTGTATTCGACGTACAAGATAATGGAACGAACATGAAATTCAATTTCAAGGATCCCAACAATCCACGCAAAGATTTAACGGTTGCCGTTCATGTGTTAAATCGCGATTGGTTTCATTTTACCGGCACCTTCAAACGAGGAGGTTATTTTGTTGTTTATATTAACGGAGAAGCGAAGGACAGTTTGAATGTTGCTTCTATCACGGGGAGTTTCGCGAGTCAGAACACCTACAAATTAGGCCAAGACGGAACGGGTAACTACACATGGAACGGGTCGAATCCACGTTACAACGGAAAAATCGATGAATTCCGAATTTGGAATAGTGTTCTAACTAAGCAACAAATTCGCGATAATATGTGCCATTCATTGTCAGGTAATGAAGCTAATCTATACGCCTACTACCCGTGCGACGATGCCTACAGTGCGAACCTCAACGACCTAACCGCCAATAACAATGACGGAACATGGGTCAACGGTAATGCCAATAACGTTAAACTTTCGGGGGCACCCATCGGAAATTCCTCGGTGAATAAATACGGTAATGCCATCAGCGCAGACAGCTTACAAATTATTACAGCCAATCATGGAACCGTCACCCTGAACAACTTCAATGCTATTACGGGCATTCATCTTTACGAAGTAGACAATAGCCCCACGCTCCAACAAGGGTTGAATGTGTTGCCGGGAAATACGATTTATTTTGGCGCCTTTGTATGCGATACGGTTCAAAATGCCTCATACGGAGCTAAATATAGTTACAACTCCTACACCTCAGCCTTGAACGACGAAGCGAATTTATTGCTCTTTAATCGCAGTAAAAACGATCAACAACCGTGGACCAATTCCTTAGCTACCGCTAACCTCGCGACGAATACCTTGGTTAAATCCCAGATCCACAACCGAAAAGAATGGTTGCTTGGAACCTTGAGTGGGTTAACTTGTCAGAGTACAGATTCCATTTACCTCGTTGGCGGAAGCCCCGCATCTGCTGCGATTGGATGGCAAAGTGCAGGGAATCATTGGAATGTTGTATGGGGGCTTCAAGGGTTTAACTTGAACAGCGGAACTTTGATTTCCAATACCTCAAGCAATCCTATCACGTTTAACAATTTGGCGTCAGGAGTAAGCTATGAAATGTATGTTCAAGATACCTGCGCCGGAACAGGATCGGGAATTTGGGTGGGTCCCTTTACGTTTACCGGAGAGCAATGCCTTAATCCTTCGCAACTCACTGCAACCAACATTACCGGTAACTCAGCAACTTTATCTTGGATCAATAATACGCCAAGCGCCAATACCTTTGACATTGAATGGGGTTTACCAGGATTTACTCAAGGGGTTGGCATTCCTGCAAACGGAGTTACACTTCCGTACAATTTGACAGGACTTGGGGCCAATACTTCATATGCCTTTTACGTTCGAACCGTGTGCGGTCAAAACAACTTCAGCGGCTGGGCGGGTCCTTTCACCTTTACTACGGCCGATAATGCGCACATCACCGAATTGGAATTTCCATTCTCCGTAGTACCGAATCCATTTAACGAATCCTTTGTTTTAAAAAGCTCAACTCATGAAAACTTGGTCCTTTACCTAACGGACCTTCAGGGCAAAAAAATCAACGCTGTGGTGCATCCGATCAATAATTTTCAAACACAAATTAACTTAACCGAAGGAGAAACAGGGATGTATTTGCTCCATATCATTAAAAATGAACAACATTTCACCCAACGTGTTATTAAGATTTCCTCAAAATAATATTGTCCTAACATACCGAAAATAAAGATGTTATAGTTTTAACAAAAATTCTTTTATATGAAATCAACGATTACCCTGCTTTTAATCATTTGTTCTTTCGCCGCTCTCGCATCACAACCGAGAAAAGTATTAATTATTGGTATTGATGGCGTTCGAACCGATGCCTTACAACAGGCCAATACACCTAACATTGATGCTTTAATCGCTTCAGGGTTCTACACTTACGAATCTTGGCACGAAGGAATTACGGTTTCTGGTCCATCATGGTCTACTATTATGTGCGGGGTGGAATTCCCGAAGCACGGTGTAACGAGTAACTCCTATTCAGGAAGCAATTACAACCAATATCCGTATTTTACGAGACGTGCTAAAGATTGCTTACCGAATTTGTACGAAGTGCAAATCGTTCAATGGGCGCCAATGAGCGATAACGTATACAACGATGGATGGGACCAAAAAATCAAAGTTTGTGACGGATGCGGAGCTAATAGTGTTTCAGCTGCTCAAACCCAGCTCGCGAATCCTAACTTGGATGTACTGTTCGTATATTTTGACGAGTGCGACTTAACGGGACACTCTATCGGCTTTAATCCTGCAAATCCCGCCTACATTGCTGCGATTCAGACCGTTGATGGACATGTTGGTAGCATCCTAAATGCCCTTTACAGCAGACCAAATTATGCCAACGAGGATTGGATTATTTTATTGACCACGGACCACGGAGGTATTGGAACAGGACATGGAGGAAACACCAACTCTGAGCGAAAAATTTGGTGGGTAGGTAGTGGAAATAACCCTATTTCAAAACAACTTACCAACGTAACCGATCCAGGAAGCTACGCCATGGGGAACCACAATGCTCAAGTTGCGCTCAGCAATCCATCCCAGGCTGACATTGCGGTTACGGCACTTGACCATTTATTCAGGGGAACTAACTGCAATCCTACGGATCCTTCATGGAATTTGGACGGAACTTCATGGTTGGATTCCTTGCATTCGGATCCCATTGTTTCCACGGAAGAAATTCAAGAAGTTTTGATCAAAATGTATCCCAACCCGGCCACTGATATTCTCAGTATTTGGTTTGAAAACAAGGAAAACGAACCTCTTTCATATGTGATTTATAACCTTCAGGGAATGGCCGTAAAAGAGGAAGAAAACGCGGCGGCGATGAATTCGAGCAAATTAAACGTGGATGTTTCCAAATTACGTCGAGGAAATTACCTGCTAAAGTTTCAAATCGGAGGAAAATTAGTCACTAAATCCTTTACCGTCGAGTAAGTCGTCTCTCGTCAGCTGGTCGATTACTTGGATGTTTAGATAACAATCCTGCTCAAATTTGCTTAGTATCTATAAATTTAATACAAAGGGAATAAGAAGTTGTGGAAATCCACTTAGCTTCGGAAGGTGAAAAAATTACAAAACCAGAGCATTGTTTTTTTCTTTTGGGCTTTCGCAGCGTGCTTCATGGCGTATGCGACGATGTATGCATTCCGAAAACCCTTTAATGCAGCGACCTATGGGGAATATACCCTATGGGGATTTCAACTAAAATCGGTATTGCTAACCAGTCAAATCATTGGCTACATGCTTTCGAAATTTATTGGGATTAAAGTAATTTCTGAATTAACCAATACCTCTAGAAAACGGTTAATCCTATACCTCATTTTGTTCGCGCATGCGGCCTTATTACTTTTTGCCATAGTTCCCGTACCGTTTAAATTCGTTTGTTTGTTCCTCAACGGTTTGCCATTAGGGCTAGTGTGGGGCGTACTTTTTTCGTTTGTTGAAGGCAGAAAACTTACTGAGGCTTTGGCAGCAGGGATTGCTATTGGGGCTATCCTTTCCTCGGGTTTAGTGAAATCCTTAGCGCGTTATCTTATGGATAATCCGTATTTGAATGTTCCTGAATTCTGGATGCCCTTTACCGTTGGGGTACTTTTCTTACCGCTATTATTATTATCCATTTGGATGCTGCAACAAATCCCTGAACCCGATCCGCAAGACATTGCTCAAAAAACGATACGAACCACCTTAAACAGTAAGCAACGAAATCGTATGTTTACCCTGTTCTTTCCGGGAATTTTGGCCTTTGTTTTGCTTTACGTATGCCTTACCGTATTTCGTGATTTTCGCGACAATTACGCGGTTGAAATTATGGAGGAGGCGGGTGAATTCCAATCGGGCATTTTTGCAAAAACTGAACTATTCGTGGCGTTCATCGTCTTGTTAACCACCACCTTAGTCATTTTCATAAAAAACAACTCCCGTGCATTTTTTCTATGTCAATGGCTCATTTTATTGGGATTTTTAACCATGGTATTTGCGGGCATAGCACTAAAATTCGATTACATTTCGTTCCTACACTTTACTATAATAAGCGGCATTGGTATGGCCATGGGTTATGTTCCCTTTCAAATTGTTTTACTCGAACGCTTTGTCGCAACGTTTAAAATACGAGGTAATGTTGGATTTCTGATGTATTTATCCGATAGTTTTGGATATCTCGTAAGTGTTCTACTCATTTTTTCCGGGGAATTCGGTTGGTGGAATTTCAATAAAAGTCAAGTCATTGTCGATATAGCCTTTTATGGAGGAATAGCGGGTGCAGTCTTTTCACTCCTTGGTTTACTGTATTTTTTTGTCCAAAGAAAAACAGCTAAAAATGTATCCGTAATTTAACACCTTATATACGATTTATTCACCTTAAACGCATAAATTCGTTTGTGAGCTTGCTTAGAATAATCCTTACATTTTTTCTTGGTTCATGGTGCTGTTTTATCAGTACGTATGGTCAAAAAACGAAAAAAGTTCTTATCATCGGTATCGATGGATGCAGGTCTGATGCCTTGATTCAAGCCCATACACCAACACTCGATTCGCTCATTTCAATCGGATTTTTTTCATCCAGTTCTTGGCATTTAGGAAAAACAAAGTCTGGTCCTGGGTGGTCGAGCATGCTCACCGGAGTATGGGATGCACAACACCGAGTTCACAACAACCGTTTTTCCGGGCACCAATTCAAGACCCACCCCTTTTTTCCATCGTATCTTAAGGCAATTGACAGTTCCGTCCAAAGTGCAATCATCATCAGTTGGAAATCGCTAGAGCGTATTGCTCCAAAATACGGTTGGGAGTATAGCTTTGGTGCTTCAAACGATGAAGAATGCTTGCAGAAAACGATCCGTTGTCTTTCAAATCAAGACCCATCCATCACTATGGTGCATTTCAACGATGTGGACCATACCGGACATTTAACAGGGTTTGAACTCAATAACCCGAAATACATTCAAGCCATCGAAGGAGTGGATGAAAAAATCAAACGCCTTATTCAATACTTGCATAGCCGTCCCAATTTTAGCAACGAGGATTGGTTAATACTATCATCCACCGATCACGGAGGAACGGGACATGGGCATTCCAACAGCAGTGACAACGAACGTAAAATTTGGTGGTTGGGCGTGAATCCTTCGTTGCCCAAAGGACAAGTCGCATCTGAAGATCCGGGTTCCTATTTTTATCCGGCACTTCCTTTTAACCCTGCAATATCAAGCGGTCCTTACATTGTGGACATTGCCGCAACAGCCCTTGATTTTCTGATGCCCATTAACCGAGAAATTCCCAGGACATTGCAGGGTAAATCTTGGCTCATTAAACCTTTGACGAATGCGAAAAATTGATACGATAGTTTTTGATTGGGCCGGAACCTTAGTAGATTTTGGTTGTATGGCTCCCGTGCAGGTTTTTATCGAAGTTTTTCGTGAAATGGGGATTGAAATTACCGAACCGGAGGCCCGTGAACCCATGGGATTAAGTAAACGTCAACACCTTAAAGCACTCTTAGATCAGCCGCGTATCAAGGAATTATGGTTAGAACATTGCGGCGAGCCGCCAACAAACCGTGATATTGATCGATTGTATCATGCGTTAGAGCCCAAACTCTTGGAATTAGTGCTTGATTACGCCAAACCGATACCTGGTGTTATTGAGACAATGAATACCCTTCAAGAGCGAGGTATTAAAATCGGGTCAACTAGCGGTTATAGCCGACAAATATTGGATAAAATCATACCGTTCGTCAAGAACCAAGGCTTGACTGTTAATACGTCGGTCGCTGGAGATGAATGCAAAGAAGGAAGACCTTCTCCCTTTATGATTTTCAGGAACATGGAACAACTCGGTACCTATCACACAGATTCCATTATAAAAGTTGGTGATACCATTGCTGATATTGAGGAAGGACTGAATGCTGGATGCTGGACCGTTGCTGTTGTTACGGGCAATGAAATTGGCATGTCGCTCAGCGATTGGACGACCTTGTCCGAGGAAAAGAGGGAAGAAAGAACACTGCGCGCCATCGATTCCTTTAATAAAGCAGGAGCTCATTTTATAATAAAAAGCCTCACCAATTTGCCAGAAATCATCGATGAAATTAATTTGATATTACTGTCCGAAACCCTTCAAGAATCCTAAAAAAGAACCCTATGAAAACCCTACTACTTTCCATTTTTACAGCCCTTACCTTAGGCGTTTGGTC
>Ga0247843_1008221_pt1 | contig 12280 bp, 9 predicted proteins | sample LaCruzMarch2017__FD_192420 | JGI IMG/M metagenome (GOLD analysis project Ga0247843, IMG submission 192420) | Freshwater microbial communities from meromictic Lake La Cruz, Castile-La Mancha, Spain - LaCruzMarch2017_8m | ecosystem: Environmental > Aquatic > Freshwater > Lake | place: Spain...
GCTCCGCCGGACCTTCCCAGCGCGGGAGAACAGCCCGTCCTTGCCAAGGAGATCGGATTCGCCTATCAAATGTCTGTCAGCCAGACCGACGGAATTCTAACATTCTAACGGAAAGAAAATTCCCCCCTCGGCTGCGTTCCGCGTGCATTTGGATGGGGTAAAGCCAACGAGGGCTCGCGACGTGTGGGGCGATTGTTGCAGGGCTCTGAAAGACCCGAAAGGCCTCAAATGAGCCTTGTGAAAATTTTCACAAGCTCGTAAATGACTGTTTATAAGATAATTAAGACGGTTTCCTAACGAAAAATTAAATCAATCGTTTGACACCTCGTCAGGGCGGGTCCAAGCATTCCTCACGATGAGTGCGGTCGCAGGAGATTCCAAGGTAGCCACCAAGCAGCGATTGATCGAAGCCGCTGAAGCCCTGTTTGCGGACGAGGGGTTCGACCGCGTGTCGGTCCGGGACATCACCACCAAGGCCGGGGCGAATGTGGCGGCGGTGAACTACCATTTCGGTAGCCGCGAAGGGCTCGTGGCGATCGTGCTGGCCCGCTACATCAACCCGGTCAACGAGGAGCGGCTGGCCAGGCTCGATGCGCTGGAGCGGAAGATCGGCGGCAAGCCGGTGCCGGTGGAAGAGGCGCTCGATGCCTTCGTGCGGCCCTTTGCGACCCAGGTCCGCCGCTCGGAGCTTTCCGAAAAACTCTTCTTCAAGCTGATGGGCCGGATGTTCGGTCAGGAAGGCTGCAACCTGCCGCCGGTGGTGGAGACGCTCTTTGTCACCATGCTCAACCGCTTCCAGAAGGCTTTCGCCAAATCATTGCCCGGACTTGCCGCGGAAGACGTCTGGTGGCGCATCCACCTGATGGCCGGCGCGATGATTCATACGATGGCTCACGCCGACACGCTCCAGCGCTTCTCGGGCGGGGACTCGGGCAGCCCGACCCTGGAGCAGACCTTGTCCCGCTTCATCCGCTTCACGGCAGCCGGCATGCGACAGGGTGCGGATGATCCTCACGAGGAAGAAAAGCCGAGGGGGCCCCAAGTGGAATTCCCGTTCTAACAGGTTCCTCGATGCATCCGTCGTGTAAGAGCGCCCTGGCGGCAGTTCTGTTAGGTGGCTGCGCCTTGCAATCGCCCGCATCCCGCAGCGGCGAGGCAGGGGATGTTCCCCGGGCGTGGTCGGCGACCCGCGAAGCGAGGGCAGGGGTCGACCACCGCTGGGTTCGGAGCATTGGAGGCTCGCCGTTGGTTTCGTTGGTCGGCGAGGCCCAGCGCGCGAATCCCAGTTTGCAGGCTTCGGCCGCACGGGTCGACCAAGCTGCGGCTCTCGCGAAAGTGGCGGGGGCTGAGCGCTTTCCGGGCATCGGTGCCGGAAGCCAGGCGGGTCGGCAAAAGCAGAACTTTTTGGGCCAGACTTCCACGGACAATAATTTCGGTGTTTCCCTTCAGGCAGCGTGGGAAGTCGATCTGTGGGGCAAGGTCAAGGACGGGGCCGAGGCCGCGATCGCGGATGCCGAGGCGCAGGCCCAGGCCGACCGCGCGCTGCGTTCGTCGCTCGCCGCCCAGGTCAGCAAGGCGTGGCTCGCGGTGGCGGAGTCGAACGAACAGGTCGCGCTCGCCGAACAGGCGGTGAAGTCGCGCGAAGAGTCGTCGACGCTGGTGCGCGAACGCTTCGAAAGGGCCATCGCCGAGGACGGCGGCTCGGCCGCGCAGGTGCGGCTGAGCGAGACCGAACTCGCGACGGCGAAGTCCGATCTGGAACGCCGCCGAGGCGAACGCAAGCGGGCCTTGAGACAACTCGAGCTGCTGTTAGGCCGCTATCCGTCGGGTGCCGTGTCCGGTGCCGTGCGCTTGCCGAAACTGCCGCCCGCGCCGCCCGCCGGATTGCCCTCGGAACTTCTCCTGCGCCGGCCGGACATCCTGCAATCGGAACGCCGCCTCGCCGCGGCCGGCCGCCGTTCGGACCAAGCGGTGAAAGCACGTTACCCGAGCATCAGTCTCACCGGCAGCCTCGGCACCACGACCGATCAGTTGGAGAAAATCCTCAGCAGCTCGAGCGGCGTGTGGTCGCTCGGCGGCAGCCTGACGCAGCCGATTTTCCAAGGCGGGCGGATCCAGGGCGGCATCGAGCAGGCCGATGCCGCCGAGCGCGAGGCCGTGGCGAACTTGCAGCGCGTGGTGCTCGATGCTTTCGGCGAAGTGGAGCAATCGCTGGTGACCGAAATTTACCTGCGTCGCCAGGAATCCGAGATCGCCCGCGCGGTCGAACTTTCGAAGGACGCCTCGGCCCGTGCCGGTGAGGAATTCCGCAACGGCACCGGCGGCGTGCTGACCTTTCTCGCCGCGCAGAACCGGGAGATCGAAGCGTCATCATCGCTGGTCTCGGTCCGCCGCCTGCTCCTCGACAACCGCGTCAACCTCCACCTCGCGCTGGGCGGCGACGTCGTCCTGCACGGACCCTGACTTTTCCGCATGAACCGGACTTTCCGCATCCTCATCGCCGCTGTCATCCTGATCGGCGGATTCGCCGCCTTCGGGTTGCTTGCGAAGCTGAAGAAGACACCCTTGCCGTCGAACCCGCCGAAGCCGTTCCAGGAGGTGGAAACCATCACCGCGCGAAAGATGGATCTGAAGGTGGCGATTCCCGCCCAGGGCACCATCGAGCCGGTCACCGTGACCCGCGCCGCCGCGGAGGTGGAGGGCACCGTGATCGCGGTCTCGCCGGAGTTCGAGGCCGGCGGGAACTTCAAGGCGGGCGATGTCCTGTTAGAGATCGATCCCTCCGACTACAAGGCCGCGCTGGCCCAGGCCGAGGCCGCGCTGGCGGATGCGAAGCTGTTAGTCGTGCAGGAGGAAATGAAGGCCGAGCAGGCGGAGCGCGACTGGGAACGGATCGCGACGCCGGGCCAGAAGCCGGGCGATCTGGTGCTCCGCATTCCCCAACTCGCCGCCGCCCGCGCGCGAGTCGAGGCGACGCAGGCCGCGGTCGGCAAGGCGATGCGCGATCTCGAACGCACCAAGCTGCGCGCGCCGTACGACGGCCGGGTCCGCAAGAAGCTGGTCGACCTGGGCACCCACGTCGGCAAGGGCAACGGCCTCGCCGAATTCTACGCCACCGGTACGCTCGAAGTCCGCCTGCCGGTCCCGCGCCAGGACGCGGCCTTCTTCGACCTCGCCGGCCAGGAGATCACGCTCAGCGAAACCGGCGGCCAGGGCCGGAGCTGGAAGGCGGTGGTCGACCGCACCGAAGGCGAGATCCAGCGCGAGAACCGCTCGATCATCGTGGTCGCGCGGATCGATGGCAGCGCGGCCGATGCCCCCTTGCCCGGGCAGTTCGTCCACACCGAGATCGGCGGCCGTAGCATCCCCGGGCTGGTCCGCGTGCCGCGGCGGGCTTTCGCGAAAAGCGACCGCGTGCTGGTGGTGAGCGACGGCCACATGGTCACGACCCGGCCGGTGAAAGTGCTGCGCACGGAAAAAGATGACGTGCTCGTGTCCGAGGGCATCGAGGACGGCGAGCAGATCTGCGTCACCGCGCTGACCGCGGTGATCGAAGGCATGGAAGTCAAGGTCGTCAGCCGCGACGGCAAGGAAGTCAACGCAGCGCCTGAATCCCCATGAAAGGCCTGATCTTCTTCTGGGCGCGCAACAAGGTCGCGGCCAACTTCCTGATGCTCGCGCTGCTCATCGGCGGCATCTACACGTGGATCAAGCTCAAGAAGGAGATCTTCCCGGAGATCGCGTCGAACTTCATCACCGTCCAGACGCCCTACCCGAACGCCACGCCGGAGGAAGTCGAGAAAGGCGTCTGCGTCCCGATCGAGGAGGCGATCCAGGACCTCGATGGCATCGAGCGGCTGACCTCCAATTGCGCGGAAGGCATCGGCTTCGTCACGGTGGAGGTCACGTCGGGCAAGGATGTCCGCAAGGTGCTCGGCGACGTGAAGAGCCGCGTCGATGCGATCCAGAATTTCGCCGAGAGCGTCGAGAAGCCGATCATTTCCGACGTGCTGATCCGCAACCAGGTGATGAGCGTGGCGGTCACGGCGGACACCGACGAACGGACCTTGCGGGCGCTGGCGGATGATCTCCGCGATGACCTTTTAGCCTTCGCCGGCAAGGCCCCGACAACCGCTTGGGAAAAGATCAAGCGCCGGGTGACCAATGCCGTGCTCGGCGAGGCCCGCATCAGCCAGATCGAGATCACCGGGATCCGCGATCATGAGATCTCGATCGAGGTGTCGGAAAACACGCTCAAGGAATTCGGCCTCACGTTCGAGCAGGTCGCCAACGCCGTCCGCTCGACTTCCATCGACCTTCCCGGCGGCTCGGTCCGCACCAGCGCGGGGGAGATCCTGATCCGTGCGCAAAACCGCCGCTACGAGGCGCCGGAGATCGAGTCCATCACCGTGCTGACACGCCCGGATGGCAGCGTGGTGAAGCTGTCCGACGTCGCCAAGGTGGTCGACGGTTTCAAGGAGGAGGACCTTTACTCCCGCTACGACGGGCATCCGGCGATCGTGCTGAACATCTTCCGCACCGGCGAAGAGGACACGCTGCGGGTCGCCGGGTTGGTCCGCGAGTTCGTCGCCGAGAAATCCGTCCATGTGCCGAAGGGCGTGAACCTCGAGATCTGGAATGACGAGTCGGTGCTGCTGGAAGGCCGTATCAAGCTCCTGTTAGGCGACGGCTTTCAGGGCTTCATCCTCGTTTACATCGCCCTCGCGCTGTTCCTCCGGCCCGCGCTGGCCTTCCACGTCGCGCTGGGGATTCCGATCGCCTTCGCCGGTGCCCTGATCGCGCTGCCTCAAGGCGACATCTCGATCAACATGATCTCGCTGTTCGCCTTCATCCTGGTCCTCGGGATCGTGACCGACGATGCGATCGTGGTCGGCGAGCGGGTGAACGAACGGATCGAGGCCGGCGAACCCGCCCACCTCGCCGCGCCGCGCGGGACCTGGGAGGTGATGAGCGTCGCGGCCTTCGGCGTGTTCACCACGATGATCGCCTTCATGCCGATGTTCGGCGTGCAGGGCGTCAGCGGGAACATCTGGCGGCAGATCCCGTGGATCGTCATCCCGGTGCTGATCGTTTCGCTGATCGAAACCAACCTGATCCTGCCCGCCCACCTTTCCCACCTGAAGCCGATCGACCCGAACCACCCGAGCCGCTTCCTGCGCCTCCAGCAGAAGATCGCCGGCTCGCTCGACCGCTTCGTGAAAGGGGTTTACGGCCCGCTGTTAGTGCACCTGATCCGCTGGCGGCACGCCACGGTGGCGGCGTTCGCGACGGTGCTGCTGGTCGTGCTCGGACTGCTCGCCAGCGGACGGCTTGTGAAGTTCGAGTTCTTCCCGCGGGTCGAGGCGGAGATCATCAGCGCCAAGCTGACGCTGCCCAACGGCGTGCCGGTGGAGACGACCGAAGCCGCGGTGAGGAAGATCGAGGAGGCGGCGCTTGAGATTCAGAAAGAGATCCAGGACGAGAAAGGTCAGCCGATCATCAAGCACCTGCTCGCCAGCGTGGGTTCTCAGCCCTACACGCCGGGCCTGAGCATGGGCGGAGGAAAGGGCGTGAACGTCGGCGAGGTGACCGTCGAGCTCCAGAGCGCGGAATCCCGCAACCGTCCGGATTTGCTCGCCGACGCGATCATCGCCAACTGGCGCAAACGGGTCGGCCCGATTCCCGGCGCGGTGGAACTTTCCTTCCAGCTCCAGACTTCGGCGGGCGGCAATGCGGTGGACCTTGAGCTCACCGGGCCGGACATGGACGAGCTCGATGCCGCGGCGGAGTTCATGAAGGCCGAGCTGGCGACCCAGGAGGGCATCATCGACATCGGCGACAGCAATCTCGACGGCAAGCGCGAGGTGAAGCTGTCGGTCACGCCGGAGGGCGAGGCGCTCGGGCTGCGGCTCGACAGCATCGCGCGGCAGGTCCGGCAGGCCTTCTTCGGCGAGGAAGTCCAGCGCCTCCAGCGCGGCCGCGACGAGGTCCGCGTCTATGTCCGCTACCCCTACGAGGAGCGTCGTAGTTTGCAGAATCTCGCCGAGATGAGGATCCGCTCCAAGGATGGGGAGGAGATCCCTTTCAGCGAGGTCGCGGCGGCCGAGGAAGGCCGTGGATACGCGGTGATCCGCCGGGCCAACCGCTTCCGTTCGATCAATGTCACCGCCGACATCGACCGCACCAATCCGAACGCCAACGCCAACGAGGTGGTGGAGTGGATGAAGGTGGATGTCTTCCCGCGAATGAACCAGAAGTTCCCGTCGGTCATGTGGGGCTTCCAAGGCGAGCAGAAGGACCAGCGGGAAAGCGTGTCGGATCTTTCGAAGGGCTTCGTGCTGGCGCTGTGCGGGATCTTCATGGTCCTGGCGCTGCCGCTGCGGAGCTACGTGCAGCCGCTGATCGTCATGAGCGTGATCCCGTTCGGGATGATCGGCGCGGTGCTGGGGCACATCCTGTTCGGGATGAACTTCAGCGTGATGAGCATCATCGGCGTGATCGCGCTGGCCGGGGTGGTGATCAACGAGAGCCTGGTGCTGGTCGAGTTCATGAACCGCTACCGCCGCGATGGGCACACCGTGCACGAGGCGGTGCTGCGCGGCGGGCGGGCGCGCTTCACGCCGATTTTCCTTACTTCGGTCACCAGCTTCATCGGCCTGTTGCCGATGATTACCGAGACCAGCGTGCAGGCGAAATTCCTGGTCCCGATGGCCGTCAGCCTCGCTTTCGGCGGGTTGATCAACCTCTTCAACACCATGCTGCTGGTGCCCTGCGTCTATGCCTTGTTCGAGGACATCCGGCAGAAGATTTACACCCCGGAGGCGCTCAAGCGCCACGAAGAGGATCTGGCGCTGGAATCCAACGAGCACGCCCTGGAGAGCGGGACTTGATTGAAGCATCAAGCGCCTGGAATCGAATCTTCGTGGAGGTCAAGCAGGCTGATTGAGGCCCGCATGGATGGCCAATCTGCGAGTTGCTGGTGATCTACCCGAAAACCCCGGTTCGGAGTTGCCGGAAATTGAACAAGCGCTCCTTCGATTCTCCGGCCAGCCCGCGCAGGGGTCGTGCGCCGTCCTTTCGTTTCGGCCCGAAGCGGTCGCGGAAGGTGGCGAACATCTCTTCTACAAAGGCCTTCCCGCCAATCACTGCGCCGTCGCTGAAGTAGCGGACCTTGCAGCGGAGGTAGTCGGCCTCGGAAAGCTTGCCGCCTTGCTTGAGCACTTGCAGCGCCTTGTCGCGCGGGATCCGGTCGCGGTAAAGGGCGGGCATTTCTCCATTCCATGCCTCCGCTGCCTGCCGTGCCTCGCTTTCCGTGATGCCGAAGAGGTGGCAGCGCCAGCGGCGCAGGGCTTCGACGGGCGGGGTGCTCGCGGCGTCCGGTCGGAAGCCGCCGTGGGGGTTGAGGGAGGAGAGGAAGGTCACGGCTTCGCGCGCTTCCCGGCCACCGGCGACTGCTTCGGCGTAGCTGCACCATCGGTAGTCTTTGGGGTCGTCGCAGATTTTGGCGCGGACGGGATTGAGGTCGATGTAGGCGGCCATGGCGCGGAGGGCCTGGCCTTTGCCCTCGACCAGCACAGAGCGGAAGCGTTCTTCCCAGAGGGTGCCGCGGCGGGCATGGCGGCCGTTGAACCACTGAGAAAAGCGCTGTTTGAGGGTCTTCATGAAGCTACTGATGTCCCACATGCGGCTGAGCCAGCGCTCGCGGAGGGCTTCTGCAGCGGCGTGGTTTTTCTGGCCGCGGTGGTGGGAGATTTCCCATTCCAAGGCGGAGGCGAGCTTGTCGCCGAGGCAGTCGCGGACCTTGGTGACGAGGGCGGCATCATCCGGCAGGTCGGCGTCCGCGGGTCGTTGTGGGACCTCCACGAGGATGTGGAAGTGATTGGACATGATGCAGTAGGAGATGACGCGCAGGCCGCCGAGGTGTTCGTAGGTCCGCATGTACTCGACGAGTTTGTCCTTCTCCGCCTCGCCGAGGACGAAGTCTCGGTTCACCACGCGTGAGACGCAGTGGTAGTAGGCGACGGGTAGGAAGGTAGGAGCTTTGAGGCGGGCGCGGCGCATGGTAGCGGGAGGAAGGTGAATGGGGTGCTGGGGCCAAGGCAACTTCTTTGAAAAGGGACAGACAGTTTAAAAGGAAACGCTGACCGGTTTAGGAGGAGTGGCGGAAAGTGGGAGAGCACGGTTCCTCGCTACCACAAACCGGTCGGTTTTCCGCAAATTCCGCGTGGCGGGTCCGTATTCCACGCTCTACTTTTACCGCCATGCAGACCGTCCCCGTCGAACACACCGACCCCACCAACGCGACAATCCTAGCCGTTTCCGAAGATTTGGTCGCCGGTTTCCAGCGCCAGCCATTTCATGTCATCGCTGAACAGAGCGGGGTTCCGCTGGAGACCGTCCTGGAGCGCATCCGCGCGATGGTGGAGGCCGGGATTATCCGCCGGGTCCGCCAGACCCTTCTCTCCACCAAGCTCGCCCACGGCGCGCTGGTGGCTTGGAAAGTCCCGGAAGAAAAGCTCAACGCAGCCTTCGATTTCATGTCGAAGGAGGACCCCTTCTCCGGTCACGTGGTGATCCGCTCGACCGATACCGAAGTTTCCGGCTCCGGCTACCGGCTGTGGACCACTTTGAAAGTGCCGGTCGGCGAATCGCTCGACGAGCACGCCACCGCCCTGCTCCGCCTGACCGGGGCCACCGAATACCTGCTGATGCCCGCCAACGGAGTTTTCGCCCTTGGCGTCGGCCACATCCGCCGCCGTGCGCTGGAACCGGGAGACAAGTCCGACGAACCGGCCGTCATGATGACCACCGCGACCGTCGAGCTTTCGCCGGAAGAATGGCAGGTGCTGCTCTCGCTCAAGGAAGAGCTGACCCCGGATGAGATCCGTGCCAACCCTTGGGACGACCGCGCCGCCGCCCTCGGCATGAGCCTGGAGCGCTTCTGCGAGATCGCCGAGGGACTCAACGAAAAGAAGGTCATCGGCCGCTTCTCGACTTTTCTCGAACACGTCAAGCCGTCCGCGACCGGCGAGCGGGTCACCCGTTTCAACGGACTCTTCCACTGGGCAGTGCCGAAGGGCCGCGAGATCGAGGCCGGTGCCGAGGTGGGGCGGCACTTCTGCATGACCCACTGCTACTGGCGCGAAGGCGGCCCGCAGTTCGGCGACGTCAACATCATGGGCGTCGTCCACGGCACCGAAAAGCCCCGCGTGCTCGAACACAAGGCCGCCATCGACCGCCACCTCGAAGCCGTCGGCATCCCCGTCTCCTACACCAACGTCTTCTGGGGCGGCCGCTCCGAGATCAAGCCCTCGGAGATTTCGCCCGTGGTTTACAAGGAGTGGCACGCGAGCCACTGATTCGGTAAACCGGTGGTTCGGTAGTTCGGTAAAGCGGTAAGATTTCAGACGCTAAGCCGCCCACCGACTTCACCGACTCACCGCCAAAGCAACGAATTCGTCACAAGCGCTCCGTTCCCGGGGTCACGGGGCGTCCCTAAAGCTCAGTCCGCATGCAGAAAATCCTGATCATCGAGGACGAGCGCGATATCGCGAACCTCGTGGGCTTCAATCTGGAGCGGGCGGGCTACGAGGTGCTCAAGGCGCACGACGGCATCACCGGTGCCGACATGGCCATCCAGTTGCGCCCCGACCTCGTCATCCTCGATTTGATGCTGCCGGGCAAGGATGGCTATCGGGTCTTCAAGGACCTCCGCCGCGACACCCGGAGCAGCGGGATCCCGGTCATCATGCTCACCGCACGGGCCCAAACCGAGGACCGCATCCAAGGTCTGGAAGCCGGTGCCGACGACTATCTGACCAAGCCCTTTTCGCCCAAAGAGCTGATGCTCCGGGTGCAAGCCGTGCTCAAGCGCAGCGATGGCCCCCCTGGCCTCGTGGAGTTCAGCTACGGCCCGTTTCGCTTCGATAAGAACGCGCTCAAATTTTACCTGGATGGCGCAACGGTGGAACTCACCTCCACCGAGTTCAAACTGCTGCTCTTTCTCACGGAGCGGGCCGGCAAGGCCCAGGACCGCAACGATTTGCTCCGCACGGTCTGGGGCTACAGCGACGAGGTCCACAGCCGGACTCTCGACACTCACATGAAACGGCTCCGCCAGAAACTAGGTGAACATGCGGCGATGGTTGAAACAGTTCGTGGCATCGGCTACTGCGTGTCGTCCCACTGAGGATGCCCGAGCCTTTTGTCATCATATCCGTCTTTGCAGCGCTCTGTGCCCTAGCGGCACTCGCGGTCACGGCTTTGCGCCTGCGAAGAGCAAGAAAGGAGTTCGCCGCGGAGGTGACAGCCTGGCGGACGAAGCTGGACCTCGATCTGCGCCATGCCCGGGAAGAGCGCGATCAACTCCTCGACGCGCTGGGCGATGCCTTCATGCTGGTCGATGCCCGGGCGCGCGTCCTCTTCGCCAACAAGGCCGCACGGACCCTGTTCCGCGGCCGCGACCTGACCGGCCGCACCATTCACGAAGCCTTCCTCGACCAGCGCCTCGCCGCCGCTCTGATGCGGTGCCTGGAAACCGGCGAGGCGACCGTGACGCGCGCGGTGCTGCCCCAGCAGTCGTCCCCGCTCGGCGACCTGGAGCGTCGCGGGATGAATGCCTGGGTCATCGATGCCGCCCGCCTTTCCGAAAGTCCGGCGGACGAACCCACCACCCGAGTTGTGATTCGTGACGTGACCAACGAGTACCAGACCGAGCAGATCCGGAAGGACTTCGTCGCGAACGCCTCGCACGAACTGCGCACTCCCTTGGCCATCATCAACGGCTACCTGGAGAACCTGATCGACGACGACCTGCTCGACGACAAGGAGCTCAGCCGCCGTTTCCTCAAGGTCATGCGCAAGCACACCGAGCGCATCTCGCGGATCGTCGAGGACATGCTGGTGATCTCCCGCCTCGAATCCGGCGAAGCCGCCGCGCTCAAGGTGAAGCCGTTCCGCATCCGGTCCTGCGTGAACGACGTGCTGGAGCGGCTGGAGTCGGTCATCCAACAGCAGGACGCGAAGATCCGCATCGAGATGCCGGACCTCGACCTCACCCTGGCCGGCGACCGCTTCTACTGGACCCAGGTGCTGTTCAACCTCGTCGAGAACGCCCTCAAGCAGAACCCCCGGCCCGGCCTGACCGTGACCGTGGGCTGCAGCCGCGATGACCGCTCCACGCGGATCTGGGTGGCGGACGACGGAGTGGGCATCCCCAGCGCCGACCTGCCGCACATCTTCCGCCGCTTCTACCGGGTGGAAAAGCATCACTCCCAGGAAGAGATCAAGGGCACCGGCCTCGGGCTCTCGATCGTCAAGCGGGCGATCGAAGCCCACGGCGGCACCATCCGGGTGACCTCGATCCCCGGCCAGGACACCCGTTTCACGATGGAAGTCCCGCACGATGCCGAAGCAAGGCTCCTCGCCGAAGCCGAAGCGAACGCGCTGCCGGAGCTGGAAAAGGCCGCCGACTGAAAGTGGCCGAGGCATCTCCCGGTCCTCGTGGCCTTACCGGCCTTCGTAGCCTTGGCGAAGTAGGCAGCGAAGTGGACCTGCCGCAAACCCTCGTCATCCGCCACCGCAGGTGCCCGTTCATCGGCCGACCCGGTTCGAATTGAATCTGGCTTTATCGAACGAGAAGCCGCTGATCACTTGGCTCCCGTCAGCCAGTTGCCGATGAAACGGCCGAGTACGACTCCAGCCAATACTGGTAGAACCAACAAGAACATGTGGTCACCTTTGTATAGAAAGAGCAAAATGATACTGGCAATCAGGCCAAGAAAAAAGCCGACTACCATTCCGATGAAGGCACCAAGAAACTGGGCTGGGTTGAAGGTGTTCTCCAGTGTCAATGCCCTCAGAGGCGCTTCCCCGGCTGAGTTCGCAAGCACATCGAGAAAGTCGTTGGCGACTTTCAGCAGGCTTTCGCGTTCCTTTCCCTGCAAAATGATATCACTGTAAGCACCGATGATGATCCCGGTTTCCGGAGCGCGTATCGCCAGGTAACCGTCCTGCACCTCGATGAATCCAGTGACGGCGGTGGAGAGGAAGCGCAGGACGCTGGGTTTGCAGATCGAAGCCATGTCCGCAAGGCTGGGAACAAGATGATCGGCGGATTTGATCGATGCCTCCATGGCCTCAAACGCGCCTCCGCTGTCGGCGATCACCCAAAGTGCACCACCTGAAAATCACTTGTTAGGATTCAAAGTGCACCACTTGCGGATGTGAAACCGCTTCCCTCAGGGCACCGCTAGGATGCTTTGCTCGGGGAGCATGTCCA
>Ga0247843_1008223_pt1 | contig 12279 bp, 3 predicted proteins | sample LaCruzMarch2017__FD_192420 | JGI IMG/M metagenome (GOLD analysis project Ga0247843, IMG submission 192420) | Freshwater microbial communities from meromictic Lake La Cruz, Castile-La Mancha, Spain - LaCruzMarch2017_8m | ecosystem: Environmental > Aquatic > Freshwater > Lake | place: Spain...
GCGCCAGCAGATGGAGAGGGCAATGGCGCGCCGCATTCATCCCCATTACGTGCACGACTTCTTCATTGAGGCCTTCCGGCGGCTGGGCGGCAAGGTGAATCCACGCGAGAAGGGGCGCTACGAAATCAGCTACGTGCCGCCGCTGCTGCTGGATCGCAACCAGCAGATCGGCATCGGCGTACCGGTGCAAACCAGATATGAACGCATCTGCTTTGAAAAGGAACATGTGGCCGATAGCCCCAGGGCCGAACTGGTGAGCCCCGGCCATCCACTGCTGGAGGCCTGCCTGTCACTGGTGCTGGAACGCGATGGTGCGGTTCTTGGCCAAGGAACAGTGCTTGTGGATGAACGTGACCTAGGCAGCGAGCCCAGGCTGCTGTTCGCATTGGAGCACGGTCTGCAAGACGGCCGCAAAACGCGCTCTGGTAAGCAGCAATTAGTGTCCAACCGGCTGCAGTTTCTGGAGATCAGTCGCACGGGCGAGGTGAATGCGGCCGGCTCTGCCCCTTACCTTGACTACCGCCCTCTCAAAGAGAGTGAGCGGGCTTTGATAGAGCCCCTCCTAGCTGAGAGCTGGCTGGCGCAGGACTGGGATGCGGTGGTGCTCCAACACGCCATGACCACCCTGGTGCCTCAACACCTTGAGGAAGTGAAGGGCGAGCGGCTGGAACGGATCGCTAAAGCCAGACGTGAAATTCAGGCGCGCATGCAGCGGGAGATCAACCACTGGAGCCGCCGTTACGCCGAACTGCAACTCCAGGAGCAGGCCGGCAAGCAGGTGCGGTTGCCGGCCAAGGTGGCCAAAGATCGCGCCGAGGTGCTGCTGAGCCGGCTGGAGAAGCGAATGGTGCAGCTGGAGGCCGAGGCCCAGATCACCGCCAAGGTGCCCACGCTCAAAGGCGGTGCCCTGGTGCTTCCGGTGGGGCTGCTGCTAGCGCTGCAGGGCCAAAGCGAGCCAGAAGTCGTGGACGCAGCCGCCCGCAAGCGGGTGGAACTGCTGGCGATGAACGCCGTCTTTGAAGCCGAGAAAGCCCTTGGTCGCATGCCCAAGGATGTGAGCGCCGAGCGCGGACGGGGTTACGACATCGAATCAACCGATGCCGCTGGCAACCTCTTTTTCCTTGAGGTCAAGGGCCGTGTAGATGGGGCCGACTCGGTGACGCTCACAATCAACGAGGTGAATACCGGCCGCAATTCACCCCATCGCTTCCGTCTGGCCCTTGTGACTGTTGAAGGGGAGCGTGCAGCAGAGCCGGTTTATGTGAGCGGAGTCGACTGGGGTCTACCGGGCTTTGGAGACACTCAGATCACCAAGAACCTTCAACAACTGCTGGCTGCTGGCCGCACCCCCCACTGATCGACATGAGCGAGCACCCCGTCAAACGCCGCAAGAAAATGATCGAGGTCGCCATCCCTTTGGAGGCGATCAATGCGGCATCAGCGCGGGAGAAGAGCATCCGTCATGGGCACCCGAGCACCTTGCACCTCTGGTGGGCGCGGCGGCCGCTGGCGGCAGCAAGATCGGTGATCTTCTGCCAAATGGTGGACGACCCTTCAGCAGTACCAGAAGAGTTCCCTACTGAGGAAGATCAGGAGAACGAGCGGCTGCGGCTGTTTGCCCTTGTCAGCGAACTAGTCACCTGGGAGAACACCACCAATGAATTGGTATTGAACCGAGCTCGGGAAGAAATTAAGAGGAGCTGGCGGCGGGCCTGCGCTGACAACGCTGATCATCCAGAGGCAGCAGAGCTCTTCAATCCAGACAAGCTTCCTGGTTTCCACGATCCCTTTGCAGGTGGTGGGGCCTTGCCGCTGGAGGCGCAGCGGCTGGGGCTGGAGGCCTATGCCAGTGATCTGAACCCGGTAGCGGTGCTAATCAACAAGGCGATGATTGAGATCCCGCCGAAGTTTGCGGGGCTGCCACCGGTGAATCCCGAGAGCCGGCTCAATCTTGATGTGCGGCAGTGGAAGGGTGCCCAGGGCCTGGCGGACGACGTGCGTTACTACGGCAAGTGGATGCGCGATGAGGCAGAGAAGCGCATCGGCCACCTCTACCCAAAGATAAAAATCACGCCGGAGATGGTTGCGGAACGTGCAGACCTCAGTCCGTATGAAAATAAAGAACTAACTGTGATCGCCTGGCTGTGGGCTCGAACAGTCAAGAGTCCCAACCCAGCTTTTTCAAATGTGGCAGTGCCCTTGGCCTCTACCTTCATGCTCTCCTCGAAGGTGGGCAAAGAGGCCTATGTAGAGCCTGTTATCGAAGACGGTGGTTATCGGTTTTCGGTAAAGGTGGGCAAACCACAAAATGCCGAGGCCACCAAGAACGGAACATCAGCAGGCAAACGAGCTGCATTTCGTTGCATGATGTCAGGCGTACCTCTTCCTTACGACTACATCCGCAAAGAAGGCCAGGCCGGCCGGATGGGAGAAAGAATGATGGCGATTGTGGCTGAAGGGCAACGAGGTCGTGTTTACCTTGCACCAACCCCGGCAATGGAAGAAATTGCTTTAACTGCAGAACCAAGATGGAAGCCAGAGACATTGCTTCCTGACAATGGTCGCGATTTCAAAACACCCAACTATGGGTTGATGACATTTGGCGATCTCTTCACCGACCGCCAACTTGTGGCGCTCACCACCCTCTCGGACTTGGTTCAAGAAGCTCGCGAACGAGTCAAGGCGGATGCCCTGGTTGCAGGGCGCTTGGATGATGCGATGCCTCTAAGTCAAGAAGGGGCTGGGGCAGAGGCTTATGGTGATGCGGTTGGTGTGTACTTATCTCTTGCTGTTAGCAGGACAACCAACACAATTAATGCGCTCGCCCTTTGGTCGCAAGGAAGGGAGCAAAGTGTCAATCTATTTAGTCGCCAAGCTATTCCGATGGCATGGGATTTTCCAGAAGTCAACCCCTTTGGCGGAGCTGCGGGGGACTTTGGAGGAACGACTTTGTCCCTAAGTAAGACTTTGGCGTCAATGCTTTCGCTCAAATGCCAAGTGACGCAGGAGCAAGCGCAGACCCAAGTAATTTCTAAATCAAAAGTAATATCCACCGATCCGCCTTACTACGACAACATTGGATACGCAGATCTTTCTGACTTCTTTTATGTCTGGCTTCGACGATCCCTGAAGTCGGTTTTTCCTTTGCTGTTTGCGACCCTGGCCGTTCCGAAAGCCGAGGAGCTCGTGGCCACGCCATATCGCCATGGCGGCAAGGAGAAGGCAGAAAGTTTCTTCCTGGATGGAATGACGCTCGCTATGAGCAGAATCGCAGAGCAATCGCATCAGGCTTTTCCGGTGACGATTTACTATGCCTTCAAGCAAGCGGAAACCAAATCCGCCTCTGGAACAGCAAGTACTGGCTGGGAAACATTTTTAGCTGCATTAATAAAAGCTGGCTTTGCATTACATGGCACTTGGCCTATGCGCACAGAAAGGCCAACGGGTGTAAAGGTAGCTATGAATGCATTGGCTTCAAGTCTAGTGCTTGTCTGCCAGCGCCGATCGGACATAGCCCCCACTCTCTCCCGCAACGATTTCAGGCGACAACTTCGCCAGGAGTTACCCAAAGCCCTCAAAGAATTAGAGCGCGCCAATGTCGCCCCCGTCGATGTGGCCCAAGCGGCGATTGGCCCAGGGATGGCGGTCTACAGCAGCGCTAAAGCCGTCCTCAATCCAGACGACAGCCCAATGTCGGTGCGGGATGCACTTATTGAAATCAACTCCGCCCTGGATGAATACCTCTCCAAGGACGAAGGTGATCTCGATGCCGATAGCCGCTTTGCCCTCACCTTCTTTGAGAGCTACGGATACGAAGAGCGCTCCTATGGGGATGCAGAAGGTCTGGGAATTGCCCGCAACCTTTCTGTGGATGGAGTTGCAGAGGCTGGGATCCTCTCCTCCGTAGCTGGCAAGGTGCGGCTCTATCAGCGCGCCCAACTTGCGGAGGATTGGGATCCCACCACCGATCAACGTCTCTGCGTTTGGGAAGCCACTCAGCATCTGATCAAACGCCTAGAAGCAAGCGGAGAAAACTCTGCTGCCGAATTACTGCTTCAGCTCAAGAATATTTCAGGCCAGGGTGATCTTGCCGCCAACTGCCGGGCCCTCGCCTACCGCCTCTACAACCACTGTGAGAAGAAGAAACAAGCAGAAGAAGCCCGCGCATACAACGGCCTGGTGATCGCCTGGCCGGAGCTGGAGCGCCTTGCATCAGCTTCCTCCACCAGCTCGTCTGCGCCCCTTCAGACCACCCTGATCTGATCCAAACCCCATGGCTCTCTCCAACCGCGACCGCATCGGCAAGGCCCTGGATCAGCTCCGGGATGGCCTGCTGCCCTACCTCAGCCGTGAGCTCTACCAGGGCCTCGGCACTAACTGGCAGGACAACCTGCCGCCTCAAGCCAACAACCTCCAGGACGTCTCCGTTCTGCTTGGTCTGTTCATGGAGCACTGGGGGGCGGTCTTCAAGCGGCTGCTCAGCCAGTCGGATCGGGCCTATGTGAGTGAGCTCAAGGAAGCCCGCAACAAGTGGGCCCATTCCGAACCCTTCTCCTCCGACGACGTCGACCGCTACCTCGATACCGCCGTTCGTCTCTGCAGCAACATCAGCGCCCCTGAACAGGCAGAAGTGATCCGCAGCCTGCGGGTTGAACTGCAGCAGGTGGTGTTCACTGAGCGCGCCCGCAACCGCAACCGCAACCGCTACCAGGCCACCACCGAAAGCCAGACTCAAGTAGGTCTTGTTCCCTGGCGCGAGGTGATCACCCCCCACCCGGATGTCATCTCCGGTAAGTACCAGCAAGCCGAGTTTGCCGCCGACCTCGACCAGGTGCGCCGCGGGCTCGGGACCCCCGAGTACACCGATCCGATCGAGTTCTACCGCCGCACCTTCATCACCTCTGGCATGCGCGACCTACTGCGTCGCTCCCTGCAGCGGCTCAATGGTCAGGGCGGCGATCCGGTAATTGAGCTGCAAACCAACTTTGGTGGTGGCAAAACCCACTCGATGCTCTCGCTATTCCACCTCTGCTCCGGCACTCCTCTGGCCAGTCTTCCGGGCCTCGATGAAGTTTGCAGGGAAACGGGTATCCATTCGGTGCCCAAGGCCTCTAGGGCTGTGCTGGTCGGCACGGCATTCAGTCCAGCGGAAGCGAGCACCAAGCCCGATGGCACCGTGGTCAACACCCTCTGGGGTGAGCTCGCTTATCAACTAGGTGGCGCGGAAGGCTATGCCCGCATCGCCAACAGCGATCAGCAGCGCGTTGCTCCAGGCGCCCAGGATCTAGCCGCGCTGTTCAGCTCCACTGCCCCCTGCCTGATCCTGGTGGATGAGTGGGTGGCCTATGCCCGCAACCTGGTCAGCAATCCCAACCTGCCCGCCGGCACCTTTGATTCCCAGGTGTCCTTCGCGCAGGCGCTCACAGAAGCGGCCAAGCAGGTGCCGAATGTGCTGCTGCTGATCTCTGTGCCCCAGAGCACCAATGAAATAGGCGGAAGCGATGGCGAAAAGGCCCTCGATGGCCTGCGCAATGTGGTCAACCGCATTGCCTACGAATGGCGTCCCGCCAGTGGCAATGAGGGCTTTGAGATCGTCAGGCGCCGACTGTTCGACACCATCGCCACCAATGAAGGTGGTGCCGCCCGTGATGCGGTGGTGAGGGCCTTTAGCGATCAATACGCCAACAACAAAAACGAGTTCCCCTCCGAAACCCGCGAGCCCGGCTACCGCGACCTGCTCACCGCTGCCTACCCGATTCACCCGGAGCTGTTCAAGCGGCTCTACGACGACTGGAGCACCCTCGATCGCTTCCAACGCACCCGCGGCGTGTTGCGCCTGCTGGCCAAGACCATCGAAGGGCTCTGGAACGGCAACAGCAAAGACCTGTTGATCATGCCCAGCTCGGTTCCGATCGACGATGCCGATGTCAAAAACGAGCTGCTGCGCTATCTCGACAACCAGTGGGAGCCGATCATTTCCCAGGACGTGGATGGTCCAGATTCCACTCCCGCTCGCCTCGATAGTGAAAATCCCAACTTCGGGCGAGTAAGTGCCTGCAAGCGCGTAGCCCGCAGCCTCTACATCGGTACCGCTCCCGATGCAGAAACAGAGCGTCCCGGCATCGGCGATCAGCGGGTCAAGCTGGCCTGCGTCATGCCCGGTGAGCCGATCGCCACCTTCGGGGATGCGCTGCGCCGCCTCGGCGATCGCGGCCGCTTCATTCAGCAAGACGGCGACCGCTACTGGATCGATACCCGTCCCAACCTCAACCGCACTGCCGAGGACTATCGCGAGAGCTACCTGCGCCAACGCCAGGAGCTGAACGCTGAGCTCAACACCCGTCTGGCCAAGGAGGCCAGTAGTCGTGGTGAATTCGCTGGCCTCCATGCCGCACCCGTCGATGGCAGCGCCGTGCCCGATGAGCCCTCAACCCGATTGGTGCTGCTGGCGGCAGAGCACACCCACCGCAAGGGGGTGGAGTTCAGTGCAGCGCGGCAGTGGGTTACTGCCTGCCTGCAGAGCAAGGGCAACAGCCCACGGCAGTACGCCAACACCCTGGTGTTCCTTGCCCCCGATGAAGACGCCATCGAAAACCTGTTCCAAGCCCTGGCCGATCGCCGCGCCTGGCAGCGCATCACCGACAACGCCCTGGAGCTGAACCTCAGCGTGGCCCAGAAGGAGCAGGCGATCAAGAAGGTGGAGGAGGCCACCACGGCCGTAGCCAGCCGTATCCCTGAAACCTGGTGCCACCTGCTGATCCCCTACCAGCAGGCCCCAGGGCCCAATGGCGCCCAGTGGGATGAGAAGAAGCTCAGCAGTGGCAAGGGCAGCCTCGGCATGCGCAGCAGTGAGAAGTGCGAGCAGGAAGACCTGCTGTTCCGCTCGCTCGGTGCCCGGCGCCTGCGAGACGACCTCAACCGCTTCCTCTGGGTGGAGAAGCCCCACGTCCGCGTGCGTGATCTAGTCGACTGGTGCCGCAAGTACCTGTATCTGCCGAGGGTCAGCAGCGATCAGGTGATTCTCGATGCGCTGATCAACCCCGCCGCTGCCCTTAGTGGTGAGAGCACCTTCCACCTGGCGGAAAGCTTCGATGAGGCCAGTGGGCGCTACAGCGGCATGAGGGCGCAGCAGGCATCCAGCACCCAGCCCAGCAGCCTCACCGGCTACATCGTCAAAGATGAGGTGGCCCTCGCTCAAATCGAAGCCGATCAGCTGGCAAGCCAGAGAGCGAAAGAGCAGGCAGCATCCGCACCCCCCAGTGTCAGCACCACGGGCTACAACCCCAGCACGGTGTCCGATGTCACTCAAGGGGTAGCAAGACCAGGCCTCACTAGCGGTGGTTCAACAGCCACTGACACTCCAGCCGCTGTTAGCGAACCACCCAAGCCGCAGCTGCCCAGCCGTTATGTGGCATCGGTCAAGCTCGACCCCAGCCGCGCCAGCCTGCAAATGAGCGCCTTCGTGGAGGAAGTGATGTCCCACCTACAGGCCCTACCCGGTGCTCAGATCGAGATGACCCTGGAGGTGCAAGTCAACGCACCAGGCGGCATCGATGAGCAAACTGCTCGCATCGTGCTGGAGAACTCGGCAGCGTTGAAGATTGATCAGCCGGGATTGTATTAAAGGGATCTGTCGTTATGAGACTTACGCCACCTGATTACTTTGAGCCTATCCGCCAAGGGGCGGAGCGACGCTGGCAGCAACTTGAGGCCGATCCCGAACTCGCTGGTCCATGGCACCAGTTGTTTAAGCAAGTTCAAAGCCCACGCCATGTGCTTTCTGAACTACTACAAAATGCAGATGACGCAGGAGCTACAAAAGCTAGCGCAGTTGTTAATAATGATTTTTTTAAATTCAGTCATAATGGAGAAGATTTCAAATCAGATCACTTTGCTTCACTATGTAGATTCGGATACTCCAATAAACGCTCATTGCACACTATCGGCTTCAGAGGAATAGGCTTTAAAAGTACGTTTAGCCTTGGCTCAAAAGTCTCAATAGAAACACCTTCACTGAATATTTTTTTCAATAAAAATCAGTTTACCTTGCCACACTGGGATTTATCAGAAAAAGAATTTTCAACAGAAACAGTTATTAGCGTAAAGATCTCAGACGAAAGGCGAGGGAATGAACTATCTAAAAATCTAAATGAATGGGAGCAAAGCCCTATATCGTTATTGTTTTTTCGCTCCCTTCGTAAATTAACTATTAATAATAACGAACTCATATGGCATAAAATTGAACCTGGCCCAATTGAAAATAGTCAATGGTATGAACTTAACAATAATGCTTCATATAAACATCTTGTTATTCAATCTTCCCCGAAAGAATTTCCACCAGAATGCATTAATGAAATCAGACAAGAACGTATAGTTGATTCCGAATCAACCTTTTCTCTTCCTGCATCACAAGTAGAAATAGTGCTTGGATCAGGCCCTGGTCTTTTTGTCATTTTGCCAACTTCAGTAAAACCGAATTTGCCATTTGCCTTTAATGGCCCCTTTTTACAAGATCCTGCAAGGGTCAAAATTAAAGACCCTGAAACTTCACTAACAAACCAATGGCTACTTAAAAGAGTTGGGGAACTTGCCTACGAGAGCATGAATAAGTGGCTAAATAATACATCTCTAGATATAAAAAAACGAGCAGAAGCTTATAGATTTCTTCCTGAGAAACGTAGTATTGAAACTGGGGTAAATGGATCATGCGTGGAAGAAATAGAGATTTCATTCTTTTCACATCTAGCATCTAATCCAAATATCCTTACTAACACAGGATCACTAGAACGCCGAGGTAAATGCGTTTCAATTGATAAACAGCTCCAAGACATTTGGCCTCATAATATTTTGACTCATCAAATTATAAAGCAAAACAAGTTATTAACTTCCGAGCATATTTCCAAAGCTGCAATTGATTTATTGGATAGGATTGGAGAAATAGAAAAAATATCAAAGACGGCATTTTGTATCCTGCTAAGTGAATCTAAACCTCCTGTGTTATCCAACGAAAATCTTCTTTTATTGTGGCTGTACATAGCACCTATTTACAATGGATTCCAAAAAGCACCTGTAGCCCTACAAGAACTTCCTATTGTGCCCATAGCTGGAAACACCTCATTAGTACCTTCTGGCCAAGTCGTGAAATTCAGCTCAGCTATCAAAAATCTTAATGAAAATGATATCAACTTTATCTCTAACTATTTACTTCTTCTTTCTAAGAATTGGGTAAGTTTTCTTGAATCCAAGTCTGATGATTATCCAATAATGCAAGGGCAGTGGACTTCAATCCTAGCAAAAGATGTTGGGTTGTCTTTATTAAATAAGATGGGTCTAACAGATAGTTTTGATACAAGCAAAATTATTGAAAAGATTATTGATGTTGTCGAGAGCAATAATTCGATTTCTGTTAACATTCTCATAAGGCTTGCGCATTTATGTGCTCATCTAGAATGCCGAGTCCCAAAAAACTTCAAGTATATCCTTGGAAATAATAACGTTCGATCATATTTAAATGGAGTATCACATGATATGGGGAATCTAGATCAATTATTGCCAAAGGAATACCTTCAAAGTCAAGTAATATCTGAATTATACAATAGTTGCTTTACTTCGTGTACTGATGAAGAGTGGCAAATCTGGAAATTATCCCCTAAATCAGAATTATCACGTATTTTCCCTCTTCAAAAAATTGAATTATCTTTTCGGCATTCAAGTGAAATAATTGAACATATCCAGTTGAAATATTCATATCAATTTGACCCTAAATTATTTCCATTTAATTGGGACAAGTTTTACCCAACACAGAATTATGTTCTTATTGATTATGATATTCCAGATGAAATCACTAACTATTGGTATTCCAATGAAAGAACTGAACATTCGTTGCAACTTTTAACAACAGAATTTCTTAGTAATGCACATACTAATTGGTTTCAATTTCCATTTGTTCAAATCTTGCAATCCAATAGAAGTGGTCAACGATTAACCCCTGTTGATTTTAAAGAAATCCCAACGAGTTGGCTATCAAGATTTAAAAATGCTAATTGCTTGCGAGACACTAGAGGTAATTATTGTAAGCCATATCAATTATTATGTAGAAGCGAAGAAACCGAACAGCTAATAGGAATCGAACGATTTATTGAGCAACGTCTAGATACTGATGCAAATAAGCATATTTTAGATTATCTAGGTGTCTCTGATGCTATCCCTGGCCCTCAATTATTACTTACTCTTTTAGCAGCACTTTCAAAAATTGATAAACCTCCAATAAATGAGATTATAAAAATTTACGAGCAGTTAGATAGACAATTTCAAGGTTCTTCTCTAGATGATCAGCAAGTAATTGTTAAAGAGTTTACCAGTCAGAAATTAATTTTTACAGAAGATGGGCATTGGGTCTTTCCCTATCAAGTATATATTTTGGCTGATGACTTTGAAGTGGTTGGTTTAAATACAGTAATGACCTCACTTTCCGCTCTTTCTCTGTGGCGCCATATTGGTTTATCAGAACGTCCTAATTCAAGCAATGCAATTGAATTTATGAATACTCTTGAAACTGGTATTGAAATTAATCAAGATCTCTTGAAATTTGTAGTTATTTTGCTAAAGCGTTTCCCTGAGCAAATTCTCACTGAATGCCGGATATGGATTTCAATGTTAGGAAGGCTAGAGGATTTAGATACGCTCTTATATGCATCAAAAACAAGTGAAATTGATAGTTATAACCTATTTGATATTATTTTATCTCAAACTGCAGATCTTAGTTTTTTTGAAAACTGTAACATCGAAAACTTAATGCGAATCGGATCTTTTCATGATCTTCAGGTTTCAATTGAATATGCACTAAACCCAGACAGTTCTATTAAGTCTGAAGCAAAAGATTGTCCGCAATGGCTGCAAACATTTGGTGAGTGTATTGCAAATATAGATAACTCTAATGATTATCTTAAGTTTGATAATAAAAGCTTTGGAGCTAGATTGCAAAACCTAAAACACGTATATGTAAGTGACCTTTCCCTTATACCCTTAATTAAAGGAAGGCCAATTGGCCGTTCGTTTAAAAAAGATGGAGCAATAATTAATAATATTCTTTATCTTAATTATTTAAATGTATCTAAGCTTGCAAGTTTAATACCAAGCATTATAGGAGATTATCTCGAAAACTACCTATTTCAATCTGCTGCGTCGTATTGCTTCGATCGTCCGTGTTATTTGATAATTGACTATTTTAACGCCAATTTTATTATGAAAAACTTATTGAATGGGAAAGAGAAGTTCGGTGTCTTTGATGACTCAATCGATCAAAATAGAAAACTGGTTGGTAATGAAGTTAAAAGTTTAATAAATATAGATAGTATAGCTTGCAAGCCCATATATGAATTTGACCTTGATGACTGCGCTCAATTGATTCAAGCGGAAGAGGTTCAATCAGAAATAGTTAACAAAATATCAAGCGAAAGCAAAATTCAATTGAATGATTGCCTTATAATTGAAGTCGGCAATAATCCTTTGGGCCAACATGATAATCAAGAAAATATTTCTGAGATCAAAGTAAATAAACCTATACTCGATTATGAGACAATAGATGAAGAAATAAACAAGCCCATTAATGAGTCAGTAAATAAGCACATTGATGATTCAACTAATGTATCACCTCTATATCAAGTCATCTCAAAATACGCAAAAATGTTAAATATGATCGAGGTCGTTGAAGGTATCTTTCAAGCAGTTGATGGTAGCAAATTAATTAGACAAAGATCTGAGGTGTTCCCATGGGTTTATTTTGATTCTGATGGTCAGGAAATTAAGCGATTTACTTTAAGGTCATCTCCACTTATCTCTTCGCCAATTGAGATTGATACAGTGGCTTTTGGCCTATTAGAATGCATGCCATTGATTCACTCGATATTACTTCCTGACACACAAGGTAATATACGAGAATTAAGTGGTTTGGATGTTGAGTCATTAATTAATTCTGGCAAACTAAAGGTTTATCCTGCCAGTTATCGTCTTGCATTAATCAATGATTCCGTTTAGCTATTGGTTGAATTTTTGAATTTCAAGATTTCTAACAATATAAAACCGATTACTTGTTAGAAGTTTAATGGAATATAATTAAGCATTCATTGCCCATTATTTATTCATTATTTTTTAAATCCAAAACCGTCCAATTGGTGCTCCACACAGGGCCGCAGGCCATGCCCTTGGTGGTGATTTCAAAAGCCACCCAATTTGGCTGATCCACTGAAACAAGGAAGGCAACCACATCAATCCCCTCCT
>Ga0247843_1008225_pt1 | contig 12276 bp, 13 predicted proteins | sample LaCruzMarch2017__FD_192420 | JGI IMG/M metagenome (GOLD analysis project Ga0247843, IMG submission 192420) | Freshwater microbial communities from meromictic Lake La Cruz, Castile-La Mancha, Spain - LaCruzMarch2017_8m | ecosystem: Environmental > Aquatic > Freshwater > Lake | place: Spain...
ATGGATTTACGCAGGTGTCTTTGCGTTTGGCGGAGCACTCGCAGGTCTTGCGGGCGCGCTCGCCGCGCCGGTGCGCTCCATGTCTCCTGGGATGGGCTTTTCGATTTTGATCGAATCCTTCATCGTGACCGTGATTGGCGGTATGGGCTCAATCAGTGGCGCCTTGGTCGGTGCACTGTTGATCGGACTTGTCCGCTCTTTCGGCTCGATCGGTTTTCCTTTGTTCGTCGAGGGCATCATGTTCTTAGCGATGGCACTGATTTTGGTTCTTAAACCAAGCGGTCTGCTTGGCAAGGAGCCGCGCTGATGAACTCCTCCTTGACCTTCAATAAAGAACTCCTCTTCGCACTCGCGGGCTTGGCGATTTTGATCGTGATCCCGTTTATTTTTCCCAGTCGGGTCGCGTTGGATTTTGTAATTCGCTTGGCCGCCTTTGGTTTGTTTGCCACCTCGCTCAATATTTTGGTGGGTTATGGCGGCATGGTGTCATTTGGACATGCCATGTTTTTTGGCGGTGGGGCTTATGCCTTTGGTCTACTGATGCAAAAAGGGGGTGCCTCTATTCCGGTTGCCATTGTCGGCGCCATTGTCTTCTGCGCCTTGCTAGGTTTGGTGGTGGGTGCGATTTGCGTGCGTCTCAAAGAGATTTACTTCTCATTTTTGACGCTCGCCTTTCAAATGTTGATCCATAGCATCATCATCACCTGGACATCACTGACCGGCGGCGATCAAGGCCTCATGGGAGGTATCCCGCGCGTTTGGGGCAGCATTAATCTGGCCGATGTGCAAACGCTCTATTGGTTTTCCTGCATCGTTGGCGTGCTTTGTCTATTTTTAATGCGCTATATCTTGCAATCGCCTTTTGGTTACACGCTCCGCATGGTGCGCGATAACGCGGATCGCGCCAAGTTTCTTGGTATCGATGTCTGGCGTGTTCGCCTCTATGCTTTTATTCTCGCGAGCTGCTTCGCAGGGGTGGGCGGAATCATCATGGCGCTGTTCGTCTCTGGCGCGTATCCTGAGTTTAGCTACTGGACCATGTCAGGTGAAGCGGTTTTCATGATCCTCATGGGCGGTCTGCATATCTTTATCGGACCCGTAGTTGGCGCCGGTCTTCTGATGGTCTTTAACGACATCATCACTCGGACCACGGAGTACCACGGACTCGCGCTCGGTGTGATCGTGCTGATTTTTGCACTCGGCTTTAAGCGCGGGATCACAGACTTCGTGGTGCAAATTTATCAGTTCGTGTTCAAGCGAGGTGCGCGCTCATGAGCAAGCCAAACATTACGGTCGTCACCGGTGGCTCGAGTGGTATCGGTGCAGCTTGTGTGCGACATCTGGCCAAGCGCGGCGACCATGTCATCTCGCTTGATCTACCCGGCACATGGTCCGAAGAAAAAATGCGCACCATGGGTGTAACTGCCTATGCTTGCAATGTGACAGACGATGATGGCATGCGCGAGACGGCTGCCATGATTGAAGCCAAACACGGCCCTGTCACGGCATTGGTGAACAGCGCGGGGATTTTGCAAAACCGCCTGTCGCCCGATTTGCTCACCATGACGGAATGGGATCGTGTGGTGGATATCGATCAGCGCGGGACCTATCTGGCATGTGCGATCTACGGTTCGCGTATGGTCGAATTAGGGGGTGGCGCGATCGTTAATATCGCCTCGATCACGTCCTTGCGTTCTTCGCCCCTGCATGCCTACGGTCCGGCTAAAGCCGCTGTCGCTGCCATGACGGCGTGTCTCGCTGCAGAATGGGGTCGCTCAGGCGTCCGTGTCAATGCGATCTCTCCCGGGTATGTGTTGACCGAGGCCTTGCAGGCTGCGATTGATCGCAATGATCGCAACCCGGAGGACCTCACGTCTCAAGCTGCGATGGGGCGCATGGTCACGACCGATGAAATCGCTGACTCTGTTGGCTTTTTATTGTCTCCCGCGGCCAAAGCGATCACGGGTATCAATCTGCCTGTCGACGCAGGCTGGCTCGCAGGCTCGACATGGCAAACCTACGGTGGCGTGCCTAAACCCCGCAACAAAAAACCGGATGGAGCGCACTGATGCTCAAGATTGAACACCTGAACAAATCCTTTGGTGGCGTCGTCGCGACCTCGGACGTCTCGATTCATTTCAAAACCGAATCACTGAGCGCAGTGATTGGACCGAACGGCGCGGGTAAGACGACTTTTTTTAATCTGATCTCTGGCGCCCTGATTCCGGACTCTGGTCGCATCATTCTGGATGGCGAGGACATCACGGGTCAGCCTAGCAGCGAGATTGTGCGCAAAGGGATTGGTCGCGCCTTTCAGGTTGCCAAGCTTTTTAAAACCTTGACCGTCGAGGAATCCTTGCGTGGCGCACTCATGTCGCCGCTCGGCAAGTCTGCGCAGATGTACGGCCGTTTTCCACTGCAACAAACGCGAGATCGTGCCTACGAAGTCATGGAGCAATTAGGCCTGCATACCAAGGCTGATGTCATCAGTGGCAACCTATCCCATGGCGATCAAAAGCTTTTGGACATGGCCCTCGCTCTCGTATTACGCCCGAAAGTCCTGCTACTCGATGAACCCGTCGCCGGCATGGGACCCGAAGAGCGCGAGCAAATGATTGAAACAGTTTATAGCCTGTGGAAAAAAGGCGGACTCACCGTTGTCTTGATCGAGCACGATATGGAAATCGTTTTCAGGATTTCACAACATATCCACGTGCTGTCTTATGGCAAAGTCCTTGCAGAAGGTAATGCCGACCAGATCAGAAACAACCCCGCCGTCATTGAAGCCTATTTGGGCACGCCTCGGGAGGCACACGCATGAGTCAGCAGGTGTTGAAAGTCGAACAAATCAATGTGTTCTACGGGACGAGTCAAGCACTGTTTAATTTATCCTTTGATGTTCAAAAGGGTGAAACGCTAGCCTTGCTTGGCCGCAATGGTGCGGGCAAAAGCACCACGATGAAATCTGTCGCGGGTGTGATCCCCTCAAAAAGTGGTCAGATTACTCTTCATGGTCAGTCCATCAATGGACGCGCAGCCCATTTGATCGCACGCGCGGGGATTGGTTATGTCCCGGAAGACCGTCAAATTTTTCCTGATTTAACCGTTGAGGAAAATCTAGAGATTGCCATCAAACGTGGCGCCAATGGCGAAGATGACTGGAGCATTGAGCGAGTATACGAAATGCTCCCTTTGCTTAAGCCGTTACATGAGCGCATGGGCGGACAGCTCTCTGGTGGTGAACAACAAATGCTCACCGTAGGTCGCTCCTTGATGGGTAATCCGGATGTATTGTTGCTCGACGAGCCTAGCGAAGGTCTCGCGCCCATCATGGTGCAAAAAATTGGCGATCTGATTCAATCTTTGCGAGAGATGGGTAAAACAATCGTACTCGCCGAGCAGAATTTGCATTTCTGTCTTGGGCTTGCCGACCGCGCGGTTGTGATCGACAAAGGCACCGATGTGTTTGTTGGCACCATCACAGAGCTCAACGACAACGCGGATATCAAGCAACGCTATTTGTCCGTGTAAGGTCTGCGCATTTAATATTGGAGCGGTCATGTTCATTTCAAGTGAAAACGCTTCACAAGCCTTTGACCTCTCCAATACGCATATGCTCATCACCGGTGCGGCCGGTGGCATCGGCGCAGCAACCGCGAGGCTCTGCAGCCAACTTGGCGCAAGCCTTGTTCTGACAGATCTTGAAAAAAATAAACCCGCGCTTGAGCAACTCGCCCATTCACTCAACGGGTCTGTAACGGTCGAAGGCTGCGATGTCTCGCAACGCACGCAAGTCGAGGCTCTGGTCGCGCGGCATGCCCCCTTTACCGCGCTTGCCGACACGGCGGGCATCTGTCCTTATGATGATGACTGGCTGTCACCGAGCTGGAATGATGTCGAGTTTATGCAGGTCATGCAGGTCAACGTGCTGGGTCCCATCAATCTCGTGCGCGCCATCATGCCTGGGATGATGGAACGCAAGCACGGTCGTATCGCGCTGTGTGGTTCGATTGCTGGCTGGACGGGCGGCTTGCGTGCAGGGCCCCACTACTCTGCGTCAAAAGGGGGTGTCCATGCGCTAGTGCGCTGGTTTGCGCAGAGGGCCGCACCGCATCACGTGACGGTCAATGGCGTGGCGCCCGGTCCGATCGAGACTGGCATGACCGCCGGTCATGGCTATGATGCAAACGCCTATCCGATGAAGCGCATGGGACAGCCCGAAGAAATCGCGGGCATGTTGACCTACCTGTGTTCGCCCGCGGCGGGTTTTGTGTCGGGTGCCATCATGGACGTGAATGGCGGCACCCTGATGCGCTAGTCGTATTTACTCTCCAAATCCTCTGGAGACAATCACTTCGACGAGGTTAGGACCACCGCTTGCCATCGCCGCCTTGAGCACATCGGCAAGCTTTGTCGGATCGGTCACCACCTGTGAAGGCATGCCCATACTTTTCGCCACACCCGCAAAATCAATCGCAGGATTATCCATATCCATAGCGACAAAATCATCTGTACCGCGCATCGCGAGCAAACGCTCCTTGATAATGCGATAGCTACGATTGTTGATAATCACGTAGGTGATGTTGAGCTTTAAGTGCGCGGCAGTCCAGAGCGACTGAATGCTATACATCGCACTGCCATCACCAATCGTTGCCACCACGGGTCGCGTAGGCTGTGCAAGCGCCACACCCACCGCACCGGCCATCCCAAAGCCCAAGCCACCACTGGCTAGGCCGTAATACGCCTGAGGATCATCCATCGGCAACAGCGTCGAGATCGCAGGCGAGGCCGTCAAGGTTTCATCGACCACGATGACGTCCTTGGGCAAAGCATCCACAATCTGACGCACGAGATAACGTTGATCGATCGGTGTCGTCGAGGCACTCGACTCAAGCTCTGCATGCATCTTCGCTCGATTGACAGACCAGTTGCGGGTGGCGAGGTCGGACAGTCGCGCTTGCGCCTGTTTAGCTTGCTCGGCTGTGCGCATACTCCGCAATACGGGCAACAAAGCCAAGAGCGTTTCCTTGACATCAGCACGCACGGCAGTGGCCGTAGAGTAATTTTTACCAAGCTCCCACTCACGCTCTGTGATGTGCATCACCGGCATTTCAGGCGGCAAAGGCTCGACCGTACTCATGGGTGACATACGCAGCAGATCTGCGCCTAGACACAACAGAAAATCGTACTGCTCGAGCGTTTGACGGACTTTCTTTTGATTGCGCGTCAGGTCGCCCATGCACGTCGGGTGTGAGGAAGGATAACGCGCGTTATAGGGCACTGACTCCTGATACACCGCGGCGCCAAGCAACTCGGCTAACTCACAGGCCTCGGCAAACATATCGGCATTGGCGATTTCACGACCCGCCACGATAACGGGCTTTTTTGCGGCCAACAGTTTTTGTGCAATGTCTTGCAGCGCACGATCACTGGGGCGTACCCCTGCATCGACCATGGTGGGGAAACCAAACTCGATTTCCGCTTCTTCGTCGAGCACGGAACCTGGCAAGCTAATAAACACCGGCCCCATTGGAGGTGTACGCGCGATTTTTGCAGCGCGTCGAATCACCCGTGGCAAGTCCTCAATACGTGTCACCTCAAACGCCCACTTGACCAAGGGTGCAGCAATCGGCACCAGCGGCTCGTACAACAACGGCTCTTGCAATCCGTAACCGACCTCGTACTGACCCGCTGTAATCAATAAGGGGGAACCAGAAAACTTGGCGTTATAAATCGCTCCCATCGCATGGCCCAGGCCCGGCGCGCAATGCAGATTACAGGCGACCAATTGATTAGAAGCACGTGCAAAACCATCCGCCATCCCCACCACGATCGATTCTTGTAAACCCAGCACATAGGTCAGCTCGGGAAACTGAGGCACCGCCTCCATGATCGCGAGCTCGGTCGTGCCCGGATTACCAAAGAGGTGTGTCACCCCCTCATCGAGCAGCAGTTTGATAAACGCCTGACGGCCAGTCATTTTTTGAATTGTCATTTTTTTGTCTCTCCGTGATGCATGCGCATCGCTGTCTAATATTTAGAGGTTATTTTTAGAGGTTATTTTTAAATTTATTGCAAACCCGCTAATTTTTGTAGCTGCGCTGGGTCCAGACCGAGTTTTTTCGCGGTCTCCAGCATTTCGTTCCAAGTGGTCTCGTCGACGGGCACACCTTGTGCCAAGCGTTGCGCGCGTGTTTCACGCTCTGGCTCTCCAGCAATACGCACATGATCGTAGCCAGGCTGTGGTGGTGAGGCCTTGACCCATTCGATAAAGGCCTTCATTTCGTGCTCAAAAATCGAACCATCGGCGAGTTTGGCCGGATCGAAAATGATCGAAAGCATGCCGTTGATAATGCGACGCTTGCCATCTGGTGGGGACTGTGTCGTCATGCCGCCCGCCAACGCACCGCCTAAGATTTCGCAAATCAGCGCCAGACCAAAGCCCTTGTGTTCGCCAAAAGTACAGAGCGCACCAAGAGGCGCTTTGACCGCGTAAATGGGATCGGTGGTGGGACGCCCTTGGTCGTCGATCAGGTAGCCCTCTGGTAGCTGCTCGCCTTTGTTGAGCGCAACACGGGCCTTGCCCTGCGCAATCACGCTGGTCGCAAAGTCTAGCAAGATGGGGGCCTGGCCAGGCACAGGAATGCCAACGGTAAAAGGGTTGGTACCAAACCGAGCATCGCCGCCGCCAAAGGGCGCTACGATCGCGCGTGAAATCACGTTGACAAAATGGATCGAGATTAGACCCTGTTCGACGGTCATCTCAGCCCATGCGCCAATGCGGCACAAATGGTGAGAGTTACCGAGCGCCAAGATACAGCTGCCATGCTCCTTGGCGCGGGCGATGCCAAGCTCCATAGCCTGATGACCGATCGCCTGACCAAACCCGCACTCGCCATCCAGTCCGATCATGGAGCCATTGTCCATGCGTGTTTGAATGCGTGCGTTCGGCTTGAGGCTCCCCTCTAAATACGCCTCGGCATAGCGAGGCAAAATCCCGACGCCATGCGAATCGTGCCCGGTCAGGTTGGCTTGAATCAAGTTTTCTGTGACGAGCTCGATTTCCCGATCATCGCTGCCAAAACCTTTCACCAGATAACGCACTGCCGCGCGCAAGCGGTCAACGGGGATGAGATGCATCTGAGCCATTTAGGGATTTCCTTGGGTGTATCTAAAACTGACTGCCGGAATTTGTTTTCTTATTACATTATGCCTGTGAAAATACGTATAAATCGGTTAAGGCTTTTCCTCGTCTCAATGTCGGAGTCACCTGAATATCTGAAAGTTCTTTGTACGCTTTAACAGCATCTAAAATCGTGCATCACATCCATGCTTGTAAAATAACTACTGAAAAAGTAGCTGAAGACTGCATGGACTTTATCGCCAAACGCGAACTCTCCGCGCAAACGTGGTCATCTCTCGACCCCGAGCATGAGGCTGCCATCCACGCGGGACCTCCAGCTCGTTTAATCTGTTAAAGCGTCAGCTTAGATTTATTCTATTCATCTAACGCTTTAAGTAAATGTAAAAATAATTTTTGATGGTCAATATCTTGGTCATAGTTTGTTGCTCTGCCAATCCTTGTTAGGCTCAAAAGGCTCAGGAGTCAATCCTAGTGCCCGTATCGCCTCAATTGCACAATATTCGTCTTTATCAGATGCATCACCACTTATTCCAATGGCGCCAATAGCAACACTTTCACCATTAAGAATCAATACACCCCCTGGTGTAGGGATAAATCTTCCAGATGAAGCAGCAGCTAAAGAAGATTGGAAAGTTGGGCGGTCTGATAAGCGATCGCGAATTTGGCGAGTAGCCATACCCATCCCTAAAGAACCCCAAGCTTTTCCGATCGCTATGTCAGAGCGCAAAATCCCACAGCCGTCCTCGCGCCGAAATGCCACTAAATGTCCGCCAGAATCTAAAGCAGCAATTGCCAATGGTAATAATTCATGCTTTTTTCTGAGTTCAATGACTTTACAGATCAATTTTTCAGCCACACCAAGCCCAAGACTAGAGTAAACCCCGATAAGTCGCTCAGCCATTTCTCTTCCCTTTAAGAGATATTTAACCACGCCATTCATATCTTTTTGAAACAGTATTATTGGAATAATATTAGTGACGACATTAATTCCAATCGTGTTGGAGTCATATGCTTTCTGCCAAAGATAATGCCTATTTAAACACCAGCGAACCCAATACGCCAATGGGGAATTATTTGCGGTGTCACTGGCATCCAGTCGCACTTTCTGAGGAGGTTTCAAAGCCAGATTGCCCACCTATCCGAGTCAAGATAATGGGAGAGGATCTCTTGCTCTTTCGTGACACCAATGGTCGAACTGGTTTAATCGAACCATTTTGTGCACATCGTGGTGCTGATTTATTTTTTGGTAGAAATGAAGAGTGTGGAATCCGCTGCATCTATCACGGATGGAAATACGATATTCACGGTAACTGTATTGAAATGCCTAATGTTCCTAAAGATGCTGCATACCATGGCAAGATTAAGATTAAGGCGTATCCAACCCAAGAGTTTGCAGATATGGTTTGGGCATACATGGGCCCTAAGGATACCCAGCCACTTAAAGTCCCACAACTGGAGGCCGGCCTTGTTCCTCCTAATCATCGTTATGTCACTAAAAGATTAGTTGAATGTAATTGGACACACTCGATGGAAGGCGCTCTTGATACTGCGCACTTTTCCTTCTTGCATATGCCCGCTCCTGCATATCGAAAAGATGATAGTTCAAATATTGCTGCAGATGAAAGCCGTATTCGCTGGTTAAGAAATGATCCTACCCCACGTTTTAATATCATTAACCATGAAGTTGGATTTTTGATTGGAGGGGCTAGAAGCGCTGATCCGGGTGATCACTACTGGCGCCTTACACAATATATGCTTCCGACTCATTCAATTACACCATCAGCAATGCCTAATGAAACCTACTACGGTTACTCTTGGGTTCCAATAGATGACAATCACTGCTGGATGTATGTTTATGCTTGGCATCCTGACCAAGAAATTCCGGCCGAAGAAAGAAAAAAATATATCAAAGGTGGCTACGGGCAATTTGCTGAATTAGGCTCTGGATATGTTCCACTTCGGAATCGTAGTAATTCATATTTAATTAGTCGCGAGGAACAAAAAACAATTTCTTTTACTGGAATACGTGGGATAGCTGAACAAGACCAAATGGCTCAGGAAAGTCAGGGCTATATGATTGACCGAACAAAAGAAAATTTGTCTCCCACCGATGTCGGAGTTGTCCGATTTAGAAAATTGATACTTCAAGAAGCAAAAGCTTTACAAGCTGGGATCCAACCACAAGCTCCCCATAAAGCCGAGGACTATTGTGTTCGCGGTGGTGGTGCGCATACAAAGGCCACCCTACCACTAGAGCAGGTAATGGAAGAACGTTTTGGCTCAATCACAGGAAAGGTTACTCATGCAAAAACCTAATTATCTCCACACCTTATGTATTGGCTTAGCGACAATCTTTTTTACTCTGAATGTGAATGCACAGGCTTACCCAACTAAGCCAATCACTGTCATTGTTCCTTTTTCAGCAGGTAGTGCAAGTGATGTAGTGACTCGAACACTGTTGGAGAAAGTGAGCAACAATACAAATTCTCGCTTTGTATTTGAAAACCGCCCTGCTGCTGGAGGAAACGTGGGGACTGCTGCAGTTGTAAAAGCCGAACCTGATGGCTACACGATCGGTCTTAGTACCTCTGGTCCATTGGCTGTTAATAAGATATTGAATCCAGAACTTGGCTATGATCCGGAACATGATTTACAACCAATTGCACTATTTGCAATATTGCCCAATATCATCGTAGTTAGCTCAACACTGAATATTAATAATCTAAGCCAACTGAATGACTATATTCGTAAGACACCAGATGTAGGCTATGGTTCTGTCGGCAATGGTAGTTCGCAACATTTAGCAGGTGCCTACTACGAACAGTTGCTAGGTGTGAAAATGACCCATGTGCCATATCGGGTAACAGCAAACATGGTTACGGATTTAGTTGCAGGAAGAGTTCCAATTAGTTTTCAATTACTACCAAATGTATCTGGACAAATTAGCGCCGGCAGAGTCAAGGCTCTTGCTGTCGCATCTGATCAACGGCTATCAGCATTGCCTAATGTACCTACTGCGACAGAAGCTGGAATCAAGGGCTACGACTCAGCGGCATGGTTTGCCTTGATTGCCCCAAAAAGTACGCCTAAAGCTATTGTCGATAAATTGAATAAAGACGTCAATCAAGCTCTTGCCGATCCCGCTGTTCGTGTTAGGTTTTCTGAGTCTGGTGCCGAACCCGTTTCCGGACCACCTGAGGCGCTGACAAAACTCATAGCCTCTGATATAAAAAAATGGACTGCAATTATTAAAAAAGGTGGGATTACTATCGATAAACAGTAATTAAGCCTTCAACTGCTTAAACTACTCCACACATCGTTATCGATCTATTGGCGCCATGACAAACATCTGAACCATTTAATGATTTCCTTTATTAATCATTTTTTTGTCGCTACACCGCGGCCAGGCGGTCAACAGTATCTGGAAACTTCGCCACGAGCCGAATTAACAAGCTCGCCTGTGCATTAGGCTTGGCACGACCCTGCTCCCAGTTTTCAAGAGTCCGGGGGTTGGTGCGAAGGTAACCAGCGAAAACCGGTCTGGACATATGCAAACGCTCGCGTAAAGCGATCAACTCGCTCGCTGATATTTCACAGGCTGGTTGAATGCTAATTTCATGCGTACGCAGCGTTTGTTTACCCTTGCGTGCATTTGAAAGGGCATCAAATCCCTCTGTCATTTCCGTAAACAGGTTGCGCTTTTTCATCGTCTTATCTCCAGTTCCGTTTTCAACATACTTTTGAGCGCCTTCTTTTCCTGGGGGCTTAAGTCTTTTAGTTCGTCTTTGTCGTACAGGGTAAAAAGCCAAAATTGACTTTCACCATTCCACCAATAATAGATGACCCGCAAACCTCCCCGCTTCCCTTTACCTGGACGTGGATCACCATAACGAAGCTTTCGTAATCCTCCTGTCCCTTCAATGACATCACCCGCTTCTGGATTGAGAATCATGGCAGTTTGTAGGCCACGAAATCCCTCGTCATCTAAATAATCGTTACGAAATCGAGCAAAGGCGGGTAATTCAACAAAAAGGGCTTTCATGCGTTAATTATACGCAAGTTGCGTATAATTAAAAATAGGTTGATTGGGTCCTGTTTGCCTTCAAAGAAATGCTTTACTGCATGCTCATTTAAACTTTAAACAAGAAATTCAACACATCCCCATCAAGCACAACATACTCCTTCCCTTCGGCGCGCATTTTTCCAGCTTTCTTGGCACCTGACGCGCCCTTGTAAGTAATGTAATCCGCATACGCAATCGTTTGCGCGCGAATGAAACCGCGCTCAAAATCTGTGTGGATCACGCCGGCCGCCTGAGGGGCCGTCGCACCGATTATTATGCCTGCGAAAACTGAATGCTTCTCTACCAGTGAGAGGGTTTCGTTGCAGGCTTTTTACGCGTTGCAACCTTGTTTGGCAACAAAGCCTTGATGAGCTCGTCATCTCGAATATAGGACCTAGTCCAATGCGCAAGAGCAGACAGACCCGTGCTCGCCGGGCGGCCTTTGCGAAGATCGTCTTTGAAGGGTAAAGGCATAATCAGTCCGATTTTCAAAAAAGGAAAATCTTCTAATATTGCTTCAACAACTGGTTCAGCATCCGAGTCATTCGAAACGAGAACCAATTGATCAACCAATTTCTTGTTTGCATCTCTGTACATTCCCATCGCAAGGTTGACATCAGTTTTTTTCTCTACCAAGCGCCATACTTTCACTTTATTTGATCTGTCAAAAGCGTGTCCATCAATATAAGCCGGCAAGGCAGTGCCATCTTTCTCATACGAATGCGTTCCTAATATTTTAGAAAACACATTTGGATACTTAGCTTCTAGTGCACGATGATAGTCATTTTGAGCTTTCATAGATGCTTCTCCATGACGCGCAAATCTTGTCAAAGCTGGTGCAGTGAAAAGCTTGACGGACCTTAACTCTGATCTGGGTTCAATGGATTGAACAATTTGACTAAATAAAGCAACCACATCAAGCCACTTGTATTGAGTCCCGCGCAAGCGACCGTAATACAAGTTGTAACCGTCTATATAAATCGCTGTTCTTAATGATTGCGTGTGTTCATGCATTATTTGTTACATATTTCAAAAATAAAAAAACCGCCCTAAGGCGGCTTTTTTTTCC
>Ga0247843_1008228_pt1 | contig 12274 bp, 9 predicted proteins | sample LaCruzMarch2017__FD_192420 | JGI IMG/M metagenome (GOLD analysis project Ga0247843, IMG submission 192420) | Freshwater microbial communities from meromictic Lake La Cruz, Castile-La Mancha, Spain - LaCruzMarch2017_8m | ecosystem: Environmental > Aquatic > Freshwater > Lake | place: Spain...
CGTAACAAACAAAAGAAAGAAACTCTTTTACAAGAAAGGGCAGAACGTTTACTTGATACTTTAACTCAATCATCTAGAGTATCTAAAGCACCAATGGGATCTAATCCTGTCACTGTAGAAGATAAAGCACCTGTACCTGATGCTAATGCATTTATACCAAACAAAGCAAAGGTAGATAAACTTGCACTTGCTGCTGATAAAGTAATCAAAGAAATCCAAGGAGTTTGAATCACAATGTATCAAATCACTTATCAAGTTCCTTATCCTTCTTATGGTCTATTGGAAGAGTGGAGAACTCAAACCTTCAATACATTGAATGAGGCAGAGAGAATGATTAAGTTCTATATATCTTGTGGATCTCCAGCACGTTTAATTACTGAATCAAAATGATATTACTTTACAAAGAAGACTATGGTTGTGTATTCTCTATAGATGAGAATGATACATTGTTATATGCACCTGTATATAAAGATAATACTATCAGCTTAGATGAATTTAATGAAGTCTTACCTGATAGTATTGACATGAGAGACATGGAATTATTTGATATCCGCAACCAATTAGTAGAATGTAGTAGGATTTGATACATTTATTAAATGTACTAATAAATGTATACTTGTTGTTGATAAAGTATTACAATAATGTAATATAATGCTTGAAATTATAGTGAATTAAGCATTAGATTTATAGTGAATTAAATGTCTCTAGTTCTAGTGATCTTGGCGAAATAATTATAAGACAGTGTTGTTTATTTGTCAAGTGCTGGGGAGCACACTCCTCCCCCCCACTATAGTTTTCCACAGGGACTGAGTGTAATAGTGAAACAACACTGTGGTGAACAGTGAATTCAGAGTCAATGAGTATATGTACCCTGTGGAAAACTATAGTGTTACCTGTGGAAAACTATTATAGTACCTGTGGAAAAATAGTTTTCCACAGGTAACAGTGAATATAATAGTGTAATACTTTGTGATATTAAATAGTGTAATATTTTGTGATAAAAATAGTGTAATATTTTGTGATTTTATTTGACAATAATATGTGATAATAACTGAAATGATTATAATATTAGTAAAAAACAGTGCAGAATAATAGTATATCACAGTCTTATGTGATAAGTATTGACAACAATTGCAATTTGTGATATAGTGAATTAAACAGTGTTATTGTTAATTATAATTAGCGGGTTGTGGGTAATGCGAAAAAAGCAAACTACCCTAACCTACAAACCTTTGAAATAGCGAGAAATATATCATGATTGTAAAAAAATTTTTTGCCAGTAAAAAAACACCTGTGAGGTTTATCTATGAGGACATCTATGGAACTTCAATAGGGCCAAATGATGAGATTGAATATTATTTGTTGTGCTTGAGAGAAATTGTAAATATAATTTGGTGTCACATCAAAAATTTTTTTGGGGGGTAAAAATGAAATATAGAGTAATTGCAAAAAACAGAGTATTTTATGAAGGAAAATCTCTCAATCATGCTGAGAAAATCCTTCAAAAAATCTCTCAGATGATACTTGCAGGATTTTCTACTGATTTCAAATTAAAAGAATTTGAGATTATAACAATAGTTGACAGCGAATAAATAATGAAGTATCATTGATATTGGTACATCATATCAAAAATTATCTGACTTAATAATATGTCAAAAGGATTTACAGTAAAAGCAAAAAAAGTTGAGGATTCTGAGCAAGATACCAATAAACTATTCAATAAAGAAGAAGTTCTAGAAAGAATTCGTGGCAAGAGTATTGTATTTTGTCTCCCAGGGCGTGGAGTATCATATACATTTCTAAAGAGTTTTGTTCAGTTGTGTTTTGACTTAGTTCATGCAGGAGCTAGTATTCAAATCTCACAAGATTACAGTTCTATGGTAAACTTTGCTCGTTGCAAATGTCTTGGTGCAAATGTACTCAAAGGGCCAGATCAACTTCCATGGCAAGGCAATCTAAAATATGACTATCAACTATGGATTGATAGTGACATTGTATTCAACACAGATGCCTTTTGGACAATCTTTGCCATGGATAAGGATATTGCATGTGGTTGGTATGCTACAGAGGATGGTAGAACCACCTCAGTTGCACATTGGTTAGACGAAGATGACTTTAAAAATAATGGAGGAGTCATGAATCATGAAATGGTAGATACAATTAGTAATCGTAAAAAACCATTTACCGTAGATTATACTGGATTTGGATGGACTCTAATTAAATATGGAGTATTTGAACATCCTGAAATGAAATATCCGTGGTTTGCTCCGCAGATGCAAGTATTTGACTCAGGTGAAGTTCAAGATATGTGCGGAGAAGATGTTTCTTTTTGTTTGGATGCAATTCGCAAATGTAATTTTGAAATTTGGTGTCATCCACAAGTGAGAGTTGGACATGAGAAGATGAGAGTGATTTAATATGAAAGATTTTTTTGATAACATATATGTACTAAATCTACATCATCAAAAAGAAAGGATGAATGTTTCAAAAAAACGTTTATCTTTTATGAACATTAACAAATATGAAAGATTTGGTGCAACGAATGGAAAGATTTTGACTCATGTATGGAATAAATTAGAAAATTCACATTTCAAAAATCCAAATTATTTGGGATGTGCAATCTCTCATCTTTCCATCTATCAAGATGCTTTAGAGAATAAGTATAAAAGAATTTTAATCATAGAAGATGATAATCGAATTAATATCAAATTGCACCAAATATGGGAAACATTAGATACCAAGATTCTATATGATTCAGAATTATTATATCTTGGATTCATTCCCCTTACAGATGATTGTTCCATGTGGAACTATTCATTAGTAAGCCAATGTCTATCAGAGCACATATACAAGGCACATAACTTCTGGGGTCTATTTGCATATAGCCCTTCTTCTGAACTCATGCAGGAGGTTATAGATACTTATCAGCAATCATTCCCAATGGAATTGGATAGATACTTTGTAAATCACATTCAGCCCAGAGGAAATTCAATTGGAATTTCTCCTCAATTATTTGCTGCAGATGATGGACCATCAGACAATTCTGGAAGATATGAACTCAATATGCTAGAAAGGTCCACTGATGCTAGATTTTCAAAACTCACAGACTATATTTAATTATGGATTCATATAATATCTACTGTGAAGGTAGAAAGATTTACTCAGAAGTTACAAGAAATGCCATGTTTGATATTATGGATGATCTCTCAGATCAGTTTTATCAACAGGGTGTTCCCAATCCAGATGATATTGTGGTAGAATGTGTCAAACCTCATGAGGAATAACAAATGGCAAAACCCCCTTCTCTGAAGACTAACAAGCTTGAGAGTAAACCAAAGAATACATCTCAAGGAATGTCAAAGAACACAAAGTACTCTAGAACCTCTCGTAATGAGCCTCGTAAGAAATATAGAGGCCAAGGTAGGTAATACTTTCAGAGGACCCTTCAAGGTCCTTTTTTAACGTTCTCACGTGTCTCTACATAAGCGTAAGCGTTTCTCTTTCATAGATAATAATATGGGGATAGAACCCCCTTTAAAAGTTCTAATTCACTCCTAGAACTAAAATAAAAATGACTCAAAAACAAACAGATAGAAACAAAGAATATATGTATTCTATGTGGGGAACTACTAAGCTTGCAACAGATTATGGTGCATTGGACGAAAAGAAAACCCTACAAGAAATCATGTATGATGATATGCCAAAAAAATCACATCTTCTAAAGGAACAAACTGAACAACACGAAAAAATTAGAAACGATGATGACTATGATGATTGGGAATATGGAACTGAGCCATCTTATGGAAAATGTCAATAAATAGATATATCAAATTTTAAATAATAAGTGGCATTAGAAAACATTTCTAGAGGATTTAAAGATATTAGTTTGTCTTTTCAGCGTCATCCTGTGACTTATGACATCTCTGCATTAAAAAACGAAGATGCTATTAAAAAATCAGTAATTAATTTAATTAGGACTCAAGTTGGAGAAAGATTTTTTAATAGCAATTTAGGATCTAGAATTGAAGATTATTTTTTTGAATTATCAGAATCTGGATTAACAGATTCATTAGAAGAAGAAATCAAAACAGTAATTTCAAATTATGAACCAAGGGTAATTTGTAGAAGTGTTTTAATAGATTTATTTGATGATAGAAATGAATTAAATATAACTATTGTATATGATATTGTAGGATTAGGAATTTCAGCTCAGACAATTAATTTCATATTACAACCCACCAGATACTAATGTCATTTACCCAATTTACAAATCTAGACTTTGATCAGATTAAATCTTCTATTAAAGATTATCTAAGAACAAACTCAACATTTACTGATTTTGATTTTGAAGGATCAAATCTTTCAATATTAATAGATATTCTTGCATACAATACATATATAACTGCATATAATACCAATATGGTAGCAAATGAATCATTTTTAGATTCTGCTACCATAAGAGAGAATGTAGTATCATTGGTCAGAAATATTGGGTATCTTCCCCTTTCACGTAGATCTGCAAAGGCAAATATATCATTTCCTTTGGCAGAACTTTCTTCTACTACAAGAACTGCAACACTTAAGGCAGGTATAATTTGTACAGGAGATCAAGATAATTCAAATTATATATTTTCAGTTCCAGAGGATATAACAGTACCTGTATCAAATGGAACATGCATTTTCTCAGATATAGACGTGTATGAAGGATCATTTTTGTCTAAGACTTTTACTGTAAATACATCTCAACCCAATCAAAAATATATTCTTCCAAATTCTTATATAGACACTTCTACAATTCGTGTAAATGTAAGGACTTCACAAACTTCAACTACCACAGAAGAATATATTGCAGTAGATAATATTACCAACATCAACTCTTCTTCTCAAATATTTTTAATTCAAGAAGTTTCTGATGAAAAATATGAAATCTTTTTTGGTGATGGCATTTTTGGGAAAAAACTAGAAAATCAAAACTACATAACAATTACTTACATTACATCAAATGGTAAAGAAGGTAATGGAATATCTAATTTTACATTTTCTGGGACAATTATAGATAATTTTGGAAATAATATTAGTGGAAAGATTGGTCTAATTAATACAAATAATGCTTCACAAAATGGAGATGATATCCAATCTATAGAATCAATAAGATATTATGCTCCTAGATTATATGCATCTCAATACAGAGCAGTTACTACATCAGACTATGAAGCACTAATACCATCAATATATCCAAACATAGAATCTGTTACTGCCTATGGCGGAGAAGAATTAATCCCACCTCAATATGGAAAAGTATTTTTGGCAGCAAAACCTAAAAATTCAGATTATCTTTCAGATATTACCAAAGAAAATATTTTAAAATCTTTAAAAAAATATTCAATTGCTGGAATTTCTGCAAAATTTGTAGATATAAGTGTTTTGTATATAGAACTAGACTCTGTTGTTTATTATAATTCAAATTTTGTAGGGTCTGTTAATGATCTTCAAACTAAGGTTATTTCCTCATTGAACGCACTTCAAAATTCTACAGATTTGAATAAATTTGGAGGAAGATTTAAGTATAGTAAGGCTCTTAGAATCATAGACACAACAAGCACTTCTATCACCTCAAATATAACTAAAGTCAAAATTAGAAGAAATGTTACAGCAATTTTAAATTTACCAACAAATTATTTAGTATGCTTTGAAAATAAATTTCATGTTTCAGATAATGGATATAATATTCGCAGCACAGGGTTTTATATTCAAGGAAATACAAATCAACTTTACATCTCAGATGTTCCAGATTCTTCCCTGAAAACTGGAAAGTTATTTTTATTTTACTTTGTAGGAAAAGATGTGAATATACTTTCAGAAAATATAGGAAGGATTGATTATGACAAAGGATTGTTAAATATAGATAATATAAATGTAGTATCTACAACAAAACCAAATAACATTATTGAAATTGAAGCCATGCCAGATTCCAATGACATTTTAGCAAAAAAATCAGTATATTTAAAATTAGATGTTGGATCTAGTAAAATAATCATGGAAAAGGATATTGTTGCATCTGGAGAAAATTCATCTGCAAGTATGTTTACTCCAGAATCAAGTTATACTAAAGAAACTAAAATAAGAATTTAAAATGAATAAAGATATTTCTATAATTAAAATCTCAGATATTATTATAAATCAAATTCCTGAATTTATCAATTCAGAAAATCCAAATTTTGCAGAATTTTTAAAACAATATTATATTTCACAAGAGTTTCAAGGTGGTAATATTGATTTATCTGAAAATTTAATACAATATAAAAATACAGACTCATTTAATTCAAATAATCTCATAGAATATACACAATTAACTTCAGATGTGGATTATTCTGATGATATTATCAACGTAAAATCTACTAATGGATGGCCTGATCAATATGGATTAATTAAAATTAAAGATGAAATCATTACTTATACTGGAATTACTACAAATTCATTTACTGGTTGTATTAGGGGATTTAGCGGAACTAGTTCACTACAACAAGAAAATAATCCAGAATTTTTAGTATTTGAAAAAAGTTCTACAGATGCTCATACCACATCATCTATTGTATACAATTTAAGTAATTTATTTTTACAAGAATTTTTTAAAAAAATCAAATCACAATTCTCTCCAGGATTTGAACAATTCGAATTTGATTCAAATATCAATAAGCAAAATTTTATTAGCAATGTTAATGATTTTTATAGTTCAAAAGGAACAAATATTGCATTTGATATATTGTTTAAGGTGTTATACAATAAAAATATTAGTATTATAACACCCAAAGATTTTTGTTTCACTTCTTCAGATGATGAATGGATATCAACTCTAACTTTATTTGTAGAGTTGATTAGCGGAGATCCAAATTTAGTTCAAGGACAATCTTTAATTCAAGACAAATTTGATAATATTCTTCCTGCAATAGGTTCAATATATAAAATTGAACCTGTAAACCTTAAAGAAAATAATTTTTATAGAATTTATATATTTTCTGGGTATAATAACAATAAAAATCCTTCTAAATCAATTTTTGGTGAATTTATTCCTACTAATAAGACATATACTACAGAAAAAATATCCCAACAATCTAATATAATTACTGTAGACTCTACTATAGGATTTAATAATAGTGGCAAATTGAATATTGGAAATTTAATTATTACATATACAGAAAAAACTAATACACAATTTATAAATTGCTCAGGAATAACATCAATTATAGAACCAGGAACTGAAGTATTCTCTGACAATTATGTATACTCATATGAAAATGAAAATATAGTAAAATTTAGAATTTTGAATACTATATCAGAATTAAAGGATAATGATATAACATACTCTTTACCAGGAGATGGTTTTAAAGTTGACAATTTTGGAAAAGTAGAAGAAACATTATTTACTAAATCCTTGATTTATAACTTACCACTAACAATTTATACTGGAAAAGTTGTAGAAGAATTTTCTGAATATACACAAGATGCAATAAATTATACTACAAATCAAGTAAGGACAAAATATAGTCACAGATTATATGAAAATGATACTATAGATTTATATAATTATAACACAAATCAATTTTTAGGAAGATTTCAATGCTATTTGACTGGAGAGTCAAATCTTTTCAATTTGTCAGCATCTTCTTTAAATCTTTCTGAGATAAAATCATATACCAAATTCAAAAGAATATTACTAAAAGCATCATCTGATAATTATCCTGAAATCAATGAATATGTATGTGATATTCAAAATTCATTTGAAGATGAAAAATTTTATTACATAAATTCCAACGGATTTCCTAAATTTAATATCAATCCATATAAAAGGAAATTTACATTTATAACAAATCAAAATGACTATACGTTACTATCTACTAGTAGCAATCATAATTTTGATAATGGAGATCTTATTAATATATCTTCTTTTGAAGTTAATGGAACTTTTAAAAATGTTATAGGGATATCTACAGAAATCTCTTTATATGTAAAAAAAGTATCAGACAATACATTAAGACTCGCATATTCCAATGAAAATATAGAAAATTCCAGATTTATAAATTTTTCAGAATTAATAAATCCTCCATTAAATAATAACATTTCTGGATACATATCTTCATTAGAATTGGTAGATTGGGATATTAGTAGAAATTTAAGCAAATTAAGTTCTTCTAAAATATTAAATAAAATACCAAAATATCCATATTTTTCACCAGAACCACAAATTACACCAAATGGTCCAATAGCAATTCTTACTAATGGAGTACAAATTCAGAATTATAAGTCATTTGACTCTATATTCTATGGAAAAATTAAAAATATAATAGTATCAAATCCTGGCAATAATTACAATTTATTAAATCCACCAAAATTGTATGTAGACCAAGATACAGTATTAATTCCACAATTATCAGGAAAATTAAAAGACATTAAAGTATTAGATCCTGGATATGATTATGTGGAGACTCCTTTTGTAAAAATACTTGGGGGAGGAATAGAAGGAGAATATGTAGAAGTAAGAATGAAGTTGAACTATAAAAAAAATCTGCTAGATTCTTCTCCAACTGGAGGAAGTATAGATTTAACAAATAATTTATTTGTTTTTGAATATCCTCACAAATTTTTAACTGGAGAAAGCGTAATTTACAGATCAGGAAAATCTAAACAAATAGAAGTAGAATCTAATCAATATTTAATAAATGAATCTGTATATTATATTATCAATGTTGGAGCAGGAACTTCATTCAAAATTGCTTACAATAAAAAAAATGCTCTATTAGGAAATGAAATTAATTTGCAATCATATGGAAAGGGATATCATTCTTTTGAATCTACATCAGGAAAATATTGCATAGATTCTTTGGTATCAAACAATAATATTACATTTAAATACAAAAAACTCTCTTTTAATTCAAATGAAATAAATTCATATGATAATATTTTTACCAAAAATAATCACGAATTTGCAGAAAATGATGAAATTTTATATTCTATTATAAATGGAAATGCATTATCAGGAATTACTACTACAAATTATTATTATATTCACAAAATTGATAATAATAGATTTAAATTAAAATTTGAAAAAGAATCAAATAATTTTGTAAATTTTGGTGAGGCACAACCAAATTCATGTCATGCAATAGAATTATCTCCAATAAGATTAAAAATAGAAGGTAAATTAACAAAATCAGGAATATCTATAAATGGATATGATGCAATATTATCCCCCACAGTACTAGGATCTGTTGATGATATAATTTTGGCAAGAACAAATAATAATTATGGATACGTTAATTCTCAAAATACAAATATTATAAATTACAATAAATGCCCAAAGGTCAATGTAATATCAGGAAAAAATGCTAATCTAACACCTATCATATCAAATGGAAAAATTAATCAAGTCATTATTAAAAATGGAGGAACAAATTATTACAATGAAATTGAGCTGACTGTAATAGGAATTGGAACAGGTGCTATAATTCATCCTGTAATAGTAAATGGATCTATAGTCAGTACTACTATTTTCAATTCTGGAGTAGGGTATGACAATTCTACCAGAATTTTAGTAAATGAACTAGGAACTGGACTTAATGTGTATTCAGAAATTCAAAGTTGGAAATTGAACGAAGTATCTAAATTTGGAGTAACAAACTTACAGAATGGTATATTATTAGGAAAAAAATATTCTCTATACGACAACATTTTTAGAGTATATTTTATTACAAATGATTTAATTGAATACTACAAAATACCAATATTAAATAATAATGAAATTCCTACAAAGCATTCTTCAATCATAGGATGGTCATATGATGGTTGTCCAATATATGGACCAGATGGGTATTCAAATCCAACAAAAATAAGTAGTATAAAAAGATTAAAAAGTAGTTATATAAAAAATACAATTTCTCAAATATCTGCATTTGATATAATAGAAGATTACCAATATAAAGATGGTGTTGGTGATTTAGATAAACATAATGGAAGATTTTGTATAACTCCAGAATATCCAAATGGAATTTATGCATATTTTTGTACAATGGAAAATAATGGAGATCCAGTATTTCCATACATTATAGGCAATTCTTATAAATTTACTTCACCTCAGGAAAATTTTGATTTGAATTATAGTCAAAATTTAAATTCAAATGAACTTGATATCATAAAACACACATCTCCTTATAGAATAGAAGATAAAGATCATTATTATGAATATTTTCAATTATATTCTAATAAGGAATATAATGATATTATAGTTAAAGAATCATCAATAGGAAATTTAAGTAATATTGATGTAATAGATGGGGGATCTGGATATAAAATAGGAGATACTCTAAATTTTGACAATTCTAATACTAATGGATTTGGTGCCATAGCAAAAATTTCAAAGATATCTGGAGTGGGAGTTTCTTCAGTCTCATCAAATTATAAAAAAATAAACGATATAACTATAATATCAGAAAATAATTACATAGTAGGAATTGCATCTACATATCATGGATTTGCTAATAATTCTTATATTAATGTTTCTGAAATTTCTACAAACTTACAAAACAATTTACAGGGATTAAAGATCGTTGAAGTTGAAAATTATTCATCTAAATTATCACATGTTCTTCAAAATTCTAACATTACTGGTATTACAACATCAATTAAAATATCTGGCACAATATCAAAATTTGAAATAGATTCTTATATTAATATAAGAAATGTAGAAATTTGTAAAATTATTGGATTAGATTATATTAACAATTTAATAGAAATTATTAGAATATCTGGATCTCCAGAATCTCCAGTAGGATCTTTGGTAGAACTGCTCCCAAATAAATTTAAATTTAAAGATTATGATTCTACAAATTTCAAATATAAAAACTCTTCATATTATTTCACTCCCAATAAATCAGTTTCAATTGGAATTGATATATTAGTTGGAGCTGGAAATACATTAACTATCCCAGTCAATAATGGAATAAATTATACAAAATATACAGAAACTGGTGGCATATATTTACCAAATCACGAATTTAAATCAGGAGATAGAGTTATATATTCATATGAAGGATCTACTCCAATAGTAACAAATCAAGGAAATTTAAATTCTTTGCCAAATCTTTACGTTATAGAATTGGAGAAAGATGTAATTGGACTAGTGACACAGCTCAATTACATATCAGACAAATCAAATAGATTATTATTTACTTCTGCAAGTAGTGTTCAATTAGCAAAATTTAAAACTCAAAGAAATATAACAACAGTATCAGCATCTTTTAATGATATTATTGTCAACACAATTAATCCTCACAATTTGTCAAAGGATGATGAAATATCATTAAAAGTAATTTCTGGAATAACTACCACATTGGCAGTATCTTATAATCAAAATACTACAAGATTGGAAATAAATTCATCAAATAATCCAGAAATTCAATTTTATAGAAATAGTATTATTAATTTTGATTTAAGCTCAGCATCACTAATAAATTCAAAGTTTAAGATATATGTAGATGATAAATTTATTAATGAATATGTTAGCAACAATCTAATCAAATCTGAAGATGGTCTAACATTATCATTAAGGATAGATGAAGAAACTCCAAATATTCTCTATTATAATTTAGATTCTTCCATTATAAAAATTTACCCAGATGAATCTATTTTAAATTTTAATAGAATCATATTAAGAGATAGTTTATATAATGGATCAGGAAAAATTATAGCAAAAACTAATACATCTTTTACTGTAAATTACCAAAACCCCACAGAAAAATTATCATACGATCAAAGTGAAGCAATTATGTCATATGATATATCAAAGAGCGATTCGTTTGGACCAGTATCAAAAATAGATATAATATCTAATGGAAAAAATTACAATAAACTTCCTATAATTAAAGGTGTCTCAAGTTCTGGATCTGGGGCAAAATTATTTCCTACTAGCTATAATATAGGAAAAATAAAAAAAACCTCAGTAGTAAATCAAGAATTAGTAGTGCCATCAGACAAAACCATAAAACCTTTTGCAAATATATACTCTTCATTGTTATTGAGTTCAAATTTTAAAGTTAATTCAGTTAATATTGTATATGGTGGAGATCAATATTTAAATCCACCAACAGTAAAATTATACGACATCAAAAATAAAAAATTAGTTTTTAATTTTTCTGCATTAGCAGTTCTTAAAAATACATCAGTAGATCATATAGAAATAATAGATCCTGCAAATGGAATTGAATTAGATCAAACAAAAATT
>Ga0247843_1008231_pt1 | contig 12272 bp, 5 predicted proteins | sample LaCruzMarch2017__FD_192420 | JGI IMG/M metagenome (GOLD analysis project Ga0247843, IMG submission 192420) | Freshwater microbial communities from meromictic Lake La Cruz, Castile-La Mancha, Spain - LaCruzMarch2017_8m | ecosystem: Environmental > Aquatic > Freshwater > Lake | place: Spain...
GCACAGCCTTTGGAACGGTCATCAGCGGCTCGGGAAACGTGATCCAAAACGGCACCGGCACACTCGTCCTCTCCGGCGTGAACAGCTACACCGGCTCCACCACCGTCAGCACCGGCAACATCACGATTAGCAACGCATCGGCCCTCGGTGACACCGCCGCAGGAACCACCGTGGTCAGTGGCGCCGCCCTCCAAATCCAAGGCGACATCGCCGTCGGAGCGGAGGCCCTCACCCTCACCGGAAGTGGATTTTCCAACGCCGGCGCCCTCCGCAACCTCAGCGGCGCAAATTCCTACGCCGGCGCCATCACGCTCTCTGGCGCGACCACCATCGGCTCGGATGCCGGCACGCTCACTCTCAGCGGTGGCATTTCCGGCACACAGAACCTCACTCTCGTCGGCGCTGGGAACATCACCCTCAGCGGCGGCATCACCACCTCCACCGGCACCCTCACCAAAAACGGCAGCGGCACAGCCACCCTTAGTGCAGCGAACACCTATTCAGGCTCTACGACCATCAACTCTGGCACACTCGTAGCAGCTGCTGCCAACGCGCTCGGCAGCACCTCGCAAATCGTGGTCACCACCGGGGGCTCCCTTCTCGTCACGGCAGATGATTCTGTGAACAACTCAGCCGGAGTCACGCTGGCCGGCGGTTCCCTCGCCTTCAGCGGCAATCGCAATGAAACCTTTGGAGCTCTCACCCTCTCAGCCAACTCCACTCTGGATTTCGGCACCGAAAGTGTGATCGCCGTCTTCAGCAGCCTCCTGATGAATGGTCACGCCCTCGATATCTACAACTGGACAGGCACCACCCTCTGGAATGGCGGCACGGGAAACAACACCGACCAATTCTATATCAGCTCCGCAATAGGAGCCTCAGACTTGTCCCGCATCAGTTTCTACAGCAGCACCCTTCAAAATAGCTTCTTGGGCGACGGATACCAAATCATGAGCGGCGGCTTCGCCAACCAGATCATTCCCGTCCCCGAACCAGAAACCTACGCCGCAGCAGTCATTCTTCTCCTGAGCCTTGGCCTGTCTGCCCTACGCCGTTCTCCTGTCGAACCAGACTGCGGTTAGACCTTCTCGGCTTAGGAAAGCAGGAAATCATTTTGTCACAGCCGTTTTTTGTAAAAATGAGGACGCAATTCTTTTTACATTATACAAAAATTTGCAATATTGTCAAAAATGTAATTGAAATAACGCAGGAATGCACCTACAAGGCAGGTGGAGGGCGTAGAATCCCTTTGAAGAAATGACATTTCCACATCGCCTAACGACCTTTTTATTATTCCTGATCAATGGTTTGTATTCCACACAGGCCGCCCCCAGGCCAGTATCGAATTTATATACCTTGCCAAAGGCCGCATTCATTCAGAACGAGGCGGGGGATGAACAAGTCATCCTCGAGGATTTTTCGGAATCCCTCTCCACACTTCAGGCTGCGATCAACACGGCCCGAAGCGACTATCCGGACGCTTTTCTTTTGATCCGCCTGAAACCCACCGGCCTCTACACGGCCAACTCCGCACCGCTCGTTCTTGGTTCCAAAATGTGTCTCACCGGCAACGGGACGCGCATCGAGGCCGCAGGGGCCAATGTAACATCATCAAGCCTGCTGCGCATCGCCCCCGGATCATCCTATGTCTCCATAAGCAATGTCGTCCTCAACGGAAAGCTCGCATCCATCCGAGGGATCGAAGCCGCCGGAGTGGCGCGGGTGAACATCGACAACACGACGGTGAGGAACACTGGACTCGAGGGGTTTTTCCTGGAGGGGCCGGGCAGCGATGTCTTCGACAGCCAGATCACTGTGGCGAATTGCGATGTTTCCGGCGCTACCGGGAACGCAGGAATCCATCTCAAAAATGCCGCTCAAGCCGTGTGCATTGAAAACACCAGCTCGACCAACAGGGAAGGGCTTTTGTTGACCGGGGTTTCCCGAAGCACTGTTGTGAACAATCGCTTTGTTGGAAATTCCGGCACGGGAATCTTGCTCGTTGGCAATTCGACAGCCACACAGGTGGTCAACAACCTCGTCTCAAGCAGTCCCATTGCCATTTCCCTCGATAGCACAACGGTTCGAAACACTATCGCATCCAATGAAATCCGTTCTGCAAACACCGGCATCGCCCTCAGTGGCGTTGTGCACACGCTCTACGACAATGTGTTTCCCTCAGGAGTCGCCATACCGGTTCAAGCGGCATCGACAAACCACCACATCATCACCACAAGCACAGGCTTCAGCGCCAGCGGGCAAAACTACTTTTACCCGCCCACCATTTTGAACAACCACTCGGCTACGATCATTTCGGGCAAAGCCAACACAAACCTCACCACAGCTGCCACGACCATCTCGCAGATCCAAGCCACCTACGATGAGGCCCGCACAGCCAATCCCGCGAACACACTTGTCCTGCGCCTCACCGCACCGGTGATCGCCGGAGATGCCACCCTCATGCTTGCCTCCAACACCTGCGTGGTGATCAGTGGACGCGTGAACCTTGCCCCCGGCGTCACCGGCTTCGCCAGCACGAATTCGACCTTCGTCAGCATCTCCGGCGGCATCATCGATGGCGGGAACACCACCGGCCGCCGAGGCATGGAATTCGCCGGATGTTACCGTGTTTTGGTTGATCGCGTGACGCTTCAGAATTTCGGCGACAAAAACACACGCGCCAACGGCTCCGATCTCATCTGGTTTTCGAAGGGGGGCTCCCCTTGCATCGTGGCCCACTGCACGCTGAATGGCGGATCCGCACGCGGGATTTGGACCGTCGACGCGACGGCCAGATTCCTCTTCACCGACAATACAATTTCGAATGTCAACATGGACGGAATCGATCTCGACGCCTACACGAATTCCGCCTTGGTGAAATTCAACTCGGTAAGCGGCTGCGTGCGCAACGGCATCTTCGTCGAGGAGGGCGCGAAGCACAACCAGGTCATCGGCAATACGGTGGCCTCAAACCCCATTGCCATCAACCTCTACGCCTACTACATCAGCCTCACATCTTACAACAGCATCATCGCCAATACCTGCACCTCAAACGGCCGTGGCATTCGCGTTGGAGCGAGATCGACGATGAGCACCGAACACAATTTCATCTTCGGCAACAAAATCACACAAACCGGCCCCCAGAGCGCTTTGGACGCTCAAGTATTTGGTGAGGAAAATTATTTTTCGCAAAATGCCCTGCTCAATAATGCGGACGACATCGGCTCGTCTTCCGGCGTCTTTTTCAATTCGCCGGCGAGTGGCACACTGGCGGTGCCGGTGGTGGTGCCGGATCAAATCGCAGCCCTCAATGGAACTTTTTTTCAGTATCAAATCCTCGCCACCCAGCTTCCCTTCCGCTTCACACGCACTGGTGGCACCATTCCCTTCGGTCTGAGCCTGAATGCCGCATCCGGCAAACTCAGCGGGATACCACTTCAAGCCGGAACCTACAACATCGCCGTCACAGCCACCAACGCACTCGGCACGAGTTCCCCGCAGATCATTCAATTGGTGGTTTCGGCGGACCTCTCCACACCCAAGCCCGTGCTGGCCAGCACGGGCAACGCAACCGGCAGGGTGGGCACCCCTTTCACACATCAAATCCAAACGTCCAACACCCCAACCTTCCTGACCGCAAGCGCACTTCCCCGTGGATTGACCATCAATAGCACCACAGGTCTTGTCAGCGGCACACCGCTATTGGACGGGACCTTCCTCGCGAGGATTTATGCCGCCAATGCGGGAGGAACGGGCAATCAAACCCTCAGTATCCTGATCGCACCCACAACGCCGCAGATCAACAGCGCCTCGACCGCCACCGCCCGCGCGGGAACTCCCTTCAGCTACCGCATCACCGCCCTCAACCTGCCCAGATCCTTTGGAGCTTCAAACCTCCCCCCAGGCCTCACCCTGAATGCCACCAGCGGCCTCATCAGCGGCACTCCAACCACCACAGGCAATGCCAGCGTGACCCTCTCTGCCTCGAATGCAGGAGGCACAGGCACCAAGTCCCTTGCTCTCATCGTGACTCCGCCCGCACCGGTCATCACCAGCGCGGCCACGGCCAACGGCACATTCGGCACCGCATTTATTTACCAGACCACCGCCACCCAGAGCCCCACACGCTATTCGGCCACCAGCATCCCCTCAGGATTGAGCATCAATGCCACCAGCGGCCGACTGAGCGGCATCCCGCTTGTGGACGGGACATTTGTGACAAAACTCTACGCGACGAATGCGGGCGGGGTCGCCAACCAAACACTCACCATCACCTTCGCATCCAAGCTGCCACAAATCACAAGCGCCTCGACCGCCACAGCCCGCGCGGGAGCTCCCTTCAGCCACCGCATCACCGCGCTCAACCTGCCCAGATCTTTTGGAGCTGCAAACCTCCCCGCCGGTCTGACCCTCAATGGCACCATCGGCGTGATAACTGGCACTCCGACCACCCCAGGCAACAGAACGGCGACTATTAGCGCATCGAATACAACAGGAACAGACACCAAAACCCTGACCTTCTCTATTCTGCCAGCCGTGCCGGTCATCACCAGAGCGGGCACCTCCAACGCTACATTTGGAACAGCTTACAGCCACCAAATCACCGCCACCAATATCCCCACCCGTTTTTCGGCCACCAGCCTTCCAGCGGGCCTTACTATTAATGCAACGAGTGGCCTCCTGAGCGGCACGCCACTGGGGGAAGGAACATTTGTAGGAAAAGTTTACGCCATGAACGCGGGCGGCACCGGCAATCGGACTCTGACCATCGCCATTGCCTCCAAGATGCCAGAAATCACAAGCGCCACCACCGCCACTGCCCAGGAGGGAACGATTTTCAGCTACCGCATCACCGCAGCAAATCTTCCGAAAACCTTCGGCGCGGCGAGCCTTCCCGGCGGCCTCACACTCAATGCCACGAGCGGCTACATCACCGGCATTCCTACCACCGCGGGCAATACCACAGCGAAAATAACGGCATCAAACACGGCCGGCACCGCCACCAAATCCGTAGCGCTCGTCGTCCTGCCAGCAGCGCCAGTCATCACCAGCGCGAGCACCTCCCACGGAAAGACAGGCCTCGCATACAGCCTGCAAATCGCCGCGACACCCGCCCCGACCCGCTACACCGCGACTGGCCTGCCTCCGGGCCTCACCCTCAACACCACCACCGGCCTCATCAGCGGTATACCATCCCTGATTGGCACCTTTACGCTTAAAATTTCCGCAATCCATGCGAATGGCACAGGCTCGCAAATCCACACGCTCTACATTTCTCCCCCGTAAAAAAACAACCCCTCCCCCAAGCCACCGTCAAGGCCCGGCAAAGACAGTGGACCTTCGCAAGAGGCCTCTCGGCCGTGGGGCAGGTGTCTCGCAGGGTATCGAAAAACCTCCACTCGTAATCGGGAAAGTCACGCAGCACTCCGAACACCGCATTCCACTGAGCTTTACAGAGCAAAATTTCTCTTCGAAGCAGAAATTCAGAAATGTATTGGAACAATGCAACTCACATTTGCTATGCTGAAATTTATGGATGATTTGAACATTGCAGATATCGCCCGCGAGTCAGGCGTCTCCAGAGCCACCGTGTCGAGGGTTATGAACGGAAGTCCGCTGGTGAAGGCAAAGACAGCCGCCTTGGTGCGAGAGACTGTTACCCGCCTCGGCTATGTGAGGCCCGCCGTTCGCCCTGGACCTAAGCCGCGCGCCGCCTCAGGCTCCCGTCTGAAAACGAGTTCCATCGCACTCATCGCCATCGGGGAAACCCGAAATCTTTTTCAAGAGCCCATCATGGCCCACATCATCGAGGAACTTCAAAAAACCTGCCGCGAACGCCAGATGAATCTCCTCCTCGACCAGATGTCTTCGCCAGACCAGATTCCGCTCTGCGTTGAGACGCGGCAAGTCGATGGGGCCATCCTCATGGTGGCCGGACGACACCCACAGCGCCGCGAGTGCATCGCACGGCTTGCCTCCCTCCTCCCCTCCGTGCACCTCTTCACTCCCGGACATCCCCTCTCCTCTGTTGACCATGTGACGGTGAACGATGTGGCAGTCGGCGACATGGCGTTCCGAAACCTTCGCGAGGCCGGTTGCCAGTCCATGGCCATGGTCAATGCCCACACGGAGTTTCTCGAGGCCCTCCATGTGCGGGGCCGAGCCTTCACCGACCGCGCCAATGAAGCACACCTGCCCGTCCACTTTTTTTCCACCAAGGAAAATGCGGCCGACCCCACAGCCTACTGGCCACAACCGCTCACCGTCTTCGAAGATTTCAAAGCCGTCGCAGCCAGCATCCGAAAAATGCCCGCGCCGGTCGGCGTTTTCCTCACGCTGGAAAGCGCCGCCCCCTCACTCCATGCGGCACTCAAGGCCGAAGGGCTCTTGGATAACGCCCATTGCAAGCTCCTCATCGCCGGCACGACACCTCACTTCGTGGACCACCTCGAGCCCAAACCCATCCTCATCAGCCTCTCGTTTCCAGAAATCATCAATGTAGCAGTCGACCGCCTCCTGCATCGCGCTCAAAACATGCCCGCTCAGGTTCTCACATTCCTCGTCCCCCCGCGACTCACGACAGGCTCTCCAGCCTAATCCACCGCGCCAGCCTTCGCTTTAAAGGCTGAGATCTTAAAATTTAAACCATGGCGCCCCTCTCTCGCTTGCTGGGAGTGGTTGTTGTCATAGTGTTTTTTTGGCTATTGCTGCTACATTACTGAAATAGATTGCTTTTATTCGTTGACGCACTCTGAAAGATTGCATATGCTTCAACTATGAGAACCCCGCCTCAAGCCATCACCTCCCTGACGAACAATCTCCTCCGCGCCACATCCATCCTTGCTCTGGCTCTGGTCACCCAAGCCTCCCAAGCCGCCAACTACACCTACACTTTTCCGTCTTCTGGAACTGATCAATGGAGCGCTGGAACAAACTGGAGCGGCGGCACGGCGCCCGTGAGCGCCGCAGACACCGGCCTCACATTCAACGGCACGCAAGCCGTCGGAACCACGGCAACATCGAACAACGACATCGGCGGGAATTTTTTGCTGAACAGCTTCATGTTTGTGGGTTCCGGCAGCTCCAATGGCACCGCTCCCGCCTTCACGATCACCGGGAACACGCTGGAATTCACAGGCGCCAATGCGGTGCTAACCACCGCCCCGACCGGAACCTTTACCCGCCCGACCATCACGGTTGGCAACAACCTGCTTCTGTCAACAGACCTGAGAATCAGCAACGGCAGCGCGAGCAATACGCTCACCCTCTCAGGAACTATCAGCGGAAGCGGCGCGCTCAATAAAACCTCCGGGACTGGCGGCGTGAATATCACTGGAACAAATAACTCTTTCTCTGGCGCGGTAGCCATCAGCGCCATAGGATCGCTCACGGCAGCCTCCATTGGTAACACAGGCTCCAACAGCTCGCTTGGAACGAACGCCTCGATCACGCTCGGCGGCGGCAGCAACTCGGGACAACTGAATTGGACCGGCACCAGTGAGACAACAGACAAAATTTTCTCCATGGGCGGAACGACAGGTGCAGCGACCATCAGCGCATTCACAGCCAACCAAACACTGACGATTTCTCAGAACCTCGTCATTTCTGGAAATGGAACGAAAGCTCTCACGCTTGGAGGTAGCGGCAACATCGCATTTAATGGAATCATCCCCAACGGCACCTCGCCCAACACCTCGGTCATCTCCCTCACCAAAAGTGGCACGGGCACCGCGATTTTAGGAGGTCTGAATACCTACACCGGCAACACCACGGTCAGTGCTGGCACGCTGGTCGGCACCAGCGCCAACGCTTTCGGTAGCGGCTCGATCGGCATCGCCGCTTCAGGCACGCTCAGCCTGCGCGGCGACTCGGATACCTCGTTTGTCAAAGCCAGCGACAGCAGCGCCTATACGATTCAAACGAGCGCATCCGGTGCCACCATCAATGGGGATCAAGCCACTGGTGGAGGCACCGCGGCCAAGACGATGACAATCGGAAGCCTCGGCACGAGTTCGACAGCAGCCACCTACCAGGTCAACTTCACCGGAGCCAACAACACGAGCCTCAGCCTCGGAGCGGTCACTGGGCCAACCTCCACAGCTGGTGGAAATGTGACGCTCAGCAACTCGATCTCCGGCGGCGGCGGGCTCACGCTGGCAAGCTACACCAGCACAGCCGCCAGCGGCTCCGAAACACTCATCTTCAGCGGCAATGGCAATACCACAGTCTCCGGAGCGATCACCCCAAGTAGCGTGGCCCTGGCACTCACCAAGTCCGGCACTGGCACGCTGACCCTCTCCAGCAACAGCACCTACACAGGTAGCACCACCATTTCCGCTGGAACCGTCGCCTTCAACACAAACTCCGCGCTCGGCTCCGGCGCAGTCACCCTCAACGGCACACTCTCCGCGCTGGCCACCGCGACGCTCTCAAACAACATCTCCGTCGCCTCGGCGGGAACATTGCGCGTCGGCTCCGGAAACACCTTCACAAGCACTGGAGTCATCTCAGGCGCGGGTGTCGTCACCAAAAACTCCGGAGGCACACTCGACCTCAGCTCAGCAAATACCAACAGCTTCAGCGGTGGCATGAAAATCAATGACGGCACAGTGGTCGTCGCCGCCATCGGCAACGCCGGAGCCAACAGTGCCCTCGGAACAGCCGCAACGATCCAACTCGGCGCGGGCACCAGTGCTGGAACGATCCGCTGGGACGGAACTGCCGATGAGACGACCGACAAGGTCATCGATTTCGCAGGAGCTACCACCACCTCCTCCGGCGCCACGCTCATAGCCAATGCGGCTGGGCGCACGCTCACCTTCACTTCGAACACCACCGTCTCAGGCAGTGGAAACAAGCTACTCACACTCGGCGGCACGGGAAATATCGCATTTGACGGCGTTGTTGCGAACGGAGCCAACGCCACCGTCTCGCTCACCAAGAGCGGCGCGGGCACGGCGACCCTCGGCGCGGCGAACACCTACACTGGCAGCACACTCGTGAGCGCCGGCACCCTGCTCGTCAATGGCTCAACCAGCGCCAGCAGCGCGGTTACAGTCAACGCCGCAGCCGCACTCGGCGGATCGGGAACCATCAACGGCGCCACGATTGTGAATGGCACGCTCAACCCCGGCATAGCCACCACGCTCACACTCGGCTCCAACCTTACATTTGGGAGCGGATCCAACCTCACTCTCACGCTTGGCACAAGCAGCAGCAAAATTGCTTTTGTTTCGGCGGCTAACAACCTCCTTGGCAGCGGCAATGCGACCCTCAACCTCAGCCAAGGCACCGGCTTCGACTACACCACGACCTACCGCATTTTTGAAAACACCAACACCGCCAACTTTGCCTTCAATGACATCGCTGGCTACGACAACGCAGTCTACACGGCCAACTTCGCCCAATCCGGCTCCAACTATGATCTGAGCTTCACTGCTGTCCCCGAACCCTCAACCTATGCGCTGCTCCTCGCGGTTGTCGCGACCCTCATCTTCGCCCGCCGCCGCAAATCGGCATAATCCACCCGACAAACTGCTGGAAAACTGCACGACAGCGCCGATCGAATGACCTCAAAAACGCCCCGCGCGACTCTCGCCGCCCTTGCTGGACCGCGATGTTTTAAGGCGTTTACCCTCGTGGAATTGCTTGTGGTCGTCGCTATTATAGGAATTCTTGCAGCTCTCCTGTTTCCGCTGGGCAAATCGATGATGGAAAAAGGAAATTCGGCCAAGTGCATCAGCAATCTCCGGCAGATTGGCGGAGCGATTCAGCAATATTCAGCTGAAAATGATGGTTTTTTTCCTTACTCCTCAGGTCCAAGTTACACAGGAAGCGGAAACTCCTTCACATTTAGCACTTGGCAGGCCCCCTTAGCTTATTATCTCGGAATCGGGCAACTTTCCCCATCAACACGATACACAAGCATGGCAAGCTATGACACCCCCGCTGCGAAGCATCCGTTCAACTGCCCGTCCTGCAAAACAAGCTTCCGAACCTACACCGCCAACAAGTATGCGATGGGGTTTCTTCCATCAGGGGCTACATCACCATACCCACGCCGCAAAGCCACCGCATTTACGAGACCATCACAACTCATCCTTATAACAGATAGCCAGACGGTCGATGGTCAAATTACAGGAAATACCATGCAATTTGATGATACAAATTATCAAACAATAATCGGCACTCGTCACAATGGAAAAGCCAACGCCCTTTTTGCAGACTTCCATATAGAATCGATTGACCGAGCTAAAATTGATCCTGCAAAAAACATAAAACACAACTGATTTGCTAACCCATGTTATCTCGTCCTTTCCTTTTTCTCGTCTTTATATCCCTTGCCACAGGCCTTCTCCATGCCGACATGACTCTCCCCCGCGTCTTTGGCGACAATATGGTCCTTCAGCGCGACAGACCGATTCCCGTCTGGGGCAAGGCCGACCCGGGCGAAAACATCACCGTGACGTTTGCAGACCAAAAACAAGCAACCACGGCCGATGAGAATGGCGCTTGGCAGGTCACTCTCGATTCCCTACCCGCCAATAAGACGCCGCAATCGTTTGTCGTTTCCGGCAAGAATAAGGTGACCCTCGAAAATGTGCTCGTCGGTGAAGTCTGGCTTTGCTCCGGGCAATCGAACATGGAATGGCTGGTCGAAAAGTCGGCAAATCCCGAGGAGGAAAAAGCCGCTGCGAACTTTCCTGAAATCCGGCACTTCAAGGTTCCTCGCACCTCGAGCGCGTTCCCTCAGTCTGATGTCAAAGCGAACTGGCAAGTCTGCTCGCCCACGACCGTCGGCGGATTCTCAGCGGTCGCCTACTATTTTGCTCGCGAACTCTTTCAAAAGCTCGATGTGCCGATCGGCCTCCTCCATTCCAGTTGGGGAGGAACCTCGATCGAAGTCTGGATGTCGCCCGAGAGTGTTGCCACCATCTCTGAACTTGCCGAGCTCCAAGCCAAAGTCTTTTCGCAATCCAGCCTCTCACCCGAAGGCAAAAAAAGACACGAGGAGTATCTGGCAGAGCTAAAGAAATGGACCGCTGCCACGGAAGTCGCTCTGGCAAAAAACCAACCGGTCACAGAGCCCCCAGCCGTCCCCTGGCCGGCATGGGACAATCCCCAGCCCACACAACTCTACAAAGGCATGATCCATCCGCTCGCGCCCTTTGCCATGCGAGGTGCGATCTGGTATCAGGGCGAGTCGAACGGATCGGACGACGCGATTTACCTGAACAAGCTGCAAGCGCTCATTGGCGGATGGCGCACCAAGTGGAACCAAGGCGACTTTCCATTTTACATCGTCCAGATCGCAAACTTCGAGAGGAAGAATGATGACGGAAAGACTTGGTCGAAGGTGCGTGAAGCTCAAATGAACGCCCTCTCGTCGATCCCGAATACCGGGCTCGCTGTGACGATCGATATTGGAGAAACCAAGGACATCCATCCCAAAAACAAGCAGGATGTCGGCAGGCGCCTGGCCCTCTGGGCACTGGCGGGGCCCTACGGCAAGGATATCCACCCCTCCGGCCCTCTCTACAAAGGCCTCAGCGTCGAGGGATCGAAAATCCGCATTTCTTTTAACCATGCAAAAGATGGCCTTATGATCGGCAAAAAAGACGGTCTGGCCGAAGTCGCACCTGAGGCCGAGGGAAAAATCAAGTGGCTTGAGATCGCTGGAGAAGATCAGCATTTCAAGAGCGCGGATGCCGTGATCCAGGGCACCGAATTAGTTGTCTCAAGCCCTGAAGTCGCCACACCGGTGGCCGTGCGCTACGCGTTCAAACAAGATCCCGCCGGAGCCAATCTCTACAACAAGGCAGGACTCCCCGCCTCACCGTTCCGCACTGATTCATGGTAAAAACACCCCTCCTCGCTGGAGCATTCATGCTCCTGGCTGCTTCCGCTCCATTGCTCGCAAAACCCGTCATCATTTGGGCTTCCGACCCTGTTCGCGCCGGCGAGAGTGTTGTCGTGCGAGGCGATGGCTTCGGGGCCAAGGCGCTCGTGGAAGCCAGCTTTTCGCAAAACGGAAAACCCACCGATTGGAAGGCGCTGGATGTTCTCCAACAGACTCCCTCCACACTCAAATTCGCCCTCCCGGGGAAGATTGGCGATGGCATCGTGCGCTTCCGAATCAGCGATGGTAAAGACACCTCAGAATCATCCGTCCTCAACGCCCCGAAAGTCTGGTGGATGCAAGGCGACGAGACTGAAACCGCCACGCCGGGCGGTTGGCTGCGGATTTTCGGCCTCAATCTGGAACTGCGCCC
>Ga0247843_1008235_pt1 | contig 12267 bp, 7 predicted proteins | sample LaCruzMarch2017__FD_192420 | JGI IMG/M metagenome (GOLD analysis project Ga0247843, IMG submission 192420) | Freshwater microbial communities from meromictic Lake La Cruz, Castile-La Mancha, Spain - LaCruzMarch2017_8m | ecosystem: Environmental > Aquatic > Freshwater > Lake | place: Spain...
AAGATGTCGACCTTATCTTTGACCGATTTCATCCACGTACTGCCCTGGATCGAAGCGATGTTCACAAGACCACGAAGTCGTGCCGATTTTTCCCAATCGGAGAAGTAGCGTCCTTGCGAGGTAAAGGTCGCGTCGCCTTTGACAACGCCTTTCGAGAACCCGATCTGGAATGGAAGCGCTTCGACGCCAAAATCTTCGACGCTGACCGAAGCCGCCCATTGAGGATCGGAATCCCCTTTCCACACGGGTGTGACGTCGAGAGTCGCGGAACCTTTCACCTTGCCGCCCCGGTAGACGAGCGAGAACGGGCGAAGAGTTGAGCGTCCTTGGTCGTATTCGAATTTTCCGAGCAGTTTCGAAAACAGTTCTTTGTTTTCCCAATGAATCGTCGCAATATCGAGATTCAGATTGGCGCGGCTTTGTTTGGCCCACTTGGAGTCGAGCCATTCGTCGGGAAGTGTGTAGCGATCCTTGGATTCCAGCTTCTTGAGAAGCGAACTCAGCTCCACGTGAGGAATTTGGACGTTGGCCGTCAGGTTCCAGGCCGGGTTCATGAACCAGTCGATGAAATAGAGAGAGCGTTGTTTTTTGCCGGGCTCCGGCTGCGGAACGAGGGTGCCGTCGAGTCGGTAGCTCTGCGCGCCTCTGCGAATATCGACGGGAGAAAACTGGATCGACTTATCCGAGAAGATCACTTTTCCCGAAATCGAGTCGAAAGCGTCACCCATGATATCCGAGTGCCATGCGAAGTTTTCGAAACGACTTTGTCCTTCGAAGGTCACCGTTGACCAGTCGATATCTTTTTCACTCTCGAAGTTCGAGTCGAGTCCGAGACTTCCGTCGAGCCAGATCTTTCCTTTGACCCGGTCTTGGATGCGAGCGTCGGGAAAGAAGTCTTTCCAAGAGGCCAGATCAACCGGGTCGCGCAGCAAAACTTTTAAGCGACTGCGTCCCATTCCCTGGATCATGTCGCCAGAGAAGTTCATGTCGAGGTTCGCGAAGCGAAAGTTGCCTCGCTCGAGCTTCAGCCTATTACGCGATTGTTCCGCCGAAACCTGAAGCACCAAAGGAACTCCTTGTGGCTTACGAAACTTTTCGTTGATCCAAATCGCGGCGCCCGAAAGATCGACTTGGCTGAGCAAAGTCGCACGATGGACTTTCGTGCTTTGTCCGCGGCCAACGAAGAAAAAACTCATGTCGAAGGGACCGCTCAAGTCTTGTCTCATACCGGAAACGTCGAGCCCTGAGCCGCCCTCGAAAGACCCCTTGATGTTGGAGAGATGAAACTTCTCAATGTTCCAATCGATGTCAGACCACGGTTTTTCGCGGAGAGGATCATAGCTGCCGGATACGTTGCCCTTCGCCTGGAAGAAGCCTTGGAGAGGTACTTTTCGGAGCGAAGGGAAGAAAGAACCCCACTCGGCGAGATCGATGTTGTTGGTCACTACAGAAAGGTCGAATTTCGCGCTTTCCTCGTCGGCGATATATCCAAGGAGATTCTTCACTGCCCCGCGCCCTTCGGCTTTGAGTGAATGCAGCTCTAGATCGAAGTTGGAGATCTTGAGCCCTTCGGCATCGTGGGACATCCGAAGTAAAAGTTGGGCCTTGTTTTCTGCAGGCTTCACGAAGAACGCCTCTGGGGGGTCAAATCTCATAGCGCTTGCATCGATCTGGATCTCGGTCCGCGGTGAATCCAGTTTTCCGTTCTGAAGCTGACCTTCGCTCACGGCGGAAAGGAGAACTTCTCCTGCTGCGCTATTTTTGTCTCCCCAGATCGAACCCAAGTGAGAAGAATCGAATTTGAAGTTGTTGAGCGAGAGACGCCATGAGAAGTCGGAATTATCAAGACGATCTCTGACATGGAGGCGCCCCGTCGTCGTGATGATGCCACGACCCGGAGCGCGGCGAATCCAACGGAGCGGCAGGTGGAACGCCTCGACTTCGCTGCGACCAACGAGCCACGATGCTTCGAAATCCTTACCGGGCTGATAGTGGAGCGAAACGTCGAATTTAAGGTCGTCGAGGAACGCGTTGGCCTGCCCGCTCGTGATGTCGCCGATGAGAAGATGAGACCCTTCTTCTTTGAAGATGACTTGAGGCTTCGCCTCGAAAGCGAAGCGACCTGGCGAGAATCGTTCGAGAACCCCCCAACCGTTAAAGTTGGTCTTGCTAAGATCCAAGTTAAATTCTCGGAAGTTGAGTGCCACGGGAACGTTGTCGTTTTTGACGGTGAGTACGCTTTTGGTGTCCAACTCAATCGGGCCCGCGAGGACCCACGAACCGGAATCCGTTCCGGCCTGGAGTACACCTTTGAGTTCGATATTCTGCTTCCACGAAGCGTCGAGTTCGGCTTTGAGCTCGATGTCGCGAAGACTCACTTGCACAAGCACGTGCTCGTTTTCTTTGCGCGCCTTCACAGGATAGTCGAGACGCACGCGACTCCGCTGAACACGAATCTTGTAGCCTTTGGCGTGTGAAAGAAGCTCTTGGGTCCATTCGACGAGCTGCTCTTGCTTGGTGCTGGGCTTGGCTTCGATCTCCGCACTCGTTGCGGTTTGCGCCAAGCGGGGACTGCGTAGCTCCAGATCGGCATCCATTCCTTCCGCTTCCAAGTTGAAAGGCGTCCCCATCGAGAAGAGCGCGAGCGGGCTGAAGGAGAGTCGGAGTTCTTCGAACTTGAGGGTGTTGAACCACGCGCCTTTTTGAATCTCGATATCGCTCAGCGCGACACCCAGACTCATTTGAGAAAGGGAGTGATCCCATTTCATGTCGCCGATTCTAAGACTTTGGGCGCGAAGACGCGTCACCAGTTTCTGAGTGATCCAAGGACGAAGTTCATAAGCGGGATAGATCGAAAAGAATCCGAAGGCCGCAATCACGATGAACCCGATCGGGATGATGAAGCCGTACGAAGCCCAACGAATATGCTTTTTGATATGCGGGAGCACGCGATCAGAAATCGTCCTGAAGCGCAAAAGTATCGGCTCGACCTTGGGAGCGATTTTCGCCCATAAGGCTCGAATTTTCTCTTTCATCTCTCTCTATTGTACAAAGCTAAGAAAAAGCCATCACCCGAAAGCGCGCCAGAAAGCTGGCCCCCATCATTTCGAGACTCGGGGCCCCACTGGAGCCAGTGAGAATCCTTCGAAAGCGGCGAGCCCGCAAGAAGAGTCGCCGGATTTGTCGCAAGACGATCGAAGAACGCCGGGGGGACGCGGTCCATGAAGGGGTGCGCACTCCATTTTTGCTGGGCAGAGGCGACGTCGGTGATCAAAGTGTTCAGCTTCTCGAGATTTTCCTGGGGACGGATGGTGCAGGTCGCATAGGCAAGTTGGCCACCCGGCTTCACGAGGCTACGCGCCTGGAAGACGAGTTCGGACTGAACTTGAGAAAGAGCCTGCGATTCACGCGAGTCCCACTTAAGGATGCGGTCGGGATTGCGGCGAAGGGTCCCAAGGCTAGAGCAAGGAGCATCAACGAGAACGAGGTCGTATTTGTCTTTGGTCTTTTCGAGCGCTGTCTTGTCGATCGAGCGCGCAATCGTAACACCTGCTTTTTTGCAGCGTTCGCCGAGCTTGGAGAGTTTCTCACGGGAAATGTCGTAAGAGTGAATCTCTCCTTGGTTTTGCATGAGCGCAGCCATGTGCAAGGTCTTGCCGCCCGCCCCTGCGCAAAGATCGAGGACTTTCATACCGGACTTTAGTCCCAAAAAATGTCCCACGAGCTGACTGTGTTCGTCCTGGACTTCCGCAGCTCCCGCAAGAAAAAATGAATCTTCCTGAAGCGGAACTCGGCTGGGAAAAATAATTCCGTCGGGTGAATAGAGACTCGCGCGAGCACCGTGGGATTCCCATTTCGCGAGAGCTTCTTCGCGAGTAATCTTCAGAGTATTGATGCGCACCGCGAGCGGCGCGGGATCGAAACTGGCGTGAAGATACTCGTGGAAAGCCCTCTCGCTCGCCTCGCCCGGCGACCACGAGCCAAGAAGCGCACCCGGGATCCCATGCACCGTTAGCAAATGTTCTTTGCGATTCGTTTCAAACTGAGGTTTTGCTTTGCGATGCTTCTGGAAAAATCTTTCCGCAGGCAAAGTCAGAAGATCTTCGATGAAAGCTTCGAAGGCACGCATCTCGTCGGGCTTTTCGGGAGAGCCCGCGATTCCCATGGTCCATGGCCAGACACGCACACCAAGAAACGCCGCCTCCGAAAGCGTCGCACGTTGTTGCTGACCGACGCGGTACTCTCGAAAAGTTTCGTTGAGAACGCGGTCGAGCGGCAGGCGACTGTCCGCGCGCCATTCGAGCAGGGTTTGCTTAAGAATCTTTTTTTCGAAGGGGTTCATCCGTGTCCGCTCATGAGAACGGGTTCGGCATCGCGCTGATCATCGCTCTGTCCGAGCTGTTTCACGCTCTCAAAAAACTCAAGACTGCGCGCGATCAAATCGGGGAAGTCCTCGTTCGTAAAAATATACTTTCTGAAAGCACTCGCTCCGGGATACCCCGCCGAATACCACGCAAGAAACTTACGGAAGCCGAACTTCACCCGTTCTTCGGGATACATGTCGTAAAGATATCCGAGATGCGTCTGAATGAGTTCGTTCGCGTTGCGATCGGCGCGAATACGTGTCCACTCCGCAGTGAAATTAACAGGCATCGGCTGAAGCTTTTTCACTTTGCGCTCGTAGTAGTGACGACCCTCGGGAATATCGCCTGCAGCAGGAAGACGATGGTGTGCGATCACCGCTGAGCACGCCTCTTGAACCGCGGACGGCTCGAGACTTTCGATTTTCTCGAGAGCTTCGACGGCTTCCTGGAAAATCCAAGGATTCTTGAGAGCACCCCGACCAATCATGACACCCTGGCAACCCGACTCGAGAAGACGAGCCGCCCCGAGCGGACCGGATACGATATCTCCATTACCGATAATCGGAATCGAAGATTCTTCTGCGACTTTTCTGATGATGTTCCAGTCCGCGTGGCCCGCGTAGCCTTGAGTCCGCGTGCGCCCGTGGATTGCAACCCACTCCACGCCTTCTTCACGAGCGATGCGCGACACTTCGGTCGCATTGATGGAGTTCGCATCCCAGCCCGTACGAATTTTGATCGTCAGAGGAATCGTGATCGCGGAACGGATCGTGGCAAGCAGATGTCCGAGTTCGTCGGGACGTGTGAGCCACGCCGAACCGCCCCCGCGCTTGGTGACCTTGGGAACAGGGCACCCCATATTGATATCGACAAAATCAACGCCCGTGTCCTGCACGATCTTCGAGGCCTCCGCGAGAACTTCTGGCGTGTCTCCGAAGAGTTGAATCCCCACGGGGCGTTCATCTTCGTGGAAAGAAAGATAGCGATCACGCTTTTTCGTGCTTTGAACGAGACCGGCCGCCGAAACGAACTCCGAGATCACGCAGCCCACGCCCATTTTCTTCATGAGCCGGCGAAACGGCATGTCCGTAATGCCGGCCATCGGAGCCAAAATGAAAGGATTATGGGGCTTGATCATGTGACCCTGTATGTAGCGAAAACAGGCCCCTAGACGCAAGCTAAGAGCGCGCAAAAGAATGAGATGACCGCTAGGCGTGAGGGAAGTGAGGAGCGGAGCATAGCCGGAGGCTATGTGAGCACCGGAGCGACCGAGCAACAACGCGGACGCTCATTCTTTTGCGCGCTCTAAAGCTGGGTTCTTAGACCCACAGTGATCTGGTAGGCGTTTAATAGCAGCCAATCCGCCTGCACCACGAGCTGGTGCCCTTGTTCGAGCACGACATCGGTGCCCAGGCTCAGCATCGGAGCAAAAGCGCTCGAGTAACGAAGTTTCGAAACGCGCTCCGCCCCTCCGCCCGCTGTGCTGCTCGACCAAGCATAACGTATCGCAAAACCGCCACCCCACCACAGATCTGCGTCCTCGGTCGGCAGGACCTTGCGAAGCAAAAAATCGAGCGAGGCGGTGTTGAGCGCCTCTTCGAGCTTGTCGGGACCGTATTCGGACCGAAGTGCGTCCGTGAGGCCGACCCTGACGCGGTTGAGTCCCCATTTCATGCGAAAAGAGGAGGAAGCCTCTTCACTCCATCCGAGATCGAAAATGAGTCCCATTCCCCAAGAACTCTCGCTCACCTTGCCCTGGAGAGTGTCATCTTCCGTGATCTTGAACTTGCCGCGCGTCACTCCAGCATTCGAATAACTCAGACCGAGCCCGATGAAATTTCGAGACGTAAAAGCCGAATTGCTCATAGGCACATCGAGCATCGGCAGCAGGCGCGAATCCTGGGATTCAATGCCAACATTGGGATCTTCGTTCGGATTGACGTTGGAAGTCGCCCCTGGATCCTGATCCGTATTCTGAGAGGAAGAATTGAGAGCGTCTGCATTCACATCGGGAAGCGAACCTAGTGGCACCACCGAGATCGATTCCGCTTCGAGAGTTTGGGAAAAAGCGAGCGGCGACGCAAAGAGGAGCATTGCAGCCGAAAACTTTAAAACGTCGAATCTCACAAGAGAAACGTTAAAGCCGAGTTTCGGAGCATGCAAGACGCGGTGATTTGACGGAAAGAGGTCTTAGAGACCGGGATAGCCAAGAGTGCGAACGTGAAGGGATTGGGGCTCGGCCACAGACCAGGTCCCATGAACTTCGTACGGCTGAATGTAAACGGGATCTGCCGCATGCTGGAAGCGCGCCTCGCCACTCGCGACGTCACTCCAATCGACGGCGTGTCCCGACGGCAGAGTCCAGGCTCCTTGCGCTACGGGAACTTCAAAAGGCGATACGAGAGGGCGTTGAATCGTGGTGCTTACGGGCCAGCTTTCGGTTTCAAAAGCCTCAAGACCGGGGGCGCCGAGCACCGGGGCGATCTGTTCGAAGGTCCAGAAACGTGCGTGGCCCTCCGGGCGTCCGAGGGAAGCGGGTTCACGCGAGGTCATTTCCTCAACAACCTCGACGTCCGCTTCTGCGAAGCTCGCATGCCACACGTCGCCAATAACGACGTGTCCTCCAGCGACATGTTGTTCATAGAGAGATTCGAAAGATTCCTGAACTTCCGTGAGAGCGACCCAGGTCGCAGCCCAAGCGAAGCAAATGGCAAACATCACCATCGCAACTCGTTCCCAGAGGCCGACTTGAAGACGACGCTGAGTTTCGAGGCGAACTTTTACGGTCTTCGATCCGGGTTCGGATCCGCCGACTTGAATCTTGTTAGTGACTGCGGTCTTGGAACTCTTGGCTCCAGGAGCGTCGGATGCTGCTTTTGCGGAAGGAACGGGAACGTGGGGATACGAGCGCACGACATAGGGCTTCACTTGGAAACCGAAGTCTTCGACGCTGCAAAGAGGCCTCCACTCTTGGAAGCCTTGGCGCCAAGCATAGTCTCCGGGATCGAGATGGCCGCACGCAAGCTCCGCCAACACTTGTTCAAAAGTGTAGGGACCCGCTAGAAGTTTCTCTTTAGCGATAAACCAAAACGTGCCCGAGTTTCTGGCTACGGAAGCAGCAGGCGTTTTGCGCAATAGGCGACTCATCTAGGAGGCTTATCGGCAATGAAATGCGGGGCCTTAACACGCGTTCAAGGATTTTTGAGTTCTTGGAGCAGCGCTTCGAGATCTTCACGCAAAGCCACCTTTTGAGCTTCGGGCAATTGCTCGAGAACAAGCGTCGCCGCATGGATCTTGAGGGCGCTTCCGGAGCGTGAATAAAGACGATAGGGACTTTCCAAGAGCACACCGTCGGAAGTTTTTTCTAGTGTATTCAGGTTCTTGCGGTGGCGCGTTGTTTTAAGCACGCCGGCCGCTTTGAGGGAGCGTTCGAGCTCCGAAACGGAAAGTTGGTTCTCAAGAGCCTGAACGAGCATGTTGCGTCGGAAGGCCTCGTCTTGGATCCGCGAGATCACACGCCAGTGGCGGTGGGTGAAGTTGCGGCCCTTGGCGTGAAGCAGGCCGTGAAGGTCGCTGGGGACTTCGGTGAGCTGGATTTTCTCGCTGAGCGTACTCTTATGGGTGCCCAGCCGTGCCGCGAGCTTGTCGAGAGTGAGGTCGCTGTTCTCGGCGAGAATCTTGCGCAGATAATGTGCTTCTTCGATCGGAAGAAGGTCTTCGCGCTGCATATTTTCGACGAGAGCCAGAAGGCGGGCGTCCTTTTCTGAACAGTTTTTAACGACGCAGTCCAGATGCGTGAAGCCCGCGAGCTTGGCGGCACGGTAACGGCGTTCGCCGCTGATGATTTCATAGCCTTCGTCAGTTTTGCGGACGGTGATCGCTTGGGCCTGGCCAAGCTCTCTCATCGTTTGCGAAAGTTCTTCGAGAGCGCGGGGATCGAAGACTTGGCGCGGCTGTTCGGGACAAGGGTAAATTTGAGCGAGAGGGATCTTGCTCGTGCCGACGTTCTGGCTGGCGATGGCGTCCATTTTTCGATCGATTTTCGAGGCAACGCTCGACGCTACGGAGACGATACCGTCGCTAAGACGGTTGGCTAGCAGGGCCCTAAGACCGGAAGCCGAACCTTTGTAGGCAAGTTGCTCTTTGTTGTTGTCGCCTGTCGAAGAAGTGTCTGACATTCCCCCAATTTAAGTGAAGTTCGCAGAGTTCGCAAACATCTCGACAAAGAGAGTTCCCAATGACAAAACCCTCTCAACCATGACCACACATCTCAGGGTCTGCGTTCTCCAACTCAATCCTCTCGTTGGGGACGTTTTGCATAATTTTTCGCAAATCCGACGAGCTATCGAGAAAGACCCCGCACGCGCCGATCTCTACGTCACGCCCGAACTCGCGCTCGTAGGCTATTCACCTCGCGATCTTTTGAGCTACCCCCAACTTCTCTCGGCGGAAGCCGAAGCCCTGAAAGAACTTGCGATCCTTTCGCAGCAATACCAGATCGGCATTCTCGTGGGTCACACCGAAACCCGTTCCGGAAACGGCAAACCCCTTCACAACGCCGCTACCCTTTTCGATTCCGGACTTTGCGCCGGCCGCATCCGCAAACGCCGGATGCCTTATTACGACATCTTCGAAGAAGAACGTTTCTTTGAGAGTTACGAAGGCAACGATCAAAGGCCCCTTTTGTTCCGCGGTAGCTCTCTCGGCGTCTTTATTTGCGAAGACGCTTGGAACGAAGTCACGCGCTACGGAAAAAACGACACGGGCTTTTCTCCCCATGAAGATTTGATTCATAAACAACTCTCGGGTGCGGATCTTCTGATCAATCTTTCGGCTTCGCCCTATGCGATCGGCAAGCTCAAAAGGCGTCGCGAAGCTTTTGCGTATCACGCGACAAAGCACACGACCCCCCTCCTGTTCGCGAGCTCGGTCGGCGCTCAAGACGAAATCCTTTTCGACGGGGGGTGCTTTGCGATGAAGGCCGACGGAAAAATCGTGACCGAGGCTCCAAGCTTCGTCGAAAGCGAGATCATCGTCGGCTTCGATCCCAGAACCCGCTCTCTCAGCGAACTCTCGAAGGAGCCCGCCACCTGCACGGAATCAGACTGGGCAAAGCTTCACGCAGCTCTTTGCATGGGTCTCGGAGACTACGTCCGTAAAAGCGGATTCAAAAAAGTTGTCATCGGTCTCTCGGGCGGCATCGATTCCGCCCTAGTCGCCGAACTCGCGTGCGAGGCCTTGGGCGCGGAGAATGTGCTCGGGATTTCCCTTCCCACGAAGTTCAACAGCCCCGAGACGCGCGAGGACGCTCGTATGCTTGCCAAAAATCTCGGAATGGAGTTCCGCGAAGCCCCTATCGAGAGCTTGCTTCACGCCGTCAAAGACACTCTCAACGTCAAAGAAGCCGGGCTCACCTTTGAGAATCTCCAAAGCCGCTGTCGTGGAATTATGCTCATGACTATTTCGGCCCAGGAAGCACGTCTTCTTCTGGCGACAGGCAACAAAACGGAATTCGCCATGGGCTATGCCACTCTCTACGGAGACATGTGTGGGGCTCTCGCGCCGATTGGAGACCTCTACAAGACTGAGGTTTTCGGACTTTGCCACTGGATCCAGTCGCAAAAGAACTGCTTCCCTCAAACGATTCTTTCTCGGGCACCGAGCGCGGAACTTGCTCCGGGCCAGAAGGATCAAGACTCTCTGCCCGAATATGCCGTTCTCGATACGATCCTCGAGGATATGATCGAGAACCAAAATCTCAACCACAAGGCCTCGAAAGAGTTTTTGGAAACCTGCTCGCAGCATTCTTATGACCGTGTCTTCAAGACTTTCCAGGCGATGGAGTTCAAGCGCTTTCAAGCCGCACCCATCCTCAAAGTTCACGGACGTTCTTTCGGAGCGTCGTGGAGAATGCCCGTTGCAAAAGGATTTTTGAAATGAGCGCTTCGTTTACAATCGCGGCTTTCGACTCGGGTCTCGGAGGCCTGAGCGCACTTGCCCCTCTCTTGAAAGATTCCAAAGGCGCACACGTGTCGTACCTGGGCGACCTCGCTAACCTTCCCTACGGCCCGAAATCTGAACGCCGCATTTCGCAACTCACGCTCGCAAACATGCGACACCTTCTCGACGACTCGCGCTTCCCTCGTCCCGATCTTCTGATCGTCGCCTGCAACACCGCAAGCGCTTATGCACTCGACACGCTTCGCCCCCTTCTCGAAGAAAAGAAAATTCCATTCCTTGGAGTCATCGAGCCTTCGTGCCGCGAAGCTCTCCGCATGAAGCCTCAGCGTATTCTCGTCCTCGCAACTCAGGCCACCGTTTCGAGTCAGGCCTATCAAAAAGAACTTCGTCGTCTGGGTTTCTCGGGCGAGATCGTTTCGGTCGCCTGCCCGCTCTTTGTTCCTTTCGTGGAGGAAGGAGTGACCGACGGGCCTGCCCTTCAGTGGGTCATTCAGAAATATCTCGCGAGTCATGCGCGCCCCGGAGATCTCGCGATTCTTGGATGCACACACTACCCGTTCATTTTAGAAGCTCTTCAGAAGGAATTTTCTCACTTGAGTTTTGTTCATGCCGGAGAAGCACTCAAGAACGAGCCGGTCGTTCAGCGCCTGATTAAAAATTCGGCACACGACAAGAATGGGCATTCGCTGGAACTCGTTTTCACTGACAATCCCGATACGCCCGGCAAGCTCGACCGCTTCCTCAAACAACTCAGGCTCAAGGACGGCAATTCCATCAGCGTTCGAGAAATCGCTCCGATTATTTAGGTTCTAACTATTACTGCTTAAGTTGGATCAGCTTGCGCATCGTCTCGCTAAGACGGTTCTTCTTGCGATATTGATCGCCGAGATCTTCGAGACGATAGGCATAAACCGATTTTTCGGCCAAATTCGTGGGGGCATAGCTCATGAGATCTTCGGCATTCTCGGCATGACGAATTTCTTCCGCCCTGAGGTCAGCCGATTTGAGACGTTCGCGATCATCGTCGCGGCGAGCGACGAGTTGCGACCAGAGCTTTTCGAAATCAGGCATTTTTTCGAGAAGGACCCACCCTTTGGACTGAGAGCGGAGCATCGCATCGACGAGTCCCCACTGCTGGCCACGGAACTGAGCTTGTACGATCAAGGATTCTCCAACTTGTTTGGGAAGAGAAACGCCTCCCAAATCACGCGATCCCACGAAAATCATACTGCGCGAAGAGAAGGTCTTCGCGAGTTCTTCGTCTTTAGGTTGCCCGAGGTCGCTAAGCACCACGACTTGCTCGGACTCGGGAATGGACGCGAGAGCTTCTTTGAGACTTGCGGCCGCATCGCGAACTTTGAGTTTGAGTTCGGGGTTCGCTCCTTCAAGACCCGCAGAAAGTCCGATGAAGGTGACTGAGACCTGCTCCGAAACTTTTACGGTGTGCGTAGGAGCAAAAATCAAAGTTCCTTTTTCGTCGGTCCATGAAGCAGAAATGAACGGAAGTCCGTTTTCTTTCGAAGCCTGTTTGAGGAAATCAACACCAAAACCAAGATCGAGGAATCCAACATTCTGAACGGAAACACCCATGTCTTTGTGAGCTTTGAGAAGCAAGCGCGCCACTTCGCGGTAGGACGTGGCGCGAGCCTCGTCGACGCGGGGCGTGGAAAGAATCGAGTTTCCGGCATCGGCGATGACGAAGGGCCACTCTTTTGCGTGAGGAATCACTTGAGTTTCGAGGAAAGTCAGACGCCGATCAAGGCCGCCCTTAGGCCCGACCGCGCAACCACATGGCTCGACTTCGCCCATAACGTTGCTCGCAAAGACGAGACGCAGGGGCGAGCGGCCCTCTTTCGCCGACTTCAGATCCTTCGAGGCGACTCCCGCAAAAGGGTTCGTGGCCGGCCAGCGAAAATTCGAAGCGCTTGCACAGGCACCGAGA
>Ga0247843_1008236_pt1 | contig 12266 bp, 20 predicted proteins | sample LaCruzMarch2017__FD_192420 | JGI IMG/M metagenome (GOLD analysis project Ga0247843, IMG submission 192420) | Freshwater microbial communities from meromictic Lake La Cruz, Castile-La Mancha, Spain - LaCruzMarch2017_8m | ecosystem: Environmental > Aquatic > Freshwater > Lake | place: Spain...
AAGTCACTATCGTTAAGTATATTTTGTCACTATTTGGACAAACACTGTCACTATATGGACGAACAATCTGTCCGGGCCTTCGGACGTTGTGTCTAAGGCGACTACATAGTACAATACTCTAGAATATTCATGCGGGCATCGACTTTTTGAAGCGCACTGCCCATTTTTAAATTTCACTAGGGTTTTTTTTTGTGTGGGAGTTTCACTGGATTTCAATACAACACCGCATTTTAGGGCTATTTTCCGACCTCGAGTTCTCATTGAAGATGAGCACTTTCGCCGAAGCCATTGATATCTTCGAGTCCGCCGTAACAATTCGTCAGCAAGAAGTATCGTTGTCATCGTCCGAGACTGTCGCGGAGAGTCATGCAGGGACGTCGAAGCGGAAGCGGGTGGCGTCTATCAAGATGGCTCTCGATGATGCTGTTGAAAGAACGAAGGAGAAGAAGCGCAGTCGACGTGACGACAAGTGATTGTGGGGACGACCCACAAGAATGTTGATGAGAGTGCTGCCAACACCACAATGTCAATGGTCACGATGAATGATCAAATTGATGTACAGTTAGATCCAGATATCACGCCTCCACATCCATATCAGCAATTGCCACCTCTTCAGAATGCAAGAATAGATCTCTGGTAGAGCAAAGATTAATACGCTCAAAAAGTATCTAATTATGAAACTTGGAATGAAAGATATGAGTATCTCAAAAGTGGTGTCGTCGTTGTCGTCGATGATTGAGCTTACATGCAACGGTGATACAATGGATGTTGAAGTACCGATTATTATATCAGGTGGAGGAGAAGAAGAAGAAGAAGGGAAAAAAGTAATAGATAAATTCAATACCTATTTCAACAAGTCACACTAGGAATATCCTGTTGGATGATACAATGGACGATGAACTAACTTTAACGTACATACTAAGTACGAAATGGTTCACGTCGAATAAAGTTCTAACGTTGAAGTACCGATTATTACATCAGGTGGAGGAGAAGAAGAAGAAGGGAAAGAAGTAATAGATAAATTAGATTAATTCAATACCTATTCCAACAAGTCACACTAGGAATTCTGTTTGACTCCTCCCCAATGCGTGTCACGCTAGGAAATCCTGTTGGATTCCTCTCTAGTGCTGACCAACTCGCTCCCTGCAAATGCAGCAAAGCCAGCACACTTGCCCATACCCAAATAGTATTAATCTTCCATATGATGACTAAGACCCTCCCCGGAGAATATACTCTTTAATATATTCTTCATCTCACGTTGAGCGAATCCCTGCTGTCGTCACCGGCCTCCTCCTCTTTATTCTTCTGTATCAATACAGTTGGACCGCAATGATCATAGCCAATATTGCCCGTCTTGATTATTTACTATCTTATATGCCTCATCAATTGCACCATTTGCAATAATACTATTAAACTTATTACAGAATATATCATTCCCCACGCGTGGACTACCAAAGTTGTACATTTTGAGTGCTTTTGGACGAGGAGGAGACAGTGGTGTTAGCTGCGGTAGTTCACGTCCAGCATCCATCCCATATTCTGCCACATCCATGACAAAGCATGTTGCCAAAGCACCACCTAATGAATGTCCCGTGACTAATAATTCATAATTTGCTAAATTATCACTGGGTATGACAGCAGCCAATACCAATTCCTTCAATCGACGTGATATTAAATTCTAACTTTTCCTAAAACCTGTATAAACCTTGGCCGTATTAATGACGGATTCACCATTTGAGCAATTGTGGCATTGGTAACAAGATCCTTCGGAGCACATGTACCACAGAAGGATACAAATATAAGCTTACGTTCAAGTGAGCGATATATAGCACATGAACACCCCGTGGTATCATGTGTAACAAAGCAACATAATTCCAAGTCGGCAGGTGGTATATCCATACTACTACTACTACTGCCCCTATTGCGTTCATTGACATGCTTCTCATATAGTTCACCCCATTCCACACCCAGCAGTCCCCCTGAGACTTTATATCGTGGCATTGTTCGTTGTAAATTAGTATCTAATAATTGTAATTCACTCACACATGGGATGGGAGTATACCGTAAACCCCTACACGTCCACTTACCCTTCGTATATTTTAGCTAGCATCCCCCCAACAGCTGCACCTACAGGTCCAGCAACCATGGCCCCCGCAGTCATACCCATAATTCGTTGTGATCCTTTATCTTTGATTCGTGGTTTACTTGTCATTTTTATAGATGCTTTTGTTGAACTTGATCCCAAGTAGAATTGTTAATTGCATCCATGACAACATCTTCAATGTCATTAGTATGTCATTATTATTAGTATTGGTACTAGTATCCTTGTTGGTAACCAATATATTGGATAGCAAGTCGACTAGCTTGCCATGTGCACTCCCAATGGAATGTCCACCGCCTATTATATCTTCATCAAATAATGTAAACACCAGTGTGCCGTTTGTGGGTCTTGTACGTATAGATAAAAGGGTGATTCATTCTCCCAAACTGCGTACCTCCCTTTCCCCGTGATGATGGGATATGATACGCACCACTACGCGTACCAGTCTTCTCCTTCTTCTTCTTATTCATATTTCTTGCAGCCTGTTGTTGATTGATATTTGCCCCATGCCGTCGATGATCTGTCAACATGTGCACAACCTGCCAAATCTCATACGCCGTTATGAAACATTTCCTTTTCTAGTTTTTGTACATCCTCGGTCCATGCCCCCTCCATGACACTAACCAATAGAGCAGCATCGACGCCCTTCCCGGTTAGTAGACAATCCGTCGCACGAATGGGCGTCACTTCCACAATCCCACGATACAATGATCGAGTGTACGCGTTCGATGCGAATGCTGCATTCAATCCCGACGAGCCACGTTCCCATCGGCATCGTCCGAGCACTCGACGACGGGAAAGTGACAACATTCTTCGACCCAGTGTATCCTTCATTTCCACTCAAACGATTCGTCCACTCTCTCAGAGCAGATGGCACTTTATTTGCCCTCGCGGATTCAATTTCAGGCCGAATCTACAAAGTCTCTCGAGCCTTGATAGACGCCACCCGCTTCCGCTTCGACGTCCCTGCATGACTCTCCGCGACAGTCTCGGACGATGACAACGATACTTCTTGCTGACGAATTGTTACGGCGGACTCGAAGATATCAATGGCTTCGGCGAAAGTGCTCATCTTCAATGAGAACTCGAGGTCGGAAAATAGCCCTAAAATGCGGTGTTGTATTGAAATCCAGTGAAACTCCCACACAAAAAAAAACCCTAGTGAAATTTAAAATTGGGCAGTGCGCTTCAAAAAGTCGATGCCCGCATGAACGTTGGGATATGTATGTTTGACTTCATTTTTTTGATTTTTCTTGTGGGACCCTTCCAAACAACTCACTCTCGTCGAGGTCGAGCCGAGGGGGACTCACTTGCGGCGACTGTACTCTGTTGTCCGTTGCGTCCTACAGCAATGTCCGCTGTAGGACTGATCCTTGTCGCCCGCAAGACCGATCCACGACGAGACCGATCGCCCTCCTCTTCGTCGTCGCTCGACTCCAAGAGAGAATTTAGAACTAAGTCACACGATACTCTGAAACAATGGCAAAGTCTAACAGTATACACCAGCCAAAGATAATGAGTTTCTTTGGACCGGCTACGACGAATACGAGTGGAGCCACTTCTTCAACTGCTACGACGATGATGAGAGGAGCCACTTCTTCAACTGCTACGTCTTCCAATACCGCCGCGTCCATGCGTTCGATGGGTACCTCGTCTTCCACTTCTACGATTGCCACCGCGGGTGGCAAGGAGAACAACGTATGTGAATTCTCACGCAAATCGGACAAATAAAAAACAAATGTGATCTTGTTGACTTATGCTCCGACGTAGAGGACATGTCCGCCTCATTGGGAGAATGCTACGTATTCCAATGCCGAATCGGACGATCGTGGGCCTATCAACTTGTGCGATATCGACGAAGAGGATGATCAAGAGCCAGCTGCAGGCCTCCGCCCGTCGGAAAGTGGATACACGCAACATCGGTTCTCTATCATTCAACAGCCCGCTGCAAGGAAGCCTGCAGCGTTCTCCTTTGCGGGAGGACAAGGCAATGATAGTCGAAAGCCCGCTGCAAAGAGAGCCCCTACTAAGCAAGCTGCCTCTTCTTCTACTGCATCGTTCGCCTCCGCGACCAATAGGTCCATTAACAAGAGGAAACGCACGCAAACTCTTATCGTCAAGGTTAAGATATCGGATTACACTATGAAACAAGATCTTGATGTTGGTGATACTCTACCAACAACGATGATGGACATTCAAGCTGCAAACTGGTATGCTCAGGGTATGTTGTCACTGGTGAAGAGCAGTTATGGTAGTATCGATCGTCTCCAACCTTACTTTTATCTTCGAACACCCAGGGGTCATTGGACTCTTGTCGTCCAAAAGTTCGTAGTCAGTATGATCGAGTCACACTTGGATACTTTGTATGGCACTGCATATGAGAAGCAATGATGGAACTTGTTGGTTTCTGCAGCGAACCAGCACCACCTTACGATGTCGGTGACGATGTCGGTGTCGATGTCGGTGTCGATGTTGCTGACAATGTTGGAGTCGATGTCGGTGTAGATGTTGCTGACGATGTCGGTGACGATGTTGGTGACGATGTCGGTAATGATGTTGGTCACGGCAATATAACAGTCGGTGAGAGATTCATCGATTGTCCCGACCGTCCAAGACGACCAAAAACACTGCTTGGACGTTCAATTACGGAGCAGATAAATTACTTCCCTTCAATATTACGAATAACGCTGCTGCGGGAGAGGTCCATGGCATTACCATGTTCAAGAAACGTGGTCTATCAGTGAATAAACGAAACAAAACCGCCACAAGTTACGGCAATTCGAGAAAGATTACTGCTGACAGAATTGCTCAGATCTACATTAACAGTGCATCATACTTTATTGAGAATTATCCGATGATGGTGGAGGAGAGGAAACGCAAGTATATGATCAAGTTTGCGAACAAAGTATACAAGATCGGAGGCAATACCAGTCTTTTGCAATGGAAAGCGGCAGTCTGGCTGACATTGCAGCAAGCGTTGGCAAAAGCGTCGGGGTCGGAGGTGGAGGAAGCAGTAGTGATGAAAGCAGTGATGGAAGCAATGAGCGAGACCGCGTTGAAAACGATGGTGCAGAAAATTGTGGCAACACCAGCTGATGATGTCGATGACGATGATGATGACAATATTGGTAAGTTGTTGATATTTATTAATTCATTATTACTTTTTATGTGATTCTAACATTTGTATGGTCTGTAGATAGTACACCTCGACCACCACCTCCACCAATCCTTGACACTACTCATCCTGATGATGATACTATCATCGAAGCCACGAAGGAACATGTAGGAGCGGCTGCAACCGAAGTGATTCTTCGACATCCTAGTCAAGACATGCTCAATTTGCTATTGAAAGGACTGTGCGGGATCGTTTCACTGGGTTTGACACTGAGAGATTCGCCTGCATCACTAGAAAATATAGCGAAGGACTCAGTGGCTTCGTCACGACCCCTGACGGTGATTTGCTTGCGTACTTTCGTATAATGGGAAGAAACAACAGTTTCGAGGGCACACTCAGCAATCTGCTCCCATGTCAAAAACCATCAGCCTATGATATCTTTCAAGCTGGTGCCGAGGGCTTCTAGTTGCCAATGACAATCTTCGTGTCCGATTTACAAATGCAGGGGATGTCGCCGCTGGCCGCATGTCCCCTGATTTCATTGATGCCATGCATTGCAATCCAACGAAGATACAGGCTCTAAAGGACGCCTGCAACCACTCCAAGGTTAGCTCTCAAGCAAAACGTAACCAAAATTTGAATACAAGCGCGGGTAAGGTCACCATTACTTGTAATAGATCATTAGCTCAAGCATTACAGAACCAACATGGAGAGTATTATCGTACCTTCAATACTTTCAAGGATTTCCGAGCAATCTTTGCAGGCAAAGCAGTGGACAAGGAGTTCCATATCGTATCATTCTTAGCCAGACGTGAGTCCATTGTAGATGTATTGGCCAAGAAAAGGTTATCGGGTACCTCCATGGAATTTCCACCAGCACAATCAAGAAAGGGCGGGCGTTGGTTCCCAGCATTTCGTATAACTCCTCATCCATGCCAACAGTCGTAAACATTAAACACTTGTTTCTATCATTCATCTAGGTCTTTTGGTGTCAATTGTGGAAATATGCTCGTTGCCGTCTCTAGTGCACAAATCAACTCATCCTTTAATAAATCCCTCTCAAGAATGCCTATACCCCTCTCTTGTCTCATACTATCAATCTCATCCATATAGTTCTCGATTCGTACAGTTAGGCCGTCTCGTTGCTTCATCAACAATAATGTTAAATCCGACTCCGAATCTTTCATCTCTTGCAAACGTTGATACTCGACTTCCAATTCCGAAAGCCGACGATTCGTCTCAGCCTTGTCGTCAAATGCACATTGTAATTCATTTTTCAATCGTTCAATTGACAAAGTTTTCTCTTCGTCATTGGCAATAGCAACTTCCAACGCATTCGTTAATTCATCTACGAGAACCAATCGACTTTTCATAACATCACGCTCTTCCATGGCGACACCCATCTCCTCTCTTATAACATAAAACTCCTCTTGTGCAGCAATTAGTTTATTCGTTAAGAATCTTATTTCTCTTTCATCGACACCACGCTGTGTGCTTGCATCATAAAGTTCATCCTGTAATTGTCTAATTTCTCTGTATAATTCATTTTCGTTGTTCTCTCTCTGTCGTAGAGTGCTATTTACGAGGTTTTCTGCATCCTCCTTCTCAACATTGGTGGCTTCTAATCTATGGGATAGCTCATCCATCATAATATTCAAATTATTGCGTTCCTTGGTAATTGCTCTTAACTCTACCATTATCCCAGAGTTTTCTCTTTCATATTGAGTCTTGTCCTCCTTACACTGTCGATGATCGTCTTTGATGATATTAATTTCGTCATTACATTTCCGTTTTAATTCATCATACTTACATTCAATGTTTATAATGATCCGTCGTCTTGATTCAGATTCTTGTTCGGCGGCCTTGCATCTTGTATTGACGTCCAAAAGCTCATCCCTCAATGATCGTATTTCCTGCTCATTCCGATGTCGACAATTATGCAATTCTTCTCTAAGGAAATCATTCTCCTTCATTGTTGCCTTCGCCGATAGTTCATTCTCCATTTGACAGGTGCGCAATTCCTCTCGAAGGAGTTCATTCTCCTTCATGGCAGCACGGATTACACGTTCATTGTCATTTAAATTCATCCGAAGGTCTTCACCATCTTTTATGGCCTGTGCCAGCGATCGTTCATACCCTATTTCAATTTCGCCCATTGCCACTGTGTATGCCTCAGCCATTTGAGTCATCTTATAGGCATCATCATCGGCAGCACGTTGCATAGCAATTAGTTGTTGCTTGAGATTAAGATTTTCAGATTCGAATCCCACGGCCTGCCATTGCTTCGACCGTAATTGTGAATCCTCGATTCGGTCTTTCATCATATCATCAAGCTGTGTTCGGAGTTGGACAATTTCAGACTCTTTACTAAGTTGATTGTGATTATCATCAATGGTATTAATCTGTGCTCCACGATCAACAGTCTTGACAACCTTTATAGGGACTTGATGATGAGTGTCTGGAACTAACGATGGACCACATGTAGGCTTTGTATAGGCATGTACACTCGACTGAAATTTCCTCATTTCGTCACGAAGCCTCGATGAGTACTCGTTATAGTCACAATCCAAGTCAATCCGTGTTTTAGGGACAGATTGAGCTCTCCTTCTTGTTGGTATTGACAGTGGCAAATTATATTGATCCCGAAACTCTGACGACATATGGATGGTTCTAGTGGAAAGTGGTGAAGGAGGATCACGTAAGGACGATTTCTTCTTCTGCAGCATTCGAAAGATGGACTGTGCTCCCTCTAACATCCAATCACGTTCCTGTGAAAGAGGAGGATTACGCGACTCATCAACCTCATTCTTCTTCTCTAGAAGACCACTACTACTTGGATAATTGGTGGGAGCGACCATGCCGTTGTAATTATCATGATTCCTGGGCGTGGCAAAAAAGTGTAATCGTTTTGGTACATTGCCATCATTGTTGTTTGTTTTACTCTCATTCTCTATGGCAGCGACGAGTGCCTTCTTATGTTCAATTTCTCTATTTAGACTCGCAACGGTGTCCAAACTTTGTCGCTGCATTGTATCCATCGTTTCTACTTCAGCGTCCGCGTTGTTGTTGATCGAACGGCGTTCCTCACTTGCTATTGCTTCTAGGTAGATGTCTTTTACCTCGCCAACCTTCGCCAACGTTTTCCTTTCTTTCAGAAAATCGTGGTCGTCCCGCCATTAGCAGGATTCATTTCTCTTCCAACCTTCCTTTCTCCTGGGCGGAGATGATAATGTGCATCTGTTGATATCTCATCACCATAGTGTTTCTATTCCATGATGTCGTCGTCATCTGTATTATCATCACCACCTCCCCTGCATGAGAGCAAAGAGGCCGACCTTTTACGTCGTGAGATTGAGCGTCGACTTAAGGAGACGGTTAGAGAGAGGCTTGGTCTGCCGGGCGGCAGCAAGTTGGACGAGGACAATGTCACGACGAGCAAGGTAGTAAAACAACCACAATCACAACAACGATTGCACCGACTATCATCGCACGATGATCTAAACCGTCGTCCAATGGACCAACGAGCGAGCCTGCACGATCGTATCAAGGCAGTGGAGGCTGCTAGGTCGAAGCATGACACTGTCGCTGTACGCCGGTGGCAGCAGCGAGATCGTCAACGAAGAAGAGGTCGAGAGGGACTGACTATCAATACTCCTACAACGGAGGTTTCTACTACGGCTGCTACTAAAGTAAATGCTCCCCCCTCAACCGAGGTTGCTACTAGGTTTGCTGCTGCTGCGAAGGAGGGTTTGCAAGCAGTGTCATCGTCGTCTCAAAAGAAAAAACAGAAGACAAAACAAAAATATTTGATTGGTACCATCGTGTCTGAAACGCACGTGGTACAACCATTCGTCGGCGCGATTGTGGCATACAATGCCACGGAGGATTTGTATACCGTCAGATTTGAAGATGGAGAAGTGAGGGCTTTGAGTGAGGAGGAATTAAGTAAGATCACGGTGGATGCTTCTTACAAGGGCAACGAATCATTGCCCCCAGTGGTCGATGATTCGTCCTCAATTACCGATTCCCTTACCATGACAGGATCTACACTCACATCCTCTGCTCCTTTTCTTCCTCCTGGAGTCTCAGCACCAGGAAGAGAAGTTGCAGCGAAGCAAGACGATAATGTCGAGAATGGTGACCAGGACCTTGGACTTAGTGCCTTAATCCAAGCCGCCGTAGACAAGCATCGAACTGACACTTTCCGTATTTTGTCAATCTGTGCCACACAGGGTCAATCATGTGTTCCCTCGAACAATATGACGGCTCGAAGATATGCCAATCTTAATGCCTTGGCAGCTGCGAATCAGTTAGTCTATCGGGCGGGTGGACACAAATTACCCTATCATGATCTGAAGACCTTATTGGAAAAAGCTGAGGAGGATGCGGTTAGCTCCTTTAAAAAAGTAGAAATGCAGCAGTCAATTGTTGTAGATCAATCTGATTGTCCTGAAGAATTGATGTCTTTGGAGGAAGAGGAAGAAGAGACAGAGGAGGAGGACTCCGACGAGGAATCATCCGTTCAGGAGGAGGTGGAATCCAAATGTGCTCGGTTTTCACCGATCGCAGAGGCTCCCACAAATGGAGCTCATTCTGCTAGTGACTTCCGTGAGGCATGTTCTGTAGCCGGGTCGGTAATAGGAACAGGGGCAGTAGGAGGAGCTGTCGTAGGTGCATCTATCGTTGGAGCTGCTCCACTAGTGCTAGTCGCAGCTGTGCTCGGGGCCTCTGTATGGGGAGCTTCTTTTCTAATGCTTGTGACATGCAACAACAAGTCATCACAACAGGGTCAAATGGAGCCATTGTCTAGTCCTAATGGCAATTCAAAATCAAGGTATGTGGCGCCAGATAGAATTGCATCATCTCAGGCCTCTTGCAATAGTAGTCTACCAAGTTTGCCACTTTTGAGCTGTGAGCCGCCTATATTAGAGTTACATTGGGAAGAGGATACATTGACAAACATGGCAACAGAGGAAAAATGATTGTCTGGATGGGGGTGCACACTTTTTACCAATGCATGTGCCTAAGGATAGCTTGGGGCTCAATTTCATTTTTGTTCCAGAAATGAAGAAAACTGAATGTAATTTGTATTGAAATGTAGAAGTGTCAACTATTAGATAAGTAGTGGGTTAAGGTGAAATGTTCATGGGGCTCATAACCTCCATGAACAGCTCCTTCATTGCGGCTTAAATCACATCTTCGTCAATCACGGATGCTTGAGCAGCATCTCTACCTTCGCTAATGCAGCAACTACACAGATGATTGTTATCACCACCGCATGATCCACCCTTGCTCTTTCCCTCTGACGTTATGTCTTGCAACTCAATTGCATACTCGAGGCTTGCATCTTCGTCTATCTCTGGTGCCTTACGCAGTATGTCAAGCTTTGTTTGTGCTTCGACTACACAATAATCGTTCAATCCACCAAATGAACTACCCTTGATGGAATGAAGAATGATACTACAGTCTCCAGATCAATTGTCTCCGTTTTTTTGTTGGGAAATGTGTTGGAGTTTGAAGGCCGTCGGCCGTATGACATACTGGCGGAAAGACCATTGTCTTGCGCTTCTTTTGGTACCCCATTTTTGTCTGTAGCACGCTTGTGTGCGGAGATACGGCCATTCTCCTGTAGTGAATATGGTGGAAATTGGTGCGTCGTCGACAGTGTTGGCCTCGTCAGTGAACAAGCTGGTCTCATCAGCAGACAAGCATGCCTCGTTGAATATCTTGGTATGCTTGACAATGTACATGTTCACTGCTTTCATAACCTCTGCTGGCAAAGATCCTTCAGACTGAACTTCAGACATGGAGAGTTCCATTGCGTCATATAGCTTTTTAGACACCTTCGACATGGCAAATAATGCCACAGCATCTTCCTCCCACTGTTTGGTGTACAAATCATATATCATTGAGAGAAGTGTGAACGTATGGTGTGACATGTTGTCCTTGATACATTCTCTGTTGTGGTCAATGTCCGCAAAGAAACGTGTCAGCATCCAGCATCAATTTATTCTTGTCATAGTCAACAACTATGTTGAGTTGGATGCAGAGTTGATGTACAAGATCATCCTTATTGTCTGGCTCAAGATCCTCAAAGATGTCATTAACGATTGGAACGATGTCATGCCAGTTTGTACTATTTGGATGATTTAACGACGCGAGAGAACCAATGAGTAATGCGGCTGCTAGTGCCTCAATTGATTCAAATTCTGCCGTCTCTGACGACATCAACTTCTTTTCTTCTTGTTGTTGTCATCATTGTTGCTATTGACAAGAGAAGAGTATTGTTTTACTTCTCTTGCGCTTCTCTTTTTCTTCATCCTCCTCGACGTTGTAACGGTGTCTTGCCTACTTTGGGGGTCCAAGCAGTCTCCCTATTCTTTTGCCGAGATGCTTGTTGCTTGTTAACAATGATTGACGGAGACAGTCTTGGCTACAAGGAGGTGGTTGACAAGAAGGATGACGATGAGCAGGAAGAGGAGGAGCAGGAACTGTGTTATCGAACACGGCCACGTTGGGAACTACCTCAGTGTGATCAGGTACTTAAGGTTGCCAAATTGATTATTGCTTATACTTATACTCTGAGTGTGTTGAGTGATTATAGGAGTAGGTGTTGTATGTCAAATTAATATAGGAATTAATTTAAATGGACTATTATCCACAACAGTAGCACGATGATTGATATACCGGTGATCGAAAAGTTCTTGATGCTATCATGGAAAAAGCAGAGATATTCCTTTCGAAGGATAGTTTTCCTGAGTTAGGTAGCGATCAAGCACCTCCGTCTATTGACTTTCGTTCCACACCTCATCCATGGGTGGACTCTGCAATTGCATTGGACTCCAAGATTGTCCCATTGTTTCACTTTAGTGGATGATTTTCTGATGACTTTGGGAATGATACTAGCAAGCGTTTAATGTATGTGTAATAAGTGAGTTACTTTATTCTTGATTACTCATCTACTTCGGACTCATCAATATTGGACGCTTTGTTGTACTAGAAGGACGCGCCATCGTCATCGGACTCGGACTCGTAATTCTTCCAGAAGTC
>Ga0247843_1008238_pt1 | contig 12266 bp, 7 predicted proteins | sample LaCruzMarch2017__FD_192420 | JGI IMG/M metagenome (GOLD analysis project Ga0247843, IMG submission 192420) | Freshwater microbial communities from meromictic Lake La Cruz, Castile-La Mancha, Spain - LaCruzMarch2017_8m | ecosystem: Environmental > Aquatic > Freshwater > Lake | place: Spain...
CATGACGGCACCCAAGGCGCCAAAGGCCAGTGGCAGAGTCACTTGACACCCGTTAATCAAAGCCATGCGCAAACCAAACGCTTCTCCTGCACGACCCGCCGGAGCATGGTGCTGCAACAAGGCCAAAATCCCAGGTTGCGTCGAGCCGAGCGCCAGCCCGAGCACAAAAGACATCGACATTAAGATCCAAACTTGAGATAAGAAAGGGTAGAGCAAAAAGTTGATGCCCGAAGCAACCAATGCAGCATGGATCAGTTGCCAAGGCCGAACATGACGCTGAATCCAGGGCAGCACGATGCGGATGACGATTGTGGCACAGGCAAAAGCCGCCAAAATAAGCCCAATGGTGGTAGCCGACAAACCTGCACTCACACCAAAAATTGGAACCACAAAGCCGTGCGTATCCCAGGCACTTGAAAGCAGCATGTTGGCAATAAACACCCTGCGTAGTTCTTTGCTAGCAAAAAGGTCGGTGACGCTGCGCTTGACTTCGCTTGGGGGCGCTTTGATATGCGAGGTGACCAAGTAGCGCTTCATGCGCAAGACACCCACAAAACACAGGATCGGCGAGAGGGCCAACAAGGCGAAGACGCTGCGGTGCCCCAGATGGTCAATCGAGATGCCGGCGACGAGCGGGCCGACGAGCCCCGAAGTAGCCATTGCTAACGAAAGCCACGAAAAATTGCGTAGGCGCTCTTCGCCGGTGCTTTGACCCATCTGGCGCTGCACCGCGATTTGAAAGGTCATGTGACCTGAACCAATCAACACCGCCGCAATCATCAGAGACGGTAGACTTTGCCAGGCGAAGGGCAGTAAGGCCCCCACAATGACCATGATCGCGCTCGCCCGCATGGGCTTATAAGGCCCGATGGCATCAATTAAGCGGCCGGCCTGTACCGAACAAAGCATGGGTAGCAGTGCAAACACAGCGATCAGTACGCCGACCTCAAACGTAGAGCGCCCGAGTTCTAGTGCGGTCAGGGTAACGGCAACTCTGCCGCCCGAAATTGCAATGTGCACCAGCATAATCAACAGACACAGAACCCCCGCGCTGGCCAAAGCAGACGGTAGAGGTTGGGGCGAAGGTTGGGGGGGCGGCATGCTCACAGTATTAAGGGTAAATTGTGTTCCTCTGGCGCGCTCTTGTCGAGCGTGCCGTGCGGTTTTTTGGGTAGATCATGCAAAAAGACCTCTTAACAGAGCAATTGAGCCACACTTCTGACGCAGAGCGCCGCTTCGGTGGGCTTGAGCGACTTTACGGCGCGCAGTCTGGCGTTGCGCTGCAGCACGCGCATGTTGCCGTGGTGGGGATTGGGGGTGTGGGGTCATGGGCGGCTGAAGCGCTTGCGCGCAGCGGCGTGGGCGCGTTGACCTTGATCGATCTTGACCATGTCGCCGAATCCAATATCAACCGCCAAGTGCATGCACTGACTGAGACCTTGGGGCAGTCAAAGATTGCGGCGATGGCTCAAAGAATTCACAGCATTCATCCCGACTGTCGCTTGACGCTAGTAGATGATTTTTTAACGCCTGAAAACGTGCAGCAGCTTCTGCCCGCGGAGTTGAGTGTTGTGCTGGATTGCACCGATCAAGTTGCCGCCAAGATCGCGATGGTCTTGCAGGCGCGGGCGCGGCAACAACCCTTCATCATGTGTGGTGGCGCTGGCGGCAAAACCAATTCATTGGCTTTGCAGGTAGGCGACCTTGCACTGGCCACGCACGACGCCTTATTGGCCCGCGTGCGTAATACCTTAAGACGCGACCACCGTTTCGCGCGTGCGTCCAACTCCGCTGGCAAAGCGCTCAAGCGAGTGCCTAAAATGGGGGTGCGAGTGTTGTGGGTTGACCAACCCACTCGTTTGCCCGAGGTGTGGCAGCAACGGGCAGAGGGGCAGGCTTTGCAGGGGCTGTCTTGCGCTGGGTATGGTTCAACGGTTACTGTCACAGCAGCAATGGGATTTGCAGCCGCAGCAGAAGCAGTGAATACTATCTTGTCTGCAAAGGTCGTAGCAGCGCTCTAATCATGACCATTGAACATGACCCGCCAAAAAGACAAGCGAATCACTAAAACAAAAACGACGAAGCAAAACGGCTTACGTAAGACGAAAACGAATAACAACAACCAAACCCGACAAAAACATGACACAAAGTAAAGCATTAGCAAAAATTTTATCCATGGCAGATTTTGAACGCGAAGCTGAAAAGCGCCTGCCGCGACCGATTTTTGGCTATGTCTCGGGCGCCTGCGAAGACTGCCAATCGCTGCAGGCGAATCGAAATGTCTTCGCAGAATATGAATTCATTACGCGCACTTTGGTCGATGTTTCAAATCGCAGTCAGCAGGTTGAGATTTTTGGCAAGACCTACAGCGCTCCGTTTGGCATGGCGCCGATGGGGATCACCGCGATGTCAGCGTACCGCGGAGACATCGTCTTGGCCGAGGCGGCCAAGCAAGCCAATATCCCGATGATCATGAGCGGCTCGTCCTTGATCAAAATGGAAGAGCTCATCGAGCGTGCTCCCGATGCCTGGTTTCAGGCGTATTTGCATGGCAAGACCGAAGACATCTCTCCTTTGATCGATCGGGTTGACGCGGCCGGGTTCAACACCCTCGTGATAACGGTTGACACCCCAGCTTCATCGAATCGCGAAAACAATGTTCGCACCGGCTTCTCAACGCCGTTACAACCCAATTTGCGTTTGGCGTGGCAGGGTGTCACGCACCCGCGGTGGTTGTTTGGCACGCTGCTCAAAACACTGTGGCATCACGGAATGCCACACTTTGAAAACTCATTTGCGACCCGCGGTGCTCCCATTATTTCAGCAAATGTGGCGCGCGATTTCTCGGCGCGCGGGCAGTTAAGTTGGGATCATGTGCGCGACATTCGTAAGCGCTGGAAAGGCCCCTTAGTCATTAAAGGGATCTTGCATCCCGCTGATGCGGCACTTGCTCGGCAGTACGGCATGGACGGTGTGATCGTCTCAAACCATGGTGGTCGGCAATTGGATGGGGCAGTCGCACCGCTGCGAGTCTTGCCACAGATTGTTGAACAATTCAAAGACGGCCCAGTCATGCTAGATAGCGGCGTGCGGCGCGGTAGCGACATGATGAAAGCCTTGGCCTTGGGCGCACGCAGTGTGTTTTTAGGCCGACCCTTTAATTATGCGGCGGCAGTCGGTGGGCCAGAGGGAGTTGCCCATGGGATTTCACTGCTGCAACAAGAGGTCATGCGTAATATGGCAATGATGGGCATTAATCAACTCAGTGAGTTGACGCCGGAGTCGTTGCTGTATGTGGGGCGCGCAGTTCGCAAATAGAGCATTCTTTCTTTAAATTTTTAGACATTCAACACACAATACCGGAGCAGACATGTCACAACTCGGATTCGCAATTCATACCCACAAACATACGGTCAGTGATGCAACGCTCAAGCGTTTTGCGAAGCTCGCGGTCGCCAATATCAGCGATGTGATGAGCCGCACAAATGGTACCGTTGATTTACGCCCCTTTCACAAGGGCGGAAAAATCTTAGGCCGCGCCTTTACAGTTAAAACCGCCCCTGGTGACAACCTGATGGTGCATAAAGCGATTGATATGGCTGCGCCTGGTGATGTGATTGTGGTGGATGCGGGTGGCCCGCAGCGCAATGCCATCATCGGTGAAATCATGTCGACACTGGCCGCGAGTCGAAAGATCGCAGGCATGGTGATTGACGGTCCGATCCGCGATGTCGATAGTATTAGTAAAAATAAATTCCCAGTGTTCGCACGTTCAGTGTCGCATCGTGGCCCCTACAAAGAAGGCCCAGGTGAAATCAACGTGACAGTGTCGATCGACGGCATGGTTGTGCACCCCGGCGATATCATTGTGGGCGACGATGACGGCTTGTTTGCGATTCGTCCTGAAGGTGCTGATGCGTTAGCCAAGTTGGTTGAAGCGGTTGACAAAAAAGAAAAAAATATTCTTGCGCAAATTGCGAAGGGTACGCTTGATCGCTCGTGGGTAGACCAGACTTTACGTGCCAAGGGTGTTTTGAAATAACTCGATTTGAGGCCCTGCTCGACTTAGGTCGGGAGGGCTCACTCCCTCAAAAGTGCTCGTTGCCGTAGGCAACAGGCTGAAGGTGGCGGGTTGAAGGTAATCACAAAAATTCAAGAATTATTTTGAGAGACAACATGAAAAAGCAAGTCGTACGTTTTGATTTTTGGATAAACCCTGTGTTCGATCAGCATCTGAAAGGCGTCGCTGATATTGATCTCACCGTTTGTCGCTATTCGGATGATGAGAAGAAAACGCTCGAGGTATTTAAAAATACTAACGTGTATCACATCTGTGCAGCGCGCGACGAGGTGCCGCCTCAGTGGTGGGTGAATGACGACTTGATTAAAAAGAGCCCGAACTTGTTGTGCGCCTCGGCCTCGGGCGCGGGCTACGATCCGATTGATCTCGCGGCCTGTAACCGCCACGGCGTGTTGGTTGTGAATCAATCGAGTTGCAATGCCGACTCGGTTGCTGAACATGCGATGGGTTTGTTGCTGTCGGTTAAACACCGTATCACGGCGTGTGATCGCATCATGCGTGCCAACGCGTACACCACGCGTGAAGATTTAATGGGTAACGAGATTCGTGGCTTGACACTTGGTATCGTTGGGCTGGGCAATATTGGCCGACGCGTGGCTCAGTTGGCCAAGGCGTTTGGGATGAACATTATCGGTCACGATCCCTTTTTATCAGATGAAGAGATTCAGGCGCGTGGCGCAAAGTCGGTCAGCTTCAACGAGTTGCTGACGCAAGCGGATGTGATCACCGTGCATTGCCCACGTTCGCCAGAAACGCTGAACTATTTTGGTGCCGAGCAATATCGCGCTATGAAAAAAGGTGCTGTGTTTATGTCAACAGCGCGTGGCGGTATCCATGACGAAAAGGCGTTATACGAGGCCTTACGTGACGGTCACTTGTCGGGCGCAGGGCTGGATGTGTGGTCGGTTGAACCTCCGGCACAAGATAACCCTTTGCTGTCTTTACCCAACGTGACGGCAACCTATCATATTGCGGGTGTGACCCACGAGGCGCGACGTAATGCGGCCTCGATGGCGGCCGAGCAGATTGAGGGCATGTTGAAAGGTCAACGCGCCCCGCGCATGGCGAACCCAGAAGTTTGGCCTGTATTTCTAGAACGCTACAAGAAGATGTTTGGTTAGTACTGAAACTTTACTTAACACGGGAACTTTACGATGAAAAATTTTCTGAAGAACTTTGTTCAGCGAGCTGTATTCTCTGGGGTGTTGTTGTTAGGCATGACTGCAACGGCAAGCGCGGCAGGTTACCCCGAGAAGCCCATCACCATGCTCGTGGCCTATGGGCCAGGTGGTGGCACCGATTTAATCGCTCGATTGATCGCGCCCTATGTTGAAAAATACTTGGGCAACGATGCGCGAATTGTCGTGAGCAATAAGGCGGGGGCAGGTGGTGCGATCGGCTTTACAGAACTGGCAAGGGCCGCACCCGACGGCTACACCATCGGCTTTTTGAATACCCCCAACTTGATTTCGATTCCAATTGAGCGTCAGGCCAACTATACCTGGCGGGGTTTTGATCTGATCGGCAATTTGGTAGACGATCCTGGTGCGTTCACTGTGAACAGCGCGAGCCCCATGAAAGACCTAAAAGACCTGGTGACGTACGCGAAGGCAAACCCTGGTAAAGTCACCGTGGGCTCGACGGGTGTTGGTTCTGACGACCATTTAGCGATGCTATTTTTTGAACGTGCTGCCGGCGTCAAGATGACGCACATCCCTTATAAAGGCTCGGCCGAAGTGCGTACCGGCCTGCTAACTGGGCAGTTAGTGGTTGGGGCGATCAACGTCGGAGAAGCGTTGCAATTCATGCAAGGTGGCGCCCCCATGCGTATGTTGGGTCAGATGTCGCTTAAGCGTACAAACTTGGCTCCTGATACTCCCACGTTTGCAGAGCAGGGGTTTCAGATGGAAAGTGCGTCACTGCGCGGGCTTGCGGCACCGAGAGGATTACCCGCTGACGTACGCGAAAAACTGGTCAAGGCAGTTGCTCAAGCCGCTGCTGACCCAGGCTATTTAAAACAGGCTGCCTTATTGTTTGCCCCTGTGCGCTATCTTGCGCCGGCAGCTTATGAAAAAGAACTGATCGCTACAGAAAAAGACTTGCTTGAGTTATGGAAAGTTGCGCCCTGGAAAGAGTGATTCTGCTCGCTTAACGTCAAACCAACCGCGCAGCCCGTTCGATAGCCTGAGGCGAGCTGCAGGTTGTTCAAAATCGGTGCGCGTCAGTACGGCCTCTCGTACTTGATGCGTGCTCAACAAATGTTCTCGCATGACACCGCCCAGCAAGCCGCAGGCTAAGGGCGGCGTCACCCAGTCATTGCCCTGCTTAAGATAAATATTTGAGCGACTGCCTTCGCACAATTCGGCGCGCTCGTTCACAAATATCAAATCAAAAAAATCGTGATGCGCGGTCAGCCATTGTGTCGTTGGGTCATACCAAGGCCGATGAGTTGTTTTATGTTGAAGCAGTGACTCATGGCTATCAAGCGTGAGCGATGCTAGCGCAACCAAGGGGCTTGCCTGCAGCGCAGGCAACGGTGCGGTCGTGATTTGTAGTTCACCGTCGGCTGTCATTAAGAGACGCACCCGCGTGCTCTCAGTGAACGTTGTCAACTTCAATAGCGCGGTTTGAATCGCTTGTTCAACGGTGACGCGGCCGGGCCAGTTAAATCCCAAGCTCAGTGCGGACGTTTGCAGACGTTGCAAATGGCCGACAAGCAATGGGATTTGACCTTGCGAATCGGCGCGCATGGTTTCAATTAACTCAAAGCGGTGGCATTCGTTGTTCATTTTTTTGGGCAGTGATCAATAACGATTCGCGCTTTCCAGTGGCATTCGTCCCACTCAAGTGCCGCGACCGAGTCGTGCACAATGCCGCCGCCCACGTGATACAGACCGCTCCCGTCTTTCTTGAGTAGTAGCGTGCGAATCGCGACATTCAACGAGAAATCACCATTAGGTGCGAGCCAACCAAGACTGCCACAATACAAACCACGTGCTTGCGCTTCAGTTTGTTGAATACGCTTCATCGCGGCGATTTTCGGTGCACCGGTGATCGAGCCACACGGAAACAATGCCCGCAAGATCTGCTCAAGCGAGGTCTCGGGTGCAATCGTGGCTTGAATGGTCGAGGTCATTGTCCAGACCGAGGGATACGCCTCAAGCGAAAATAAAGGCTCTGCAACGACACTACCAGGTAAAGCGATACGACCAAGATCGTTGCGTAACAAATCGACGATCATGAGATTTTCAGCGCGGTCTTTTGCGCTCGCTTGCAAGCGCTGGCCAAGCCGTTGATCTTCAAGCGGGTCGTTTGAGCGAGGCGCAGTCCCTTTCATTGGGCGAGTGATTAACGTTGACCCGCGACGTTGCAAGAATAACTCTGGAGAAAAGGATAAAACGATTTGTTCATCGTCTTCGATAAATGCGGCATGCGCGCTAGGGTGTTGATTGGCGAGTTGGCGATAGAGATCTTGCGCAGAGCCTTGCGTGGCTACGTTCAGGGCAAAGGTGCTATTGATTTGATAGACCTCGCCTTGCGCGATCCATTCTTTGATTTTTTGAATTCTGTCAAAGTAATCGGCTTGCGACAGGCTTGTTGAGACTGAGGTAATTGAGGCCGGTGTTGTCGCGCGGGTCTCAGTCTCAGTCTCAGTCCCGGTCCCAGTCTCGGTCTTAGTCTCAGTCGCTGTCTCAGCGTCATCAACACGATTGAGGCCCCAAGGCTGTTCAATCGTGCCTGTATCAAAGACGAGCGCTGTTAGACGGCTACGCGGTTTGAGGTGAGTAGGCGCAGCGCCAGTGGGTGTTGTCGGTGTTGTTTGTGCCGAGGGTGCGGTTGGTTGTAGCGCTGGCTCAAACCATTCGCCAAGTTCGTAGTCGAGCATGAGAGCGATCCAATGCCCAGCGCTTTGTGCGGCCTGTATGGCAGCAAAGGCTGCCGGTAGCTCGGCCGAACTACGTGCGGTGATGCGTTGGCGCAATCTAGACAATACCTTGGCCTCGCCCGCAAGACGATCTTCAAAGCGGCATAGTCTCACGCCACCCGCCCTGCGACAAAGCACGCGAACCCGCTGTTAGATGTCACGCGCAGTCGCGGCAGAAGCCCATTAAACACGATGCATAAATTCATGAAGCACTTCGCCCGTGTGCGATTTTGCACGCACCTTCATCACTTGCTCAGGCGTCCCTTCGATCACTAATTTGCCACCACCTGTACCGCCCTCTGGGCCCAAATCCAACAGCCAGTCTGCCTCAGCGATGATGTCAAGATTGTGCTCAATTACCACCACGGTATTGCCAGCCTCAACCAGTCGGTGCAATACACGGATAAGCTTTTCGACGTCAGCCATGGATAAACCAACGGTTGGTTCATCCAGCACGTAAAGTGTATGCGGCAGGCGCGAGGCACGACCGGTGGTGATCACGCCTTCCGTCATCCGAGCTTTTGCCAGTTCAGTGACTAACTTAATCCGTTGCGCTTCACCCCCCGACAGTGTGGGTGAGGGCTGCCCGAGCGTGATGTAGCCTAACCCCACGTCTTGCATTAGTTGCAGTGGATGACGAATTTTGGGATGTGCGGCAAAGTAGCCAATTGCATCATCGACTTCAAGCGACAGCACCTCACCCGCATGCTTCTCGCGCATGCGTACGCCGAGGGTATCGGTATTAAACCGGGCGCCACCGCAACCATCACAGGGTACCTTGATGTCTGGCAAAAAGCTCATTTCGAGGGTGCGCATGCCTTGCCCTTCACACAATGGGCAGCGACCATCGCCTGTGTTGAACGAAAAGCGTCCTGCACCCCAGCCGCGAATCCGCGCCTCTTGAGTATCGGCAAACTGCTTTCTCACGTCATCCCAAAAGCCGATATAGGTAGCTGGGCATGAGCGATGCGTTTTACCAATTGGTGTTTGATCCACTTCAAGTACACGATCGATTGATTTCCAGCCTTCAATGCTTTCGCAGCCGTGCCACTGTGGGTCGGCGCGCAGCGACACTGCTGCACCTAGATTATCAAGCAACACTTCACGGGCTAACGTTGATTTGCCTGAGCCTGATACGCCTGTGACCACGCTTAGGCGCCCGATCGGAAAGTGTGCCGTCAGATGACGCAAATTGTGGAGCTTTGCGCCCTTGACCGTGATCATCGGCGTATCCTTTGCTACCGGTCTGCGTGGCTGCAGAGGATGTGCTAAGGGGTGCCTGAGGTAATGTCCGGTGGTGGATTCTGGCGCATCCATCAGGTCTTGCAATGTGCCTTGGGCCACGACACGCCCGCCGCGAATCCCTGCGCCTGGGCCGATATCAATGATGTGTTCGGCGCGGCGAATGGTGTCGTCGTCGTGCTCAACCACTACCAAGGTGTTGCCGTTCTTTTCTAAACGCGATAAAGCCCCTAGCAAGATGCGATTGTCGCGCGGATGTAAACCAATCGTGGGTTCATCAAGCACATAGCAAACGCCCTGCATGTTTGAACCCAATTGTGCGGCTAGACGGATGCGTTGTGCTTCGCCGCCAGACAGCGTGGGTGCGGCGCGATCGAGCGCTAGGTAGCCTAGCCCCACTTCTTGCATAAATTGCAGACGACCACGAATCTCAGACAAGATGTCACGCGCAATCTCTGCATCGCGTCCACGCAAGACCAAGGCGGTAAAGAACGTGTGGGCGTCTGAGACGGCCAAGCCCGTAAGTTCGGCAATCGATTTATCGCGCCACAACACTGCTCGCGAAATCGGATTCAAGCGGGCACCATGACAACTGGTGCAGGTGGTCGTTTCACCTTCGTACCAGGCGTTCCAGGCGGTTTCCTCGCCTGTTTGTTCTTCGTCAAACCCTTGTAACTTTAAGCCTGTGCCAAAACAGCCGTGGCACCAGCCGTGTCTTGAGTTGTATGAAAACATACGTGGGTCGGGTTCAGGAAAGCTTGTGCCGCAGCTTGGGCAGGCGCGTTTGACCGAGAAATGCGTTTGATCGAGCTTAGCCGACATGTCGGCATGCAGCCTGTCGAGCGACGACACCACACTCATCACGCCTTGACCGTGTTCAAGTGCACTGCGAACACCTTCACGCAGTTGTGCTTCGTTATCCGTACCGACGACCAAGTCGGCAACCGGTAACTCAATGGTGTGTTCTTTAAAACGATCTAAGCGCGGCCACTTTGCGGTAGCAATAAATTCATCATCGACCCGCAGATGGGTATAGCCCTTGCCGGCAGCCCATTTGGCGAGATCGGTATAAAAACCTTTACGCGCCGTCACTAAAGGTGCCATCAAGCCAATGCGCTGCCCTTTGTGATCGCGCATGATTCGGGCGACGATTTGATCGGCACTTTGTGGTTCGACGCTCACCTGACATTGTGGGCACATCTGCGTGCCCAGCTTCATGTACAACAGACGCAAGAAATGATGAATTTCGGTCATTGTGGCAACGGTCGATTTTCGTCCTCCGCGACTGGTACGCTGTTCGATGGCCACGGTTGGCGGGATACCAAAAATAGCATCGACGTCGGGTTTGCCTGCGGGTTGCACAATGGCACGTGCGTAGGCGTTCAACGATTCAAGGTAGCGACGTTGCCCTTCGTTAAACAGGATATCGAAAGCCAGCGTTGACTTGCCCGACCCCGATACGCCCGTAATGACGGTGAACTTATCGTGTGGGATGCTGACGCTGATGTTCTTCAGGTTGTGTTCGCGCGCGTGCAAGATATCAATGCTGGTGGCGGCGCGGCGTTTTTCTTTTAAGACAGTTTGTAGCGAACGGCCTGAAGAGTGACTTGCTGTCGCAGAAGCGTGAAGAGACGTTGCCTCAGTCTGCTCGGCAGGCACCCCGCCTAGGGACGATGCTCTAAGCGTTGCCTTCGCGTCAAGATGGGCAGTCGCGAATGGCTCGCGCAGCGCGCGGGCTGCTTGTCGTGGATCGTCGGTCGCTTGAACATCGAGTAACGAAGCGCCAATCGCGTCAGGGGTCATGGCAACGGCGTATTCACGTAACGCTGCACCGGTGTGCGAAGTTGGGTGAGCCATGACCTGTTCTGGGCTACCTGACACAATCAGCTCGCCGCCAGCATCGCCACCCTCTGGTCCTAAATCAATCACCCAGTCTGCCGCACGAATCACATCCAGGTTGTGCTCAATGATTAGCAGTGTGTGTCCAGCACCGAGTAATTTTCTGAAGGCACGCATTAAGCGCGCGACATCGTCAAAGTGCAGGCCAGTGGTCGGCTCATCGAATAAAAATAAACTGCCTTTCTTGGCAAGTTTGGCGGTTGAAATACCGCTGCGCGCGGCTTCGGCTAAGTGGCCCGCCAGCTTTAAGCGTTGCGCCTCGCCACCCGACAGCGTGGGAACTGCCTGGCCGAGCTTGACGTACTCAAGCCCGACATCTTCAAGTGGCGCGAGGCCAAGCTGCACATCGCGCAGGCCTTTAAAAAACTCAAGTGCCTCAGAGACGGTCATGTCGAGCACGGCATCGATCGACGCACGTCGGCCCAGATGCTCGATTTCAACTTCACGCACTTCAGGCCTAAAACGTTTGCCGTCGCAATCAGGGCAGCGAATGTAGATGTCGGATAAAAACTGCATCTCAACATGTTCAAAGCCCGTGCCACCACAGGTCGGGCAGCGCCCGTCGCCGCTATTAAAGCTAAAGGTACCGGCAGTGTAGCCACGCTCGCGCGCAACGGGCGCTTGAGCAAATAGTTTGCGAATCGGGTCAAACGCGCCAACATAGCTGGCAGGATTTGAGCGTGCGGTTTTGCCAATCTGAGCCTGATCGACCATCACGACTTCGGCTAACTGCTCGGCGCCAAGGATTCGGTCGAAGGCACCAGGCGATTCGGTGGGTTTGCCCATGATTTTGAGCAAACCTGGGTAAAGCACATCTTGGATCAAGGTTGACTTACCAGAACCCGAGACCCCTGTGACACAGACTAAGCGACCGAGCGGGATTTCGATCGAAACGTTTTTGAGATTATTCGCGGTTACGCCTTCAAGTAGCAGGCGAGGGGTGTTTGGCGCAACCGGTAAAGGCCTGGGTGCCTCAACCTTCATCCGGCCGCCCATGTATTTTCCGGTTAAGGTTGTGGCGTCGCGCAGTTCTAGCGGGGTGCCGTCAAACACAATTTGACCGCCACGTTCACCGGGCCCCGGACCGACGTCAATGACGCGGTCTGCAGCGATCATGAC
>Ga0247843_1008241_pt1 | contig 12264 bp, 14 predicted proteins | sample LaCruzMarch2017__FD_192420 | JGI IMG/M metagenome (GOLD analysis project Ga0247843, IMG submission 192420) | Freshwater microbial communities from meromictic Lake La Cruz, Castile-La Mancha, Spain - LaCruzMarch2017_8m | ecosystem: Environmental > Aquatic > Freshwater > Lake | place: Spain...
GCTGTTGTGTCGTTGTTGTTGTTGTTGTTGTTGTTGTGGTTGTTGTTGTTGATTGCACAGTCTCGAGCTGCTGCTGTTGTCGCCGTTTCTCCTCCTCCTCCTTCTTACTGCTAACGTAATTGAAATTCATTGCACTTTTATCCCGTACGAATCCATCTAGCTTGGCGTGTACCGCGCTCTTGACGCTATTCGTCGTCACCGGCTGCTGCTGCTGCTGCTGATGATCGAGAGGCGATGTAGTAATATGATGTAATTGCGGCAACCGGCCATGATGAAAGGCGAAATGTATAACTGATAATAGTACAATGAAGGCACCGATTATTACGAGGGCCACGTCCGACTTGCGTCTACAACAAAGCGTTGCTGCTGTTGTTGTCGTCATTGCCGTTGATGATAGTGGTGGTCGGGCGCTACCAATGCTTGGTGGCTTCGACATCCCCCCGCCGCCGCCGCCATTGCTGTCCTGGCGATGGAGGAGTGGCAATGCCGACGACGATTTTGCCATGGCTGTGGTACGGGATGATACGTAATACGTAACTACCTGAGAGACGCAATAACACGTAAACCACTACATACATAATACATAGGTACTCCGACAAAGATCGCATAGAAAATAGATGTAGAATCTGGCACCGCACACTCCTCGTTGTACTTCCTTCCCTTTGCCAATAATAATGGGCGTGGCGGACCAATTCTACCAATCGATTAACAACGTCGAGCTTCCCAACAACGGGAGCAACCGCAAAAGTAGCGTGCGTCAACGAGGAGTAACGAGCGTCATGAAAAGCAGCGGCTATTCATCCTTACTCCTCGCCTTACTAGTGCTGCTGCTTTGTGCCGCTGCTACCGTGGTGCATCACTCCTTCTTCTCTACTTCTTCTGGCGCCTCCTCCTACGCGAAGAAACGAGCGGATATATCCTCCTTCTCGCGGTACATCCCCCCCGGCGTGAACTTGGCATCGTGGTACAGCCTCGAGGATTGGTTCTTCGTGGGTGATAATGGGGCGGTCGAGGTGGCCACGCCCGACGACGACACGGCCGCGAATTGTCTCCCGCCGCTTCACGTCGATGGGAGTACCGGACCAAGATGGAATAGCGAAACCGATTTATTGGCAGGTTTGGTACGGCACTACGGGAGCTCGAACGAGTCCTCTTCGTCGTCGTCGTCTAACCCGCGCTCCTCCTCCTCGGCGACGGTAGAAGCCGCGGCGTCAAAAGAAGAAGAAGAGGAAGAAGAAGAAGGAGGAGGAGGTGGATTAGAATTGGGACCGTGGGGCAAGGCAATACGCACGATCCACGCCTTCCGTTCCTCGTACTACGACATCGAGACGGAATTACGTACCATGTCGGAACTCGGGATCGAGTACGTACGCATCCCGGTGTCGTGGTGTTGGACGGATTATGACCCCTCGTACTTGTATACATTGTTGCCACCATCAGACGAAACATCCAACAACAACGACAACAACAACAACAATTATTCGTACATGACGGATGACGAAATAAAACATAAATTCACATGTCCAGATCCATATTATCCCAAGGTCCGTTGGCCGGCCATCAGTCGACCGCACTTTCGACGCGTATTACGTGCATGCGCCGAGCATAACATAGGCGCGACGATCGACTTGCATACCTATCCGGGCGGGACGAGTATAGGGACATTCTCCGGCGTATGGCCCAAGTATTCGAAATTTTGGACGCATGGCGATGTACCCTCCACTGCCACATTAACGTCGAGCGATACGAGTGATATTAGTGAAGATGTAGGTAGATTATTATTATATAACTTTATACGATGGATGGAAAGTTTAGAAGTTAGTGATCCAATAGCATTCAAGGGGTGAGTTGTTGTTGTTGTTGCGTGTGTGTGCATATATGTGTCATTGGTGTTTTGGGTTTTGTGTGTTCAAAAATACACTCACTTTACCATGATGCATACATAATTTACTATATTTACTGCCTTTTGAAATAGAATACGAGCACTATCGCCCATGAACGAACCTGCCCATCTCGCTGGATTGTTCAATGGACCAAATCCCAAAATAACAAATCGTAAAACATTCCTACCTCCGCTACCACCCAAGGTGGCGAGTGATTATCTATTAGAATTGAATGCCGATATATTACAACGAACGAATAAAACGGTACTGACGGAAGTACCCGATGGAGCGCATTTACGCGTATTACTTTGGTTACGCGATGCCGTGCATGCATTCCGTTCGTCGAATTTAACGGCACATGGTAAAGAATTACATGTTAATTTACACGAAAGTATATTCGACGAGTCGGCCGCATCTGATTATTATGAACAATTGCAAATCTTCGGTGCGTGGTGGCGTGTAACAACGACCACTAACGAACGCAAGACTTGGGCCGTATTCGATGGACATCATTATCAGGCTTGGGGTGATAAATGTCAGGGCAGTATTGATGGTCCACCCACTTCCTCATATGCATGTTCGGACAGTGTAACGCGTGATGTAGTATTTGCCAAGTGTGCCGATTGGCCATTTACATACCGTGCGGCCATGGAGGGGGAATGTGGTGTTGGGTTACGACTTGCATCTGCCGAATTCTCGGCATCAACACACCATTCCGTCAGACATGCATGTAATGATGTCACAACACTACGGATGATGCTTGAGACACAAATAAAGATGGCGAAATTGGCAAATGTCGAATTATTCTTCTGGGCATATAAGATGCCCTATGGCGGGGCATTCCGATACGCTTGGTCATTGAAGCATTTGCTATATCTATTGGGTGTGCTACCAAAACCTGATGAAGAATTATTTCATTGTGGTGATCACATTCAACCACCGGGCGAACCGAAAGATTCTTCTATTTGATATAATGTAATATAGAGCAACACTACCAATATTGTGCATTTTATTTGTTTGTGTTTGTCTTGTCATACTTTATAGAGGTGGTGGATAACGAAAGAAGGGGAATAGGGACTTACTTAGTAAATCTCCCTTCGTATACACCCTCGTATTGATAATGTATGGTGTTGACCAATCGTAGTTTAGAAAGTGAATACTATATTTCCCACTTTGTATTACTTTATTCATCTTGTTCCACTTTTCCAATGTAAGATATTGTGCAATGATTGTTGGTAATTCCATCTTTGATGAAGCGAAGTCGGACATGTACCAGTACAGGAGCTTACTAAAGCATATCTCACGTGTTTCATCATTAATACATACATTGGCATCATCGCCACAAAATGCCACAGCTGCCATATGTAATTCTTCATCTAATTTCTCGGGTGTATACTGCATTATGGGTGGACAACTATTGGCACCACAGTTGAGTGTAAAGTGTATACGATGATCAATAATAGCTTTGTTATTGTCTTCTGATGATATGATAGGTAAATGCCGTCGTGAATCGTTGTTGGCAAATTGTTTACTAAGTTTGTAGGGATGTTTGCTATTCCCACGTAATATGCCATGTTCAAGATCATCAAAGCTTAGTATATGTCCACCTAGATTGACAGATATGTCACTGAAGAAGGATCCTCGACTGCTGTTTGTCTAATGAGAAAAAGGATAATGAGTGAGTGAGAGCATGTTTACATATTTTATCATGAAACGATTAATTCACACACACAAAACTCAAAATTGTATATCATCTCAAATAATAATATCATATATCAAACTTACCGGTACCCCAACCTTGCAGAATGCATATTTGATCATTAAATTATATATATTAATAATGTATGCTTTTCGAACTGTTGCATCATTCATATTAGTCATAATTTTGGTGGTGGTGGTTGTTGTCGATGGTGTTGTTGTTGCTGATGTTGCAATACTATCATCAATAAGAGGTATACATTGTAATACACATACATCATGTTCAAATTGCCAATATAATTCATCAGCATGTATATTGGCATAGTCTATTTCGCCGGTGTTTTTGTTCATGTACTTGCTTTCAAGTTTGGACCAAAGTTTTTTAAGATTTTTTACAATGTCCATCGGATTTTCTTCTTCGTTGTTGTTATTGGTCAACTCCTCTGACATTGTTGTTGTTGTTGTTGGCCAGGCAATGAGTGAATTTAACACTTTCGGTGTACGAAAGGGCGTTAGAATGTAATAACATCTAGTGCCGTCTACAAAGTCACGTTGACTGTTGCCATTGCTGCTCATTAATGTTGTTGCGGATGACGCGTAATGTAAATAATGTTGGCGCTGTAATTCCAAACCAAGACTGACGGCAATTTCCCTCGTGGCAAGGTCGAATAGCTGTTGCAATGCCGTGACTCCCGCCGCGCCAGTAAATACATTATCAAGTCGCATGCCAAATTTAGACCAATGGGATGACGATGATGAAGATTCACGTGGCATAGTCTCGATAAGTAGCTTGGTCAGTTCCAGTGTGGAATACGCCCTTCCATTGATCGTCGTCATGTTGCTGCTTTTTGGAGTTCTATGGGTTCATCGTCATGTTGGGCGGGAAGAGCCAAGTCATTTTATGTGTCACAAGAATGCGAACCCTTCATTCCAAGGGAACTATGAGGTAAGCCCTACAGACTCCAGCACATGCTGGTACAATTCCGTATCTCTGGCAAGAATTCGTCAAACCAATACTTTTCGTAAATAGTAGAGTAGAAGATTTAAGGAAGTAAAGAATACAGTTACAGTTACAGTTCCAAAACAAAGATCTCATACATCATCTAGAGAACTTGTCATCATGGGTTTAATGGATGCATTTCGCAACCGCTTCCCAGCCGATCAAGACGACGAGGAAGATGAGATTGAAGTCAACGACGAAGATGCCAATGGATTAACCACCATCGGCCGTGCCGCATACAACGTACTATCCAAACAGCATGGAAAGCATCATTCCACCTTATGGAATGTCACGTCTGGCAGGATTATTGGTGAACTCGACTTATCTCCCAAGGGATGCTTTGGCCGGACCGAAGACCCACCGGATGGGCATTCCGATTGGCTTCCTGAAAAGATGGGTGCCATGTTAAAGTTAACGAAAGCTTGGGCCGATGTCATGTCACTATCACCTCCGGATGGGAAGTTCTTGGATGAGTTACGAGATGCCATTACGCACATCAATCGTAATGCTGACGGAAATAATCCACCAGTGATTCGACTCATGTTTGGAAATATCATTGGTAAGTATTTCGGTTTTGATGTCTATGCGTTGCTCGTTGCTTGAATGTATTATTTACTTTCTTCCCTTCTCATCACAACAACAACAACAACTCCCAAAATCCACTTCACCTAATAGGCATGCCCGTTAACTGTACTGCCGTGTTGAAGGAGTTGACACGAGACATTGGTGAATCAAACATACTACTCTGGGTTGGAGCATGGCGAAATGGTGTCTCTTGGAATCACGCCAAGATTATTGCCGTCGACGGGAAGTACCTCTACACTGGCGGACATAACCTATGGGACAAGCACTACCTTCGTTACAGTCCCGTATTTGATTTGAGCCTAGAACTACGTGGTCCAGTTGCACATGATGGACATATGTTTGCTAACAATGCTTGGAAGTATATCAAATTTGTACAGGGCAACTTTGGAGGACGGTTAATGGAGAACTGGCCCGATCACTTTCCTGCTGTATTATTAGGGCGTGTCATTGTCACAGAATTTCCCTCTGGCGAAGCCTCCGATTTTCCTCCACTGTACCAGCCATCGACCATGCCTAAATTGCCATTCGATGCCACGGGTTCGGTGAAGATTATTACCATGGGCCGTACTGGCAGTGGGGCTCATCCGTCCGATGATGCCTTCGTTGCCATGCTTAATGCCGCACAAACGGTTATTCGTATGGCACTTCAGGATCTTGGTCCCGTATGTATCCCAAATACGATGCGTGCTTTGCCTGGGACCAAGTGGCCACACAATTACTTGGAGGCGATTGCACGCGCAATTTGGAAGAGAGGAATTGATGTTGAAATTGTATTGAGCAACCCTCATTCTGTCCCCGCTGGTTTGAGTCCAATGGAAGCAAATTATGGAAACGGTAAGCAGCATATCTTCTTGAATCTTTATATTTTTCTCGCTGACACATGTTGTGTCTAATCGTGTTTGTCTTCATTATTTAGGCTGGACATGCGTGGACGTTGCGTCGGAGATCATTAAGACAATCCAGAAGCTGTTTCCTGATGCTGAAGAGTCTGCCTTGGCGGATAAGGTGCAGAACAATTTGCGCATTTGCTTCGTGCGTTGTGCTCATGGCAATACATACTCGGATGGCGCGAGTATAGGTCAGCACTCTAAACACTTCATCGTAGACGATAAGTGTACTTACATTGGGTCACAGAACTTGTACGTATGCGATTTGTCCGAGTGGGGCGTGGTCATTGGTAAGATGCTCTCTATGAAGACGGTTGCTTATTGACGCTCAATAACATCACTAACTAAAATCTCTGTATCTAGACGATGCTGAACAAACTCGTAAGTTCAAAGCTGACTACTGGGATCGGCTGTGGAGGGTCTCATACACAGGCACAGATGTAAACGTCGAGGCTGTTATGGAGGGATTGGGTATTGATCGAGATGGTGATGCTGATGGGGATGACGATGAGAATAAGGCAGCTGCCGCCAAGGCAATGTCGCACAATGGATCCCGAAAGTTTCTTGATGATCACGATGAAGACTAAAGTTACTGAAGACGTAAATTAATTAGCACAAAAGATAGATGAAATTACTGGGAGATGTGTGTGTGTGACAGTGGTATGAATTAGAAGAGTATTACAGGAGTTGCAAGTGTGGCCATTCTTTCGAAGCAAGACAATTAGAATTGAGATAATTTAAAGATCAGCATAAGCACAACAATTTAAGTCAAACCACAAATCATTTTCTTTAATTCCTTCATAACAACCAAATGTGTGTCTATTTTAGGTTTCTACAGGGAATTATCTAAAGTAAAACTCCAAGCTATATAAGAAGTAGGTAGAGTTTGAGATAATTTAGTAAGAATGTAAGTCGAGATGTTGCATGTGTGGCCTAGTTCATTATCATTTGCTCACAAATTCAATTCTTTTGTTGGCTGAAACATACAACTCGTAGCATTATTACCATTATATCTATACTGCACTCTTAACCATGAATCATCTTCTTCATTTCCTTCATCGCTACCCGATGTCCAGTCTTGGTTAATACAATAACACTACACCATAATTCCTCACTCTCATCACCGTCATTATCATCATCATACTCATTCTTCTTCTTTTCATTGCGATGAGCCTTCGCCTCCTTCTTATTATTATGTGTTGTTGCTTTAAAGCTATAAATAAATTCAGCATTCGTAGCAAATATCTCATCATCAAAATACTTGTAAACAAGTATGCCACCACCGCCACCACCACCACCACTACTACTACTACTTTTAAAACACGGTGCCAATCGAATGAATGCACCATAATCCAAACTCTTTTTCAATTCCATATCACTAACATTATCTATGGCATAATCCATATCTAACACCAATTGTTCATGCAACACCAGTGTTATTTCTAATGGGACATTAACCATGCGTTCTTGGAAGAAGAATCCCACAGGACGTGCCGTTGTGCCCGATAGCACAGTTGTTAATTCAGTCTTGTATTCGTTGGGACAGTGCAATAGACATGTACTTTTAAGTGATTGTATACACGAGGAGGAATTGTTGGTGGATAGATTAATTATAGAAACAAATCCAAATACGTTTGCTTCATCCATGTTGTGCTCCTGCTGCTGCATCGTCGTTGTTGTTGGCTTTGACCCAGCAGCAGAGCCATTGTTATTGTTGTTTGACTTTATTTTCTTCGTAGTCGTATTATCAACACTACGACTACTACTACTACTATTCGAATTATCATCAAGATCCGTGGACAATACAGTACCAATCATGACATTGTCAATAATCAAATCGACCAATTGTGAAGAATGTGATGCATGATATGCTTGTCGATGTAATAATGTTTTCATCCCATGGAAAAAACGTTCATGTACATCACAGAATAGGAATTCGACATGTATCATTTCTGGCTGTTGTTGTTTGGATTTTGAAGTTTTTTGGTTCTTCTTCTGCATCATCGTCGTCTTTGACCGTTGCAATTGCTGCTTTGTTTGTATCTTGTTGTTAGCGATTGCAATATTACCACTGCCTCCCTTCGTTTTGAAAGAAGATGAAGCTGGTTGTTTCATGATCTCCTCTTCTTCCTCAGAGCTTAGTTCATCATCATCATCGCTGCTGCTGCTGCTTGCATCAGGATTACGTACTAGAACACCCTCTAGGACCAAGGAATCATCATCGTCGGATGACGAATATGCCGAGGAATCGTCGTCACCGTTAGAATTAATTGCTTTGCGATCCGTGACTTCCGATATTACCTTAGTAGTAGTAGCTTTAGTTGACGAAGAAGGATGTTGGACGGTAGTCGAGCCGCTCTGAACCTTGCGTTTCTTTGCCATCGTCTTAGTACGGAAGAGGAGGTATTATGAGGGCGAGGGCTAGATTTGGGCGGGAAGGTGTGTTCATACCGTCACGACGTCGGGCATCAACATCATGTCAACCACGGCCACTACAGCATCAATGACGGGTCTGTTAAAACCCGAGACACAACGACAGCGTGGCAGTAATGTTGCTATTTATCATTCACAACGAGCCAACATTGATAATAGCATGGAAAATGGTACATCATCCTTATTTGTTTCCAGTTTCCATGAAGAAAAAAATGTCAAAAGTCAACAACAAACATATGAGAAGAGAATATTATGGATACGACGATTACTTGGGACTGTACTATTCCTATTGATTTTAGAATATGGATCTATATGGATGTTTGGAAATTTTTGGTAATTAAACAGACACCCTCCCTCCTAACAATTATTTATACAGCGAAAGGCGGAGGAATCGAGACGAGGACATAGGAGAGGACAGACTGACCTGAACGGCTCACTTCGAATTCAAACATTGGAAAGTGACATGTGTTACAATTTTTAGAGAGGGAAAATGGATTGAGTAGAAATTTAAGATTAGTTCTATTATTTTATTGCTTCGTCGCGTGTGTCCGCAGATATCAAAAACACAACAAATAAGTTTTTTTCTCTCGCTCCTCCTTGAAGCACAACACCATTATTGATCCATTTATATATTACAACGCCGAAAGTACATTTGGTGCCCATGTATCCGAACTATCTTTCACTGATGAGAAGTAATGTGTCACAATGCCATCATTAGCAATAAGTGAAAATCGCTTAGTACGTATCATCATCCCATCAACCTTCACTAAGCCCAATGCCGTGGATAGTACACCATTCGTATCCGATAGGAAACGTATACCTGCTTCAGTTCCACCAGACATACGTCCCCATGCCTTGTAATGGGATTGAGATTGTGATATTGTCCAGTTTGTGGAAAAAACGTATTGAGATAAAGTTCAAGGTATTAAAAGGACCTATGACGTCAAACTAAGACAGAACAAATAATAATTACACAATAATATATACATACCTCCATGACGTATGCATCATTCGTTGCAATACAAATTATCATATCAATACCCTTACTTAGTAATTCATCATACGCGGTAATAAAACTGGGTACATGTGACTTGCTACATCCAGGCGTGAACGCACCTGGTACACCAAATAGAACAACCTTCTTATTGGCTATCAAGTCGGCAATATTAACTTCAACGGTCTTGTATTCACCAATACCCTCTTGCAGTACAAGTGATGGTAGTTTATCACCCACCTTGATTTCGTTTGTTATTTTTTCGTCAGACATATCGACGGCTGCGAGTGACAACGACGAAGAAGAAGAAGATGACGAGGTGGAGGACAAGACTGATTGAAAGAAGGATGTTGGTGGTGTAATAATCACGGGTGAGAATGCGATACTAGTGGCCACGATGGTGGAATATAAAAGTAAGCTTCGTGCCATCGTCTTGTCGACAAGCCGATAGGAGCTCCGTCTTATCATCAGGTTTTTATCACGGAGTCGTTTTAGACACAACGTCCGAAGGCCCGGACAGATTGTTTGTCCGAATAGTTACAGTGTTTGTCCCAATAGTGACAAAATGTACTTAATGATAGTGACGTTTAGATTCCTTTCGCTATTTTTTAATTATTATGAGAAGCGCGACTCATCTCTCCCTTCCGTTCGTGGATGCCCTCTTTTGGCTTCCCGCCGAGACGTTGATCTAAAACGACTCCACGATATTATTTGCTACGAATGCTGAATTTATGAAAGTCTTAAGCAACCTTAGAATGTTAGTTGTGTCACATCATTGGCTCGACAGTTCCATGTGCATTATCACGCAGCACAAATATAATCGGGCCAGCATAACGTAAGGCCTTTCATGATACATGAGCATTCGCCATGCCATTGATGGCCCTACATACCCCCGCACTCGTGTTCCCCTTGGCATCTCTCCACACAACTACACCATCATTATCAGTTTGTAGTTCCGGTGCCAATGCCTCAAACATTTTCTTCTTGGCAATTTTATTCTCAGGTTCTGGTTCACCAGGATAGCCATCGAACATTACCCTTTCTCCAATCACTGCACCCTCCGGTGGTACTGCAAATTCAACCTTGGTATGATCATCATTCGATGCACACAATACCATCCCATGACTGGGGAAACCACCCAAATTTCTAGATTTGAGATTGCACAATACGAGGACCATCTTGTTTTGCATTTCATCGAGTGTGTAATGTACTCGTAATCCCGATGCAATCTTGCGTGGGAGGGATTCACCAAGGTCAATTTCCTCACAATATAGCTTGTCAGATGATTCGTGCTCCCAGGCTATTTAAGCATACAGCAATGAACACGACATTGCATATTAGATGAACGTAAAGAAGATAAGATGAAACCAATCTCTAATACACACTCTCAAAATCTCCTAGTCTTTCGCACTTCTCCCATACAACATTTTGTCAAGTAGCAAATACTACTTACCTTTAATAATACGTCCAACTCGAATGTCCAACGCGGCAATTGTAAAATCAGATGACTCAGATGGTGTAGCAATAGAGGCAGCATTTCCATCCTTAGCTTTTGCTGCTGCCTTCTCGGCATTCTTCTTGGCTTTTTTATCCGCCGATGCCTTCTTTTGTTCATCGGTAAGACCCCCATCCATCGCGTTTGACGACCGTCCTCCTCCCCCAGCAGTAGGCGCAGTAGCAACAGTGGCAGAAGGATTCTTACCAAAAGTAGAAGTAGCGATGGATGTTGTTGTGGATGTGGATAGTATTGCCACACCATCTTCATTCTCATTACCGTAAAAGAAAATCGGCGTAGGCCTCGGAATTGTTGGACGTAGTAATCCACCCAACATTGGAATTACCGCCATGGGTACCTTGGAATGAAGTGAATTCTTCATGGCAATATCCATCAATTCATCTACAGTCGCGCTACATGTTTGTAACCAACGACGGACATTACCAAGTCCCCCTATAGCCTTTTCAATCATGGAGTCTCCTCCTCCTCGTTGTTCTTCGCCAACATTAGTAGAAGTGGTATTGGTCAACCTTGATAGTAATGCAAAGTATAAATCTAAATCAGCCAACGTCGGTCGTGGAGTAGGAACGACTACGAAACTTCGTGTGGCAAGATATCCATTTAACTGTGTTAGCAGTAACATTACATCTTCTTCCTTATTATTGTCGTCACGTACTGATGACGCAACACTCATCCAACTGGCAATACTTGCCATGGCACATGCACTCACGGGACTTTTACACGCCCCTCCAACTCCAGCAGAGAAGGTGGTGGATGCATAGTGTCCACCCAATAGTAAAAGGTGCGGAGTGGTATCTAATGCACCATGATATCCGGGACCGCACAAACATCGTAAGATGGCATTGCGTTGAGTATATATGTCAGGACCGACAGTTACCGAGAGTTGTGGTGATGTGCAGTCATTCTTCGTCACCCCCTTGGCAGTAATGACAGTGATTGTTGTTTGATAGGGAGGACAACACCCCACGATGAGTGCCACGAGTGGATCAGACGAACCGATCGTTGATGGGACGGTGATGGTAACGAGTGCTGATCGAGAAACGACGGTGCTACTACTTCCGGTCATGGTTGTGTGGCATGCAGAGGTTGCGAGAGGCGTGCGGCTGAGAAGTGCGCGGACAATACCGAAGTCTTCCTAGTGAGGTGTGTGTGTGTATGTCTTCTTAGGTTATTTTCTACATAAATATAATATATGAGACTCCATTCAAATTTCAAATCACCGTCCTATTATCACTGCCTCAGGGCATATGATAATAGTATCCATTACG
>Ga0247843_1008243_pt1 | contig 12264 bp, 8 predicted proteins | sample LaCruzMarch2017__FD_192420 | JGI IMG/M metagenome (GOLD analysis project Ga0247843, IMG submission 192420) | Freshwater microbial communities from meromictic Lake La Cruz, Castile-La Mancha, Spain - LaCruzMarch2017_8m | ecosystem: Environmental > Aquatic > Freshwater > Lake | place: Spain...
CCCGGTCCGGCATGGTGAGCAGGTCGCGGCCATCGTAGAGGATTTCGCCGCCGGTGATTTTTGCGGGTGGGGTGCGCAGCAGGCCCATGATGGCGCGCATGGTCACGGTCTTGCCCGAGCCACTTTCCCCGACGAGGGCAATCTGCGAGCGGGCGGGTACGTCGAGGGAGACGCCGTGCAGCACCTGGTTTGTCTGGCCATAGGTGGTGAACTGGACAGAGAGGTTGCGGACGGAGAGCAGGGCGTCGGCCATCAGCGCACCTCCTGCACGTCGAACAGGTCACGGAGGCCGTCGCCGAGCAGGTTGAAGCCCAGCGCGACGACGAGGATGGCGGCGCCCGGCAGCACCGATTCCCACCAGTAGTCGGGGAGGAAGGCCGAGCCCGAGGCGACCATGGTGCCGAGGTCGGGGGTAGGGGGCTGGATGCCGAGGCCGAGGAAGCTCAGCGAAGCGCCCACGAGGATGACGAAGCCCGCGTCGAGCGAGGTCTTGACCGCCAGCGCCGAGACGCAGTTTGGCAGGATTTCGCGGAACAGGATGTGCAACTTGCTGGCGCCGAGCGTTTCGGCGGCTTCGACGAATTCCTGCGTCCGCAGTTGCCGGGTGATCGAGTAGATCAGCCGGGTGTGCCAGGTCCACCAGAGGGCGGCGATGGCGAGCATCGAGTTGATCAGGTCGGGCGTCAGCACCGCGGCGACGGCCAGCGCCATCACCAGCGGTGGGATGGCGAGGGCGATATCGGTCAGGCGCATGATGACGATCTCGACCCAGCCGCCGAAATAGCCGGCGAGCAGGCCCAGCGTCGTGCCGACGGGCACGGCGATGCCGAGCACCACCAGCGCCAGCAGCAGCGAGATGCGCAGCCCGAAGATGACGCGGCTGAAGATGTCGCGCCCGACATTGTCGGTGCCGAACCAGTATTCGGCCGAGGGGGGCAGGTGGCGGGCGCGGAAGTTGACGACCGCGCCGACATGCTCGGGGTAGGGCGTGATCCACGGCGCGAGGACGGCGGCGAGGATCGCGAGGATGACGATGGTCGCGCCGATCACGGCGGTTGGGTTGCGCGAGAAGCGGTACCAGTTCTGGTAGGCGTTCGAGAGCCGGCGCGGCGGAGCGGCGGGCACTGTCTCGGTGGACATCAGCGGCTCCCCCGGATGCGGACGCGGGGATCGACGAAGCCGACGAGCACATCGATGACGAGGTTGACGATGACGAAGAACACGCCCGACACCATCACCACGCCCATGACGGCGTTGAGGTCCTTCTGCAGGATGGTGCGGATACCGTAGGCGGCCATGCCGGGCCAGGCGAAGACAAGTTCGACGACGAAGGCGTTGCCGATCAGCGAGGCGAACTCGAGCCCGAGAATGGTCAGCGGCGGCACGAAGCTGGGGCGCAGCATGTACTTGAACACGCGGATCGGTTCGGGCACGCCAAAGGCGCGGCTCGCCTCGATGTAGTCCTGGCTCGCGACATCGATCATCGACGAGCGGGTGATGCGGGCGATCTGGCCCATGGTGGCGAGCGCCAGCGCCGTGGCGGGCAGCAGCAGGTGGCGCAGCGCCTCGCCGAACACGTCGAGCCGGCCGGCGAGCAGGGAGTCGACGGTCAGGAGGCCGGTGACCTGCGCCACGAAATCGAGGTTGTGCGGCAGCCGCCCGGTGGTGGGGAGGATGTGCAGCACGTAGCCGGCGAGGATCTGCAGCAGCAGCGCGGCGAAAAAGCTCGGTGTCACCGCCGCGAAGATGGCGAGGATGCGGACCAGCGTATCGGGCCACCGGTCCTTCCAGCGCGCAGCGGCGACGCCGAGGGGCACGCCGAGCACGAAGGCAATGGTGATGGTCATCAGCACCAGTTCGAACGTGGCGGCGAAGGTCTCGCGGATATCGTCGTTCACCGGCCGCTCGGTCAGCAGCGAGCGGCCAAGGTCACCCCGGCTCAGCCCGACGATGAAGAGGCCGTACTGTTCGACGATCGGCTTGTTGAGGCCAAGCTTCTCCTGCAGGTCAGCGACCTGTTCGGCGGTGGCGGTCGGGCCGAGCGCCATGCGCGCCGGATCGCCGGGGACCACTCGGGCGATGGCGAAGATGACGATCGACAGGCCCACGAGGACAAGGATCGACCACAATATCCGCCGGAGAAGGAAAAGCAGGAATTCCAAAGGCAGGCCCGCCCTGTTCAATACAAATGCGTGGTGCGGGAGAGTGGCGTCCCCGGTTGGGGCCGGGGACGCCGGGCTATCAGCAGGTCCAGCTGTAGCGGGTGAAGTCGTAGTCGAAGGACATCATCGGCACGGCCTTGAAGCCCGTCAGGCACTTGTCCATGGCGTGCTGCACCGTCTGCGTAGTCAGGAACACGTCGGACTGCATATCGACCAGCTTGTGCTGCACGGCCTTGTAGAGCTCGGCCTGCCTGGCGGTATCGCCGGTGCCGCGGGCTTCGTCGATCAGCGCGTCGATCTCGGGGTCCTGCACCCACTCCATCGAGGCCCAGGTGCCGGCCGCCGACGAGTGATACTGGGTGAAGAACATCGAATCCGGCGACGGATAGGTCGGGCCGAAGAAGATCTGGTTCACGTTCGGCGTTGTCTCGATCTTGCCGGCGATCTCGGTGATGCGGTTCCACGGATCGGCCTGCTGCGTCACCACGAAGCCGAGCTGCTCGAGGTTGGACTGCATCAGCAGGCTGATCTCTTCCTCGAACTTGGTGCCTGCCACCCAACCGAGGGTGATCGGGATCGGCGAGCCGGCATATTTCGACTGCGCGACTTCGGCCTTGGCGGCCTCGAGGTCGTAGACGGGCTCAGGGATATCGCTGGCGTGGAAGTCGGCGAAGGCCTTGGGGAGCGGCGTCGACAGCACGCCACCGGGCGAGATCACCTCGCGGATGGTCTCATAGTCGGTGGCGAGCGCGATGGCCTTGCGGATATGCACGTCGTCGGTCGGCGCCAGCTTGGTGTTGAGCTTGAGGTAGAACGCCGTCGAGGTCTCTTCCTTGACGATGTTGAAGCGGCCCATGGCCTCAAGCGCCGTGTAGGTGTCGGGCGACTGGAACTGGCTCGACATGGTCAGCTCGCCCGAAGCGGCGAGCGAGCGCACGGTGGCTTCGTCGTTGGTAATGATCCAGCGGACCTCGTCGATCGGGCCCTCGCCAAAGCCCTTCCAGTAGTCGGGGTTGCGGGTGATGGTCATCTGGCTGCCGCGATCCCAGCTCTTCAGGCTGTAGGCGCCGGCACCGGCGACATTGGTGGCGAGCCAGGTCTGGCCGTCGTCCGCGCCTTCGTTCGCCTTCACCAGTTCCTCGTTGAGGATCAGGATGGCGGGCACGGTGGTGAGGAACGGCGCGAAGGTCTTGGCGAGGGTGAACTTCACCGTCCGTGCGTCGACAGCCGTCACCGAACCGGGAGCCAGCACGCCCGCGAACAGGTTGGCCGGGCCCTGGTTGATGCGCAGCAGGCGCTCGACCGTGTAGACCACGTCGCTGGCCTCGACCGGCGAACCGTCGGCGAACTTGGCATTGGCGCTGAGCGTGTAGGTGACTTCCCTGGCGTCGTCCGACACCGTCCAGCTCTCGGCGAGCTCAGGGATGATGTTGCCCGAGGAATCGACCGAAACGAGGCCGTCATAGAGATTCACGGCGGCCATGTAGTCGGTGTAGTCGGAGATCTTTGCCGGATCGATCGAACCGAAGATCTGCACGGTGTTCATTGTCACCGTCACTGCCATGGCGGGCGCGGCGCCCAGCATGAGAGTGGAGAGTGCAGTCGCTGCCAGTAGCTTTTGCATGGTCATGCTGAACGTTCCCTGTCCCGTTTTTGCCCGCCCGCACGCATTGCCCCGCGCGCAGGAGAAATTGTCCGGCTTTGCCGGCGACTTGGGGCCGTGTGTCACCTGATGGTCGCACTGGCCCGGTAGGTCAGCTTCGCAACATGCGGGCGCCTCCCTCAAGGCGCGTTGATGGCTAGGTTTTTGACTAAAACGTCTAGGTTCTAGCCGACCAGGCCGAGTGCCCGGGCCGCGCTGATCGCCTCGCGGCGGCGCTTGCAGCCGAGCTTGCGATAGGCGTTCGAGAGGTGGAATTTGATCGTCGCTTCGCTCAGTCCCAGCGCATTGGCGATGAACTTGTTCGACGATCCCTCGGAGATCATCATCAGCACCTTGGTCTCGCGGCGGCTGAGGCCGTTCTGGGCGCCCAACGCGGAGTTAGGCAGGCCGCCATCGCGCAGGCGGCGCAGCACCTGCCGCACGGGCGCGGAGATTTCGAGGTACTCGCCGATCCGCTGCTGCTCGACCAGTTCGCTGAGGAAGACACGCTCCTCGGCCAGGGGCGCGATGGCGCCGAGCCGCGCTGCCTCCTCGAATACCCTCTGCAGCAGGGCGCGGGCGCGCGACAGGTTGCGTTGCCGCTTGTAGACGAAAGCCAGCCATACCTCGGCGCACATGCGCTGCCGGCCGGTCAGGTTGAGGTTGCCGATGATGAAGCCGAGCTGCCGCTCCAGATGCGGCCGGGTCGGCTGCTCCCAGACGATGTGGCGCAGCCAGATCATCGCCTGCACGATCTCGTCGCGATCGGTGAGCCGCTCCAGTTCCTCGCCGGCTGCAGCAACCCAGGAGCGGGTGACGCGGGTGGCGAGGGCCGCGACCTTCTCGGCGGCCTCCTGCCAGCGGTTGGCGTTCTGCAGGATGGCCGCCTCGCGCAGCTCGATCATCACGCCGAACTGCCGGTTCGAGACCTGGTAGACGCGCCAGCGCTCGAGGAAGTTTCGGGCGGCGAGCGTCGAGAAATGCTCGGTGAGGGCCTGGCTGCCGTAGTGCAGCGCGAACTCGATCAGGCTGGGCCAGATCTCGCCGTGCACGAAATCGTCGAGTTCTGTCGACAGGAAGCGGGCCAGCGGTTCGGGCTTGCCGCCCTCGTAGTCGATGCAGGCGTTCAGAAGCGTCAGCAGGCGCTCGTCGCCGGGGCTGTCAAACGCCAAGGCGTGCAGGTAGCGCGCGGCCTGTTCGGCATGCTGCCGGGCATTGGTGGCGTCGCCCATCAGCAGCCGCATCAGCGCCTGGTGCAGGCTGATGTAGAAGGCGAGCATCGGCACCTTGGCCTGCTCGTAGTGGTAGAGCGCGCGCTGCGCCACATCCTCGGCGGCTGCCAGACGGCGGCCGCGGATGTAGAACTCAAGCACCGAGTTGTAGAAGCTGCCGCGCACGATGTGGTCGTCGAGCGGCAGGTCCCCGAGGGTGTCGAATACCTGCTGGAACAGCTCGTCGGTCAGCTGGTAGTCCTCGTAGATCAGCATCACCACGCGGAAGGCGAGCAGGTCGGTGCTGTAGCGATCGCGGTTGCTGAAGACGCTGTGGAAGTCGTTGACGCCGCTGCCGAAACGGTCGGCGAGCAGGCGGCGCGCGCGGGCAACTTCGCCGTGCTTCAAGGCCTGCATGGCGAGGCTCATCACCAGCGTATCGTTGCCGAGGGCGAAGTCGGTGGGGAAACCAGCCAGCGCCCGGTCGAACGCGGTGGCTCCGTGCCGGTAGAGATAGAACCGGCCTCCACCCGTCGCAAAGACCGCGAAGGCCTCGTGGTACCGGCCGATCGATTGCCACGTGGCAATTGCCTCGGTGAGCTGTCCCGACGCCGCATAGGCGGCAGCGAGTTCTGCTGCCTGTCCCGGGTTCTCCAGCCGCGCCTGGAGCGCCGCAGCGAGCGCCTGACCCAGCGCAGGCCGCACCGGCTCCAGCAGCGCCAGCAGACCGGTCTGCTGGGGGTCCACCGCACGCCCATCGCACCAGGCGCCGATATCGAGCAGTTCGCTTGCCCGCATCGGCGCAAGCAGTTCGGATGCGAGAAAGCCGGCGAGCTGTGCGGTGTCGCCGGCCCAGCCAAGCAGCATCGGCCAGCCACGGGTGGTCTGCAGCGCCCGGTCGGCGAGGCGGGCCGGCATCGCTTCGCGCAGCTCATCCCGGTCGAACAGCAGGTCGGCCACGCCGAACCGCCGGACACGGCCATAGACGCTGGCCCGCTCGAGCGCGGGCAGGGCGGTTCCGGGTCGCATGGCGATGATGATGCGGCCGCCGCCCGACACGAACGCCTCTGGCAACCCCTCCGGCGCGCAGCCGGGCGGGATGTCCCACAGCGTCAGCCTTTCGCCCGCCCCGGGGGGCGCAACGGCCGAACAGTGAACCGTCAACCCGAGCGTGCTCGCGATCTGTGCCAGAAGCACCGATTTGCCCATGCCGGCGGGCGCCTCGAGCTGCACGACAGCCTCGGGCGCCGCCAGCAGCTCCCGCCGCTTCTTCGCCCGATCAACCAGCGCACTCGTTCGTCCAGCGTTGAGGTGAGTCAGCAGCACGATACGGTCCTGTGTCGAACCATGCTCCCGCAGCCGGCGGACGATTGCAACCGGCAGCGAAGACGCAGGGCGAACTGCGCGCTATCCCTATCTCCTTCCGATGCATCGTGCCCAGGGCAGCCTGCTCAGGCAAGTTCATGCGGCCACCGCCGTATCGATGGCATCCTCGGCCTCCCAGAGAAGGCCGGGTCGGTAGCGCGCCCTGATTGAGCTACCATCGAGGGCGAGCAGGTGTAGCCAGCCATTGTCGAACAGCTCACGAACCGAGGGGTGGCGGGAGAGGATCTCGGCAATCGCGGAAGGGGGTGCGTCGATCAGCACCGATAGCCGCAAGGGCTCGTGGACGAATGCCGTGCCGTTGTGGACCGCCTGGAGCGGTAGCCCGGTGCGGAGAGTTCCGCCGTTGCCTGCGACGACGCCGAGCCCCCCGACCACGTTGTGAGTGAGCTTGTCCCCCGCACCAAAGACTTCGGGTGCGACGGTGGAGGCGTAGTATTGCAGACTGATCCAGCTTGCCACCACGACGGGCGCCGTAAGGATGAGTTCGAGCGTCTTGAAGCCCTCGTCGGCGCGCCAGTCGTAGCTGTGAAGGAAGCTGCGCCCCCCCAGATCGCGGCCACGGGTCAAGGCCCGAGGCGCAGCAATGAAGGCGGCGCACCCGGCCAACCCCCATTCCGGCCGGACCTCGGCCCAGTTGAGCGCCCTCCGAGCGACTGTGTCCGCCGTCGCCCCTGGCAGGCGAGTTGCCCGTTCCGTCCGCGCGATCTGGCCGGCCATTCCAAGCCAACTGCGGATCTTCGCCAGGTCCTCGCCATGGGCCGGAGAGGGCATGTCATCAAACAACTCAATCGCGTCGGTCGTGGTCACGTGCAGGCCGGCGACGAAGTGCGTATCCGCCGGCATCACGATGCCCTTGCCAGCCAGCCTCTCCCGCGTGTCAGGCGCGTTGAGGAGGCCGGCGAGGATACGGGCCGACACTGCGCCTGAGTGGCCACCGCAGGCTCCGCAGTGGTAGGCGCTTTCGTGCGCATTATTGGTGACGTGGGTCCGGTGGCCCACAAGCAGAACCACCCTCGCGAAGCCACCGGTCAGGCTCATCGCCTTCAGCACTCGGGCGGCAAGGTCTGCCTTCGCGTCGGCGGAAAGCGGAACGTCCAGCTTCGGCATCGGATCGGCGGACGTCCGCGGAGAGCTGAGCCCAAGGGCTGACGTCAGGAGTTTTCCACCGTAGCCGAGGCCGGCGGCCTCCACGAAAGCGAAGGAGGACACCGCGGCTTGCCGAAAGCGGCCCCAGGCCCGTGTCGCGCGGTTCGACACGCGAAACGTAGCCTCTGTCGGGCCGACCGCGTGGCTCGAGGATGTGAGGGTTGGCTTCAATAGCACCGGCAGGTGGTCGTCGAGGACGTCGGTGCCCGCCGCACGATGGGCAAGCGGCAATCCGAAGAATCCGGCAAAGCCGAGTGTCTCGACAGCCGGGTCAAGGCTCTCGAGAGACCGGCGGAACACTTCGGACCGAACGTCGATACAGAAGACGGCCTGCAGCGCCGGACGGTCGCCAGATGCGGTGGTTGGAGCCGCGATTTGTGCAGCAAGCTGGCGCTGGTAGGCGCGCTCGGCGGCATCCTGGAGGATCGTCGCGCTCACGATGTCTCTGCTGGGGGTGATGGGAGCCGCGTGCGCCGCGACCGCATTGCTCCACCCCTCGCCCGCCTTGGGTACATGGGCAAGCAGCGCCTCCTCCCACACCAGACGAATCGCAAGCAGATCGATGAGCGTCGTATCGGTCTCGCCCGCGAGGCTGGCCTGCCAGAGCAGGTAGCGCGCATGCTGGGCCCACCCTCCCAGATCGAGCAGCAGCCGGTGAAAAACGCTGGAGGCCGCTCCCTCGTCGAGGCCGAGGCGATCAGCCGCGCGGACGATTGCCCGCTCGGGGGTATCAGGCGCCTTGTCCACATGCGCGCAAAAACCCTTCAGCCCTGCGATTTCGGGAGTTAGGTCATTGACTGCCCAGGTGCGCCACGCCGCGTAAGCGCCTTGCCAAGGCTTCGGCAGCCACAGGGCCTGGCCACGATCGAAGTGGCCAGCGGCCCAGAGGCCAAAGCTCCTTGCGAACACCGAGTTCCAGTCGGTGCCTGTCGCATTGCTGGCGAGCGTCGCAATCGTCGGCAGCGCCATGGGCGCGCCGTCGTCCTTGGCGATGCCGGCCCTGAGCTCGGCGAGGCTTGAAGGCTTCAACGGGGACTCGGACGCATCGAGGGCCGCCGCAAGGTCCTCTTCGGTGACTTCACCACCGGCCACGCGCTGCTCGAGGTGTTTCCGGACCGGCAGGAGCCGGATCCCTGCGATGCGCGCGAGCCGGGATGCCGCTGACGCAAAGTCCTCGCCCGACTGGCCGAGGAAAGGGTTCACCGCCACCGTCGCGGCGAGGGGGAAGGCTGGGGGAATGGCCTTGGCAGCAGCTTCGGCCGCAGCCATCAGGCCATACTGCCGTGATTGCAGCAGGCCCTGGTTGTGGAGAGTCATCATTTGCTCCGATGTTTACGACCTGGGTTCGGTGCGGAAGCCACCGATCAGTCGGTCGAGAAGGGCGTTGAGGTAGAGGCCGTTGGCGAGGTGCACTCGCAGCCCTGCGGCCGCCGGGTGGTGGGCCCAAAGCGGGAACATCGCCTGGGCTACAGCGACCATCCCGAACGAGATGAGGCTGAGAACGATCAATGCCCATTCGAGTGGCCCGGCAATGGGCGGATCGGGGAGTTGCCCGCCCCAGAGCCAGTCGGCGGCACGGTGAAAGCTGAAATAGCCCAGCGTTGCAACCAGCGACGCGGCCGCCGTGCGGCGGGTGAGCTCGCGCGGTGCTGCATCGGCGAGGCCCTGGGCGATCAGGTAGGCGACGCCGAACACGAGGATGGCGCCCAGCGCCAGTGCCTGTGCCGATTTCGGGCCGAGGGCGAGATCGAAGGCGATGGCGGCAGCGCTATAGAGTGCGATCGCGACAATGAAGGCGCGCCCGACGGCGCCGACCCCCGGCACTGCAACCGGCCCCGGTCGATGGACCGATTCCACCGCCCGGACTGCGCCCCCCGCCGACAGGAAGGCGTAAGCCTTGTAGAGGGAGTGGGCGACGATGTGGAGCAGTGCCAAAGTCCACAGTCCCAGCCCGCATTGCAGCAGCATGAAGCCCATCTGCGCGATCGTGGACCAGGCGAGCGACGTCTTCACGGCGCTCTGTGTCAGCATGACCGTGGCGCCGAAGAGGGCGGTGAACCCGCCGATCATGACGAGCGTCGCCATGGCTCCGGGGCTATGGCCGACGAATCCAGATATCTTGATGAGCAGCACACCGCCCGAGTTGATGATGCCCGCATGGAGGAGCGCGGAGACAGGAGTAGGCGCCTCCATCACTTCGGTGAGCCAGCCATGAAGCGGGAACGATGCCGTCTTGAGAGCGGCAGCGAGAACGATCAGCGCGGCGGCGATTTGCCCCGGCAGGGTCAGGCCGGGCTGCGCGAGTTCAGCCAGCAGGGTAAACTCCGTGCTTCCATACGACATGGCCAGCGCCGACGCCGCGACAATGAGAGCGATGTAAGACAAGGCCCACACAAGCGTGAATTTGGTGGCGGCGCGGCGAGCCGCTTGGCGATCCGCAAAGTGAAGGAGGAGAACCCGCAGCCCTGCACCGATTGCGATGGAGGCGAGGATCAGGGTGATGAGGCTTCCTGAACCGGCCAGTAGCAGCACGGCTCCCAGCGTTGCTGGCATGGCAATGTGGAAGCGCGCTTCGCCTGTGGCGCCTGCCAGGTAGGTGCGCGAATAGCGGATCACCACCCATCCGACGAAGCTGATGAGGAACAGGAGTGTCGCACTGATCGGCTCGACACGCAGAACCAGCAATACCGGGTCAATCCCAATCGCAAGGGTGGCGGTCCCTCCGGCGATAACCCCAGCAAGAGTGACGAATGCGAATGCCACGGCGCCTAGCGCGCCGAGTTCCGCAACTATGCTCGTCCTTACTGGGCCACGACCAGCCAGTGCCAGTCCCAGGGCGGCTCCGAGAAGCGGCGCCAATGGTGTGAACAAGCCAAATTCGGCGAAGCCCGCCATCGCAATCTCCCTTGTGCTGGTCGGGAGATAGCCGTTGCAATGCTTGTAGAAAATTACATATTTTCGACCGTTATCACGCAGGAAATAGAACGATGTCGGTACTGAATCTGCATCACCTGAGGCTGTTCCGCGCTGTGGCGCTCGAAGGAAAACTCACCGATGCGGCGCGGCAGCTGAACCTGTCGCAATCGGCGCTTTCGTCCCAGATCCGCACGCTGGAGGCGACGCTTGGCCACGACCTGTTCGAGCGGGAGGGTCGGAGGTTGGTGCTGACCGAGGCCGGGCAGATCGCCCTCGACCATGCCGAGGCGATATTTCGCGCCGCTGACGACCTCAGCGATACCCTACGCGAAACAGGTCGCCGTCGGCGAACCTTGCGCGTTGGGGCTCTGGCGACCTTATCGCGCAATTTCCAGATGGCCTTCCTGGCGCCACTGGTCGGGAGAGCGGATGTTGAACTGCAGGTGCGCTCTGGCTCTCAGTCCGAGTTGCTCAGGGCACTCGAGGCCCTGAGCCTGGACGTCGTGCTGACCAACCTCGCACCGATAAGGGATGCCACCAGTCAGTGGCTGCTGCATTGGCTTGACGAGCAGCCCGTCAGCCTTATTGGGACGCCTGCGCGGCTAGGCAGCGGGACACGAACGCTCACGGCACTGCTGGCCGAGGAGCCTCTGGTTCTGCCATCGCGCGATACAGCCCTTCGCGCCGGGTTCGATGCCCTGGCGTCCAGACTCGCGGTCGAGCCAACGATCGCGGCCGAGGCCGATGACATGGCGATGCTGCGCCTGATGGCGCGTGAAGATCTGGGACTGGCAGTGCTGCCGCCGATCGTTGTTCGCGACGAACTGGCTCAGGGCGTTCTGGTGGAGGCCGCCCGTCTACAGGGGATCAGCGAAAACTTCGTCGCCGTCACGGTTGCTCGACGCTTTCCGAATCCGCTGCTGAGCGAACTGCTTGGCAACTGACGAATGTGAAGAAAACCACGGCAGCGGGCTGGTGTGGAGCTTTGAAGTCTAACCGTTACTGCTTCGCACCATGGTAAGCGCTGAAGAGAGCACGGAATGCGACCCTTGGCCGGACCACTTCAAGTTGCGCCGTCCATCACCAAGGCGATGTTGGATGGGGCAGGCTTCGGCCACAGTCGTGGCGAAAGCCCTATGGCCAGCCGAGATGGCGTGACTCCCGCGATTCGATCCGTTCGAGGCCCGGTGGTCCGACCAGTTTCGCCGACTGTAACGGCGCGTTAAGCGTTCCTCGGGTTAATTAGTTCCATCGTGGCAGTAAATGGGGAATACGTAGGCGCCGTGGCCGGCCCTGCGGTTTCGCGATGACTCCACCCAGATCAACCTCTCCAGCCTATGCTGGACCGTGCACGCTGCGCGCACGGCAAGAAACCGCAGTGGGGGACGCATATGACACTGAAGATACGACTGATCATCGCGCTTGGCATGCTCACAACAATCATCGTCAGCTTGATGGGCGCCAGCTATTTGATGCTGTCGACGAGCCGCGGCTACACCGACATGCTGGTTTCCGACCATCTGCGGCCCGTGACCAACCTCAAGAGTGTCGCTGACGCCTATGCTGTTGCCATCGTTGACAACGTTCACAAAGCCCGTGCCGGGACCGTCACATGGGATGAGGCGGTCAAGGTGCTCGCCGATGCCGAGCAGTTGATCGAGCAGAGCTGGTCTCAGAGCCCGACTCAAAACTCTATGAGCCATTGCAATGCCTTGCGATGCGTCTGGTGAGGACGCGGATGTGGGCGATGAAGATCCATGCCTGTGCGCTGGCGATGGATTTTTCCCAATCCTTGGCGAGC
>Ga0247843_1008245_pt1 | contig 12263 bp, 12 predicted proteins | sample LaCruzMarch2017__FD_192420 | JGI IMG/M metagenome (GOLD analysis project Ga0247843, IMG submission 192420) | Freshwater microbial communities from meromictic Lake La Cruz, Castile-La Mancha, Spain - LaCruzMarch2017_8m | ecosystem: Environmental > Aquatic > Freshwater > Lake | place: Spain...
ACGGAATGCGCGCATTCCGACCGTAATTCTTGTTGGTCGTCCGAATGCAGGGAAAAGCACGCTTCTGAATTTACTGGTCGGCGGAAGGCGCGCACTGGTTTCCGATGTCGCAGGCACCACTCGTGATTATGTCGAAGTGCAGCTCCGCACCCCGTCGGGACAAGCCTTCAAGCTTCTCGATACGGCTGGCCTTCGCGCTTCCCATGAATCTTCCGATGCGCTTGAACTTCAAGGAATGGAGCTCGGACTCGAAATGATGGAGTCGGCCGACATTTTAGTCTGGGTCGAGGACGCAAGAAGCCCTGAAAAAGGTTTCGAAAACAGCCGAATTGACCCCCTTTTTGCATCGAAAATGCACCTAAAAGTGGGGTCCCACGCTGACTTTTTAGGCACAAAAGCGACTCAAAATGACTTCGATCTCATTGGCCCCACGGCTCATCTTGCAGCAAGAAGGGTTCTCGATTTTGTCGAGGAAGTCTGCCAGTCGCGCGGACTCGAGGGTTCCCAAGTTTTGGAAGACTCTCAGCTCATTTCTCAAAGACAAGAAACCCTGCTTCGCGATGCTCTTATCGAAGTTCGCGAAGCACTGCTGTGTTTGCGTGGACAGCGCCCGCTCGAGCTTGTGGGAGATGTGCTTCGCCATCTCGACTCACTTCTTCGCCGCGCACGTGGCGAATCTTTGACGGACGACTACATTGGACAGATCTTCACTCAGTTCTGTTTAGGGAAGTAGGAAAATGGAGACGCGTTTTGAAGCAATCGTGATCGGGGGGGGGCATGCTGGCGTCGAAGCCAGTCGTGCTCTTGCGACTCGCGGATTCAAGACGGCACTGATTAGTTTCGATTCAAAAAAAATTGGAGCCATGTCCTGTAATCCCGCGATCGGCGGTGTCGCAAAAAGTCATCTCGTTTACGAGGTCGACGCTCTCGGCGGATTGATGGGACAGGCGGCCGACCATTCCGCAATTCAGTCGCGACGACTCAATCTTCGCAAAGGGCCAGCCGTCCGATCGACCCGAGTTCAGTGTGACAAGGCTCACTACGCGGAACTTCAATCTCATTGGGCCGCGACTCAAAGCAAGCTCTATCTCATCGAGGGAGAGGCTGCGGGCTTCACTTGGGATGAAAGTTCGCGCAAGATCACCGGAGTTCGCATGAAAAATGGCGTGAGCCTAAGCTCAAGAGCAGTCGTCATTACATCTGGCACTTTCATGCGTGGCCTGATGTTCTGCGGAGATGAGCGCAGTGTCGGCGGACGTGTTGGCGAAAAGGCCGCAGAGTTTTTGAGCGAATCGCTCGAAGCCGTTGGTCATAAGCTTACGCGTCTTAAGACCGGAACCCCGGCTCGCCTCAGATCAACATCGATCCGCTGGGATGGGCTCGCTCGTCAGTGGGGTGATCCCGAGAAAAGACAGTTCTCGTGGAAGCCCGCCAGCTACCGTCTCCCGCAGCTTTCGTGCTTTATCACTCATACAAACGAGCGAACGCACGACGTAATCCGTGCGAACTTCGGAACTTCGCCCCTTTTCTCGGGCGATATCGTGGGCGTTGGCCCTCGATATTGTCCAAGCGTTGAAGATAAAATTCGTCGTTTTCCTGATCGCGCTCGTCACCAGATTTTCTTGGAGCCCGAGGGCCTCAACACCCAATCCATTTATCCGAATGGAATGAGCACTTCTCTTCCGGCAAGCGTGCAGTTGGAGTTCCTTAGAACCATCGACGGACTCGAGTCGGTCGAGCTTCTTCGCCCGGGTTATGCGGTCGAGTACGACACAATTGATCCGACGGATCTCACTCACGGGTTTATGTCGAAGCACTTAGATGGTCTTTTTCTAGCGGGCCAAGTCAACCGGACTTCGGGTTACGAAGAAGCGGCTTCCCAAGGGCTTTGGGCCGGGATGAATGCGAGCCTCTGGCTCGAAGGAAAAGATTTTATCGTTCCTGATCGTTCGAGAAGTTATCTGGAAACATTGGTTGATGACCTGACCTCGGTAGGGACTCAAGAACCCTACAGAATGTTCACCTCACGTTCCGAGTATCGACTCATGCTCCGCGAGGACAATGCTCATGAAAGACTCTTCGATCTTGCGGCGAGCCTTGGTCTTCTTAGCGATGAGCAAAAAGCATGGAATGACTCGCTGCAGCAAGGGCTTCAATCCGCCATCTCAGAGCTGGGTTCTAACCGCATCCGTCTCGACAAAGACCGTATGATTTCCCTCTTCGAATATCTTAGGAGGCCTGAAGTTGCCTGGGAAGATCTTAGTTTGGAGATCGACCACCGTTGGGACGACCGGGTCTTAGAAAAGGTTGAAGTTCAAGCCAAGTACGAGGGCTACCTTCACAAGCAAGAGCAGGAGATCGAACAGCTCCGACGAGTGCGTTCTTGGGGCCTCGACCCCTCAGTTAATCTTCGGGGTGTCGCGGGCCTCACAAACGAGGCTATTGAGAAGTTTGAAACCCATAGGCCCAAAACGGTCTATGAGCTTGGGCGCTTGCCTGGAATTACCCCCGCGGCTCTACTTGCCATCGTTCGCATTGCGGGCCGTGGTCCCGGAGGTGTTTCACGTGAAACAATTTGATCGCGACTCCTATGTCGCACTTCTCCGCTTATGGGATAAGAAACACCATCTTCTCGGGAACAGCGAGCCGCACCGTCTCTACAAGGAAAGCGTGGATGCCTTAAAAAGCATTGACCGCAGCCACTACGCCAATGGTGTTTTAGATTTGGGCGCTGGAAATGGAATCCTCGGAATCCCGGCCCTTCTCGAGGGCTTTGCCGATAAGGTTATCTTAATCGAGCCTCTGGTAAAACGAATCGCCTTTTTGGAGGCCATTCGTGGCGAAATGAAGCGCATGGGAGACACTCGGTTATCCGGACTCTTTGTGATGCCTCAGACTGTTCAAAATGTTTCACGTGAAACACTCGAAAAGCATTTGGGGCCCACATGGAGTCAAGCTCTCGTTATAACCCGCGCTTTTTCAGGTGCGAATAGCCTGAAAGATGCTCTGAAGGGCTCCGCGCTTTCTGACAACCCGCTTCGCAAGTTTTCTGTGCTTGAAACTTCGAACTCTAAAAAATATGTGCTAGTACCAGAAAAAGATTCATAAGGGGGCGGGACTTGAACACAAAGATTATTGCCGTTATCAACCAAAAAGGTGGAGTGGGCAAAACCACCACAGTGATCAACGTGGGTGCGGCTCTAGCCCTACAAGGCAAAAAGGTTCTTCTTGTTGATCTCGATCCCCAGGGCAACATGAGTGCGGGTCTGGGCATTGAGGCTCAGCAGATTGCCGACAATAACGCCTACTTCGCGCTTGTTGGTCAAAAGACTCTTATTCAGTGCGCAGTCCCAACTTCGGTTCCCAATCTCACGGTGGTTCCTTCAAACTCAGATCTGGCTGGAGCCGAGATCGAACTTGTTGACGTGGCGCGTCGTGAGTTCCGTCTGCGTGACAGTTTGACTCAAGAGATTCTCCAATTTGACTATGTCTTCATTGACTGCCCACCTTCGCTGGGTCTTCTCACCTTGAATGCCCTTTGCGGTAGCACTTCTTATCTCATCCCTCTCCAGGGCGAGTTCTTTGCGATGCAGGGCCTCACGAACATTTTAAGAACTGCCGAATTGGTCAAAAGTCACCTCAATCCAGCTCTTGTAGAAGAGGGTATTTTGGTCACGATGTTTGATTCTCGTTCCAACTTGTCCAAACAGGTTTACACCGAGCTCAAGCAGTTTGTTGGCAAACGCCTCTTCGCGAACGTAATTCCTCGCCGTGTTCGCATGGCGGAGAGCACTTCGCACGGTTCACCTGGTGTTGTCTATGACCCCACCTGTCTCGCATCTCGTTCGTACCAAGCTGTTGCTGACGAACTTGAAGCGCGCGGACGCGGCGAGGCTTACACCGCCCCCGCACCTAAGTTTGTACCCCCCGACCCCGTTGACCGTTTTGGCAAAGCTGAGCGCGGCACTAACTCCAATCCCTCTAGAGAACTTTGATCAAGGAGACCAAGATGGCACAATCGAACGATCCTACAAAAACACCTACCGGCGAACGCAAAGCCCTCGGCCGCGGTCTCGCGGCTCTTTTTAACGATGTCCAGGCACCGTCAAGCCTTCATGCTGGAGCGAATTCTTCAACCGGGGGCCTTGTTTCTAGGACGAGCGAACGCGCGGGCCCCGCGCGAACTCTTCCCCTTAACCAAATTGAGGCGAACGCGGAACAGCCCCGTAAGCACTTCAACGAAGAGCGCCTCAAAGAACTTTCTGAAAGTATTCGCGAGCAGGGTCTTGTTCAGCCGATCGTCGTTCGTAAAATTACCGACAACAAATATGTGATCGTCGCAGGTGAGCGCCGTTACCGCGCCTCGAAACTTGCGGGTCTCGTAGAGATCCCTGTTTATGTTCGCGATGCTTCGCACACCGAAACCGACAATGACCTCGCAAGTCTCGTTGAAAATATCCAGCGCGAAGAACTCAATCCTCTAGAACTTGCGGAAGCCTATCAGCGCCTGCTCGACAAAAAGACAATGACCCAAGATGCGCTCTCTAAAAAGCTCGGCGTCTCGCGTGTAGCGATTGCAAACACGCTTCGTCTTCTGAAACTCCCCGAGTCGGTGCGTCCTTACGTCATCGAAGGAAAAATCAAAGAAGGTCACGCACGCGCCCTTCTCTCACTTCCGACTGAAGCCCTGATGAGCCAACTCGCGGATCAAATCGTTGAGGCGGGTCTTTCGGTTCGCGATGTCGAAGCTCGTACCAAAGAACTCCTCAATCCTCCCACCCAAGAAATTAGGGCTCAGCTCGGAAACCTCGGAAATTCGCTCGGTACAAACCATGCGAACGGTGACGTTCCCGAAGCGAAAAAGTCGGCAGACATCCTCGCTCTTGAAGAAGAACTTCGTCAGATCTTCGGAACCAAGGTGAACATCAAAGGAAACGGCGTTCGTGGAATCGTTGAAATCTATTATTCGGGCTCCGATTCTATGAACCGTTTGATTCATCTCTTGAGGGCATCGAAATAATCATGAGTGACGATATCCTTCAGGGAGAAATCACAGCCTTTCTCGGACAAGGCACCAGTTTCAACGGACGCCTCATGTTTGAGGGGACCGTTCGAATCGACGGAAATTTCGTCGGCGATATTTACACGCGAGACACTTTAATTATCGGGCCCGAGGCTCGGGTCCGCGCCCAGATCGATGCCGATACGATCGTGATCGCAGGCGTGGTCGAAGGAGAGATCCGTGCGCTCAGCCGAGTCGAGATCCAGGCTTCGGGGGTTCTTCGTGGTCAGGTCGTCTCTCCCGTCCTCAAGATCGACGAGGGTGGCATGTTTGAGGGCCGTACTCAGATGCTTCCTCAGCAAGAAAACGCTTAAAAAGCCCCCCAAAATCGGCAAAAATCCCCATAAAAATCCTCGAAAAACACCCTTGAATGGGTGTTGACCGGGACCCCCTTCAAGTGTTGATTAATGCCCAATTATGGACGTGGTTAATTCGCTGATTTCAAGTCTCGGCCTCGATTCCACACTCTTCGTTATGATGGGGATTTTCGTGGGAACCTATTGGGTTTGCTACGTTTTGTTCCTCAAGCGTCTGAGTAGCTTTCTCGTCGAACGCGACAACAGAACGCAAGGGCGTTCCGAAAGCGTTGATCATCTGAACGAAGAGCTGCAAAGTCTCGGCACTCAGATTCAGTCGAAGAAGAAAGATGTGCAAGTCGAAGCCGATCGCCTCTTTTCTGATATCAAAAACAAAGCACTGGAAGAACAAACTCGCGTTGTTAAAACCGCGCGCGATAAGGCGGCTGGCGAACTGAAGTCTGTTCGCGGCGAAGTTGAAGCTGAGTTCACAAGAGAAATGCAAAAGGTGAAGGCAGAAGTTCCTTCGCTCGCTAAAGAAATTTTGGCGCGTCTCATGTCGACCGGAAGAACGAACTCTCGCAACGATAGCCCGTCCGCAAGGAAGGAACTCTAAAATGTCGGCAGCAGTTGAAGGCGCTCACGCCGTTGGTCCGGGCATGCACGAGGTCGTCGCACTGGCGAACCTCGTCGTTGTTTTTCTTTTAGTCTACTTCGGCGCACGTAAGGGAATTGCTGCTGCGATTCGCGGACGCTCCGAAACCGTCGAACAAAAACTTGGCGAATCAAAGCGCGAACTCGCAAAAGTCACCGAGGCTCTTGATGCTGCGAAAGCGGAGCTGAAAAATTTCGAAAACACTCGCAACCGGATTGTCGCTGAGATGCGTTCCGAAGCGGAACACCTCTCAAACTCGATTCTCGAAGAGGCAACTCTCACGGCAGATCGCATTCTCCAAGACGCGAAGCTTTCTGCAAAAGATGAAGCTCGCGGAGCGGCTTCGGGCCTAAAGAACGAACTCATCAAAGCCGCCCTCGCAGAAACGCAGGCGCTTGTTGCTCAAAGCAAGGATCAACAGAGCACCCTGCATAAACAATTCTTCGACGGTCTGAATAGCGACATCAAGGGGGCGACACATGGCCGCTAAGTCGACAATCGCAAAGCGCTACGCACGCGCGTTTGCAGAAACATTTACGGACACCGCAAAAGCGGTGGCAGCTCAAGCAGAGTTCGAGGGACTTGTTCTCAATATTTCTACAGACAAAAAACTTTCTGAGTTCATGACGAGCCCTGCGTTCGATCGCACTGAAAAGTGGGGCGTCTTCTCGGGTCTTCTCGAAAAAGCAGGAGCCACAAAAAGCCTGACGGACTTCCTTCGGGTTCTTCTCGAAGCGGACCGCCTTGCGATCATCGAAGAAGTGCTCGTGGAATTTAATAAAGTTCTTATGGATAGGCTCGGCGAGGCAGAGGCGCACGTCGAAACGGCCTACGCACTCACCGAATCAGAGCTTGCTACGATTAAGTCCAACCTCGAAAAAACTACCGGCAAAAAGCTGCGAGTCTCCGTCGAACTTAAACCCGAACTTGTCGCAGGACTTCGTGTGAATGTCGACGGCAAAACCTTCGACGGCACACTTGCAACTCACCTCAACAGACTTCAACGGCAATTATCTCAGGCACAGGCCTGAGTAGAATTTAGATCGAAAGATAAAGGAGCGACAGCATGCAACAGCTACGCACAGAAGAAATCAGCGCCATCATCAAACAAAAGATTCAAGACTTCGACACACGTCTCGAAGTTTCTGAAACCGGAACCATCATCTCCGTCGGTGACGGCGTTGCGCGCGTTCACGGTCTCAAGAACTGTGTCGCAGGTGAAATGCTTGAGTTCCCCGGCGGCATCTTCGGCCTCGCTCTGAACTTGGAAGAAGACAACGTCGGTGTGGCGATTTTCGGTTCCGATCAACACATTAAAGAAGGCGATACCGTTAAGCGTTCCGGAAAAATTCTTCAGGTTCCCGTTGGCCCCGGTCTCGCGGGTCGCGTTCTGAACGGTCTCGGTTTCCCTATCGACGGTAAGGGTCCTGTTGTTTCCACTGAGAACCGCATCGTTGAAACAAAGGCTCCCGGCATCGTTAAGCGTTCCTCGGTTAACGAGCCCATGCAAACAGGCCTCAAAGTTGTCGACGCCCTTATTCCAATCGGTCGCGGTCAACGCGAACTTATCATCGGCGACCGTCAGACCGGCAAAACCGCTCTCGCGATCGACACGATCATCAACCAAAAGGGCAAAGGCGTTTTCTGTATCTACGTCGCGATCGGCCAGAAACAGTCGACCGTTGCTCAGGTTGTTGAAAAGCTCCGCGCTCACGGCGCAATGGAATACACCACGGTCGTGACTGCTGGCGCTTCCGATGCGGCTCCTCTTCAGTTCATCGCCCCTTACACCGGTTGCACGATCGGTGAGTGGTACCGCGATAACGGCAAGCACGCTCTCATCATCTACGACGATTTGACCAAACAAGCACAAGCTTACCGTCAGCTCTCGCTTCTTCTGCGTCGTCCCCCAGGGCGCGAAGCTTATCCTGGCGACGTTTTCTTCATTCACTCGCGTCTGCTCGAGCGCGCTGCGAAGTTGCACCCCGATCTCGGCGGCGGATCGCTCACAGCGCTCCCCATCATCGAGACTCAGGCGGGCGACGTTTCTGCTTACATTCCTACGAACGTGATCTCGATCACCGACGGACAGATCTTCCTAGAAAGCGACCTCTTCTACTCGGGTATCCGTCCTGCGGTAAACGCGGGTCTCTCCGTATCGCGCGTAGGTGGTTCGGCGCAGATCAAGGCGATGAAGGGCGTAGCGGGTCCGCTTCGTTTGGAGCTTGCTCAGTTCCGCGAGCTTGCAGCTTTCGCAGCGTTTGGTTCTGACCTTGATCCTGCGACTCAGCGTCAGCTGAACCGCGGTCTTCGTCTTCGCGAAGTCCTCAAGCAAGGTCAGTACGTTCCGATGCCAGTTGAAAAACAAGTCATCTCGATCTTCGCGATCACCCAAGGCTTCACCGACAAAGTTGACGTCGAAAAAATCCGCAAGTTCGAGGAAGAGCTCCACACCTTCATCGAGACTCGTCACGCGGACATTCTGCGCGAAATCGTCGAGAAGAAAAATCTCGATAACGACCTGAAGAAGAAACTTTCCGAAACCCTCAAAGAATTCACTAACGGATTCTTGGGCGCGAACGCTTAAGGAAAAAGGAGCTCGTAAAACGTGCCATCCTTAAAAGACATTCGCTCGAGAATCTCGAGCGTAAAGAATACGCAGCAGATCACCAAGGCCATGAAAATGGTTGCGGCGAGCAAGCTTCGTCGCGCTCAGCAAGCCATTGAAGGCGCGCGCAGTTACTCTGCGAAGCTCAAGGAGATCAGCGATGAACTCCTTGGCAGCATCCTCAAGGAAAAGGCTGCGAATCCCGCGAAAGCGGCGCTGCTTCTTCCCGGTCTTCACGCTTTGCTCGCATCGAAGATGCTCGCTGAAGGCGACGCTGGAATTGATAGCGGCGAAAATTCTAAGAAGACAATCGGACTCATCGTTGTTGCTGCGGACCGCGGACTTTGCGGCGCTTACAATACGACTGTTCTGAAGAACGCTTGGAAGCGCTACAACGAACTCAGCAAACAAGAAAACGTCACGGTGAAACTTTTCACCGTAGGACGCAAAGGTTTCGAATTCTTCCGCAAGCGCGGCGTTATCGGCGTGAACTTCGAAAATTTCTGGTCGGGTCGATTTGAAGTCAGTCGCGCAGATCAAGTGACGAAAGCCGTAACTGAGCAGTTCATGGCGGGTGAGCTTCAAGAAGTTCAGATCATCTACACTCAGTTCCAGTCTGCCCTCACGCAAGTTGTTCAAGAGAAGAAGATTCTTCCGATGGCTCTCAGTGTGGAAGAACTATACGAGGAAAAGCCCGTTCAAGACGGCAAGATCGAAGCGCCCTATATCGTCGAACCCAAAGCGACAGAGCTCTTTGCTCAGCTTCTTCCTGTGCAGCTCAGAATGCAGATGTATGCGTATCTCGCAGACAGTCTCGCATCAGAACTTGGCGCGAAGATGACCGCGATGGACAGTGCAACACGCAACGCAGCGGACATGATTTCGAAAATGTCTCTTCAAGCAAACCGCTTGAGACAAGCTGCGATCACCAAAGAACTTATGGAAATTATCGGCGGAGCCGAGGCCCTCAAGGGTTGATTTAAGGAGTGATGAAAATGGCAAACGAAACAGGACGCGTAATTCAAGTGCTTGGCCCCGTCGTGGACGTCGAGTTCACAGGAAGCCTCCCCGAAATCTACACAGCTCTTAAGCTCACAAACCCTGCGATCGACGCTAGCGCAGACAACCTCACTCTCGAAGTGGCTCAGCACTTGGGTGAAGGCACCGTTCGTTGTATCGCGATGGACGGAACCGACGGTCTCGTTCGCGGTCAGTCCGTGAAGAACACCCACAAGCCGATTCAAGCGCCTGTTGGTGCTCAAGTTCTCGGTCGTATCGTGAACGTCACCGGCGACCCTATCGACGAGAAGGGTCCTCTTGGCAACACCAAGTTCAACCCGATCCACCGTGCAGCTCCCGACTTCAAAGACCAAGCAACTTCGGTTGAAGCTCTTTGGACAGGAATTAAAGTCGTCGACCTTCTTGCTCCTTACTCCAAGGGCGGAAAGATCGGTCTCTTCGGCGGCGCGGGCGTAGGCAAAACGGTTCTCATTCAGGAACTCATCCGCAACATCGCAACTGAGCACGGCGGTTACTCCGTCTTCGCGGGTGTGGGTGAGCGTACTCGTGAGGGTAACGATCTCTGGCAAGAAATGACTGAGTCGGGCGTTATCGCAAAAACCGCTCTCGTGTTCGGACAGATGAACGAGCCTCCTGGCGCGCGTGCGCGAGTTGCTCTTACCGGTCTCGCGATCGCTGAGTACTTCCGTGACGAAGAGAACCAAGACGTTCTCTTGTTCGTCGACAACATTTTCCGCTTCACCCAAGCGGGCTCGGAAGTTTCGGCTCTCCTCGGCCGTATTCCTTCTGCGGTAGGTTACCAGCCGACTCTCGGTACTGAGATGGGCGCTCTCCAAGAGCGGATCACCTCGACTAACAAGGGTTCGATCACTTCGGTTCAAGCCGTCTACGTTCCTGCGGACGATTACACCGACCCTGCTCCTGCTGCGACCTTTGCTCACTTGGATGCTACGACAAACTTGTCGCGTGCGATCTCCGAGATGGGCATCTACCCTGCGGTTGATCCACTCGCTTCGACCTCGCGTATTCTTACGAATGAAGTTGTTGGCGACGAGCACTACAACGTTGCTCGCGGCGTTCAGAAGATCCTTCAGCGCTACAAAGAATTGCAAGACATCATCGCGATTCTTGGTATGGACGAGCTCTCGGAAGAAGACAAAACTGTCGTCGGCCGCGCACGTCGCGTTCAGCGTTTCCTCTCGCAACCCTTCTTCGTTGCGGAACAGTTCACCGGCGCTCCCGGTAAGTACGTTCTCATCGAAGACACCGTTCGCGGATTCAAAGAAATCCTCGAAGGCAAACACGATGCGCTTCCTGAGCAAGCCTTCTATATGGTCGGCACCATCGACGAAGCGATCGAGAAGGCGAAGAGACTCTAATGCTCAAGCTCACCCTACAGACTCCAGCCCGTCGTCTCGTTACGGGACTCGAGGTTGTTGAGATCAATGCTCCGGGCGTCATGGGTATGCTCGGCATTTTTCCTGATCACGCGAACCTCGTGACTCAACTTGTGACGGGTGTTTTGAAGTGGCGAATTGAAGACAGTCATGAGATGTCGACGGCAGCAGTCACCTGGGGCTTCCTCCAAGTGAAAGACGGTCACGTCACTATTCTCGCAGATGTCGCAGAACTTGGTCACGAAATCGACAAAGGTCGCGCTCAGATCGCATTCGAAACCGCTAAGAAAAAAGTTGAAGAAGGCGGTCTCGACGAAGCTGAGTTTGCTAAGTGGAACTTGAAGCTCGAAAGAGCGGTTTCGCGTCTCGAACTCTGATTCTCGATTTACAGTTTTTCTAAGCAAGGCCCCGTTGTTTGAGTACAACGGGGCCTTGTGCTTGCATAGGGCTACTCATGGCAAAGACGCAAACCGTATACACATGCACAGCTTGCGGCGCTCAGGCTCCGCGTTGGGCGGGACGTTGCACTGAGTGCAGCGAGTGGAACACGCTTGTCGAAGACCGCATCCAGAAAACGGCAACTTCAAAAACAGCGACAAAAACTTCTGCGGGTCTTGGTGGTCGCGAAGGCGCGGGCCTTGCTGCGAAAACTTACGGCGCTCCTCGAAAACTTTTTGATGAGCTGGAATCTGAGATTGGCAAACGCAAGCGCGTCTCGAGCGGCATGAGTGAGGCAGATCGTGTGCTCGGTGGCGGATTTGTGCCGGGCTCCGTTCTTCTTTTTGGCGGCGAGCCGGGCATTGGTAAATCGACCCTACTCCTTCAGATCATCGGACATCTCGCAAATGGCGAAGGGCTCAAGAGCCTTTATCTGAGTGGTGAAGAGTCTGGCCCCCAAGTTGCGGCGCGTGCCTCGCGCCTTAAAGTTGCGCGTGGCGATAATCTGCAGTTTCTGGCCACCACAGATCTCGAAGAAGCGATTCATGCTCTCAATGCGCAAGAGCCCATGGTCGTTGTGGTCGACTCTGTACAAACATTCGCTGCGCCAGATCTCGAAAGTGCGGCCGGTACGGTTTCCCAAGTCCGTCGCGTGACTCAGGTTTTCATGGAATATGCAAAGTCGCGCGGAGCCCTAGTGTTCCTCGTTGGTCACGTAACGAAGGAAGGTGTCGTCGCGGGCCCGCGTCTTCTCGAGCACATGGTCGACGGTGTTTTCTATTTTGAG
>Ga0247843_1008246_pt1 | contig 12262 bp, 11 predicted proteins | sample LaCruzMarch2017__FD_192420 | JGI IMG/M metagenome (GOLD analysis project Ga0247843, IMG submission 192420) | Freshwater microbial communities from meromictic Lake La Cruz, Castile-La Mancha, Spain - LaCruzMarch2017_8m | ecosystem: Environmental > Aquatic > Freshwater > Lake | place: Spain...
TCCCGGGATGAACTTGCCGGCGGGGTCATCAACGCGGCCATCGCCTCGGGTCTGGCCGGCGGCAGATCGCGACGGCCCGTCGTCGACATGATGGAAACGAGGCTCTTTGTCTTCTCCGGGTGGTTTATTGCAAACACCTGCGCAATCATGCCGCCCATGGATGCGCCCACGATGTGGGCGCCAGAGATGGAGAGCGCTTCGAGAAGCCCTGCGGCGTCGGCGGCCATGTCATCGAGCGCGTACGGCGCCGTCGCCTCGCCGCCCGACATGACCGCCGCCATCAGACCGGCGATGTCGGGGGCGCCGAGATGCGCCAGGTGCGTGGACTTGCCGACATCACGGTTGTCGAACCGGATGACGCGGTAGCCCTGCGCGGCAAGGCCATCGCAAAAAGACGCCGGCCAGAGCGTCAGCTGGCCGGAAAAGCCCATGATGAGCAGCACCACAGGATCGCTGTCGCGACCAAAACTCTCGTACTCGATGTCGATGTTGTTCGCGCGGACCTGCGGCATAGACGTTTCCCTCGTGCAGAGCGTCCATGCTGCCGGGCGGAACCCTGCTTGGAAAGGGTTGCTCGAGAAAATGCCGTTTGACGCGTGGGAAACGCCTCAGGGAAACGCCTCAGGGAAGCGCCCAGGGGAAGCGCCCAGGGGAAGCGGCTCAGGGGAAGCGCCTACCGGGACGGCTCTGCGCCCTCTGCGCAGTGCAAATCACACAGCCAGTTCGTCGTGAGCGGCTCCGATACCGGCCAACGTGAACTCGAACTCGTGAAAAACTTCGTTAGCCTCTTCCGCATCCATCGTCGGCGTGCGCCCTGCAGGAAAGCGAAAACGCCAGAAGGAATCGATGTGCTTCACGATGCCGACCGCCTCGCCGATCTCCAGAAACATCTTGGGCGCACTCAGCAGGAAATCACGGAACGCCATCGGGCGCCCCTCGCTCAGCGCCTTGAAAGCCTCATCGTACTCTGCGAGCGCGCTGTTAATGCTCCCCATCGTCACGCCAAGAATGCGCACGATGCGCTGACGCGACGTGTTCAGGGCGGCGATCTCCTCGCGTGTCGCGTTGTAAACCCGCGCAGACAGAATGCTCCGCGCCAGTTCCGCGATCCGCGGCGAGATTTCGCCGATAACCCACTTGTAGTAGAGAAAGCCCTTCCACGCGAAGACGCCTTCGCGGTATTCGTCGCCCGACAACCGCAACGTCGCGCGCAGCGGCTCAAGGCTTTGCGCCGTCTCGTCGGTCATGAGCTTTTCCGCGAGCCGCGAAGAAAGCTCGCGCGGGGCGGCGTTCGCTCCTGAGAATGCAAGCTCCACGAGGGCAGCGATCTGACTGGTGACGAACTTCTGCATCCGAGAGGCGTCGGCCTCGGACACCTCGAAGTAGCATCGCGCGACTTCCACCCCCGACTGGCGCAAGCGCTCTCGCAAGAGGAAAGGGTCGAACGACGGCAGGCTGTCGAGGAGCGTCAGGATATCTATATCAGCCTCAAAGGAGCGCGTGTCCGCGAACTGAAGACGCCCTTTCAATGTTCGCTCGAAGTCGTGCTCGCCAACAAATATCCCGGCTCCGCCAAGGCGCAGGTCCGACTTTGAGAACGGAAAGACGATTTTGGTCGCCGTGATTCGCATCCCGTTGAAGAGCCGCCGCTCATTGAGCCGCAGCGCGTGCTTCATGATGATGCTGGAGTTCAACTGGGCGCACTTGAAGAGCGGACGGGCCTGATAGTCTTCCGTGTCGCGGAACCGCTGTTCGATGAACGCCAGGTCGAGAACGCGGGTCGTCGATGCAGTCTCGCGTACAAGAGATAGGTCTCGCCTGTCGGCAGTTTTCACAATGCTATCCGCCTCAAAGGAACTCCCACGAGAACTAGCGATAAACTGGTTAAGGCTTGGTGAGGACTTTCTGCGCTGCGCCTGAAAGGGGGCCCGGCATCACCACGCAAGGCCGACGCCCGCCCCAGGCCGGCTGGCCGGGACGGGCCGCCCCCATCTGTCCAGGTCCTTATGCCCCTGACGCCTCGCGTTCCACGCAGTGACGGTTCCCGGGAGTATGGGCGCGACGCACGCGACACCGCCAACCAGCGCGAAGTCGTTCTGGAGGATTTGCGTCGCGCGCGTGTCGACAAGCGTGCTGACGACGCCGTTCTTGTCGGCGCGTCCACTGACGACATGCGATGCAGTTAGAAACCGCCGTCGCCCCCGGGGCCCTGCGGGCGTCGCGCTCTGCGCAAGCCGCGAGCGTCGGAGGCAAAGGGCCCCCGCAACCCGTTTGATCCTGTGGACTGTCCTGCCGCGCCGCCGCCGATACGAAACACGACGCGGCGACGGCGACCCGCGGGGCGTGTCAGATCGTGTCCGTCGTGAAAGCCCTTTCGCCAGGACGCGGTTCGCGCGGCGTCAGCGCCTTGAACACGCCGCTGCCGGTAAGGATCAGGCGATCCCCCACCCACACCTGGCCCGACACCGAGAAAACGTCGTCGACAATGTTGAGCACCTCGCCGCCGCCTTCGACCCATTCGCCGAGACGCGCCGACGACAGGAATTCGCAGGAGAGCTTGATCGTCACCCAAAAACTGGAGCGCTCGACAGACACCGTGTTGCCCCACGCCACGTCCGCGAACGTCATCAGCATGCCGCCATGCGCCGCCTTCATGCCGTTGGTGTGGTGGGGCTCCACGCGAAAGCCCATCAGACGTTTGAAGCCGGGCAGATCCTTGCCGTAGAGCGGACCGCATACGCCGCCGAAGCCTCGCCGCCATCCCCAGTCGGTAAATCCTTCAGGAATGGGCAGCGGCGCTGCGTCGATATCATCGGACATGGACCTACTCCGCCGATGCGTTCCTAGCAGGCGCCGTCGTCGATGGTCCAGCCGAGCACGGCGCCGGCGTCGTCCTTGACCTCGACGTGCGGCGCACAGGATTCGCCAGGATCGTCCATCGGTGCGCGATAGAATGTTGGGATGCGCTCACCGGGCAGCTGCCCTTCCGCACGCTTCACCGTCGCCTCGCCGGCCCGATAGACGCAGTCATACGTCTCCTCGGGCCCGCTCGCAGTCATGCGGATGTAGGCGTAACCGTCGCTGAGATAGCCGTGGGTGACGGGCATGCGCGCCGGCGCCCTCGTCAGGCAGGCGTCTATAGCCGGCATCAAAGAACGCACCTGCTCCCCCCACGGGTAATAGGCGCAACCAACCATCGTGCGGTCGCCGAGAACGAGACGCGCGTTCAGCGGGTAGTTGATCTCCGACATGCCGTCTGAACAGCTCCCGGCCGTGACGGTGAATTGCATCTTGCCGGAGGTGAACTGACCGCCGCCGTCGACTGCGACGGGCGCCGCGTAGGCTTCGCGCACCGGATCGCCAGCGCCCGCCTCGGTGAACACGAGCCCCGTCACGGGCGAAACCGTGAGCCCCCAGAACGGCTCGGTCCCGACCGCGCGTACATCGCCCATCATCTGCTGCGGTGCGGCATCGATGTCGTCGGCGCTCCTGGGGATTGGCCCACACGCCATAAGCGCTATCGTAACGGCAAGAACATGCAGGGTTGAACGCATCGACAGTCTCCTCAATCGACACCTTCCTAGGCCACGCGCATCTCGCCAACATGTCACGCTGGTTCTAGGCTTCACCTTCGCGTGAGTCCCCCCGCTTCTCCCTCGCCCAAGGCCCTTTCCTCAAACGCACGGGGCGCGCTCTGGATGCTCGCATCTGCGGGCTGCTTCACCGGCATGGCGATCTTGCTGAAGATCCTGGTGCGGGAGGACTATCCCGAGAGCCAGATGGTGTTCTTCCGCTGCGCGGCGGGCATGGCGGCGGTTGCGCCGTTTCTGCTGCGCGCGGGACCGCACGCACTGGCCGTCAAGCGACCGTGGACGGTCCTGCGCCGTTGCGCGTTCTCTACGCTCGGCTTCTTTGCGGGCTTTTACGCCTTCGCGCACCTGCCGCTGGCGGACAGTCAGGCGATTAGCTTTTCGCGCGTCCTGTTCGTCACCGTGCTCGCGGTGTGGCTGCTGAAGGAGAAGGTGGGCGTGCGACGATGGACGGCGGTGGGGATAGGTTTTGCCGGCGTGCTCGTCATGCTGCGCCCGGCGGGCGGAGAAATGCCGGGTATCGCGGTGCTTGCGGCGCTGGCGTCCGCCCTGCTGTTCGGCGTCACGCTCGTCACCGTGAAGGATCTCACCCGCGATCACAGCACGCTCACGCTGGTGGCATGGACCAACATTTTCACCACCGTAGTCGGCCTGCCATTTGCGTTCCTCGCCTGGAAGCATCCGACTTTACAGCACTTTGCGCTCTTCCTCGGCATGGGCTTTGCGGGCGTCGGCGCCCAGAGCTGTTATGTGCGCGCGCTTTCGACCGCGGACGCTTCGCTCATGGGCTTGATCGATTACGTGCGCCTGCCGTTCGCTATCTTTTTCGGCTGGCTGATCTTCTCGGAAAGGCCGGACGCCTTCATGCTCGCGGGGGCGGCCATCATCATCGCCTCGACGATCTATATCACTTGGCGCGAGGCCCGCACGCCCGTCGTCACTTCACCGGATACAAAAAACCCGCCGTGATCAGCGCCTGCCCGAGCCAGTAAAGCGTCCACACCGTCGGCGACGTCCAGCGCCGCGAGGCGTGGCGTGCGGTCAGCTTGAACTGCTCGCCCGCCAACAGCGCATCGGATGTCATAAACAGCATCGCCCCGACGCTCACCAGCCAAAGCGACGGCGGAAGGCCGATGGCGAGCAACGTCATCGACGCCACGATCGCGATATAGGCGGCCGCCGGGCGGCGCATCTCGCCGAGATCGGGCCACAGCCACAGCGCCACGCCTCCTGCTGCGCCGGCGACGGCGATCTGGATCAGGATCCGCAGCACATCGTAGCCGAGCCCGCCGCCCTGATTGATCAACAGCCCGATGTACACGAGATGCCCCGCCGCGAACGCAGCCATCCCAGCCCTTAGCGAGGCTTCGCCCGGACGCGACAGGAAAAAGTCGCCGAGCGCGCAGAGCAGGAGCGCAATCACGAGCAGGATGAAGCCGCCCCCGATCAGCGCCACCAGCGCGAGCGCCGCCACCGACAAGGTTTTGAGCAGCGTACGCGTGCGTCCCGGCGGATCCCCGACCCGCGCGAGATAGAGCGTGGCAAGCAGGCCCGCGAGGCCCCAGTAGATCGGCGTCAAACTCATCGCGGGCGTGTTAGCCATCAGCGCGGTGCGCGACTAGAGCCGCGCTTCCCTTCCGGCAGGACTTTCGCCCGATGCGCCGGAGTGCTTCAACGGCGTCGCACAGCCCCCTCGGTGCTATCGGGAGAACCGCCATGCAGCTCGAACCGTCCATTTCCGCCGTGATCACCGGCGGCGCCTCCGGCCTCGGCGCAGCCACTGCCCGCGCACTCGCCGCGCACGGCGTGAGGGTCGCGCTGTTCGACCTCAACGAGGAGAAGGGCGAGCAACTCGCCCAGGAGCTGGGCGGCGTCTTTTGCAAGGTGAACGTGACCGACGAAGCAAGCGTCGACGCCGGCTTCGCCAAGGCGCGCGCGGCCATCGGCCAGGAGCGAATCCTTGTGAATTGTGCGGGCACGGGCAACGCCGCGAAGACTGCCTCGCGTTCGAAGGATACCGGCGAGATCAAGCACTTCCCGCTGAATCAGTTCGATCTGATCATCCAGATCAACCTGGTCGGCACCTTCCGCTGCATCGCGAAGTCGGCCGCCGGCATGCTGACGCTCCCTGCGCTCGCGGACGGCGATCGCGGCGCGATCGTCAACACGGCGTCGGTTGCGGCCGAGGACGGCCAGATCGGTCAGGCGGCGTATTCGGCGTCCAAGGGCGGCGTGGTCGGCATGACGCTGCCGATAGCGCGCGATCTCTCGGGCGAAGCAATCCGCGTGAACACAATCCTGCCGGGCATTTTCAACACGCCTTTGCTGGCGGCTGCGCCCCAGCCGGTAAAGGACGCCCTCGGCGCGCAGGTGCCGTTCCCCAAGCGCCTCGGCAACCCGGAAGAGTACGCCTCGCTTGCGCTCGAGATGATCAAGAACGGCTACTTCAACGGCGAATGCGTCCGTCTCGACGGCTCTATCCGCATGGCGCCGCGCTGAGCCTTCCCTGACGCAGCGCCAACGACACGGCCTCGGCGCAAGTAGGGGCCGTTTTGCATCGGGCTCCTCGCGCAATAGAGTGGCCAACGGGAGCAATTATTTATGGCCATTACGCTTTACGACGCCGTCGTGCGTCCGTTCATCCAGACCGTCGGCGCCATCGGCGTCGTGCTTGATCGCGGTCTGTCGCACTGCATCGACAACAACATCGACCCGCAAGAGATTGTGAAGACGCGGCTGCATCCCGAGATGCTGCCCTTCCGCTTCCAGGTGCTGTCTGTCGTCCACCATTCCATCGACGCAATTCACGAAACGAAAGCCGGCGTCTCTACGCCGCCGACGTCCATCGAACCACTCGATTATGCGGGCCTTCAGAAGAAGGTTTCCGACGCTTTGGAGGCGTTGAGGGGGCTCGATCCAGCAGAGGTTAACGCGCTCGAGGGGGGCGACATGGTGTTCCAGATGGGGGAGATGAAAATCCCTTTCACGACGGAAGGCTTCCTCTTGTCCTTCTCCCTGCCGAACCTGCACTTCCACGCAACCACGACGTACGACATCCTCCGCCAGAAAGGCGCGCCGCTGGGGAAGCGCGACTATCTGGGGCAGATGCGGGTGCGGACCTAGGCCGACGTCCTCTCCGCCTTCGCGCCTTCTTCGGCGTGATGCTTCGCCAGCGTCGACATCACGGCATTTGTCGCAGCCTGCATGAATTCCCCCGCATTGCCGACTGCATGATCGAAACTCTCCTGGCGCTGGTCGTTCATACCGTTAGCGACCGGCGTCACGTAGCGGCGCCACAGTTCGTAGCTCGCCTTGGTCTTCTCCCAAGGCGCCCAGTTGGTCGCGAGTTGCAGGAAGACGCCGAAATCGCCCTGCTTTTCGCGCAAACGCTTGATCTGGGCGATGGCGTCTTCGGGCGTGCCGATCACGGCGACGCCGTCATCGACCATGTGCTTCAGCGGATCGCCGTCGCGTTTCATCATCATGCCGGCGGGGTTAATGCTCGACATGTAGTTGAGCCATTCCCGCGCGCCGAACTCGACGTTCGCCCACGCCTCCTCCCGCGTCGGCGCGATGTGGACCGGGCCGACGAGACGCAGTTTTTCGGGGTTCATGGACTTGCCGTTCGCTGCGGCGGTGTCGTTGGCGATCTTCCAGTTGATGCCGAGCGCGTCATAGCCACCGGCCTGCGTCGCGGCCACGCAGAGCATGCCGAAACCGTGCTTGCCTGCGAGCTTGCCGCCCGACGGCGTCACCGACGACGCCACCGCGATTTCCGGATGCGGCCACGTGTAGGGCTTTAGCTGGCAAGAAGCGTTGTTCAGCGTGAACCAGTCCGCCTTGTGCGTGACGCGCTCACCCTTGAAGAGGCGCACGATGACTTCCACCGCCTCAACCATGCGATCGCGCTGCGTCTGCGGATCGATGCCGAGTTGGAAGGCGTCCGACGGCAACAGCCCCGGGCCCACGCCGAACATCACGCGGCCCTTGGTCTGGTGATCGAGCTGCAGGATGCGGTTCGCGGCCGTCAGCGGGTGGTGATACGGCAGCGAAACGACGCCCGTGCCTAGACGAATGCGCTTGGTGCGCTCCGCTGCTGCGGCGATGAACAGCTCCGGCGACGCGATGATCTCGAACCCTGCTGAGTGGTGTTCGCCCACCCACGCTTCCTCGTAGCCGAGACGATCGAGGTGCTCGATCAGCTCCAGATCGCGCTGGAGCGCAAGCGTCGGATCTTCGTTCAACGGATGGAACGGTGCGAGAAAAATACCATCCCTTAGGCGCTTGCTCATGGTGGTTCGTCCCTCCCCGGACTGTTCTGTGAGTGTGCAAACAATTCCTTGGCCGCCGGGTAGTCGGCCTTACCGTTCGGCGCGCGCGGCGTCACGGCGGCGAGCACCAGTTTTTTCGGCGCCTTGTAGGCCGCGAGCTTTTCGCGCACATGCGCTATGATTTCGGCCTCGCTGGCGCTGGCGCCTTGCTTCAGGCTCGCGATCGCCGACACCGTCTGGCCGAAGCGCGGGTCGGGCGTGCCGAATACCAGCGCGTCGAACACCGCCGGGTGCGTCTTGATCGCCTCTTCGACTTCCTCTGGATAGATTTTCTCGCCCGCGGAGTTGATGCAGTGGCTACCGCGTCCGAGCAGGCGGATTGAGCCGTCCGCTTCCACCGTCGCGTGGTCTCCGCTGATGAGATGGCGTTCGCCGTTGATCATCACATAGGTCTTCGCCGTGCGCTCGGGGTCCTTGTAGTAGCCGAGCGGCAGATTGCCGAATTTCGCGACGAGACCGACTTCCCCCGATCCCGGCGTCACGGGCGTGAAGTCATCCGGCCGCACGACGATGGTCGACGCGACCTCGAACTTTGCTTCCAACGGCGGCGCATCACGCGAGACGAGCGACACGCCGAGCCCCGTACCTTCCGACGAGCCGAAACTGTCGAACAGCACTGCATCCGGCATAAACTCAAGCAGGCGCTGCTTGACCTCCGGGCTCCACATCATGCCGCTCGACGTCATAGAGCGCACATGCCTCACGTCGTGTTCCCCGCCGCGCAAGGCGTCGACTAGGGGGCGCGCAAATGCATCGCCGACGATGATGATCGACCCGCATTTGTGCTTCGCGACGGCCGCTGCCGCTTCGTTCGCGTTGAAATGCGGATTGTTCGTCACCACTACCGTGCCGCCCTTCGTCATCGCGTTCACCGCGCTAAAGAGACCGGTGCCGTGCATCAGAGGCGGCGCGACATAAGTCGGCATGCGCCCCGCGCCGCTGCGGATCTGGTCCATCAGAGCGTCGAGCGTCGCCGGCGGCTCGGCGCCCGGCGCCGCCGCGCGACCGGGCATGTTCGCTGTCCAGAACGCCGACGCCGGCCACATCACGCCTTTCGGAAGACCGGTCGTACCGCCGGTATAGAGGAGAAAGATGTCATCGGCGCTGCGCTCTAAGTCCAGCGCCGCGCCGTCGCCAGATGCGATCGTTTCGTAAGACTGCGCACCCGCAATCGTCTCGCCGCCGACCTGCACCCACGCCTTCACCATCGGCGCGCGCGGCATCAGCGCCGCCGCCTGCGTCGCAAACTCCGAGCCGAAAATCACGGCTTCGGCGTCGGCGTTGTCGAGAATGTAGAGCAACTCGTCGACGCCGTAGCGATAGTTTACATTCACATGCGCGAGGCGACCCTTGAACGTCGCTGCGAGGCTTTCGACGTAAGCGGGCCCGTTGCGCAGGTAGAGAGCCGCCTTCGCGTTCGGCTGCAGCCCCGCAGCGATCAGCGCACGCGCGACCGCATTTGCACGACGATCGAGATCGCCCCATGTCGTGATGACATCGTCGCAGATCACGGCGGGATCGTCCGGCTGCACCGTTTGCGCGACAAGATCCAGCACATCGCCCAGATTGACTGACACGTTGCCTCCGCTGGCGTTTTGCGCTCGCCGATTGTTCTTTGCGCATAACCTTGGCAGGCTCACGGACAAACGAAAAGGCCCAAGCGAAAGCCAAAGGGAAGGCCAAAGGGAAGGCCAAAGGGAAGGAGTGACGGCGATGCGTGCAGCCGTATTCAAGGAAGCGGGCAAACCGCTCGTCGTGGAGGCGTTCGACGATCCGAAGCCAGGTCCGCGCGACCTCATCCTGAAAGTGCGCGCATGCGGGATTTGTGGGTCGGACCTGCACATGAGCGAGGTCGGCACGATGATGCCATTGCCGTCAGGCGCGGTGATGGGGCATGAATTTTCTGGCGAAGTCGTCGCGATCGGCGCCGCGCTGAGGGGGGAGTGGAAGCAAGGCGCGCGAGTCGCGGGATTTCCTTATCTGTGCTGTGGCGACAGCTCTCCTTGCGTCAATGTCGGCTATGGCGTTGCGGTATGTGCGAAGGGCGTGCCGATCGGACTGGGCGCGCAACCCGGCGCCTACGCCGAATACGTGCGCATTGGGGCGTCTACCGCGCACCGCCTGCCGGATATCATCTCGTTTGAAGAAGGCGCGCTGGTCGAACCGCTCGCAGTCGGGCTGCACGCGGTCGATCTCGGCAAGGTCACGCGCGGCGAAACGGTGCTGATCATCGGCGCAGGACCTGTCGGACTTGCGGTCGCTCTGTGGGCGAAATTCTCAGGCGCGGGGCACGTGATCGTTTCCGAGCGCGCGCCCGCGCGTATCCAGATGGCCGCGAAATTTGGCGCCACCGACGTGATCGATCCCGCCCAACCGCTGACGAGCCAGGTGGAGAAGATCGCCGGCAAGGGTCCGGACGTGATCTTCGAATGCGTCGGCAATCCCGGCATGCTGAACGAAGCGTTTCTAGCCGCGCCGCGCCGGGGACGCATCGTCGTCGCGGGCGTGTGCCAGGGCATGGACTCCATATTGCCGCTCGTCGCCATCATGAAGGAGCTGAACGTGCAGTTCGTGCTCGGCTACACCGCACAGGAATTCGCCTTCGTCATCGACATGATCGCCAAGGACCGCATCGAACCCATGGCCATGATTACCGACCGCATCACCCTTGATGCGCTGCCTGAGGCGTTCGAAGCCCTGCGCAAGCCGTCCTCGCAATGCAAAGTGATGGTGGGCTTTTGACGCCGTGTATCAGGGCGCGCTAACCTTCCGGAAAACAAGGGAAAGCGCACCGTGAGCCTGCCGGATTTCGCCGCCTATGACGGTCTTGCCCTCGCGCAGCTCGTGAAGGATCGCGCGGTGACGCCGCTGGAACTCGTGGACGCCGCGATCGCGCGGATCGAACGCCACAACGGCAAGCTCAACGCCGTCGTCCACACCGCCTTCGAAGAGGCGCGCCGTGTGGCGACCGGACCGCTGCCGAGAGGCCCGTTCGAAGGGGTGCCGTTTCTGATCAAGGATCTCGGCCTCAAGGTGAGAGGCTGGCCGCGCACGTCGGGGAGCCGCTACGCGGCGGTCGCGCGCGACGCTGAGGACAGCGAACTGGTGCTTCGCTATCGTGCGACGGGCGTCGTGCTCATCGGCAAGACCAATACCCCGGAGTTCGGCATTCCGGGCGTAACGCAATCGGAAATGCTCGGCCCCTGCCGCAATCCGTGGAACACCGATCACGTCTCGGGCGGCTCTTCCGGCGGCGCTGCGTCCGCGACAGCGTCCGGCATGGTCCCACTCGCGCACGCGAGCGACGGGCTCGGCTCGATCCGCATTCCTGCGGCGTGCTGCGGCCTCGTCGGCATGAAGGTTACGCGCGACCGAAACCCGAATGGTCAAGACGACACAGACCGCGCGATCGGCTTCTCGGTGGACCACGTCGTAAGCCGCACGGTGCGCGACAGCGCGGCCATGCTTGACGCCACAGGCTATCCGGAGCCGAACAGCCCCTACGCAGCGCCGATGAAGCTCGGCCCCTATCTCGAAGACGTGGCGCGCGGCCCGGGCGAACTCACCATAGCATGGAGCGCGGAAACGCCGAGCGGGCGACCTTTCGATCCGGAAGTGCGCGAAGCGCTCCTGCGCACCGTCGAGATGCTGAAGGCGCTCGGCCACACGCTCGTCGAACGGAATTTCGGCATCGACTACCGTCTGTTCTATCGCGCGCAGGGCCTCGTCTCCGCCGCGCACTTCGCCGCCGGCATGAAGCGGCGCGTCGAACGCATCGGGCGCGAACCGAAGGACGGCGAGATCGGTCCGCTCGCGCGGCGCGGCTACGAAGCCGGCAAGACGGTCACCGGCGAGCAGGCGTTCTGGGGCTGGCAGCAACTGCGCATCATGAGCCGTCAGATCCTCGCGCATTTCGAGTCGGCGGACGTCTATCTCTGCCCGGTCACCGGAACGCCGCCGCCGCGCGTCGACCACGTCGATCCGCTCATGAGCGACCTCAAGGAATACGACCGCCGCTCGAGCGCCGCCTTCCCGTTCACGCCGCTCTTCAACATCACCGGCCAGCCGTCGTTGTCGCTGCCGCTCTGGCAGTCGAAGGAAAACCTCCCCATCGCCATGATGTTCACCGGCCGCTACAGCGACGAAGGCACGCTCTATCGCCTTGCGGGGCAGCTCGAGAAGGAATGCCCGTGGAAGGATCGCAAGCCGCCGGTGTGGAATTAGCCCGCAGTGAATTGAGCGCCGTCATCAAGTCAGTGCGTGATGAGGTTTAAGGACGGCGTTGGCGTAGATGACGAGCTTGCGTGCGACGGCGGCTAGAGCGAGGCGTTTGGGTTTTCC
>Ga0247843_1008250_pt1 | contig 12258 bp, 6 predicted proteins | sample LaCruzMarch2017__FD_192420 | JGI IMG/M metagenome (GOLD analysis project Ga0247843, IMG submission 192420) | Freshwater microbial communities from meromictic Lake La Cruz, Castile-La Mancha, Spain - LaCruzMarch2017_8m | ecosystem: Environmental > Aquatic > Freshwater > Lake | place: Spain...
GTGCCGTTAATGAGCACGATACGGGTTTGTAAGTTTTTGACAAATTCAATGGCTTCTCGGGAGAACGACGACGTGGTTATAAACACACCTTTGCGTGCGCCAAAGCCTTGGAGACTGCCTGCAAATTCTTGAATTTTTGGGCGCCCTACGGTATCTTCCCAGCGCTTGGCTTGGATGTAAATTTTCTCCAGGCCAAGGCGATCCTCATTAATGATGCCATCAATTCCCCCATCACCACTTTGTTTGGTCATCGAGGCAATCGCTTCATTGCGAGAGCCGCCATACCCCATGGCAATTAACATATCGATCACCAATTTTTCAAAAAATAGTGGGGAGACCGATTTCACTTTTTCTAACAGCTGATCGGTCAACGCTTTTTGAATGGCTTTATAGCTGTTGTCTAGGGCTTCGCTGGGGTCAATGGTGCCGAGTAATAAGGCTTCGTTATCTTGCGGTGTTTCGTCAGCATTGTCTGCAGCGGGCTTCACAAAATTTTTGAATTCTGGAAACTGCATCAAATACCGTGAATCCAGTTTGCCAGGCTTCTCGTTGAGCACTTGACGGCCACGGTCTGTGATATAAAACCGCCCACGGCCAGCATAGTCAATGAGCACAGCTTTTTTCAAATAGGTTCGGGTCCAACCTACACGGTTGTCAAAGGTTCGCTGACGGCCACTGGCGATGCGCTCACGTTTGTCGTCATCGGTGAGCTTAAAGTGCTCTTCCAGGGCTTGAACAACGTCTTGAAAAGTATACTCTTGCCCGTCGCTAACGTGCCTCAGTAAGGGCAGCATGACTTCGGCATAACTTGGGATGGCCATTCTCGTGTCTCCAGTGGGGTTAAAATTCATATGTATGCTATCACAGCAAGGCCTTATATACCTGATGTAAGAACATAGCGAGTATGAATGCTTGAATGGCCTGGAGTATAGGGGAATCCTGTCTAGCAGCGAGAAGATCGTCAAAGGCAAGAAGGGCATTATCACCATTGACAAGGAACTCAAGATCATCTCTGGGCTTCACTACAACCAACAAGCCGGAGCTGGGAGTCTATCCCGTTACCGAGGAAGAAGCCGATTATTGGCACCTCTTCCAAACCCTTGTCGAAGATCTCTCTGATGGGCACTCTGGTTGCCCCGGTTGGCCCTAAGAAGGCTGAGGAGCTGCTAGCCCGAGTCGCCAAGCCGGGAGACGGTCGAGAAAGTCTTCCAAAAGACCGGATTGGCGGGCTGTGGAAGCAAAAATTCAAGGCCAGATGGCCCGAATTCTTAGGGCTCAGGATTATGACTTTAAGGAAAAAAGCCCCTACGGATTCACCTCTAATATTAATTTTGAAGTTTTGACAATTGATGTTGATACAATGGGTCATTAATTCTTGTAACAAGTTTATTGTAAAGATTATTTTTACTTGTAGTTGAAATTTGCGAAGCAAATATAGAGTTCAAAAGAATCATTTTCTGAAAAGGATATATAATGACTTTTTTCGCACCATGGAGCACATACATTTCAATATCTTTTGGTAGTTGACTCATTCCTTCTATTTCTTTGAGATTAAGAATTACGTTCAGTGCTTCAGTTTGCCCATAATGGATCAACTCGGAATATACTTCATTAAAGCAAGATTCCTGTTTGATTACAGGATACAAAGCTGCAACCTGTCTTGATAAATAACTTGAAACTCTCCAAAGAGATTTGTTTTCAACGATACATTCACACAAGCTTTCAGCATTACTATATTTTGCCAGAAGCCATAAAGCTGAAATGAAATATATGTCTGATCGGCGGGTATACTTTCTTTCAGATAATTGTTTTCCCAAGTCTCCAATATGGCTGATCGGCCGTGATGTAGGTTTTACTTTCCAATCAATCAATGTTTTCGCAGCCATGAATATTGATACATCATCAACAACATGATCGCTCGCCAAAAAGCTTTTTATCTGACTAAATCTTTTTTTTGAAGCTCCTAATTTACTATAATACCTGAAAATAGAATCCCTGAGTTGGGGAAGATTCTCAATCAATTCAGGAACCTTGCCCTCAAGCCAAGAACTATCTAATCTCCCAAAAATAGTAAAAAATCTTTTAAGGACTTTATCCCAGTGGCCAATTCTATTAGCCCTGTAAAACTCAGAGAATTTCTTTTTTAAAGTTTTTAGATCTTTTTCTTTGAATTGTTTTTCTTCATGTTTTTTTGAAATGGTATCAATGTACTCGTTATCTTCCTGCCATAAATATTTTTCCGCTTCTTTAGCCGATAAAATAACAGTCTTGCCACTATTAAGGCGAAGCCCCCTTGTCATCAATAGCTCATCGAGATCCCTTAGAATATTTTTAGCATCTTCTGCGGAATTTGTTGGTATGGTTATATCATCAACCCATCTTAAAAAATAATCCTCATTTTTATCCATCAAGAACTGATCTATCTCAAAAAGAAAAACATGAGAGAGGAGTCTTGGGGCATCAAAATCGACTTGTGGCAATCCTCTTCCTGAGAGAGGGAGATAATCTGGTCGCCAAGAAAGTCCCTCAAGAATTAAAAAAAGCAGATCTAGAATTACCTCTTCAAGCTCACAAGTAGAAGACAATACGTTTCTCAATTGAGCAAACTGGATATTATCAAAGTAGTTAGCAATATCAGTAATACAAATCCATTCAAAATCAGGAATAAATGAAAATCGCTTCTTCGATAGTTTTTGCCATTTAACATACCATAGGTAATCACCAATATTTTCAACTTTTATATTGGGAGGCTTGAAGCCATGACTTCTACTATAAAAAGAATTTTCTGACGGTTGCTTTTCCTTTACTTTTGGATGAATCATCTCCACCAATGTCTGAAGAATAATGGCATCTTCTATCGAGGGAATGCTCAATCGCCTCGTAAGTCCATACTTCTTTTCAAGTCGAATAGTCAATGGCTGCTTTGGTTTATAACGTCCACTTAAGACTTCGTTCCTGAATTTTTCAAGAATACTTTTTCGATTTCTGTGAAAATCAAAATAATCATGCAAATCCAGTACAGCTTGATTTCTCATCCCATCTTTAACGTACCGTTGCCAAGCTTTTTCCATTTCTTCAACAGTAAAACCCAATGCAAGTTGCTCGTTGCGATTGTTGAGCCTGTGTGTGTTTTGCGAGCTTGACATAGTGCAGACTCGCTATTCTGTCTTTAGCTGAATATTTTGTTTTTGAAGGCAATACTTATAATGAATAATCTCACCATTGATCAACAGTTGAATCGCCTGCTCAATCACTTCTAAAGGCGCAACAAACCATTCTCTAGGGACATAGCGCTTACCATCGGCATCATATATGTCGATGTTTAAGCAGGATTCGCCAAAAAACGTATGTAGGAGAAGTTCCAGTTTTTGCGGGTTCAGGTTATAGCATCGAAAAGACTTAATGAGCTTTACCGGAGCCATCAAAAAGGTTGGTTCTTCCTCTGCATACTTGATTCGGCTTTCAATGGGTTGCTTAGAAAAGCCTATTTTATAGAGGTTTTGAATTGACGCAATCTCTGAGTTTTTACTGAGTGAACGGAGGATATAGATATAGCCTGTTTCTTGATCTTCCTCTGTAATTCCCTGCAGAGTATCTAGCAGATGTTCATCATGGACTGAAACACGCCGCCCATCTTTGTATAGGGAGGCAGCCAAGGAACGCAAAAGCATATCGGATTCGGTGCCATTCTCAAAGATACACCGAAGACGGGCATTGACTTTACCGCCCGTGATTTCGCGCTCTCCTTCATCGGCAATATATAAAAGAATTCCTTTGAGAACAAAAAATTGCCCTTTAAAGATTTGCTGTTCGCCGGAGAAAGTGCTTAGGGTTCGTTTACCTGAAGCCAGATCAGTTTGGCATGCTTTGAACAATGCTTCAAATTGGTCAAAGTCTGAGCAAGGCTTACGTTGAGCAACATAGTCCGGCTTTTCGATAAATTTGGGTACGTGCTTTAGGGTAAAGATACTCTCGGCATCATCACCAAGCAACCCTAAATCATCGTCACTAAACACATCTTCGATTGACTCAATCGGTTTGGTGGGCTTTAGAATCGTCAGTTCATCATAGGGCGTTAAGGCTAAAATCTTTTGAGGGTCTTCATTAAACCCCTTGAGACGACTGTAAAGTCGGAACTCCATCACATCTTTAGGGTTAGCATCTGGTAAACGACTATTTTTACGAACGAACTCATTGATTTCCTGGAAAGAAGCCACAAGGCGATCATCCGCTGTGGTTGCAGCAACCTTTGGCTTGGCTTTCAATAAGCCAAGATCATCATCCTCTATGAGCTTGAGGAGTTCGTCTTTGTTCATCGTCTATACTCCGGCAGCCCTTCTTTGTGCTTTCAAATAGATAATGGCTTCTGCCATCCGGCGCTCATGTGGATCCAGCGAATTGATATTGGGTTCTTCGCCTCGGGTCTTCACGAAGTCTTTGACTTTCGGCCAAAGCAATGTTGCCTCTTCTGGCGTCATTTCAATCCGGCTGGCTTCAATCGTTTCCATAATCACCCGTAAAACGTGAGTAGTAACATTCTTAGAAAGAATCTCAAATGCTTTTTGGAATGGGTTGACTCGATCAATGAGGTCGATATTTAGCTCATCAATATTGACAAACCGCCCCGCCATTCGGATGAAGCGTTGATCGCCTGTGTCTTTGATTTCTCCATTTTTAACGACAGAATCAACAACTACATGCTGGCGGACTTCTTCCACTTCATCGGCAGACAGATCCGGGTATTTGGTTTGAATAATTTTTGGAATCATCACTTTGTTGATGACTTCAGGGTCTATATTCCCTGGGAGCGCCTTGATCATCACGTCATCCTGAAGAATTGTCGCCTTCAGGTCATTAAGGTCAGACTCCACAATATCCCTGACTCGTTGTGAGGACGGCTCTTTAAACCCACGAATCCGAATTTCACCGGGTTGGGACTCTTCATCTTCAGAGCGTTTGGTTTTGAATTTGAAGCTGGGAGCTAAGACCTGCTCCATCAACAGTGAGCATGTGATGGCTTTTAACATATTGTTGACCGAGAGCTTCACCACATCATCCTCTGCGTCGGGCTGAGCAATCAGGTTAGTAAATTGAGCATGATTCTTGTTTTTGCAGTCACGAGTACAGCGCCCAATAATCTGGATAATCTCAGTCAGTGAGCCACGATAACCTACGGTTAAAGCATGCTCACAGAACGTCCAGTCAAAGCCCTCTTTGGCCATCCCCAGGGCGATGATGAGATCCATATCCTCGGGCTGTTTGATATTGCGGAGGTAATTGACGATTTTGTCTCGTTCTTTGGGGGTGTCTTCCACCAAGTCCGCCACTTTTAAGATTTTACCGTCATCGTGACGTTTCACAAAGATGACCCCAGTATCCGGGTCTTGATGGGTGACTTCGCCAATCGCATCCAGGATAACGTTGACTTCGTTGTGCTTGTCTTTGGTGGACTCACCAGACTGGACGTTGGGAATGTGTAAAATGGTTTTCTTGTTGGTATCCAGAATTTCCATAATGGCCGACGTATAACGGCCCTGATAAAAGTGATACCCAATTCCCAACGACTTTAAGTGCGTATAGCCGTTGAGCTGTTCATAGTAGTTGTAGGTGACCTTGGTGAACTTGGCCTCGTCTTCCGGATCCAAAACGGGCACACAATCCCCCCGGAAGTAAGAACCCGTCATGGCAATGATATGGGCGTTGGTGTTCTTCATCACTGAACGCAGCAATTCGCCCAGGCGGTTTTCCTCATGGGCGGAGACGTGGTGGAATTCATCAATGGCAATGAGTACATCATTCAGCTTGGCTTGCTCATCGGCAATAGCGTCAAAGGCGTAACGCAGGGTGGAATGGGTACAGATGAGAATCCGCTCATCGCTATCCAAGAATTTAAGAAGTGCCTGGACTTTGCTTTTGTCGCCGCCGGGAGTACATAGGTTAAAGTCTGGGTTGAAGTCCCAATTCCACGGGAAGCCATAAGTTTTTAAATCCGTGGAGGCAAATGAACCCCCAATCGCGCGCTCTGGCACAGCGACAATGGCTTTTTTAAGTCCTTGTTTGTTGAGCTTATCCAAGGCGATAAACATCAAGGCTCTGGATTTCCCCGAAGCGGGAGGCGCTTTTAATAGCAGGTATTGGGCATCACGAGCAGAGTAAGCCCGCTCTTGCATCTCACGCATTCCTAGGTGGTTAATCTTGGTGCTTTCGCCCGTTTGGGCGTATTCCACATGAACCAAATCAGGCATGTTGTAACTCCCGTTGTTCGCTTTGAGTCATTTCTTCGTATAGTTTAAACAGATATTCCAGTCGCTCTTCGTCTGAAGTAAAGGGCTTAATGCGGTAGCATTGTTCAACGGCAACATCCAATCGAAGATGTGCTTCTCTCAGGCCATCAGGCATTTTGTCGGGGTCATATAATTGAGCAATAGTTTTTTCTGGGTGCTTTTCTCTTTCAGAAACCACATCCCAAACATGAGATGTAATAGTTTGTTTTTTTTGTTCGGTTAGTTTAGGAAGCGGAAAAGAATTATAACAAAGTGCATTAGAGTATCTTATCCGTTCCTCAAGCTTTCCAGCTACTGTCCTAGCCCATATATTGTGTATTTTTGAAGATAGAATTCCAAATATAAATGGTTCGACGTCATAAATAACAAAAACCCCATTACTTGCCACAACTCCATTGTTAGCAAATCCAAGAGGAAGATATTGCCGTCTTTCAGAACTCGTCATCGGCAAGATAACAGCAGGCTTGTTTTTATATTTTCTGTAAAAGAATCTATGCGGTACATTTGCGGCTTTCTTTGCGTCTCTGCCTGCACTTAGTCTGAATTCTAGACACTTATTAATTCTGTCTCTAATTTTAGGAATACTTAAAGCTTCATCAACTTTGTTGTCATCAATCCACAAGCAATAGCGCTCTGTTCCATCAATAAAATCCCCACCACCTATATATGGCTTAATAAAGAGTTCTGAATCAGAATTCTCAGAGATAAATTCTAATCGTTCTTGAGGGCTTAATAACAGATGTCCACCATCTATTCCGCTACTGCCAAGAGCCATTTCGGGCAAATCAGAAATGGGTTCTTTCCTCTGGTAAACAATTATTGGATCACCTTCAATCAGATACGGGCTAATAGACTTTACATATTTTTTTAAATCTTCAGAAAACAGCACTTTTTCATTGTTTCTTTTGTTTTGTATGCCCGCAACAATACAAGTTACACCAGCTTTACCTTTGGCATTGTTTGACCACTTAAATGATTGGTGTGCAAATGAAATCTCTTGATCTTTTGAGAAAATATAAGGCCACAACAAACTTACCTGCTCACCTTGGCAAATAGAATTTGTGGAAAGAAAAGCATATTTAAAATTGGTGTTTTCAATATAATCAGTCGCAAGCTTGAACCAACAGCCTATATAATCAAGCCTTTTTACATTGCCTACTTCATCAAAAGTATGATCCATATCACTTTTTTGCTCTGTATTTCTTTCACTGTAGGCAATATATGGCGGGTTTCCTAATACATAAATTTCACTATTGTCTTTTGGACATACGGCATCCCAGGAAACTCTTGTTGCGTTATGGCATACGATGTTACCACCTTCTTTTAAGGGAAGAGATGGATTAGTTTCACCAAATTCATCTTTGAATAAAACATTCATTTGGTGCTCTGCTAACCAAAGTGATAGTGTTGCGATTTCATGAGCAAAGTCATCGATTTCAATTCCGTAAAATTGTGTCAATGGAATTAAAGATTTCGGAATTGAAAAAGTTATTTGGCCGCTAACATCCTGCATTGATTTAAATATTTCGATTTCAAGCTTTCTCAACTCTTTATATGCGATAATCAAAAAATTCCCTGAGCCGCAGGCCGGGTCAAAAATTCTAACTTTTGTTATACGTTGATGTAATCTTTGCAGTTTTTTAAAATCATCTTTCGCTTTTTCAAGCTCATCATATAAGTCTGAAAGAAATAAAGGCTCAATTACTTTTAGAATATTCGGCACAGAGGTATAGTGCCTCTGAAGCTCATCTCCTTTTTTACCTGTCCTGACGACCGCCTGCATCATCGAACCAAAGATGTCTGGGTTAATGGCCGACCAATCTAAATCCCCTGAATCCAGTAACAGCTTGCGTGATTTCTTTGAGAAATCAGGAGCCTTGAACTCGTCCTTAAACAAACCTCCATTCACATATGGGAAGGCTTGTAAAAAAGCAGGGTATTTTTTTCGTTTTGGGTCATTCTCCGGCAGGCTCAGCACTTCAAACAAACGTTCAAGGTGCTGGCTCACATCGCTGCCATCTTCTTGTGTCTGGTTCTTCAGCGAGTTGGTAAAACAGGCTTGCTCTTTAAAAATCTCGGTATCTTCCGCAAAAAAGCAAAACAACAGCCGACAAAGGAAGACGTTCAGCGCGTGCAGTTCGGCGTCTGTGGTATAGGGGTTGTCTTTGCAGATCTCATCGTAGAGTTGGGCCATCCGGCCAGCGGCTTTAACGTCTGCCGGATTCTCAATCTGGACTTGCGCCTTCTCTCGCCCAGCCCAGGGCAGAAAGAAGTCGAAGTGACGATTTAGTTCGGCAAGGGCTATGTCCAGTGTGTCATCAGTCTTGGTATCTACCGCTAACAGTGTCTTAAAATCAGTCACGATAATAAAGCGTGGGCTGTGCCGAGTGACAGAAGCATCCCGGCGATAGCCATCAATGGTAGCGTGGAGGTCTTTCCCCAGTACTTTTTTATAGAAGACTTTCTTTTTCCAAAGCACCTCGTCTTGCCCACTGGCCACGTTATAAGTGCCGGTTTTAAGGCGAGTAATGGCAGACTTTGACAGCCCATAAGCCATCAATAGGTCATAGATGAAGGACTCTTCATCCAAGTCGGCAATCAACGCTTGCAGGTTTTCTTCAATTTTGGTGACATTCATTTGGGGCTATCGTGCCTCCGTATTGGCTGAAAAGTTTCTAATACAGCTTATTCAAGGATGAGGGATACGTGATTATAACTTACAGCGGCGTGGTCAGAAAGTAGGATCTGATGAAACCAGGCAATGAGCTTGCTTCACAGTTATTTACAACAGGGCTTTCCTGGCATATTAGTGTGGCTTTTAAAGATGTAAACCCTTCAATCCCAGGACTGCATGGCCTCGATGGCCTCATCTTCGGTGGTGAGGCAATAAGAGCGTGTGGTGGTGATGTCGCTGTGGCCGCAGGCCATTTGCAGCATCACCAAGGGCCGTCCTTTATTGGCGTTAATGGTTACAAAGGCACGCCTTAAGGCATGCGGGCTAACCTTCACGTCAGCCAGACGCCCCAAGCGGTTGAGGCGTCGCCCTACCCCCCAGCGCTTCATCGGCAGCCCTTCGTGCGAGAGAAGCAGATTGGGATGGGTGCTTTGGGGTCGTTTGGCCAAGTACTGTTTGAGAGCTTCTTGAACGCGTGGGCTAAGCCCCACGCGACGCGTTTTCCCCCATTTCGCTTGTCGAACGAGTAAGTACCCCTTCTCAAAATAAATATCGTCAACATGCAATGACGTAGCCTCTGAAACCCGCAATCCAGTTTGACTTAATAATTCCACAATAATGGTATCTAATGGGCTTTGACACACAGTGAGCAATTGTTCTAATCCGGTTAAATCCACCGTGAATTTTTCTAGCGGAAGATGCCGCTTGGGTTTGAATTTTTTAAGTTTAATTAATATAGCTTCATCCAAAATCTCATTATCTATAAGGTGTTTGGCGTAAGAGCGAATGCCCTCATACAATTTGAGTCGCTTGGCAAAATGTTCAATAGGAATTGCAAGCAGGGCCTGTTTGACCGCGTCGACGCTAATGACCGTGTGAGCCTTAAAGAAGCCGGTAACGTAGCGTTTGTAGCTGGCAATGCACGATTCGCTGAAGGGGCGGCCGGTGAGCAGACCAAAGCGCATGGCGTTTTCCCAGTCGGCGATAAGGGCGTTGTGTTGCATGGGGTGATCCTCCGTTTTGTGTGAACGGTGACAGTCATCACTCCAGAGTGTGCACAATGCAACTGCAATTGTGCGGGCAAAACAGCATGCTAAACACATACGCCCAAAGTTTTTGAAAACGCCGCTATGAGCCCTATATCAGGGATTTTTCTTAGATATCGGGATGACAGGATTCGAACCTGCGGCCTCGTCGTCCCGAACGACGCGCGCTACCAAGCTGCGCTACATCCCGACATGAAGTTAACGTGATGGTATTCAACCATAACCTTGCCCAAACGGCAAAGCCCCCAGACACTCCTATAACGCCTGCTGGCTTTTTTGACCCAACCCCCCTATACTCGCCCTTGGTGAGTTGGCCAGACGGTCGCGGCATGCCCTCAAAAGCAGTGCTGAGGAAAGTCCGGGCTCCCTTCAAGCCGATTGCCGGGTAACGCCCGGTGCGGGCAACCGCGAGGACAGTGCCACAGACATGTAGACCGCCGATGGCCCTTAATACGGCACAGGCAAGGATGCAACGGTGGGGTAAGAGCCCACCAGCAACATCGAGAGGTGTTGGCTAGGTAAACCCCAATTGGGTGCAAGGTGTGTGCAATCTTAGCAAGCGTGTATGGGCTTGCTCGTCTGGCTTGAGACGTGACCAGGGGCATCATCTCTGGTCAGTTGTGCCGAAACCGCTTGAGGCCGGGAGAAATTCCGCGCCCAGATAGATGACCGTCCAACGACAGAACCCGGCTTATCGGCTAACTCACCACTTTTTTCAGAAACCTCTGCATAAAGGCTCCTTTGGGCGCTAACGTTGTCAGTGTGATAACGAGATTCGTTTCGTATTACAGATACGAGCCTCATCTCTTATATCACCCTTCCTCGTTATCATCCCAAATTAACCATCATGCAAAAATTTCTGCAATCCGCGCAGAGTTAATATATACCAGGGAGTAAGCGCCATCGTACCGTGGCGAGGTAGCTGGCATACGTGGGGTTGTTAGACAGCAGGCGCTCTTCGTCGTTCATGCGCGCAATCTGAAATAGCAGCGCCACCACAGCAACGCCCACATTCACCCAGCTAAAGTGCTGCAATAACAGCCCCCACATCCAGCAGTATTCGCTGGCGTAAAGGGGATGGCGCACCCAGCGATACACGCCATGGGTTTTGATGCTGCGCTCAGCGGCCACAATCCCGAAGCCACGCCCCAGGGTGGCTAGGCTCCAGACACTGGCGATAACACCAATAATTTCCACCCCATGCCCCAGCCATTTGAGCAGGCCCACAGAAACTGTAGTGGTTTGCAGCGCAAGTGGGGTCAGCGTCCCGCCCAAGGCCACAAGCCAGTGCGGAAATGAGGCCAGGCTGAGCTGTGTGGGTTTTCGGATAATAAACAGCGTAATGAGCAGGGTGTAAAAGGCTACCAGGCCAAGCATATCCCAGCGTTGTTGTGACAGCATCACGCGTACTTTGTAGACCAAAATAATGGCCATGAGGCCAGCCGCTAACGCCGTAACCGCCATCGTGAGGAGGCGACCCCACAACGATTCAGTTTCATCAGGCGCATCAGCGTGGTGTAAATGGGGATCAGTAGGGGACATTGAATTATCCGTACAGTGAACGAAACACTATGGCGAAAAGGTTAATGTGAAAGTGCAGGGGCAGCATCAACAGAAATAGAAATAGGCGTGTCCCACAGGCTAACGCAGGATTCCAGGGCATAACTACGAGAGGCTTTTAGGAGCACCCGCACCGGGGCTTGCACATTTACCCCCACGCGTGCCAAGAGCTCTTGGAGGGTTTCAGCCAGTGCGGTCTTATCGGCCACGCAGACCATCGGCACGAGTTTGCAATCGCCCTGCTCCAGGGCCTGCATAAAGCCTTCGAGTACCCAGGATGCTTCAGCCCCAATGCAGTATACCCCTGCAATGGGGGTTTGTTGGGCCAGCCAGTACCCAAACGTCTTATGGTAGGCCTTGGCGTGCTCACCCAGTTCGTTCATGCCACCCAAAACAAGCACGTTTTGCACTGCTGGGGCGTCAGCGGGTGTTTCTGGTGTGGCTTGCAGAAAGGCCTCAATGCTGGCCTGCATGCTGCTGGGGTTGGCGTTATAGGCGTCGTTGGTGAGCGCAACGGTGGGAAAGTGTTGGAGGGCGGTGGTCTGTCCGCGGCCTTCGGGCAAGGTATAGCTGGCGATTGCGGCAACTGCAGGGGCGAGCGAATACCCCAGGGCAGCCACCGTGGTCAGAACTGCGAGCACGTTTTCGATCATGTAGGCCCCAGGGACAGGAATGTGAACGGTATGCCCGTGAT